>OJQT01000377.1_pt1 | contig 22686 bp, 19 predicted proteins | sample 1598771 | NCBI WGS metagenome assembly OJQT01 (sample SAMN03922517, study PRJEB24848) | human gut metagenome | isolation source: stool sample | host: Homo sapiens | place: Germany | collected 2010-02
GTGAATTGGTCAAAGGCGGAGGGGATCGCCAGCCGCTGCCGCCGGGCCTCGTCGGCCCAGAGCCAGTCCGCCGGCCCCAGGCCCTCCACCTGCACCAGGTATCCGGTCATCTCCCAGCGGATGTGGGTGAAAATATGCCGGGCGTCCAGCTGCCGCAGCCAGGCCCGGGGCGTCAGCCCCCACTGCCGCAGCTGCCGGGCTGCCTGCTCCTCCGTCAGCCGTCCGGGCACATGGGGATATTCCCACAGGCCCGCCAGCAGTCCCGTGTCCGGCCGCTGCCGCAGGGCCGTACCCTCCGGTCCCAGCAGCAGGAACACCGTCTTTTCCTCCAGGCGTTTTTCCTTTTTGGGGGCCCGCACCGGCAGCTCCCGCTGCCGCCCCTGTTCCCGGGCGGCGCAGAAGTCCGCCGCCGGGCAGGTATCGCACAGGGGCCCGCCGCCGGGCAGGCAGATCCCTGCCCCCAGGTCCATCAGCGCCTGGTTGAAGGCCCCCGGCTCCTGCCGGGGCATGACGGCCTCCATCCGGCGGCGGAACTGCCGCCGGTTTTTGGGGTCCAGAATGTCCAGCGCACAGCCGCCCACCCGGGCGGCCACCCGCAGCACATTGCCGTCCACCGCCGGGACAGGCTCCCCGAAGGCGATGGACAGGATGGCCCCGGCGGTGTAGTCCCCCACCCCCGGCAGCGCCATCAGCTGCTGATACGTCCGGGGGAACGCCCCGCCGTACTCCTCCGCGATCACCTGGGCCGCCCGGCGCAGGTTCCTGGCCCGGCTGTAGTATCCCAATCCGGCCCACAGCCGCATCAGCTCCCCCTCGTCGCAGGCGGCCAGGTCCTCCACCGTGGGATAGGCCGCCATAAACCGCTGAAAATAGGGGATCACCGCCGCCACCCGGGTCTGCTGCAGCATGATCTCCGACACCCAGGTCCGGTAGGCGGACACCTCCTCCCGCCAGGGCAGCACCCGGCGGTTCTCCCGGTACCAGGGAAGCAGGGCCCCGGGCAGCCGGGCCAGTCGATTTTCCATCTCATCCATAGGCTAAAACCTCGCGGCGTAACCGCACCGGCGGCACAGCTCCTCCGACGGCTGCCGCCGGGAAAATCCCTCCCGGATGGCCGCCGCCCGGGGAGAGGCCAGAATTTCCTCCACCGAGCTTGTATACAGGTTCCCCAGGGCCATGCGGCCGTCGCCGTCCAGGCAGCAGGGCACCACCGTTCCGTCCCACAGCACCGCCAGCTGCTGCCGCAGGCCATGGCAGAACTCCGTGCCGCTTTCCGGGGCCTCCGGGTCCGGCCAATCAAATTTTTCCGCCTGTTCCAGGAAAATATGTTCCGCCAGCCGCCGGTTTCCCCGGCGGTCCGCGGGCAGGAGCAGCACGTCCCCGCCCAGCCGGCGGCTCAGGAAGTCCAGCACCTCGCCGTTGCGGCGGTCCCGGCCCCCGATGTTCCACAGGCGCAGGGCGCACAGGGTGCCCTCCCCTGCCGCCCGGCGGCAGAAGTCCCACACCCCGGAAAGATACGCCTCCAGCCCCTCCGCCCGGTCGTTTCCCTCGAAGCTGTGCAGGGACACGCTGACCTTGTGGACCCCGGCCAACGCCCGGCCCCGCCGGGGGAGCAGCGTGCCGTTGGTGGTGATGCACACCCGGAAGTCCAGCTGCCGGGCGATGGCCAGGATCTCCTCCAGCTGCGGGTGCAGCAGCGGCTCCCCCATCACATGGAGGTACAGATACGCCGTGTGGCCCCGGAGCTTTTCCGCCAGCAGCCGGAAGTCCTCCGGCCGCATATATCCCGCCGGGCGGCGGGTACCCGGGCAGAAGGAGCAGGCCAGGTTGCACACGTCGGTGATCTCCACATAGGCCCGGTTGAACATGCCGCCGCCCCCCTTTCAAAGCGCTTGAGATGTTATTTTACCACATCTGACGCGGTTTTGAAAGCACCGGGGGCGAAATGTTCAAAAAAAGGTAATGACTTTTCCCCTGCAATGGGTTACAATAGACCCACTTGAATCGTATTGGAGGAATTTCCCCTTGAAAAAGATCTATGACGCGGTGGACCGCTTCTGCGCCCGGCACCCCCGCTTTGGCATCCCGGACCTGATGCGCTGGATCGTCATCGGCAACGTGGCGGTGTACGTTCTGATGCTGCTGACCATGCGCGCCGACGCCAACGCCCTGTCCTTCCTGTATCTGGACGGCAGCAAGGTCCTTCGGGGCGAGATATGGCGCATCGTCACCTTCATCTTCGTCCCCGCCAGCAGCAGTCCCTTCTGGCTGGCCGTCAGTCTGTACTTCTACTACTGGATCGGCACCTCCCTGGAGCGCCAATGGGGCACCGCCCGCTTCAACCTCTACTACTGGAGCGGCGTCCTGCTGACGGCCATCGTCACCATCGCGGCCTCCGCCATTTCCGGCACAGGCTATCCCGTGGGCGGCACGGAGTATGTGAACCTGTCCATGTTCCTGGCCTTCGCCTTCCTGTTCCCGGACACCCGGCTGCTGCTGTTCTTCTTCATCCCGGTGAAGATCAAGTGGCTGGCCTGGCTGGATATCGCGGTGTTCGTCATTGGCATTGTGCAGTCCCTGCTGGCAGGCAGCTGGCTGGGAGCCATCCTGCCGGTGGTGGCGCTGCTGAACTTCCTGGTGTTCATCTGGCCCGCTATTGACGCCTTTATCCGGCAGCAGAAATATCGCCATAACCCCCAGACGGTGAACTTCAAAAAGGCCGTACGCCAACAGCAGCAGCAGCGGGGCTATCACCACAAGTGCGCCGTCTGCGGCCGCACGGACACGGACTATCCCAACCTGCAGTTCCGCTATTGCAGCAAGTGCGCCGGGTACCGCTGCTTCTGCCAGGACCACATCTTCTCCCACGTGCACTTCACCGAGGAGGACCAGTAATCCCCATAACGAGCTCCCCCGCCCGCAGGCAGCTTCGGCTGCCCCGGACGGGGGAGTTTATTTTTTATGCCTGCGAGCGGAACACGTCCTCAAACTCCTGGGCGGTCATGGTCTCATGCTGCAGCAGGAACTGGGCCACCTGGTCCAGCTGGGGGCGATACTGCTCCAGGATTTTCCGGCAGCGGCCATAGGCCTCGTCCATGATGCGGCGGATCTCCTGGTCCATCTCCGCCGCCGTCTCCTCGGAATAGGGGCGGGTCTGGGCCATGGACTTGCCGATGAACACCTCGTCGTGTCCGGCGTCGAAGGCCGCGTTGCCCATGCGGTCGGACATGCCGTAGGTCCCCACCATCTTCCGGGCCATCTGGGTGGCCCGGCTGATATCGTTGGAAGCGCCGGTGGAGATATCCCCCAGCACCAGCTGCTCCGCCGCCCGGCCGCCCAGCAGCCCGGCGATGTTGTCCAGCAGATAGCTGCGGGAGAGGTACGACCGGTCCTCGTCCGGCAGATAGATGGTCATGCCCCCTGCCTGGCCCCGGGGCACGATGGTGATCTGGTGCACCGGATCCAGATCCGGCAAAGCGTGCATCACCACGGCGTGGCCCGCCTCGTGATAGGCGGTAAGCCGCCGCTCATGCTCGGGGATCACCCGGCTGTGCTTCTCCGGCCCGGCGATGACCTTGATCACGGACTTCTGCAGATCCTCCATGGTGATGGCCTTCTCGTCCCGCCGCCCGGCCAGCAGAGCCGCCTCGTTCAGCAGGTTTTCCAGGTCCGCCCCGGTGAAGCCGGAGGTACCCTTGGCCAGCTTGTCCAGGTCCACGTCCTCCGCCAGAGGCTTGTTCCGGGCGTGAACGGCCAGGATGTCCCGGCGGCCCTTGATATCCGGCAGTCCCACATAGACCTGCCGGTCAAAGCGGCCGGGCCGCAGCAGGGCCGGGTCCAGAATGTCCACCCGGTTGGTGGCCGCCAGGACCACCACGCCCTCGTTGGCGGTAAAGCCGTCCATTTCCACCAGCAGCTGGTTCAGGGTCTGCTCCCGCTCGTCGTGGCCGCCGCCCAGGCCGCTGCCTCTCTGGCGGCCCACGGCGTCGATCTCGTCGATGAAGATGATGGCGGGGGAATTCTGCTTGGCCTGGCGGAACAGGTCCCGCACCCGGCTGGCGCCCACGCCCACATACATCTCCACAAAGTCGGAGCCGGAGATGGACAGGAATTTCACCCCCGCCTCACCGGCCACGGCCTTGGCAAGCAAAGTCTTGCCGGTGCCCGGAGGGCCCACCAGCAGCACGCCCTTGGGGATCCGCGCCCCCAGGGCCAGATACTTGTCCGGCTGGCGCAGGAACTCCACGATCTCCCGGAGCTCCTCCTTCTCCTCGTCCTCACCGGCCACGTCCTGGAAGGTGACCTTGCTGTCCTGGGGGGTGTCCTGCACCCGGGCGTCGCCGAAGTGGGACATCCGGTCCTGGGCCCCGCCGGGGCCTGCCCCGGTCATCCGGGCCATCAGGTTCATCAGCAGGATGAACCCCAGGATCACCACCACATACGGCAGCAGGAGCTGCAGCCAGTTGGTGGAGTGGTCGGCGTGATAGGTATAGTCCCGGATGATGCCCTGGTCGTGCTGCTCCTGCACCAGGTCGTTCAGATCGTCGTAAAACACCTGAAAGTCATACAGGTCGCAGCTGACGGTGCTGCCGTCGGACAGCTTGGCGGTGAGCCGGGTGTCGCTGATGGCGAACTCCTGCACCTTTTCGTCCAGAAACAGCTGCCGCACCTGGGCATAGCTGACGGCGTCCTGACTGCGCAGGCCCGAGGCCAGGTAATACACCAGGCACATGGCCAGCAGCACCAGCAGGACGGCCCCCCAGCTGAATCTTCTCTTGTTGGCGGTCAAATAAAGGCCCCCTCTCTTTTAATGGATCACCCGGACGCCCCGCCAGCTGTTGTCCGGCAGCACCGATATCCCCACCATTACCTTGGCCCGGATGTTGTCCACGGAGATATACGGCTGCTTCCAGAAGCGGGCGTCGTTGGAGCCGGTGCGGTTGTCGCCCATGAAGAACACGCAGCCCTCCGGCACCAGGAAGCTGGCGCTGCACTGGGTGATGCCCTGCCGGGGCAGGTACGACTCGTCCAGCATCTCGCCGTTGATATAGGTGTACCCGTCCTGGAAGGTGATCTCGTCCCCGGGCAGGCCCACCACGCGCTTGACCAGCAGTTTGCCCAGCTCATCGCTCCAGAAGGTGACGATGTCCCCCCGCTGGGGCGTGGGGTCCGACACCATATACGGCAGCTGCCACGAGATCAGCAGCGTGTCCTCGGGAATGGTGGTCTCCATGGAGCCGGAGGGCACCCAGCTCAGCTGGAAGATCACCTTGAACAGCACCACGATGACCGCCACGGTGACGATCAGATATCCCCAGTTGTTCCAGAAGCCGCCCCGGGACTCCGGGGCCAGACGCTTGCCCCCTACGGGGCGGTTTTCATGTTCCTCCACGGCGATGCTCCTCCCTTCGCTCCCCCTCTGGCGGATTGGAATTACTTGCTATAGACCTCCGGCTTCAGCACGCCGATATAGGGCATGTTGCGGTACTGCTGGCAATAGTCCAGGCCGTAGCCCACCACGAACTCGTCGGGCACCACAAAGCCGGACAGGTCGGCGGTGATGGCCTTCTCCCGGCGGGCGGGCTTATCCAGCAGGGTGACGATGGTGATGCTCTTGGCTCCCTTGGCCAGCATGTAGTCCTTCAAAAAGGCCAGGGTGTTGCCGGAGTCCAGAATGTCCTCCACCACGATGATGTCCCGGCCGGAGATATCCCGCTGCAGGTCCCGGGTGATCTGGACGCAGCCGGAGGACTTGGTGGCGTTTTTATAAGAGGACAGGCCGATGAACTCCACCTCGCTTTTCAGCTGAGCGGCCCGGACCAGATCCGCCATAAAGATGAAGCAGCCGCTGAGAACCCCCACAAACATGGGGTTCTTGTCGTGGAACCGGTCATACAGCTGGTCTCCCAGCTCCTGGGTGCGGTTGCGGATCTCGTCCTCGGTGATGAGGACCTTCAGGATATCCTGATCCATGTTGCTCTTAGCCATTGCGGTTTCCTCCATTTGTCGTTACGGTGATCTCCATATTTTGGCCGGACTCCTCCGGCAGAAATTCCATGTCCGTGCCCACGCCCCACACGGCGGCGGGCCGGTCCCCGACGCACAGCACCGGGACGCGCTGCCGCAGCTCCGGAGGGATTCCCCGGTCCGCCAGCAGGCGCTTGACGCTGCGCCCGCCCCGGCTGCCGGGAAGGGTCAGCCGCTGGCCCCCGGTATAGGGGCCCACGGACAGCGCACCGTCTATCTTATCACAGTTCAGAACAATTGTATCGCTTCTGCGGGAAAAATTTCCGGCGGTTTTCCGAACGGAAATTGTGTATTCTCCCCAAAAATTCTTCCCCGGGTGCAGGACCACGGGGGCAAGCGGCGGCCCGGGGGGCAGAAGCGTCAGTGTCTCCCCCCGGCACACGGCGCAGGCCCCGGCCGGCAGGGTCAGCATACCGCCCCCCTCCAGCAGATCGGCCAGCGCCCGATAGTGGGCGGCGGTGAAGTCCTTTTTTCCCACCGGCAGCCGCTCCGCCAGCAGGCGCAGGGCCCGCAGCCGCAGCACCTCCGGCGCTGACCGCAGCCGCTGCCGCCCGGCGGTAAGCCCCGCCGCAGGCAGATAGTCCGCTGCCAGGGAATCCAGAAACGCGTCCTCCTGCCGCAGCAGCTCCGCCGTGCGGCAGATGTTGGCGGCGGCCCCGTCGTGAAGCTCCGCCAGCCGGGGCATGACCTCCCGGCGCAGCAGGTTCCGCCGCAGGGCGGTGTCCCGGTTTGTCTCGTCCTCCACATGGGACAGACGGTGGATTTCCAGGTATGTCTTGATGTCCTCCCGGGAGGTTTCCAGCAGGGGACGGACGATCCGGCCCCGCACCGGGGGGATCCCCGCCAGGCCCTGCATCCCGGTGCCCCGGACCAGGTTCAGCACCACCGTCTCCGCCTGGTCGGCGGCGTGGTGGGCGGTGGCGATGCGTTGGGCCCCCAGCCGGTCCGCCGTGCGGCGGAAGAAGTCGTACCGGGCCATGCGCCCGGCCTCCTCCAGCCCCACGCCCCGCTCACGGGCCAGGGCGGGCACATCCGCCCGCTCCACCGTCAGGGGAACGTCCAGCTCCCGGCACAGCTCCTCCACAAAGGCCACGTCCCGGCCCGCCGTGGGCCGCTGACCGTGGTCCAGATGGGCCGCCGCCACGGAAAAATCCCGGGGCATGGCGGCCAGATAGTGCAGCAGGCACACGGAGTCCCGCCCGCCGGACACGGCCACCAGCATCACCCCGCCGGAAGGCGGCAGCATATGCCACCGCTCCATAAACGGGCGCAGGTCCATCAGTTCTCCTCCTGATAGCGGTTTTCCAGGGTGCCGAAGGAGGTGTATTCCGGCAGCCACCGCAGCTCCACCTTGCCGGTTTCCCCGTGGCGGTTTTTGGCCACGATGCACTCGGCAATGTTGCGTTTTTCGGAATCGGAATTGTAATAATCGTCCCGGTACAGGAACATCACGATGTCCGCGTCCTGCTCGATGGCGCCGGACTCCCGGAGGTCGGACAGCATGGGCCGCTTGTCGTCCCGCTTCTCGTTGGCACGGGACAGCTGGGACAGGCACAGCACCGGCACCTGCAGCTCCTTGGCCATGATCTTCAGCATACGGCTGATATCCGACACCGCCTGCTGGCGGTTTTCGCCGCTGTAGCCCTTGCCTCCGGCGGAGGTCATCAGCTGCAGATAGTCGATGACCACCAGGCCCAGGTCGTCCAGCCGCCGGCACTTGGCGTTCATATCCGCCACCGTCAGCAGGGGATTGTCGTCAATGCGGATGTCCAGGCGGCTGAGGGTGGACGCCCCCTCGGCAATGCGGACCCAGTCGCTCTCCCGCAGGTTCCCGGTGACCAGCCGGGTGTTGTCGATAAGCCCCTCCCCAGCCAGCAGCCGGGTCACCAGCTGCTCCCGGGACATTTCCAGGGAGAACACGGCCACGGTTTTCCGGCTGGCCTTGGCGGCGTTCACCGCCACGTTCAGGCCCATACTGGTCTTGCCCATACCGGGGCGGCCGGCCAGCAGCAGCAGGTCCGACTTATTCAGGCCGTTGATCTTCCGGTCCACGTCGGAAAAGCCGGTGGTCAGGCCCGGCATGGTCTCGCCGCCTGCGGCGGTAAGCTCCCCCAGCCGTTCCAGCACCGCCTGCAGCACCATGCTGATGGGCACCATGTTCTGGGCGCTGCGGCCCCGGCGGATGGCATAGATTTTCTGCTCCGCCGCCTCCAGAACGGCGTTGGCCTCGCCGGTGCCCTCCTGGACCATGGCGGTGATGTCCGCCGCGGCGGAGGCCACCGCCCGCAGCAGGGCCTTTTCCCGGACGATCTTCACATACTCCATGACGTTGGCGCTGGTGGGGGTCACCTCCATCAGCTGGACCAGATACCCCCGGGTGTCGTCGGTATACAGGCCGCTACGCTCCATCTCCCCGGCCACGGTAACGCCGTCGATGGGCTTGGAGTACACGAACATGGAATAGATGGTCTCGAAAATCTCCCGGTTCTGGCGCAGGTAGAAGTCCTCGGGCTGGAGCTTGTCCATGACGTCCTTGACGCAGTCGGCGTCGATGAGCATGGAGCCCAGCACCGCCTGCTCCGCCTCCGGGGAGTGGGGCGCCTGGCGGATCAGTAATTCATCCACGGAAACAGCTCCTTTCGTTGGGTGCTTTCGCTCCCGGTTACTTGGCCTCGCAGACCAGAACGTTCACCAGGCCGCTGATCTCGAAGCCCAGCTTGGCCTTGACCTGATAGCTGCCGAAGGACTTGATGGCGTCCGGCAGCACCAGCTTCTTGCTGTCCAGCTCCAGGCCGAACTGCTCCTTCAGGGCGGAGGAGATCTCCTTGGTGGTGACGGAGCCGAACAGCTTGCCGCCCTCGCCGCCCTTGCAGGGGATCTTCACCTGGATGCCCTTGAGCTGCTCGGCGATGGCCTGTGCCGCCGCCTTGGCCTCGGCGTCGGCCTTGGCCTTGGCCTTTTCCTGCAGGCGCATGGTGTTCATGGCGTCGGCGGTGGCGGGGATGGCGTCGCCCTTGGGCAGCAGGAAGTTGCGGGCATAGCCCTCGGCCACCTCGATCATCTGGCCCTTCTTACCTTTGCCCCGGATATCCTTCTGCAAAATCACTTTCATGGTTGGTTCCTCCTATTGTGTCATATGATTTCTTATTTTTCAAAATACTCGTCGATGGCCCGCAGCAGCGCCGTCCGGGCCACGGCGATATCGGGGACGTTCAGCTGTCCCCCGGCGGTGGTGGAATTGCCGCCGCCGCCCAGAGCCTCCACGATCACCTGCACGTTGACCTCCCCCAGGGACCGGGCGGAGATATACACCCCCTGGTCCTTGGGATACAGGACGAAGGAGGCCCGGATGCCCTTCAGGGTCAGCAGCTCATCGGCGGCCTTGGCGGCCGTGACTCGGTCGCAGGTGGTGTCCAGCGCCGCCACCGCCAGATCCCCGCGGTACAGCTGGGCCTGCCGGATAATGTCGTACCGGGCGATCATGGATTTCAGGTCCCCCTGGAACATCCGCTGCACGTCGGAGGTATCGGCCCCGGCCCGGCGCAGATACGCCGCCGCCTCAAAGGTGCGGCCGCCGGTGCGGTTGGTGAAGTTCTTGGTATCCAGCACGATGCCTGCCAGCAGGGCCTCCGCCTCGCATTTGAGGATGTCCCCCGGCTCCACCAGGTACTGCAGCAGCTCCGTCACCAGCTCCGAGGCGGAGGAGGCGTAGGGCTCGTGATAGTTCAGGGCCATTTTCTCGATATAGCTGCTGCCCCGGCGGTGGTGGTCGATGACCGCCACCCGGTTGCAGGTCTCCAGCAGCTGCTCGGACTCCACGCTGCCGGGGCGGTTGGTATCCACCACCACCAGCAGGGTGCCGGGCTGCACCTTCAGAAACGCCTCGCTGCCGGTGAGGAAGGCCCCGTGATACTCCGGCTGCTCCACCAGCTTGCGCAGGATGGGGTGGGCGGCGTTGTTCTCGGTGTCGATGACGATCTGGCACTTCTTCCCCCGCTTGCGGGCGATGCAGCACACGCCTGCCGCCGCGCCCAGGGAGTCCATGTCCGCATAGCTGTGGCCCATGACGTACACCTGCCGGGCGTCGTCCATCAGCTCGCCCAGGGCGTTGGCCATGACCCGGGACTTCACCTTGGTGCGCTTTTCGGTGCTCTTGGCCCGGCCGCCGTAAAACTGGAAGTTCAGCCGGTCCTTCACCACCGCCTGGTCGCCGCCCCGGCTCAGAGCCATCTCCAGGGCCAGGGACGCGTTTTTGAACAGGGCGTCGAAGCTGTCGGCGTCCCGGCCCACGCCGATGGACAGGGTCGCCGCCACGCCGCCGGCCGCCACCTCCCGCACGGTGTCCAGCACGGCGAAGCGGTGCTGGGCATAGTCGGAATAGCTGCGCTCCTCGAACACGAACAGATACCGGTCCCGGTCATAGTGGAGCATCAGGCCGTCGGCCCCGGCGGACCACTGATCCAGCTTCTCCTCCAGCTGGGCCAGCACCGCCGAGCGCTTGCTCTCCGGGCAGGCCTTCATCAGGTCCTCGTAGTTATCCACCATCAGGATGGCCACCACCGGCCGGGTCATCTGTAAGGTCTGGCGCAGCTGTTCGGAGTCGGTGACGTCCATCCAATAGGTGGTGGCCATGGTGGCGGGGGTATCCGGCGTGGGGCGGGTCAGACCGCCGTACACCCGATAGATCCGGTGGTTCCACACCACGTGCTCCGGGCACTCGTTTTTCCCCTCCATCAGCCAGCGGACGGAGAAGGTGGGCACCACGGCGTTGAGGTGGGCGTCAAACACGCCCTCCTTCTGCTCCGTCAGAGCCAGGAAGCCGTCGTTGCACCACACCACGGCCTGGGTGTCCATGTCGAACACCATCATGGGAAGCGGGGCAAAGAGCATGTTGCTGGACCGGGCGGAGTCCATGCCCCCGGTGAAGCGGTCCATGTACTGGCGCATGCTCTGCTGCACGGAGCGGCTGCGCCGCCGGGCGATGATCAGCAGCAGCACCGCCGCCGCCCCCTCGCCGATGGCCAGCCGCACGTCGAAGGGGATGGCCGCCAGGGCAAACAGCACCAGGCAGATGAAATACAGGGTAACGTTGGTGCGCAGGATATTGGTGAGCTTTTTGTTCAAGGGTGTTCCCTCCCTCAGGCATACAGATCCACTTTACAATAGTTGATTTTCTATTATAGCATATCTTCCCGCCGTTCACAATGGATTTTCCGGGGATTTTTTGCCCCTGTCGAAGGCCCAGGGAAAAAAGCGAAGGGAAACACTGTACAAACCCGAATGAATGTGCTATACTGTGTATAATCGTTCCGGTCCACAGGCCGGAGACGGACGTTTTTGTATGCTGCGCGGGGCCAATGGGCCCATGCGTTCATGTATAACCGGGATGCGCCGGAGGTCCACTCCCTCCCCGTGCTTCCCTCTTGATCCACACGGCAGACGGGCGCGATTCCCGGACTCCGGCGGCGATGCAGGGCCGGCCGGCGGACGGGTGCGTCCCGGTTTTTCTGCGCCCATTTTGCGGCGTGTGCCGTGGGGAGAACAACCCACTATAAAGGAGAATTTGCAAAAAATATGGCAGAAAAACTGAAAATCATCCCCCTGGGCGGTCTCAACGAGATCGGCAAGAACATGACCGCCTATGAGTACGGCGGCGAGATCATCGTGGTGGACTGCGGCATGGCCTTCCCCGGCGACGATATGTACGGCATCGACTGCGTGATACCGGACGTGTCGTATCTGGTGAAGAACAAGTCCCGTCTGCGGGGCCTGTTCATCACCCACGGCCACGAGGACCACATCGGGGCCATCCCCTATGTCCTCAAGCAGATCAACCTGCCCATTTACTGCACCCGCTTCACCGCCGGGCTGATCCGGCTGAAGCTCCAGGAGCACCGCCTGCTGGACAGCACGAAGCTGGTGACCGTGGAGGCCGGGCAGACGGTGAAGGCCGGAAAGTTCCAGGTGGAGTTCATCCATGTGAACCACTCCATCGCCGACTCCGTGGCCTTCGCCATCCACACCCGCATGGGCACCGTGGTCCACACCGGCGACTTCAAGATCGACTCCACCCCCATCGACGGGGAGGTCATTGACCTGGCCCGGTTCGGCGCTCTGGGCAAGGAGGGAGTCCTGGCCCTGCTGGCGGACTCCACCAACGTGGAGCGCCCGGGCTATACCATGAGCGAGCGCACCGTGGGCAAGACCTTCATCCGGCAGTTCACCGGGTGCAAAAAGCGCATCATCGTCACCACCTTCGCCAGCAACGTCCACCGCATCCAGCAGGTCATCGACGCTGCCGCCGCCTGCGGGCGGAAGGTGGCCGTCACCGGCCGCAGCATGGAGAACATCATGAAGGTGTCCACGGAGCTGGGCTATATGAAGCTGCCCAAGGGCACGGTGATGGACATCAACCGCATCAAGGGCCTGCCGCCTCAGCAGCAGGTGATCATCACCACCGGCAGCCAGGGCGAGGAGATGAGCGCCCTGTACCGCATGGCCTTCTCCACCCACAAGCAGATCGACATCGGCCCCCAGGACAAGGTCATCATCTCCGCCTCCGCCATTCCCGGCAATGAGGTGACGGTGGGCCGGGTCATCAACGAGCTGTTCCGCAAGGGGGCCGACGTGGTGTATGACAAGGCGGATATGCTGCACGTGTCCGGCCATGCCTGCCAGGAGGAGCTGAAGATCATCCACGCCCTGACCAAACCCCGCTTCTTCATCCCCCTCCACGGGGAGCAGCGGATGCTGCAGATCCACAAGCGGGTGGCGGAGTCCATGGGCATGGACCCCAACAACATCTGCGTGGCGGAAAACGGCTCCGTCATTGAGCTGACCACCAAGCACATGAAGTGCGAGGCCTCCGTTCCCGCCGGCGAGGTCTTTGTGGACGGCTCCGGGGTGGGCGACGTGGGAGCCGTGGTCCTCAACGACCGGAAGCTCCTGGCCGAGGACGGCATGGTGGTCATCGTGCTGCCCATGTCCTCCCACGATCACCAGCTGCTGTGCCAGCCGGAGATCGTCACCCGGGGCTTTGTATATGTAAAGGAGTCCGAGGAGCTGCTGCAGGAGCTGCGGGACATTGCCCAGAACGCCGTGGACGGTATGTCCGCCCGGCGGCGGAAGGACCAGGGCGAGGTCTGCAAAACCGTGCGCGCCGCCGTCAGCAGCTATCTGTTCAAGCACACCAAGCGCAGCCCCATGGTGATCCCCATGGTGACTATGCTGTAAAAAAAACGATATCACCGCAAAAAACGCCCGCTGGCCATGTGCCAGCGGGCGTTTCTGCGATTATTCGGCATTAGTCCCAGGAAAACTGCAGTCCCACTGCCTCCCAGGACTTCTGGCATTCTGCCACACATACCAGCGCAGTGCCGTCACGCACAACGCCCTCAACCTCAATTCGGAGTTTCACCGAAACCTCTTTGGCCCCGATGATGTCCTCCCGGGACAGGTAGTCGCCAGCTTCCATTTCGTCCAATATGTTAGAATAGAGTTCCTCCATCCGATCTGTAGACATGTCCGAAGTGCCGTCTGCCTCTGCCGTGACCTTGGTGACGTTGGCAGCGCTGCCAAACACGGCTTCTGCAAGCCGCTCCGCCTCCGATTCAGGTGTGCTTTTGGGCTGAAGCAGGGCCGCCGCGACAGCAAACACAACCGCCAGTGCTAAGACAATCCAGACCGCCGGATTCACTCCATAGCCGATTGCCCGGGTGTCTTCCACATCCTCCCTGGATGCATATTCTCTCTCCTCCATCACTACTTCCTCCCTTGCATCTTATTGAAAATGTTTTGACAGGATGAAGATCTGCGTGTTTTCCGGCATCTCCCCCGCCTTACAGCAGCACCGGAACCGGGCGGTCCATTTCGATGCTGCCGGGGGTCACGCGGCAGGAATAGGCGGCGATCTCCACCCCCGCCCGGGCCGCCTGACGCAGGGCCTGGCCGAAGGCCGGGTCCGTGTCGTCATTGGGGGCAAAGTCCAGGGCGTTTTCCATCTGGATCACGAAAAACGCCGTGGCCTGATAGCCCTCCTCCACCGCCCGGATCAGCTCGTGCAGGTGCCGGGTGCCCCGCTCCGTGGGGGCGTCGGGGAAGCGGCAGCGGCCGTCCTGCTCCAGGGTCACGCCCTTCACCTCCACCAGGTGATGGCCGTCCAGGCAGAAGTCCAGCCGGGACCGGCCGTACCGCACCTCGGGGCGGACATCGGCCCAGCGCTCCCGGGCCCATTGGGCGAACACCCGGTTGGGGGCCTGGGCGTCCATGTTGATGAGCTTTCCGCCCTTGTCGGCGGCGATCAGGTCCCAGGCGGTGCGGCGGTTGGGGTTGGTTCCCCGCTCCAGATATACCGTGGCCCCGGGTACCAGCAGCTCCCGGCACCGGCCAGTGTTTTTCACATGGCACTCCACCGTCTGCTCCCCCAGCCGCACCCGGGCGATGAACCGGTTGGGGCGGCTGAGAAACACGGCGGGGACCACGCAGCCGTACTGCATTATTCCACGGTGACGCCCCGCTCAGCGAAGCCCCGGACCATCAGGTCAAGGTCCGGCTCGATGTGCAGGGGCTCACCGGCAGACTTGATGGCGTTGGCCACGTCCTTCAGGCCGTTGCCGGTGACCACGGACACCACGGTGGCGTCCTTTTCAATAAGGCCCTGCTCACAGGCCTTCTTCAGGGCGGCGGCGCCGGTGACCCCGGCAGGCTCGCCGAACACGCCGCAGGTGCGGCCCAGCAGCCGCTGGGCGGCCAGAATCTCCTCATCGGTGACGCAGACGGCCAGGCCGTTGGACTCCCGGATGGCGGCCAGGGCCTTGTCGGCGTTCCGGGGCACGCCCACGGAGATGGAGTCGGCGATGGTATTCTCCTCCATAGGCTCCCAGGGCTTGTTCTCCTGGATGGCCCGGTTGATGGGATAGCAGCCGTAGGACTGGGCGGAGATCAGACGGGGCAGCTTGTCGATGAAGCCGATGGCATACAGATCCTTGAAGCCCTTCCACACACCGGCGATGGTGCAGCCGTCGCCCACGGAGATGGCCAGATAGTCGGGCATCTCCCAGTTCAGCTGCTCGGCGATCTCCAGGGCCACGGTCTTCTTGCCCTCGGACAGATAGGGGTTGATGGCGGCGTTGCGGTTGTACCAGCCGTACTTCTCGATGGCCTCGGCGGACATCTTGAAGGTCTCCTCATAGTTGCCCTTGACGGAGATGACATTGGCGCCGAAGATCATCAGCTGGGCCACCTTGCCCTTGGGGGCCCGCTCGGGAACGAAAATATAGGTCTTGAAGCCCGCGGCGGCGGCATTGCCCGCCAGGGAGGAGGCGGCGTTGCCGGTGGAGGAGCAGGCGATGGTCTTGGCACCGGCCTCATAAGCCTTGGCCACGGCCATGGCGCTGGCCCGGTCCTTCAGGCTGGCGGTGGGGTTCTGGCCGTCGTCCTTCACCCACAGCTTCCTGATGCCCAGCAGCTCCGCCAGCTTCGGCTCCTCATACAGGGGGCTCCAGCCCACCCGCAGGGGGGTGTCGGGGGTGGTCTCCTCCACCGGCAGCAGCTCGCGATATCGCCACATGGAGCGGTTTTCCCGCTTGGCCAACTTCTCTTTGGTCAGAACGGTCTTGATGTAGTCATAGTCGTACACGATGTCCAGAATGCCGCCGCATTCGCAGTTGGTCAGGTCGGGCTTGGCCTCATACGTCCGGCCACAGCGAACGCACTTGCCGTATTTCACGTTTTTCATGGTGTTTACCTCATTTACAAAATAATTTTAATCTTCGTCATCCTGCAAATTTTCCAACGCCACCCGCACCGCCTCCACCACGAAGGCGGAAAAAGTGCAATCCTGTCCACGGATGGCATCCTCCACCCGTTCGATCAAATCATTGGGAAAACGAATGCTTTTATTGGTGGATGACGGTGTTTTGGGGATTTTGAATTTCATCGCAAGCACCTCGCAATACATTTGTCATACATATGGTATTGCATTTTGCCGCGAAATCATGCATTATATATGTAGCACAAAATATAATGCAAGGAGGATATTCAAATGTCGGAAAATATGCAGCAGGAGTTCCCGGCCTATTACACCGCCCTGTGCGCCCGGGTGGCGGACGCCATCGATGCATTGGAGCAGCAGAATTACGGGGCCGCAAGAGATGCATTGATTTCGGGAATGCAGGAGGCGGAGGAGATCATCCTGACGCAGGTGGATGGATCCCCGGCGAAATGAAACATTCGTCCTCCGCCCACCGGGCGGGATTGCGGTTGGTGCATGGAATAAAAATCAGGGCGGGGCAAAGCCCCGCCCTGAGGCGTTATCGGAAAGCGATTTTTTACAGAGCCTTCAGCAGACCGGTGGCCTCGTTGAACTCGTTGATCAGCTCGTCCAGCTCCTTGGCCTGGGCGTGGACCACATCCCAGGTGCCCTTGGTGTCGTACCACTGGGCGTTCAGGTCCTCCACGGTCATGCCCTGCTGCTCCACCCAGGTGTAATACTTCAGGTTGTGGACGCGCTTACGCTCGGTGTAGGTCAGCTCCAGCATGCTGTCGGTCTTCAGGTCCAGCATATGACGGGCATGATCCATGGCGGCCTCATGAGCGTTGTATGCACCGTGGAGCTGGTTCAGCTCGTCCACCCGGGACTGATACATGGCGGCGGAGTCGGTGAGGACGGTGCCCACCACGTCGTTCTCGGTGAGCTCATAGTACTTGGCCATCTTGATGCAGCACAGGACGTTGGCGATGCCGGAAATGCCCAGCCAGGACATCTTCTCGATCTCCTCGTCGCTCATGCCCAGCTCGTTCTTCATGTAAGCCTTGCCGTCCTCGGTGTTGAACAGGCGCAGCAGGCGCTGGGAATCCTCGTCGTCGATGGCGATGGCCATGTCGGTGTTCTTCACGTTGTGGATCCAGGGGATGTGCTTGTCGCCGATGCCCTCGATGCGGTGGCCGCCGAAGCCGTTGTCCAGGATGGTGGGGCACTGCAGGGCCTCGCCCACGGCCAGCTTCAGGTGGGGATAGCGCTCCTTCAGCAGATCGCCGGCGGACATGGTGCCGGCGGAGCCGGAGGTGAAGCAGGCGCCGGCAAAGGTCTGGCCGGGCTTCTTCACGGCCTCAAACAGCTCGGCCAGGGCGTAGCCGGTGACGTTGTAGTGCCACAGGGGATTGCCCATCTCGGCAAACTGGTTGAAGATCATCATGGTGGGATCCTTCTTCAGCTCCCAGGTCTTGTCGAAGATCTCCTTGACGTTGGACTCGCAGCCGGGGGTGGCGATGATCTGACCGGCGATGGACTTCAGCCAGTCGAAGCGCTCCTTGGACATATCCTGGGGCAGGATGGCCACGGACTCGCAGGCCAGCAGCTTGGAGTTGAAGGCGCCGCCGCGGCAGTAGTTGCCGGTGGAGGGCCAGACGGCGTGGTGATAGGTGGCGTCGAACTGACCGGTGACCAGGCGGGGGGCCAGGCAGCCGAAGGAGGCGCCCACCTTATGGCAGCCGGTGGGGAACCACTTGCCGGACATGGCGATGATGCGGCAGGGCACGCCGGAGAGCTTGCTGGGGATCTCCACATAGTTGGGAACCGCCTGGAACAGGCCGCCCTGCTCCTTGGCCTCGTTGTGCCAGGAGATGCGGAACAGGTTCACGGGGTCCACGTCCCACAGGCCGGTGTGGCTGAGCTTGGCCTTGATCTTCTCGGGGATCAGGTCGGGGTTCTGCATCTGGGCGATGGTGGGGATGATGATGTGGTTCTCCTTAGCCTTCTGGATATTGTGCTCCAGGCCGGTCTTGTTGATGGTCAGATCGATCATGTTTTCTTTTCCTCCTGATTTATTTGTCTCCGTCTTTGTTTGCGTCGATATAAGAATAAAGGGTATATTTGGAAATACCGAAGTATTTTGCCACCTTGTCGCCGGACTTGGTCACCAGGAACGCGCCGGCCTCGTTCAGGAACCGGATGGCCCGGACCTTGTCGTCCTTGTTCATCAGGGCCACGGGCTTGCCCACCAGGGCCACGGACTGCTCGATGAGCTCGTCCAGGACGTGGTTGACATTGATGATGCGCTCGGGCTCCGTCTGCTCCTTGTCCTGGGTGGACAGCAGATCGCCGATGGTGCTCTGGATCATCATCAGCCCCGACACGTCGTAGTTGATGGAAAAGATGGCCGTCACGGCCCCCCGCCGGTTGCGGATATACAGCGTGGAGGACTTGAGGATCTTGCCGTCCGGCGTCCGGGTCAGATAGCACAGGTGGTCCCGGGGGTGCTCGGCCTGGGTCGCCATCTGATCCAGCACCACCTGGGACGCCCCGTCGCCCACCTTCCGGCCGGACACATGGCCGTTTTCAATGTGGACAATGGAGTGGTCCGGATGATTGCTGGACACATCGTGGATCACTACCTCACAGTTGCTGCCGAACTGCGCGGCGATGCCCGCCGCCAGCTGCTTGAGCATTTCCAAACGTTTTTCCTCCATAGCCCACCTCTCCGCAATTTTTCTACACCCCCATGATACCACACTTTTTTCAGAAATCAACGGCTTTCCCAAAAAAATTTTTAGGAATCCAGATTTTTTGTTTGACATCTGCGTTCTCTGTGATATGATAAAAGCATAGAGAACAAATCTCCCCCCTGTTGAGACAGAAAATAAGGAAAGCAAACGGAGGTAACACCATGAATTTCGAAGCCATCAAGAAGGCCGCACAGGACTATCGTCCCGCTATGGCCAAGTTCCTGCGGGACATGATCGCCATTCCCTCGGAATCCTGCCAGGAAGAGGGCGTCGTCCGCCGCATCGCCCAGGAAATGGAAAGCCTGGGGTATGACAAGGTGGAGTTCGACAAGCTGGGCAACGTCATCGGCTGGATGGGCACCGGCGACAAGATCATCGCCCTGGATTCCCACATTGACACCGTGGGCATCGGCAACATCGAAAACTGGGAGGCCGATCCCTATCAGGGCTATGAAACCGACGAGGTCATCTATGGCCGGGGCGGCTCCGACCAGGAGGGCGGCATGGCCGCCGCCACCTATGGCGCCAAGATCATGAAGGATCTGGACCTGATTCCCCAGGGCTACAGGATCATGGTGGTGGGCTCCGTGCAGGAGGAGGACTGCGACGGCATGTGCTGGCAGTACATCGTCAACAAGTACTTCTCCAGCAAGGAAGAGGCCCAGGAGAAGATCGAGTTCAATAACTTTGGTATCCGTAAGAATCTTCTTGATTATGACCAGGTAAACAATGAACAGCGTGAGATCATCTACAAAGAACGTCGTCAGGTTCTCGACGGTGAGAATATGCGTGAAGCAATCTATAAGATGATCCAGGATACAGTGGATACCTATGTTGATATGTGTTTCTCTGATGATGTAGATTCTGAAGAGTGGGATCTGAATGAATTTAACGGTGTTCTTACTCCGATCATTCCGATCAGACCGCTTACAGCTGAGAGTGTAAAAGGCAAGAAACGCGATGAGATCAGACATGAACTGAAAGAAGAGGCAGTGAAGCTCTATGAAGAAAAAGAAGCAGAGTTCCCGGAACCGGAGCAGCTTCGTGAATTAGAGCGAGTTGTACTTCTGAAATGCATTGACAGCAAGTGGATGGATCACATTGATGATATGGAAATCCTTCGTCAGGGTATCGGACTTGCTGCTTATGGACAGAGAGATCCGGTTGTTGAATATAAAATGAGTGCGTTTGATATGTTCAACGAAATGATCACATCCATTCAGGAAGATACTCTTCGTATGCTGTACCATGTACATGTAGAGCAGAAGATCGAGCGTGAACAGGTAGCTAAAGTTACCGGAACAAACAAGGATGACAGTGCAGGTCCTAAGAAACCGGTTCAGAGAAAAGAAATCAAAGTATATCCGAACGATCCCTGCCCATGTGGAAGCGGTAAGAAATACAAACAGTGCTGTGGACGTAAGAATAAGGTCTGACTCGTTTATCTCAGTTGAGAAGACTCCCATTTCTGTATGTGGTGAGTTCATTACTACAGAGCGGGCAGTAATGATTTTGTAAAAAGAACATTGTGAGCAGATCATGTCTGCTGCAAAATAAAAGGGCTGAATCATGAGGCCCTTTTATCGTGCGCAAAAACACGTTAACGCGTTGAATTGGCAGATTGTGAATATCTGTCTGAACTGTTCAGTACATCCACAGCTATGTGATTATGATTGATGAACAGTCACATAACAATTCCATAAAGGGGGAAAAACAGTATGAAAAGAGAGTCTTTCGGCTCACGCCTTGGTTTTATCCTGGTGTCAGCAGGATGTGCCATCGGTATTGGAAACGTGTGGAAGTTTCCGTATATCTGCGGGGCATATGGAGGCGCGGCCTTTATCCTGATCTACTTATGTTTTCTGGTTATTCTCGGTATTCCGGTTCTGGTAGCAGAATTTGCGGTAGGACGGGGAAGCCACACAAGTGTTGCGAAATGTTTTGACAAACTGGCACCTGCAGGAAGCTGCTGGAAGCCATTGAAATTTATTGGTATTATTGGATGTTATATGCTGATGATGTTTTACACAACAGTAGGAGGATGGATGCTCTACTATTGTGTGAAGAGTCTGCGGGGAGATTTCGTTGGAGCGACTCCGGAAGCAGTAACACAGTCTTTTTCCGATATGTTGGGAAATGCACCGACGATGATGTTATGGATGGTGATCATCTGTCTGATCGGATTTGCAGTCTGTTTCATGGGATTGCAAAATGGTATTGAAAAAATCTCCAAAGTAATGATGAGTGCACTGCTTATCATTATGGTGATTCTTGCGGTTCATTCAGTAATGATGGAAGGCGCGGGAGAAGGAATCCGCTTCTATCTGATTCCTGATTTTCAGAAGATTAAGGAAGCAGGAGTTGGTAATGTAGTATTTGCGGCATTGAGTCAGTCATTCTTTACATTATCCATTGGTATTGGTGCCATGCTGATCTTCGGAAGTTATCTGGACAAATCCAGAAGCCTTACCGGAGAGGCGGTAAGCATCACCGTACTCGATACTTTTGTTGCGCTGACAGCAGGATTTATCATTATTCCGGCATGTTTCTCCTATGGAATCCAGCCGGATGCAGGTCCAAGCCTTATCTTTATCACTCTGCCCAATATTTTTGCAAAGATGAGCGGAGGGGCTTTGTGGGGAAGTCTGTTCTTCCTGTTTCTGACATTTGCTGCGGTTTCAACGATCATTGCTGTATTTGAGAACCTGATCGTGTTTAATATGGAACTGTTTGGCTGGAACCGTAAAAAGAGTGTTGTTGTCTGCGCAGTTCTTGTTGTGATCTTAAGCATTCCATGTGTGCTTGGATTCAATGTACTTTCCGGATTCCAGCCATTCGGAGATGGAAGCAACATCATGGATCTGGAAGACTTTATTGTTTCTAATAACCTTCTTCCTCTTGGAAGTCTTGGTTACCTTCTGTTTTGTACCAGAAAGAACGGATGGGGATGGGACAATTTCATTGCAGAGGTGAATGCCGGTACAGGTATGAAATTCCCGAAATGTCTGAAAAATTATGTTGCCTATGGAATTCCGGCGATTATCATTGTGATCTATCTGAAAGGTTACTATGATAAATTTGCAGGTCTGGGAACAGCAGCACTGGCCGGATGGATGATCGTGGCACTGGTACTGCTGGGATTCGTATTCTACTGTGCGACAGCGAAGAAGAAAGTGAAACAGTAAGCGGAGCGCGAATATCTGCCCGACCTGAGAACAATAAAAGATGTAATTATGTCTGAGAAGAAAGATTCTTTCAGACATGGTTACATCTTTTTTGTGTTATGGAATTGTTGTGTAAAGGTAGTGGATGCATTATTTTAGAGGATTGCTATAATGAGGCAGTTCTTCGCTGGGGTTGGTTTTGAACTGTTTACGGTATGCCCGGGAAAAAGTGCTGTATTCTGCGAACCCGCTTTCCTGTGCTGCTTTTGTCACAGGCATTCCATTTGAGATCAGAGTACGTGCCATAAGAAGCCGCTTGTTTACAATATAATTATGAAGGGTATAGCCGGTTTCTTGTTTGAATTTCCGCATCAGATGGTACTTGCTTACATAATATCTGGCAGAAAGCGTTTCTACAGATAGATCTTCTTTCAGATTGTGGTTGATATACTGAAGGATACTGGCAATCTGCGAGTCAAAGGTGTAGGATTTTTTATCAAAAATGTACTGCTTTTCCAGAAAGATACGGTTCAGATAAACCATAAACTGGAGAAAAAGTGACTGTGTCAGGATTTCTCTTCCATATTCAACGGATTTTGCGGAATTTTCCAGTTCAAACAGGATGTCTTTCATCTTTTCCTGAAGAGCAGAGTTCAGACGTACCAGATTATAGCTTCGGTCATTTGCTTTCTGGAAGCATTTCAGCAGTTCCTGCCAGGGAATATCGTTTTGGATCCAGAGAATAAAACGTTCATATGGAACAGATGGATCAATCTCCGGGCGGTGGATGGCATGGCGGTTTACCAGAAGAATGTCCCATGGTTTCAGTTGATAAGCTTTTCCTTCTATATGATAAGCAGCCTTGCCGGAGATGAAGATAACTACCTTGTGAAAATCATGATAATGGTAAGAGAATTCCTTTCTGGTCTGGTCTTTAAGATGAAAAAGTCGGAATTGTTCGTTCAGGTATCCTGTTTTTTCTGTCTGATAG
>OJQT01000392.1_pt1 | contig 22136 bp, 18 predicted proteins | sample 1598771 | NCBI WGS metagenome assembly OJQT01 (sample SAMN03922517, study PRJEB24848) | human gut metagenome | isolation source: stool sample | host: Homo sapiens | place: Germany | collected 2010-02
CGGAGATGTGTATAAGAGACAGCCCGTATTGGCAAAATACATCAAGCCTTTTATAGGTGCAAAAGAATTCTTACATGATAATGTAAATAGCTATTCCAGATATTGCTTATGGTTTAAGGATGGTAATGTCTCTGATTATGTAAATATAAAAGAAATCACAGAACGCCTTGAAAAAGTCCGTGCTTTGCGAAAAAGCAGTAATGCAGATCGGATACAGAAAATGGCCGATTATCCTTACCTTTTCTGCCAAATTCGGCAACCGTTATCAACCTATCTTGTGTTTCCAAGACATTCTTCACAGAATAGGCGGTATATCCCGATTGGTTTTATGCCCTCTAGTGTAATTGCCGGAGACGCTTGCAGTATTATTCCAAATGTCACAATCTATGAATTCGGAGTTCTGACATCTAATGTTCATAATGCGTGGATGCGTGTTACTTGTGGTAGGATAAAAAGCGATTTCAGGTATTCCCCCGCAGTTTATAATAATTTTCCTTGGCCTACTCCCACCTTAGAACAAAAAGCCAAAATAGAACAAACTGCACAGGCCATTCTTAACACACGAGCAATGTATCCAAACAATTGTCTTGCAGATTTGTACAATCCTCTGGCCATGCCTGAACCGCTGTTAAAAGCCCATATCGCAAACGACAGGGCCGTCATGCAAGCCTATGGTTTATCAGTCAAGGACACCTCTGAAGCCGATTGTGTAGCGTTCCTGATGAAACGCTATCAGGAGTTGACACAAACGAAGTAATCTCTCAAATAGCAAAAAAGAAAGGACGCTTTCGCGTCCTTTCTTTTTGTTCTGTCACTCACTTCCGGCCATGCAGGATGGGAGAGAGCGGCTTATAGATCAACATGCAGATCAGGGCATCCAGCAGGCCCTTGACCAGAGTGAAGGGCATATTGAAGATGACCAGGCACTTGATCAGGCTGTTGGCAGAGGGCAGGATGGCCTGATACATACCCAGGATGGCTTCCAGCGGCATGTGGTAGAACTTGACGTAGGCCGGGTAGGTGATGAAGTAGTTGGACGGCACACTGAACAGGGCCATGGCCACAGCACCGGCCACGGCACCGATGATGGCGTTCTTGCGGCTCTTGTGGTGCTTGTAGAGGTAACCGGCCAGTGCGGAGAACACCGCACCCAGCATGAAGTTGCACAACTCACCCACCAGTGCAGTAGAGGTGCCCTTGATGACCACATGGAGCAGGTTCTTCATAAAGCTGATGATCACACCGTACACCGGGCCAAGGGCAAAGGCACCCAGCAGAGCGGGCAGGTCGGAGAAGTCCATCTTGACGAAGGACGGAATGAGCATCGGGAGCGGGAACTCGATGAACATCAGGATAAAGGCCACCGCGCTGAGCATGGCGGCAACGGTCAGGTTGCGGGTCGTGTTTTTCTTCATGGTAATATCCTCCCGGGGCGTTTTTGCCCCAAATCATAGATTGGAAAGCCCCTTTCGCATGGTTTCGGAACCGGGAAGACAATCAAAAACGCGCTCTGCCGCAGCAAACACTGCAACAGGGCGCGTAGACAAATCGTATTGCCTGCCGTTTCTTGCATCCGGACTATACCGTTGGCCCCGGAGTTTCACCGGGTCAGCACCCTTGCGGGTGGTCGCGGGCTATACCGCCAGTGGGGAATCTCACCCCGCCCTGAAACGAACTTTCTGGCCAAGAGTATAACGCGGCTGCTCCGCCTTGTCAACCCCTTTTTTATTTGCCCTGCACGGGCCGGATATGGTATACTGTGGGACAGGATGTTACAATTTTTGATACAAGGAGCTTTTTGCCATGATTTTTACCGTTCGTGACCTCGGGTTCGAGATCGGGCCTTTTTTGCTGGAGGGCTGGTGGGCGCTGGCTGCCCGGGCCGTCTGCGCCGCAGTCATCGTTTTTGCGGGGCTTCTGGTCGGCTGGCTGCTGCGCCGGAAGATCTTTCCCGCTCTGCAGGCCCGCAGCTGGCACTTTGCCGCCACGCCCATCCTCCTGCGCAGCTTACAGAGCCCTTTGGCGCGGATGGCCTTTTACAGCGGCCTGTATCTGGCCCTGACCAGCCTGCCGTGGGCCATTCCGGGCCTGACAAAGTTTCTGTTCACGGCCTATAAGATTGCAACGACCCTCCTGTTCTGCCAGGGCCTGTACAATGCTTCTGAGGTAGCCGACCTGCTGCTGGCCTCCTGCAGCCCGGAAATCCGGAGCAACAAGACCTTACGCTCCCTGCTGGACACCACCTACAAAGTGCTGGTCATCATTCTGGGTGTTGCCACCTGCGCGCAGATCGTCGGCTTCCCCATCGGCAGCATCGTAGCCGGTGCCGGTCTTGTGGGCCTGACCATCTCGCTGGCCGCGCAGGAAAGCGCCAGCAACCTGTTCAGCGGCATCGTCATCCTGCTGGACAAGCCCTTTTCCATCGGCGACTGGATCACCGTGGGCAATGTGGAGGGCGAGGTCATCGATATCAACTTCCGCTCCACCCGTATCCGCTCCATGGACCACAGCGTAATCATTATCACCAACAGCCAGATCTGCGCCTCCACTGTCCAGAACGCAGCCCTGCGCACCATGCGGCCCTATAAGTTCACACTGGGTGTCACCTACGGCACTACCCGTGCCCAGCTGGAAAAGCTGATGGCTGACCTGCAGGCCATGCTGGACAACAGCCCTTACACCAACAAGGGCACCAACATCGTCCGGCTGACCAGCTTTGGCGATTCCAGCATCAACATCCTCATCTCGGCCTACCTGACCACCAACGTCTATGCCACCTTCCTGCAGCAGCAGAATGATCTAAACTTGAACATCATGGACGTGATGCAGGCAGACGGCGTGGACTTCGCCTTCCCCTCCACCAGCGTCTACATCGAAAAGAATTGAGCATACCAGAACGCCCCCTGTGTGCCTGCTGCGGCGCACAGGGGGCGTTTTTATCATACGTCATTCCCGGGTCCTGATCTCGATCGTTCTGCCGCCAAGATTTTCATAGACGCGGTGGGAGACGGAGAGCACCGTGCGGCCTGCAGACGCGCGGCGCAGAGCTTCCAGCACGCGGGCCTCCGTTTCGGCATCCAGATTGGCGGTGATCTCATCCAGCAGCAGCACGGCGGGGTCTGCGGCGGCGGCACGGGCAATGGACAGCAGCTGCCACTCGCCCTGCGAGAAGATGCCCTCGGTACAGACAGTGTCATAGCCCTCCGGCAGAGCCCGGATGGCAGCATCGATCCCGGCCAGTGCGGCGGCAGCCCTTGCCATTTCCCCGGTGATCTGCGGGTCTCCCAGCGTGATCTGTTCCAGCACGGTGCCCGGCACGCGGGAGAAATGCTGTTCCACACAGCCGATGCAGGTGCGGCGCTCCCGGTCGGTGATGTCCCCCACCTTCACGCCGCCGATGGTCACCGTACCGTTCTCCGGCTGATACAGGCCCAGCAGGAGCTTGAACACGGTGCTCTTGCCCGCACCGGTGCGGCCCACCAGCGTGACCTGCTCCCCCTGTTTCACGGTCATGGAAAAATCCTTCAGAACGTGCCGTTCCCCATAGCCGAAGGTGACGTGTGCAAATTCCACATCGCCCCGGGCAGCCTCCCTGCGCGCGGGAGGGATCGTGCGCTCCGGCTGGTCGAGAAAGGCATCGATGCGCCTGACACCCGCCATGGCCGACTGGATGGTCTGGATCTCCATGCCCAGGCTTTCGATGGGGGCGAAGATGCGGGAGATGTAGTTGATGACGGCCACCGAGGTGCCCACCGACATGCCGAACAGGGTCAGAAGCTGTGCGTTCCCCGAAGTGGAGAGCAGCATCACGATGCCGACCACAGCAGCATTCAGCAGCAGCACCACCGGCGAATAGACGGCATCATAAAAATTGGTGCGCTCCATGGCGGCATAGCTGTCACCGATGCACCGGTCATACCGGCGCTCCATGTAATCCTCCAGCCCCAGCGCCCGGATGGTGCGGATGTTGTGCAGGGTCTCGGGCACCTGCCCGGAGACAGCGGCGACTGCGCGGCGGTTGTCCAGCTGCGCGGCCAGCATCCGCTTCTGGACGTGACGGGTGAACACGGCAAACAGCGGCAGAACCAGCAGCAGGATCAGTGCAAGGCCGGTGTTTTTCACCGCAATGACCCCCATGATGGAGACGATGCGGCAGGCATCTGCTGCCATGCTGATGATGCCGGAAGTGAACAGGGCTTCCACCGTGTCCACATCGCCCGAAAAGCGAGCGGCCACCTCGCCGGGATTCTGCTCTGCCAGTGTACCGGCGGGCAGGCGGCTCAGCTTCCGGGACATCTCCGAGCGCAGGGCATGGGTCATCCTCTGGCCAAAGAGCACCAGCAGGCTTTCCTGCGCCGAGGTGAGCACGCCTTCCAGTGCAAGGCTGCCGAAGTAGAGCAGCACGGCCAGAAAGGACAGCGGGAGGCCCGCGGTCAGACGATCGATGACCCGGGCCAGCAGCAGGGGCGGCAGCAGGGATGCCGCCACCGAAGCTGCCACACACAGCACCGTGCCCACCGTGAGAAGGCGGTGCGAAGCCGCTGCCATCCGGACGGCAGCAAACACGCCGTGATCATTTTTCTTTTTCATGCGCCCTCTCCCCCTTTCAGGCCGGTCTGGCTTTCGTACAGCTGGCGGTAGACCGGAACCGCTGCCATCAGCTCCCCGTGGGTGCCAACGGTGGTTCTGCCGCCCTCCATAAAAATGATCTGCTGCATCTGCGGAAAATGGTACAGCCGGTGGGAGATCAGGAACACCACCTTATCCCTGGCATACGCCTGCAGCTCGGCAAAGATCGCATCCTCGGTGCTGCGGTCCAGTGCCGAGAAGGGGTCATCCAGCACCAGCACCGGGCGGGGATGGGCCAGCGTCCGGGCCAATGCCAGACGCTGTGCCTGCCCGCCGGAAAGGCGGGTGCCGCCGCTGCCGATGACCGTCTCCGTACCCTTTTCCATGGCCAGCACTTCCTCCTTCAGGGCAGCGGCTGCAAGCCACGGCATGGCATCCTGTTCGCTGCCGCAGAGGACATTATTCTGCACGGTGTCGGCGCTCAGTTCCGGGTCATGGCCCAGATACCCGACCGTGGCGGCGATCTGGCGCGGGGTCAGGGCGGAAAGCTCTCTGCCGCCAAAGCAGACTGAGCCTTGATAGGGCGCTTCGCAGAGGAATACGCGGCCAAGGGTGGATTTTCCGCAGGCGACCGGGCCGGTGATGCCGACGATATCGCCGGGGTGGGCCGTCAGGCTCAGGCCGGAAAAGACAGGCTCTTCCCCATAGGAAAAGGCGAGTTTTTTCAGTGTTACCTCCTGTGCCGCCGGGATCTGCAGGGCATCCAGCTGCTCGGGCGTTTTCATCAGGGGTCTGATGCGCTTCCAGGAGACCTCTGCCTTTTGCACCGCGTTGAAGAGCTTGGCCACCTTGGAGGATTTGACCACCAGCTTGGTAAAACAGGAAAGGAAGGTGGTGAAGGCGGCGATATCCCAGTGGTTCCAGCCGGTGCCCAGCACATTCTTTGCGCCGAACCACAGGATGAACAGGGTCCCTGCCTCGGATGCCGCCAGATAAAGCGGCGGCAGAGCGGACTGCCACACGTTGTTCCGCACGGCAGTCTTTTCGGAAAGGCTCAGGGCCTCCTCGTATTTTTCCATCCGGGCCTCCTCGCAGCCGTAGATGCGGTAGGTCACGGCATTCCGGGCACGGTCCAGCGTGGCACTGCTCAGAGCACCGGCGGCCTTTTTATAAGCTGCACCGGCGCGCTGCACTGGCTTTTTCATCCCTGCCGCGCAGACATAGGACACGGGAGTAAAAAGCAGGCCCAGGATCGCCAGCCGCCAGTCGTACACCAGCAGCATGACCGCATAGCCCGCCAGCGCCACACCGGTGTCGAACACCTCCGTGGTGAACTTGCGCATTCCCTCCACGCAGTCGTCCACATCGGCGATGGCCTTGGTCATCAGCTCACCGGCCCCCTCTTTTTCCAGCGCTGCCCGGCTCTGCCGCACCAGATTGGCGTACAGGATGCCCTTCATCCGGCGGTTGATGTTGTTGGCAAAGCGGCGCACATAAAAACGTTTGATGAAGCGCGCCGCCTGCACCAGCAGTGTGACCGCAATGTAGGCCAGCACCAGCAGCGCCATTTGGGCAGCAGTCTCACTGCCGCCCAGGATATCCGCCAGGCACTGGGCCAACCGGCCCTCGAACCATGGCGCGGCCAGCAGACCGATGTTATAGACAAGGCCCGAAAGGGTCACAAGGAGCAGCGGGAACCACTCCGCCCTGAAATAGGAGCGGACCCGGTCCGGACGGAACGATTTATCTTTTTTCATGGGGCATTTTACCTCCTGCGGGTGTTCCATTCAGTATACCACGGTACAAAAAGCATCTGGACAGCTTTGTTCAGAAAAAAGCCATGACAGCAGGAACAAAATGCAAGATCATTGCAATGGTCACCGCTGTCATGGCGATCGGTTTTCTTTGTATGAAAAATGCTCCCATCGGCAGGATCTGCATTGCAGTGGTGTGGGTCTGCCATCTTCTGTATTTCACCTTGCGGGTCAAGACCATCAAGCCCACAGAGCAGATTCAGGAAAGTGCAGAATAGATCCCCCCGGAATACCATCAGATTGCGGACACCCATAGCCCGCAGGGATACAGTTACGTTCTTATCGGTTCACGAAATTCAGCGCCAGCACAAGCAGCAGCATGTGTACCGGGTAAAAGGCGTAGCAGGCATACTGGAATGGTTTGCTGTGGCAGCCCTGCCGCCCGCGATACAGCCAGATGGGCACCAGCGCCAGCAGCGCAAGCCCCTGCTGACACAGCTCAAACTCCATGCCGAACAGCCGGATGGGGTACATCAGCCCGCCCAGAAGCACCACGTTGATCCAGTACAGGGTCAGCACCTGTCCCAGCAGGCACCACCATTTCCGGCCCCGGAAAATGTAAAAAGCGAACACGGTCAGCACACCGGCACCGTAGTAATCTGTCATGCCCAGCGTTCCCAGCAGCGCCCCTGCTGCTGCCACTGCGGCGCACACCGGCAGAGAGACCCAGAGCTTTTGCTTTTTGCGCACCGTTTCCATCAGATGCACCCCCAGAAGCCCCAGCAGCAGCGTCCAGATCACGTTCTGGTGCACCGGGTAGAACCATGTCCCGCCATACATCAGATCAAAGGGCACTTCCGAAAGCAGCGCAAACAACAGCAGCCTCAGGGCATAACGCTTCAGATTTCGGGTATGAAAGTAGCCTTCCACTGCCATAAATGCAAAGATAGGGAACGCCAGCCGCCCGGCACAGGTCAGCCAGTCCTGCGCCGGCAGAAGGGTCGCCCACAGGTGATCCATCAGCATCAGCGCCATGGCAATGATATGAAGTGCTGCTGCACTCAGGTCAATGCAATTTGCGGCAGTGGAACGAATCGGTTTGGTTGACATGATCATACCTCGTCTTTGTCTAAATTCAGTTGCTTTGTCTGGAATACGAACGACTCCCTCCAAGAATTGCAGCCCCGGCAGTTTTTTACCGCCGGGGCTGCAGCACTTCATCGCTTATCCCTCCGGTTTTGCACCGGCCATTTTGGATACGGCAAACATCCAGGGCAGCTTCTGCCATTTGCTCTGCCTGCAAAATGGGGGATGCAGTGCATCCGCCCCGCAGGCGGAAAAATGCTCCCGCAGAAGATCTGCGGGACAAATTCAGAAAGGGTGGCTTGCCTGCCTGCCCATGGAGACGTAAGCACAAAAGCAGGAATGCGGGAAAGGGCAAAGGACGGTTTCGGCGAAGAAACGTCTGGCGGTGGCGGAAAAGCCGAACGCAAGATTTTTTCAATTATGCTGGCTCGTAAGGTGAACCGGACCGAAACTTCCTTGCGGAACTGTGCAGCGTTATCGTTCATCTGCACCTGAACCGGCAGCCGCGTCCCCGGCGCTTGCCGCACCCAAAATAGCCGGTGGAGCGTTTATTCAGGCATTGGTGCTTTCCAGATAGGTCTCAAATGCTTCGGCAAAGCTGGCGTTCACATCAAAGGGGACTGCATAGTCCACCCGGGAGGTCACAAGGCACAGGTCGATCCGGTTGGATGTCTCGTCCGCCTGCCGGTTCAGCTTGCCCAGAGCAGCGTGGATAACCTTGCGGTCATAGTTGATGGTGGTCACCCGCTTCACATCACAGCGGTAGGCGATCTGGTTGCCCTCCGCATTGAAACGGTAGCCGGTGCCGCCGCCGGAAAGCAGCTGCTCGGAGCTGCGCAGGTCGTTCATTCGCTTGAAGGTGCGCGCCACGCTCTGCCGCGCAGCGTTCAGACTGACCTCGCTGTCCATATCCATGTCCAGCGCATCCTTTGCCTTGCGGATGGCAGCGAACAGGCGGCCCTTCTCCTCCAGCAAGTAGAGCATGAACCGGGCAATATCAGTGATCTGCTGAGCATATTCGGTCTGGGGCAGGTCCAGGATCGTCTCGTCCTCAGCCTCTGCCATGACCTTGTGGCGCAGATAGGTGTTGGCCACATTCGTCACGTTGGAATCGCAGTCCAGAATACCCTGGGCCTCGTCCAAAAGGGCCTGCAGCTTGTTCTGATAGCGGAATGCTTCTTTCAGATTCATTGTATCCACCTCGTTTTTTCTTGGTCGCTGTGCGTTCCCGTCTGTTTTCCTCTATTGAACCATATTTTCCGGCAAAGCACAAGCCGCCCGCCCAAAAGTGCATCAAAATGCAAAGCGCCCCAACATGTTCTTTACTACACGTTGGAGCGCTATTTTCTGGAGCAGGATACGGGACTCGAACCCGCCGCCTACTGCTTGGGAAGCAGTCGCTCTACCGGATGAGCTAACCCTGCAGGACTGCTCCATTAGTGTAGCAAAGTGCGGCGGTTTTGTCAACAGTTTTTTCTGTCGGAACGCGGCAGGCGGAAAAAACTTGCTTTTTGCGCCAGTTGCTTTATAATGAAAGATAGATTATCACAATGGAAGGAATTCTACATGATCTTTGTGCCCATGCTGCACTATCTGCAGAACAAAAACTCATTCAGCGGCAACGAGGACGGGATGCGCTACCTCATCACCCCGGGCAAGCGCTCCGTCCCAGACCCGGACGGCGGCGAGGAGGCCAAAAAAGAAGAGGCCATCCTCACGGTAGATCTCTGGCCCGAGCCGTGGACGCTGGACAAGACCGATCCGGCCCTGCGGCGGCGGGAGATCTTCCCGATGACCGAAGAGGGCCGCACCGCAGTCGCCCAATATCTGAACGATGCCTACAACGCCGAACCGGAACGCTGGAGCGCCCACCCGTCCATCCTGGACTGCGAGCCCTGGACACCGCCCGCACCGGAACCGGATGCCGAAACACAACACTGAGGTGCACCATGATCTACCGACTGAAAGAATTCAAGGGTGACACCATCCCGGTGCCGCAGCTGGTCTTTTCCAAGCTGGGCATTGCGGAGGAATATAACGTCCGGGTGGCTCTGTATGTGCTGGCCACCGGCATCACTGACCCGGAGAAGCTCTGCGCCGACTTAAAGCTTCGCAGCAAGATGACCGCCGAGAGTGCCCTGTCCTTCTGGGCCGGTGCGGGTCTGCTGGAACGGTACGAGGAGAACGCCGCCCCGGGCGAGGAGCCCACAGCCCCTGCCCCCATGACCTGGAGCGAGATCGCAGCGGCCAGCCGCACCGACCCCATGATCTCCTCCCTCATCGACTGCGCCCAGACCAGCTTTGCCCGCCCGCTGACCCACCCCGAAATGGAAAAGCTGGTAAACTTCTATGTGCAAGAAGCCTTTGCACCCGAGACCGTCATGCTCTGCGTGGCCTATGTGGCCAGCCGGGGCAAGCGGACGATGGGTGCCGTCAGCCACGAATTGAAGGTCTGGCGGGCCGAGGGTGTGGAGACCGGCGAACAGGCCGACGCACACCTCCAGCTGCTGGCCCTGCGTGCCCAGCGGGAGCAGTACGTCTGCGGCCTGCTGGGCATTGCCGACACCGAGCTGACCCTTGGCGGGCGCAAGGCCATTGCCCGCTGGTATGAGGTCTACGGCTACGATGATGCCATGGTGCAGGAAGCCGCCGTGCAGGCCGGGCCCAAGCGGGATCTCTGGTACTGGAACAGCATCCTCAAGACCTGGAATGCCAAGGGCCTGCGCACCGTCCACGATGTGCGGGGCCCGGTGGCCGGGATGGGTGCCAGCCGGAACCTCCGGGTGGACCGCGCCGAACCCAGCGGAAACGATTTTCTCAAGAACGCTGCCCGCCGCCGTCCGCTCCGCAAAAAGACGGACACGCCTGCAGAATAAGGAGCTTTTATGCGTACCAAACAGGAACTGTATCAAGCCGCCCTGCGCACGGTGGCTCTGCGGCGGCAGACTGCCCGCGCCAATGCCGAGGATGCCCGGCTGGAGGCGGAGGCCGCCATCCCGGCCCTGCGCCACGCTGAGGACGAGGTGCGGGTGCGGGGCATCCGCTGCGCGCTGGCAGGCGCTGCCGGAAAAGACCGCACCGAAGCCGCCGCCGCACTGAGCAAAGCCCGGCAGGAGCTCACCGCCCTGCTGGCCGCCAGCGGCCGCCCTGCGGATGCGCTGGAGCCAAAATTCACCTGCAAGCTGTGCCAGGATACCGGCAGCGTGCAGGGCCGCACCTGCACCTGCGTTCACAAGCTGATGCAGGGTCTGCGGCGGGAGGAGATCGAGGCGCTGTCCAGCCTGTCCATTTCCAGTTTTGACACCATGGAGCTGCGGTACTACCCCAACACCATGGACGAGAAGCTGGGTGAGCCTGTCCGCACCTACATGGGCGGCCTGCTGGAGGATCTGCGCAGCTACGCTGAGGAATTCGACCACAACAGCGAGAGCCTGATGCTTTTCGGCAACGCGGGGCTGGGCAAGACCCACGCCGCCCTTGCCATTGCGGGCATCGTGCTGCAAAAGGATTTTGACGTGATCTACATTTCCAGCCCAGACTTCTTCGGCAAGCTGGAAAACGCCCGCTTCGACTCCTCCGAGGATGCCGAGACCCTGCTGCGCACCGCCTCAGCCGCCGACCTGCTGATCCTGGACGATCTGGGCACCGAGTTCGTCACCCCCTACTTCATCACCACTTTTTACAGCCTGCTGAACAACCGCCTGGGGGCCGGTCTGCCCACCATCGTCACCACCAACATTGCGGATGGCTCCCTGCTGGAAAAGCGATACACCGAAAAGATCTCCAGCCGCCTTTCCTCCTTTGTCCCCTGCCTGTTTGCGGGCGAGGACATCCGGGGCCTGAAAGCGGCGGAGTAAGACAAGGAGGTTTCCCCATGAGCTTTGAGCGCACCACGCCCTGCGGCGTGATCTCCGGCACGGCTTGCCAGTGGCCGGACATTGCCGCCTACAAGGGCATCCGCTACGCCACCGCCGGGCGGTGGGAGTTCCCTGTCCCCGTCACCCACTGGGACGGTGTCTATGATGCCACCCAATACGGTGCCTGCTGCTACCAGCCCCGCGCCTTCTATGATGAAGCCGCCGCACCCGGAAAAGCCTTCTACTACAACGAGTTCCGCAAGGGCGAGACTTACACTTACAGCGAGGACTGCCTGTTCCTGAACATCTGGGCCCCTGCCGATGCAGCTCCCGAGGACAGACTGCCGGTCATCTTCTACATTCACGGCGGCGGTTTTACCGGCGGCTGCGGCCACGAGAAACACTTCGACGGCCCCGTCTGGCCCACCAAAGGCTGCGTGGCTGTGACCATCAACTACCGGCTCGGCCCCATGGGCTTTGTCTGCCTGCCCGCGCTGGCTGAGGAGGCCGGATCCACCGGCAACTATGCCTTTCTGGATCAGCTGGCGGCCCTGCAGTGGGTGCGCGCCAACATCGCTGCCTTTGGCGGCGATGCCAACAACATCACCATCATGGGCCAGAGCGCCGGTGCCATGAGCGTCCAGCAGCTCGTCCTCTCCCCCATCACCAGGGGGCTGTTCTCCAAGGCCGTGATGAGCAGCGGCGGCGGCGTGAGCCAGATGCTGACGGCCAAGCCCGCTGAGGCCCACTACCCGTTCTGGAAGCAGGTCATGGAGACTGCCGGGTGCAGCACGCTGGCCGAGTTCCGTGCTCTCGCCCCCGCCCAGCTGTTTGCAGCCTGGGATGCCGTCCGCACCCAGCCCCAGTTCAAGGGTATGGGCTGTGAGCCCGTGGTGGATGGCCGTTTCCAGGTCAAGACCGGCCCCGAGACGCTGGCTGCCGACGAACAGCACCATATTCCTTACCTCATTGGCTTCACCAGCGAGGATATCGTTCCGCCCTATCTCTACCAGATGGCTCAGGACTGGTGCGCCCGGAACGCCGACAGCTATGGCTGGTTCTTCGACCGCCAGCTCCCCGGTGATGACCGTGGTGCCTGGCATTCCAGCGACCTGTGGTACTGGTTCGGCACGCTGGCTCACTGCTGGCGGCCCTTCACTGAGAAGGACACCGCCCTCAGCGCTCAGATGGTAGATTACCTGACCAACTTTGCCAAGACCGGCGACCCCAACGGCGCAGACCTGCCCCAGTGGCAGACTGTTACCGCCCAGCAGACCAATCTCCTCCGTTTTGGTGAGGAACCCACCCACATGGGCAGCGTAGATGTCCAGAAGCTCCTCTGGACGATGCAGAACGTCCCCGCCGTGGGGGAATAAGCTCCATCCGGATCATCTCAAGCTCCAATAGAAAAACATATCCCCCGCTGCAGACGTGCCAGAACACGTTTTGCAGCGGGGGATATTTTATGTTCTCTTCTTCAAATAATACCCAATGCCGATGGCATCTGCCAGTGCCCAGCCGATGGGCACACTGAGCCAGATTCCGGTAACGCCCAGCGGCGTGGCAGAAAGCAGATAGGCCAGCGCCACACGGGTGCCAAGGGAGGCAATGGTCAGGATGACCGACATCCCTGGCTGGTTGACCGCCCGGTAATAGCCGTAGAGCAGAAAGAGCACGCCAATGCCGATGTAGCACGCGCCCTCGATGCGGAGGTACTGCACGCCCGCCGCGATGATCTCGGTCTGAGCCGGGTCGATGAAGATTCCCATAAGCGGGGCGGCAAAGGCGCAGACCAGCACGCTGATGACGATGCAGAACACCGCGCTTGTCAGCCCGGCACTGCGGATCCCTTTTTTGATGCGGTCCGGCCGGTTGGCTCCGTAGTTCTGGGCCACATAGGTCGAGAAGGCGTTGCCAAAATCCTGCACCGGCATATAGGCAAAGGAATCGATCTTCACTGCCGCCGCAAAGGCCGCCATGATAACCGTGCCGAAGCTGTTGACCAGCCCCTGCACCATTAGGATGCCAAAATTCATAATGGACTGCTGAACACTGGTCATCACCGAAAGATTCAGGATATTGGCAAGGTTCTTCCGGTCCCACCTGCAGTCTGTCCGTTTCGGGCAGAGCTGCGGGAACTTTTTCAGGGTGTACAAGCCGATGCCCACCCCGGACACATACTGGGAAAAGACAGTTGCCACGGCGGCACCCTTCACACCCCAGTCAAGCACAAGGACACAGACCAGATCCAAGATCACGTTCAGGATGGCTGATACAGCCAGAAACGCCAGCGGCACCACGGAATTGCCGATGGCCCGCAGGAGGTTTGCGAAATAGTTATACAAAAAGGTGGCCGCAATGCCCAGAAAGATGATGAGCAGGTAGTCCTTCATCAGCGGGCAAAGCTCTGCGGGCACCCGCAGCACCCACAGGATGCCGTTCAGCCCCAGATAGACCAGCAGGTTGAGCACCAGGGCGATGCCCGCAATGAGCAGGAAAGACTGGAACACGCTCTGCCGCATCTTCTCGGTCTCGCCGCTGCCATACTGCATGGACACAGCCGCGCCGCTGCCCATGCACAGGCCCAGCAGGATCGAGGTCAGGAAGGTCATCAGGGTATAGGAGGACCCCACCGCCGCCAGCGCATCCGCGCCGAGGAAGCGGCCCACCACCCAGGTGTCGGCAATGTTGTACATCTGCTGCAGCAGGTTGCCGAACATCAGCGGCAGGGCAAACAGCAGGATATTCTTTGTAATGGGGCCTTGGGTCAGACTGTGCTGCATGGGGATCATTTCCTCCTGTTTCTATCTCAGACATTTCAGCAGAATTTTGCGCGGTATTCCTTGGGTGTGCAGTGCTTAATCTCCCGGAAGGTCTTGATGAAGTAGCTGCCATCTGCAAAGCCGCACTCCATCCCGATCTCGCCCGTCTTGAGCCGGGTGGAGCGGAGCAGCTCGGCGGCCTTCTCCACCCGGAACTGCTTGACATACTGGATGGGCGTGATGCCCAGCATCTGCCGGAAGCTGCGCAGGCAGGCGCTCTCGCTCAGAGCCACGCTGGCCGCAATGCGTTCCACGGTCAGTTCCTCGGCATAGTGCTCCTCCACAAAGCGGAGCATCTGCTTCATCCGCTCGGCGGCGATCTGCTCCTGCTGGGAGACCTTGGTCCTGCCGCCCACGCACTGGGTGCTCAGCAGCCGCAGTGCCGCAGAGAGATAATAACGCACCCGGTTCTCGTAATCAAAGGGCTCCACGGCAACCGCCTGCCAGGCTTCCCGCAGGCAGGCAAGCACCTGCGCCTGCCAGGGCACTGCCCCATCCAGCAGAAAAAACGCCGGGGCATCCGGCTGGAGCATGGGTCGGATGAGCTTCTGCCAGAAGATGGTGTCCATTCCGCCCACCAGCCGGGGGTGGAACACGCCCGAGTGGAGCAGGGCCTCCCCTTTTTCCGCCTGCTCCACCGCGTGGAGGATGCCGGAGTTCAGGAACACGCCCTGATTCGTCTGCAGGGTCACCCGGGTCTTGTTCACGTCCACCGTCAGGGGGCCCTTCATGGCCAGTATGTACTCAAACTCCTCGTGCCAGTGCCAGGCCACCGAATAGCTTTTCAGGTTCTCCGCGTAGCAGGCAATGGGAAACAGGGCGCTGCCATGCTGGACCAGTTCCCGCCCCTCGGCATCGGCCATAACATCCTGCTGGAAGGTCAGCCCGGTAACGATATTGGCACCAGTGACACAGCTCGTCTGAAACGCCATATTGAACAATTCCTTTCCGCAATACTTTGAATATTTTTTGTCAAAGCCGATTTTATTGTACAAATCGGGTGTTTTTATTCTATCTATCGTGCCAGTTTCGTGGTATTATTTCATCAGAACCAGCAAGCACAGTATAACACCGCAGGGGGCGGAAAACAACCCCCGGCGCGGCTTGATCCGGTTCCCGAGAAGCGTCCCGCTTGGGCAGCCTGGCCCGGGGGACTCTTCCAGAATAAAACATTTCTTTGTGGGAGGTATTTTTATGCTTCGCATCCAGTATCTTGATAAAGACCGTTTCATGCAGCAGGTAGCCGCCAGCCGCGGCAGTGTGCTCCTGCACCTGGACAATGGCGAGACCTGCGACCTGAAAAAGGACAACGCCGCCACCGAGCTGTTCCAGATGATGGACGCTCCCTCCAAGGGCTTTGACATCTCTGTCACCGACCCTGCTGATGTCACCGGCTTCCTGCACTACATGCTCGAGGCCGGCCGCAGAGATCGCGTCGCCTGCTGACCCTTCGACATTCTCCTTTTTTCGCATATTACAGCAATGTAAAACGCCCGCTCCGGGGTCAGAAGCCGGAGCGGGCGTTTTACGTTTGTTCTGTTACAGGATGCACCGGCTGATGGCCCGTGCCACCGCCAGCAGCTCATCCTGCCCGATGAAGCCGAACTTCGCCTCGTGCTCATCCGCAAAGCAGACCGTCAGCTCTGAGGTCTGCAGCGGGTCACCAAAGCCTGCCGTCTTGATGCCGTAATGCAGGATCTTGCGGTAGGGCAGCACAAAGATCTCCTGCCGGGTGCCGGTCATCCCCTGCATATCCACCATAAAAATGCGGTGGGTGGTGAACACGGCCTGATCGCGCACGGTCTTGTAAGCCCCCACGATCTGCTCACCGTCCAGCAGCAGCTCCTGCACATTTTTGCAGATCTCCTTTTCCTTGATGCGGATGAGGTTCTGCATCGGCTTGTCCCGAAATTCCATAACACACTCCCCTTTCGGCTTGTCCGGATGTTTGGTCAGCCCCATTGTAGCATCTCGGGCGGCGGTTGACAAGCCTTTGCGCTCCCTCTCGCCTTTTTGTTCCGGATGTGCTATACTGGGCAGGAACATCACAATCACCCGGGAAATGAGGTTTTGACCCATGGAGATCATCATCCATCAGGCAATTTTGCATGTGCTGGACACCACGCTGGACGCGCCGGTGCTCAGCGGCGGCGGCATGGAGCTGACTGCCGAAAAGACCGCCTACTTACAGAATCATATCGAAAAGCTGCTGGCCAGCGATGAGATCCGCCAGTGCCGCCCCCTGCCGGATTCGGCTTTCCGGAACGAGCTGGAGCACAATCAGGATTTCATTGATCTGTCCTGCCGCATTGCAGGGGTGCTGTTCGATTACATGCACGCCCACACCACCATCCCCGGGGCGGACCTGGCCGTGGTGGATTTCACCCGGGACGGCGCACCCTGGCTGGGCATCCTCAAGCTGAACTATAAAAACGGCTACACCCACTACACCGAGACCGTGGAAGGTGCCCCGGTCAACTCCATCATCCAGCAGCGGGCCTGCCTGCCCACCCAGAGCGGCAAGGTGGAGGAGGGTGCGCTCGTCAACCTGACAGACTACTCCATGCGCCTGCTGGAAAAGAAATACGACATCGACGGCCACAAGGAGTTCTACCTCTCCTCTGTTGTGTTCCAGTATACCCAGGCCGAGCCCGAGAAAAAGAAGCTGCAGGCCATTCAGGAGGCCGCCGCACAGGCTGTGAAGGATGCCTATGAGGATGAGCCCCATGCCGACGCGCAGGTAGCCATGCTCATTGCCAACCAGGCCGCCGACAACGACAATCAGGTATCGGTGGAGCAGGTGCGCCAGCAGCTGGCCGAGGAATACCCACTGGCCGCTGTGCCCTTTGATGACTATGTGGAAAAGAGCGAGGTGCTGGAGGAGGCCGCTGCTCCTGTCACCGTGACCCCTGCCCGCATCCGCCGGATGGAGAGCCGGAGCATCCGCACCGCCAACGGCATCGAGGTCAAGATCCCCACCGAGCTGCTGAACTCCGATTCCGAGCTGGAGTTCCTCCATGATCCGGACGGCAGCGTTTCCCTGCTCATCAAAAATGTGATCCTGTAAGCCGCCGCAGATGGCGTTTTCCCTCTCTGCGCGCTGGTGCTCACCGCCCTGATGTAACAGATCACCAAAACAGCCTCAGCCCTTTGAGATCGGGCTGAGGCTTTTTCATCCGCATTTTCAGCGGTTTTTGCGCTTGTTCCGGTACATATCCCGGTCGGCAGCATGGTAGACTGCGATATAATCAAAGGGGCCTTCTGTCACGGTATGGTATCCAAAGGCAACATCCAGCTTGAGGCGGTCGTCGCTCTGGCGGGCCAGCTCCCCGTGCAGCCTCTCGATCAGCTGTTCGGCCTCTTCTGCAGAGAAGTGGTTGCAGGCAATGAGGAATTCATCGCCGCCCATCCGCAGGGCCACGCTTTCCGGCGGCAGGTTTTCCCGGATCACCCGGCCCACCCGCTTGAGCAGCAGGTCGCCATACTCGTGGCCGTAGGCATCATTCACACGCTTCAGGTAGTTACAATCGCCCATAATGATCGTGATGGGCATGATGGCTCCCTTCAGTTGCTCTGCACCCTTTACCTTCAGGTAGTTGCGGTTATACAGACCGGTCAGTTCATCGTGGACGGCCCAGTTCTCGGCCTGTTTTTCCAGCCGCACCCGTTCGGTGATATCACCAATAAGCCCCACGATGCCGATGATCTTTCCCTCCAGCACAACGGGGTTCTTTTTGATCTGATAGTATGCCGTCCCATCCTTCCGGGGCACCTCGGTGATATAGCCGGTTCCCTTGCCGGTGGCAAGCACCTTCTGGTCCTGCTCATAATAAAAGCGGGCCTGTTCCTCGCTGCTCCAGATCTCCAGATCTGTCTTGCCCAGCACATCCTCTTCCTGCCCTTCTCCGTAGGGGAAGAAAGTCCTAACGTCCGAAATAAAAAGATAACGGCATTCCGTATCCTTGAAAAAGAGGTTCGCCGGTGTACTGCGCAGAAAGGTCATCACTTCTTCGTAGCCGATCGCATCGATCCACTGCATCCTGTGGCCCCTCCTTTCCATTTCTCTTTTTTATTATTTTACCACATTCTATTATACGAGCGATGCACCTGTTTTGCAAGTGTTAATTGCGTTCCCTCGACGATCCGGAAGCGGACGACTCCACCCTCGGTGCAGACAGAAAGGCCGCTGACCCATCTCAGGTCAGCGGCCTTTCTGTCTGCGCTTATTCGGCTGTGTTCAGCTGCGCCTTGTGGTATTGCAGGGTATACAGTTGGTAGTAGCGGCCATGCCGGGCCAGCAGCTGCTGGTGGGTGCCCTGCTCCAGAATTTTACCGTGGGACAGCACGATGATGTTGTCCGCATGCTGGATGGTGGACAGCCGGTGGGCCACAATGAGCATGGTGCCCACGGTACGCATCTTTTCCAGCGAATCCTGAATCAGCAGCTCGGTCTCGGTGTCGATGTTGGCAGTAGCTTCGTCCAGGATCATCACGCTGGGCTTATGGATGATGGTGCGGGCAAAGCTGAGCAGCTGCCGCTGCCCGGCGGAGAAGTTGTTGCCGCGCTCACGCACCTCTTCGTCCAGCCCGTGGTCCAGCTTGTTGATGAACTTGTCGGCGTTGACGTAGCGGCAGACCTCCATGATCTCGCTGTCGGGGATACCCTCTTCCCGCAGAACGATGTTGGAACGGATGGTACCCGAGAACAGGAACACATCCTGCAGCATCTGGCCGAAGTGCCTGCGCAGGGAGGAGATCTTGATCTTGCGGATGTCGATACCGTCGATCAGGATCTGGCCCTTCTGGAACTCGTAGTTCCGGCAGATCAGGGAGAGGATGGTGCTCTTGCCGGAGCCGGTGGAACCCACAAAGGCCACCGTCTGGCGGGCATCCACATGGAAGGAAACGCCCTGCAGCACCCACTCGCCGGGAACGTAGCTGAACCACACGTCCCGGAACTCGATCTCGCCCTTCACCTCGTCCAGCTCAATGGCATCGGGGGCATCCTGCATCTTGGGCTGGATGTCCATGATGGAGAACACCTTTTCTGCCGATGCCAGCGCCGACTGCAGCCAGTTGAACTGTTCGGCCAGGTTCTGGATGGGGGTGAAGAACTTGGAGATGTACATATAAAAGGTGACGATGGTACCGCTGGAAATGGTCTGACCCAGAAAGCTGACGTTGTTCAGGTGACCCATGCCGCCCAGATAGAACAGGCACAGGATCGAGCTGACATAGAGCATATACACCAGCGGACGGAACACGCTGAACACGAAGATCTGCTCCTGATTGGCCCGGGCCAGCTTCTGGCTCTTTTGGCGGAAGTCCTCCATCTTTTCGTCCTCCCGGCCAAAGATCTGGGTGACCTTGATGCCGGACAGGTTTTCTGACAGATAGGTATTGATATCGGTGGTCGCGTTCTTGAGCTTGCGGTTGGCGCGGCGGGAGAACTTGCGGAAGATGACCGTGAAGATCACGATGAAGGGCACAAAGCAGAGCACCATCAACGTCAGCTCGTAGTTCAGGCAGAGCATGGCCACCAGAATGCCCAGAATGACAAAGCTGTTCTTGGTCAGCTGGACCAAGAGGTTGGTGAACATCATGGAGATGGCGTTGGTATCGTTGGTCACTCGGGTGACCAGCTTGCCCACCGGGATCTCGTTGAGCTGCTCGTGTGCCAAAGATTCAATGTGGCTGAACAGATCCTCGCGCAGATCGGAGATGATGCGCTGGCCCACCCGCTGCAAAATCACGGCCTGCAGGTAAGTGCTGCCCATAGAGAACACCAGCACGCCTGCATACACTGACACGCCCAGGAAGAGGGCGCGGAGTTCAAACTCCCCGGCCACCAGCTCCTCGATGCGGCCCACGATGAGGGGTGAAATGATATCGTAGGCAATGGAGAAGAGCATCAGCACGCCCACAATGAGGAATTTGCTCAGGTAGGGCCGGGCATAGCGGGCAAGGCGGCGCATGATCTCGCCGTCCTCCATGTTGCGCTCAAAGCCCATGGCGGTCTTTTTGTCCTTGACGGCGGCATAGGCTGCCACCAGCAGGGCGGTGATCACGCCGATGACAGCGCCCACCAGAACCAATGGATTCAGATGCATCATGCGTTTTCGCCTCCCTTCGTCTCATCCTCCAGCCGCTGCAGATCGACCATCCGGCGGTACTCCGGGCAGGAAGCATACAGCTGATCGTGGGGCCCGACGGCTTCCACCCGGCCCTCGTTGAGGAATACGATCTTATCCAGCCGCTCCACCGTGGAAATGCGGTGGGCAATGAGCAGGGTGGTCTTGCCTGCCCGGCTGTTCTTGAGGTTGTCCAGAATGATCTTCTCGGTGCTGGTATCCACCGCCGAGACGGAGTCATCCAGGATCAGGATGGGCGCGTCCTTGAGCAGGGCGCGGGCGATAGAGATGCGCTGCTTCTGACCACCGGACACCGTCACGCCGCGCTCGCCCAGAACGGTCTCGTAGCCGTCCTTGAAATCCACGATATTATCCCGCACATCGGCCATGCTTGCCGCCCGCTCGATGTCCTCCGGGGTGGCATCGTCCACACCAAAGGCAATGTTGTGGGCGATGGTGTCCGAGAACAGGAAATTATCCTGCGGAACGTAGGCACAGGCATTGCGCACCGAGTGGATGGAGAGGCTGTTCACATCCCTGCCGTCCACAAACAGGGTTCCGTCCGGCACATTATAGGTGCGCAGCAGCAGGTCCACCAGGGCGGTCTTGCCCGCACCGGTCTTGCCCACGATGCCCACGCTCTCGCCGGGCGCAATGGTAAAGGAGATATCCCGCAGCACATCGTACTCGCCGTCCGGGTAGCGGAAGTTCAGGTGGCGGAACTCGATGCCGCCTTTGGGGTCGGTCAGGTCGGCCACGCCGGGGCGGTCGGCCACGTCGATGGGGGCGTCCAGCAGCTGGGTGATGCGGTTCAGGGAGGCCTTGCCGCGGCTGGTCTTTTCGATCAGCATGGACACGGCCATGATGGGCCAGACGATGGCCTCAAAGTAGCCGATGTACTCCACCAGCTGGCCGGCGTTGAACCGGCCCTGATAGACCAGATAACCGCCGTAACCCAGAATGATGCAGACCACGGACTCCACGAACAGGGTCACCAGCACCTCCAGCAGGGTGGCGATCTTCGTGTAGGTCACGTTGATCTCCTCGTTTTCCTTGTTCAGCTTCCGGAAGGCCTGCAGTTCCTTGTACTCCTTGACAAAGGCCTTGATGACCGCAATGCCGGAAAAGTTCTCCTGCGCGAAATCGGAAAGGCCGGAGAAGGCCTCCTGCCGCTCCTCCCAGCGCCGGGTCATCACCTTGCTCATCTGGGTGCCGATGGCAAACATGATCAGAGCCGGGATCAGGGCCAGCAGGGTCAGCCGCACGTCCATGGTCCACATCTTATAAAGAGCCAGCAGACCCAGGGTCAGCGCGTCGAAGAACATCAGCACGCCGTCACCAAAGCACTCCTGAATGGTGTCCAGATCGTTGGTGTACAGGCTCATCAGGTTGCCGACCTTGTTCACCTGATAGTACTGCTGGGACAGCCTGCGGCTGTGGTCGAACATCCGCTCCCGCAGGTCTGCCGTGACCCGCACCGCCGAACCGAAGAAACAGATGCGCCACAAAAAGCGCCCAATGACCATCAGCACCACGATCCAGATCATGGGCAGGCAGATGTGCTGCAGCAGCACCTCTTTGGTAAAGAGCAGCGTCTCACCGTTCACCACCACCTGGCCAAGGTTCACACCGTTGATGGCCAGCCGGTAGAGCCGGGGGATCAAAAGCTGGATGTAATCCACCGTCAGCAGGGCGGCAAGGCCCAGCAGCAGTACGGGAGCATGCTTGAGGTAATACCGGTTGATGTACTTGCCGAATATCACTGCGTTTTTCCCTCCTTTTCCAATTCCAAAAAAGCTTTCAACGTACAAAAAAGCCGCTGCATCACACGACGAATCATGTTTTGCAGTGGCTTGTTTGTCTGGAGCGGCCGACGAGGCTCGAACTCGCTACCTCCACCTTGGCAAGGTGGCGCTC
>OJQT01000403.1_pt1 | contig 21486 bp, 19 predicted proteins | sample 1598771 | NCBI WGS metagenome assembly OJQT01 (sample SAMN03922517, study PRJEB24848) | human gut metagenome | isolation source: stool sample | host: Homo sapiens | place: Germany | collected 2010-02
TTCCAGGGGGTGTTCAGGTTGAGGGTGTCGGCGGTCTTGGACAGGGTGAACATGACCATCTGGAAGGGGACGACCATGGAGAAGACGATGAGCAGATTCATGAACTTGCTCAGCTTGTTGTTCACGCGGGTAAGGTACCAGCCGGTCATGGAGCAGCACAGCAGGATGAGGGCCACGCTGGACACGGTGATGACGAGGCTGTAGCCCAGGCTGGACAGAAAGCCCATCTTGGTGACGCCGTAGATGTAGTTGCTGAGGCCCGCGAAGGTCTCAGCCGTAGGCAGCTTGAAGACGGTGGAAGTGGTGAAGGTGCCTTCAATTTTCAGGCTGTTCTGCAAGATCAGGACGATGGGGTAGATCCAGAGCAGGCACAGCAGGCTCATGATGACAGTGAGGATGTTGTCCCACATTTTTTTATCTTTCGGCATTACTGCTGCACCTCCTTGGAGCGGGTAAACTTGAGCTGGATGAGCGAGATGACCACGACGATGAGGAAGAACACCGCGGCCTTTGCCTGACCGATGCCCTTCCACTGAGCACCAGAGCGGCCATAGAAGGTGTTGTAGATATTCAGGGCCAGCATCTCACTGGCGTTGGCAGGCTCACCGGCGGTCAGGGCCACGTTCTGGTCGAACAGCTTGAAGCTGTTGGTCAGGGTGAGGAAGGTGCAGATGGTGACGCTGGGCATGACCATCGGGATCTTGATCTTGAAGAGGATCTCACGGTCGTTGGCACCGTCGATCTTGGCTGCCTCGATGAGGTCGCCGGGGACGCTCTGCAGACCTGCAACGTAGATGATCATCATGTAGCCGATCTGCTGCCAGCACATCAGGATGACCAGACCGACGAAACCGGCCTTGGCGTCCAGCGCCAGCAGAGGCCTCTGCAGGTTGGCCAGCACACCGTTGAGCAGGATCTGCCAGATGTAGCCCAGCAGGATGCCGCCGATGAGGTTCGGCATGAAGTAGACGGTGCGGAAGAGGTTGGTGCCCCGGATGCCCCGGGTGAGCACCAGTGCGATGGCGAATGCGCAGACGTTGATGAGGACGGTGGACACCACGGTGAACGCCGCCGTGAAGCCGAAGGCGTGGAGGAAGGTGGAGTCCGAGAAGACGCTGAGGTAGTTCTGCAAGCCCACGAAGGTGGTCTTGCTGACGGTGGTGAACCGCTGGAAGGACAGGTAGACGCCCCAGATGAAGGGCCAGATGAAGCCGATGATGAACGCCAGCAGGGTGGGCAGTACGAACACCGGCCAATATTTGCTGATGGCCTTTTGCATGATATACCTCCTGAAAAAGAAGGGGAGGCGGGCGAACACATCGCCCGCCTCCCCGTTATCCAGCTATTGCGGAAGAAAGGGAACGCTTAGCCGTTGGCCAGCTTGTACTCCTTGGCCCAGCCGTCCACAAAGGCGGTGACCACATCGTCCCAGCTGCCGGTGCCTGCTGCATAAGCAGTCAGTGCAGAGCCGACGCCGTTCTTCCACTCCTCGGAAGGCATGGTGGAGAAGCACCAGTCAACGCTGGTCTTGCCGTCGGCCACATACTGGTTTGCAATGGTGATCAGGGGGTTGGTGGAGTCCTTAGCCTTCTTGAAGGGGATGACGAAGCCCATCTTGTCAGCCATCGCGCTGGTGCCGGCCTCAGAGGTGACGCACCAGTACAGGAAGTCCAGAGTAGCCTGAATGTCGGCATCAGAAGAAGCGTTGTTCACGCACCAGAAGTTCTCGGAACCGGTGCACAGACCCTGATTCTCCTCGCCATCCACGCCGATGTAGATGGGCAGCATACCCAGGTTGTCGTCGCCCAGATCCTTCACGTCATTGTAAGCCCAGGTGCCGTTCTGATAGAAGACAGCCTTCTTGCCCACGAACTCGGCCACAGCGTCGTTGCCGGTCTTGGAAGCCAGCAGGGTAGGATCGCAGGTGGAATCGGTGATGTACAGATCCCAAATCTGCTTGTAGTTGTCCAGATAGGTGCCCTTGATGGCGTCGGTGGAGCCGATGCCGTCTGCCTTGTACTCGTAGTAGATGGGCAGGTTTGCCAGATGGGTCTTGAAGCGCCAGTCAGAAGAACCGTCCATGCCAGCGGAGGTGAAAGCACCGTCCACGCCCAGCTCGGCCTTGCGTGCCTGGATATCGTCAGCGACCTTCTTCAGATCGTCAAAGCCCTTGATATCGTCCTGGGTGTAACCAGCGGCGCTCAGCAGCTCCTTGTTGTAGATGATGCCGTAGGTCTCAATGACGTATGCAATGCTGGTGACAGCGTCGCCGTCCTTCAGGGCGAAGGAGTCGCTGGTCAGCTCGCCGTACAGCTTGCTGCCGGACAGGTCGTAGCAGTAATCCTTCCAGTTGGCCAGACCCACAGGGCCGTTGACCTGGAACAGGGTGGGAGCCTCGCTCTTTTCCATCTCGCTCATCAGAGTGGTCTCATACTGGCCGGAAGCGGCGGTGACAACGGTCACAGGCACGCCGGTCTCCTTGGTGTACTCAGCGGCCAAATCCTGCCAATCCTGATCCTGCTCCGGCTTGAAGTTCAGGTAGTAGACCTTGCCGTCAGCCTTTGCAGCGGTCGAAGAACCGGCAGCAGAGCTGGCAGTGGAGGAAGCGGTGGAGCTGGAAGAACCGCCACAGGCAGCCAGACCCAGAGCAGCGGCGGATGCACCGGCCACTTTCAGGAAATTACGACGAGAGATCATCTTTTTCATAGTAGTACTCCTTCTTCTTTTGGTTAATATCTGCCACCGTCCACAGCATGAGGACGGAAGTTAGACTGAATCGTTCCGGCGGCAGGGGCAAACGCTTTCGCCCTGCTGCAATTCCGGCTGGAGCGTGACGGTCTGGGCCGGGGCTCCGTGTTCGATCTGCCGCACCAGCAGCTCGATGCTCTGCAGTGCGATCTGTTCACTGGGCTGGACGATGGTGGTCATCACCGGCACGCAGTAGCGGGACATCGTGATGCCATCAAAACCGATCACTGAGACATCCTCCGGCACCCGCATACCTGCACTTACCAGCGCCCGGATGGCACCAAAGGCGATCACATCGCTCATGGCAAACAGGGCAGTGAACTCGGCCCGGCGGGCCAGCAGACTGTTCATGGCGTGGTAGGCGGACTCGAAATCGTAGTTGCACAGGCCATAGAGCTTATCGTCAAGGACAAGCCCTGCGTCCTCCATGGCATCCTGCGCACCCAGACGGCGCATCCGGCTGGGAAAGCTGGTGGCCGGGCCGCCCAGCACCGCGATCTTGCGGTGCCCCTGTGCGATGAGATGGGAGACTGCCGCTTTTGCTGCGGCCCGGTCATCCACACCCACCATCGAGAGATTGGGAAAGTCCAATTCATTGGAGACCAGCGTGGCCAGCACGGAGGGAACGGAGATGTTAGCAAAGCCGTTCTGGAAGTTCGTGACACTGCCGCCCAGAAAAATCATGCCCTTGGGCTTGATCTCCCGCAGGATCTTCTCGGCAGCATCGATCTCGTTGGCGTTCTCGTCCAGGTAGGAGACGATGCCGTTGTACCCATACAGGGTAGCGGCCCGCTGCAGCTGAACGAGGAAGTCGGAGAAGAAGATGTTCCGGGTCCCCTTGACCACGAACACCAGACTGCGGGATTGCTGAATCTTCAGCTGCCGCGCGTTGGTGTTGGGGGTAAAGCCTGCCTCCCGCATGACCTTGAGCACATGCTCCTTGGTCTCGGGCCGGACATCCGGCCGATCATTGATGACGCGCGAAATGGTGCTGACAGAACAGCCGCTGATGCGGGCAATGTCCTTGATCGTCATATCGCGTGCCCTCGCTTTCGGTTGGATTTTCGGGAACGGTGTCGGGAACGTTTCCAGTGGCTATAGTATGGCACAATTTGTTCAAAAAATCAATCATATGGAAGTAATTTCGTAAAAGGTGTACAAAGAATCAACTTGCATTTGTGCAGATTGATCTGCCAACACATCAAAACACCGGCTGATTTCAGGAATTCCCGGTAACAAATCATAAAATGCCGGGAAAACCGTACCGGTTTGTAACTTTTTGACCGGATGATGCAATTTTATGGATGAGAGAGATCTGCCCGGAAACTGCGGGAACGGTTCCATAAGATGTTCCCAGAATGCAGCAAAAAGAAACAGGCAGACTACTGAGTGTCGGGAGCACTGCACAAACGAAAGACACAACAAAAAAAGCGCTTTCACCTTGTCATCGGTGAAAGCGCTTTGCTGATTGCTGATTATTTTGAATGGGTTGATAAAGTTCTGATTAGTCGCTGACGTAGGGCATCAGAGCAACGTGACGAGCACGCTTGATGGCGGTGGTCAGTGCGCGCTGATGATAAGCGCAGGTGCCGGTCACACGGCGGGGAATGATCTTAGCACGCTCAGAGACGTACTTACGCAGACGGGGCACGTCCTTGTAATCGATGGTGTCGATGCGATCGACACAGAAGCTGCAAACCTTCTTGCGGCCGCGACGCATGGGGCGTGCGGGGCGAGAGCCTTCGGTTCTTTCAAAAGCCATTGCTTATTACCTCCTATAAGAATTGAACGGTCAGACCGTTACGAAATCAGAACGGCAGGTCATCACTGTCATCAATGACAGCAAAATCATCTGCACTGCCGGCGGAATAGCTGGGAGCTGCCTCCACAGCAGCCGGACGGGCAGGGGCTGCGTTCTGGTAGGCGGGAGCAGAATTCTGGTAATTTGCTCCACCGCCCTGATTGCTGCTCTTGGGGCCTGCAAAGCTAATGTTGTTGGCTACGACTTCCACAGCCGTGCGATTGTTGCCGTTCTTATCCTGATACTGGCGGGTCTGAAGAGAGCCTTCGATGGCGATCAGACTGCCTTTCTGGAAATACTTAGAAACAAACTCGGCCTGAGAACGCCAGGCAACGATATCAATGAAGTCAGCCTGACGCTGCTCACCCTGACGCACAAAATTGCGGTCGCAGGCAATGCGGAAGCTGCACACATTGGTGCCCTGGGGCGTGGTGCGGAGTTCAGGATCCGCCACAAGACGGCCCATGATAGCAACAACATTCAACATTTTACGGTCTCCCTTTCTGTCACGAAAAGATTACTCCTCGTGGGCAACGATCAGGCTGCGCATAACACCTTCAGTGATCTTGTACACACGGTCCAGCTCAGCGGGGAAGCTGGGCTCGCTGGTGAAGTTGATCACAGTGTAAACGCCTTCCTCCTCGTCGTTGATGGGGTAGGCCAGACGGCGCTTGCCCCACTCGTCGATGGAATCGATCGTACCGTTGTTCTCGATCAGGGTCTTGAACTTACCAACCAGAGCGGCGGTAGCCTCCTCGTCGAGAGCGGCGCTGGTAATCAGCATGGTTTCGTACTTTGCCATTTTGTAGCACCTCCTTTTGGACTTAAGGGCCTCAAGGTTATGAGGCCAAGGGTACACACGACATGCGGCATCGCCTGCCGTGTGCGGCGTGTCTGTTCAGACAGCAATTTATTATAGCAAGTCCCTGCTGTTTTGTCAAGCCCTGCGGCCCAAAAATCCGCACAAAAATTTGTGCTGAAGCTTTGGTGAACTTTGTCTGTTTTTTTAACGAGAAAAATTGAGAATCATTTTGATTTTGGCAATGAGCGGCGATATAATAAAGAAATAGGATGGCGGGCGCGGCCGGCCGCCCTGTATAAAGAAATAGAACGGAGGAAGACAAATTTATGTATTCTGTTTTTCGGAACCTTGCCATCATCATCCTCAGTGCCAAGTTCTTCGGGCTGGTGGCCCGCAAGTGCAAGGCACCGCAGGTGGTGGGCGAGATCATTGCGGGCCTGATCATTGGGCCCTGCCTGCTGAACCTTGTGCATATCAGCGATACCATTTCTATCTTTGCAGAGATCGGCGTGGTGCTGCTGATGTTCTCCACGGGCCTTGGTACCAATCTGAAGGAGCTGATCAAAGCAGGTCCCATCGCAACACTGATCGCCTGTGTGGGCGTGGCGGTGCCGCTGGCAGGGGGCACGCTCCTTTATAGTCTGTTCTACGGCTTCTCGGCGTTGGGCAGCCAGGAGTTCTACCGTGCTCTCTTCATCGGTACCATTATGACCGCCACCAGTGTGTCCATCACCGTGGCCACCCTGCAGGAGATGGGCCACCTGAAGAGCTTTCTTGGCACCACCATTGTCAGTGCCGCTGTCATCGATGATGTCATCGGCATCGTGGTGCTGACCTGTGTGCTGGGAGCCAGCTCCGGCACCGGTACAGGGCTGGGTAAGGTGCTGATGAACACCGTGCTGTTCTTCGCCACCGCCATCGGCGTGGGCCTCATTGCCCATTACGCCATGAAGTGGCTGGACAAGCGCAACCCCCACACCCAGCGCATCACCATCGTCAGTATGGCATTCTGCTTTGCCATGGCCTACATTGCTGAGGCCTACTTTGGCATTGCAGACATCACCGGTGCCTACATCGCAGGCATCGTCCTGTGCACTCTGGAGGATGCCCCCTATGTGGAGCGCCGGGTGGACATCAGCAACTATGTGCTGTTTGCTCCCATCTTCTTTGCCAGCATTGGTCTGAAAACTGATATCAGCGGCCTGACCCCGGAGATCCTGCTGTTCAGCGTGTGCTTCGTGGTGGTGGCCCTGATCACCAAGATCATCGGCTGCGGGCTGGCGGCCAAGGTCTGCAGGTTCAGCTGGGGTGATTCCCTCAAGGTGGGTGTTGGCATGATGACCCGCGGCGAGGTGGCCCTGATCGTGGCCCAGAAGGGCCTGGACATCGGCGTGGTGGATTCCGTCTACTTCACCGCCGTCATCCTGCTCATCGTCGTGTCCAGTGTGGCCACTCCGCTGGTCCTGAAAGCGCTGTTCACTAAAATGCCTGTGCAGCCGCATCCCAGTCAGGCAAAGCAGTAAGGGAGCTCTGCCAGAACCCTCTTGATGTTTTCCAAAACGACAGCAGCACCTCACCAGAAATGGCGGGGTGCTGCTGCTTTATGGGGAGAAACGGGGCGAAAAGTTTTCGCAAACGGTGCAAAACGGGCTGAAAAGCGGGGCCCTTTTGTGAATAGTGCTAAAGAAATGGCGAAATCCTTGTAAAAAATAACAGCAGGTGGTATAATTTACCTGTAAAACGAAAATGATTGGCTCAAAAGAAACAAACTTGGAGGGATTTACATGAAAACTGTAGCGCAGACCGTGATCGAGGCAGATCGCTTCTATACCATCGCTGCCAAGGGCGGCAGTGTCATTCAGGCCGTGGAGAAGGCCACCAACGGCGGCGATATCCGCCTGGGCAAGTACGAGCACAAGCCAGAGCAGGAGTGGGCCTTTGTGCGCGAGGGTGACGGTGTGTACCGCATCCGCAACCGCGCATCCGGCAAGCTGATCGACCTGATGATGACCGGCACCGCCAACGGCACCTGGCTGCACCTGTGGGAGGATGTGGGCGGCACTTCCCAGATGTGGGCCGTGGAGCCCACCCCCGCCGGTACCGTCCGTCTGCGCTCTTCCTGGGCCAGCGGCAAGTGCATCGATACCGTAGGCATGGGTGCCAACGATGGTGCTATCCTGCAGATCTGGCAGGAGGCCGCAGGCGATGACCAGCTGTGGACCATTTCCGAGGTGAAGGACCGCGCAAAGCGTGCCCCTGCCAAGAAGGCAGAGGAGCCCGTTGTAGAGGCTGCACCTGTGGTCGAGAGCGCTCCTGCAGAGGAGGCAAAGCCGGAGGTCAAGGAAGAGCCCGTTGTGGAGGAAAAGCCCGTGGAGGAGCCTGCAAAGGCTGAGGAAAAGCCCGCTGAGCCTGTTAAGACCGAAGAGGTGAAGGCGGAGCCTGTCAAGGCCGCTGCTCCCGCTGCCAAGGCTCCCACAAAGAAGCCCGCCGCCAAAAAGACCAGCCGCGCCGCCCGCAAAAAGGCCGCTGCCGCTAAAAAGTAAGTAATACAAGCAAAAAGCAGCTGCATTCCGTAAAAACACGGAGTGCAGCTGCTTTTTTGTTGCGATCTTACAGGCCTCTCCTACGAGGAGAACTGGAACGAAACGCCTGAGAAGGTCAGACGTGCATCATGCCGCGCTGTGCATGGATGCGGAATTTGAGTGCGGCGGCGATAAAGCCCTTGAACAGGGGATGAGCGCGGTTGGGGCGGCTCTTGAACTCGGGGTGGAACTGTGCGCCCAGATGGAAGTCACGGCCGGGCAGCTCCACGGTCTCCACCAGACGGCCGTCAGGGCTGGTGCCGGAAATGACCAGCCCGGCATCCTCCATCTCCTGACGGAACTCGTTGTTGAACTCGTAGCGGTGACGGTGACGCTCCCAGATCTCAGCCTCGCCGTAGCACTCGGCCATCTTGGTGCCGGGCTTGACGGTGCAGGGGTACTTGCCCAGACGCATGGTGCCGCCCTTGGGGATGTTGCCCTGCTGGTCGGCCATCAGGGCAATGACATTGTGGGTACCATCGGGGGTGAACTCGCTGGAATTGGCATCGGCATAGCCCAGCACGCCGCGTGCGAACTCCATCACCATGATCTGCATTCCCAGGCAGATGCCAAAGTAGGGGATCTGGTTCTCACGGGCATACTGTGCGGCCTGGATCATGCCCTCGATGCCGCGGTCACCAAAGCCGCCGGGCACAATGATGCCGTCCACGTCAGCAAACACTTCTTTGCAGGCATCCTGATCGATCAGGTCTTCGCTTTCCACCCACTTGATGTCTACCTGACTGTCGTTCTCAAAACCGGCGTGATACAGGCTCTCCATCACGGAAAGATAAGCGTCGTGCAGCTTGACGTACTTGCCCACCAGCGCAATGGTGCAGGTCTTGCTGCGGGTGGCAATGCGGGAGACCACACCCTTCCACTCGGTCAGGTCGGCGGGGGGCACGTCCAGCTTGAGCTTTTCCACCACCACATCATCCAGGCCGTTGGTGTGGAGCATCAGCGGGCACTGGTACAGGCTGGGCATGGTCAGGTTCTCAATGACGCATTCAGGCTTGACATTGCAGAAGGTGCTGATCTTGCGGCGGATATCGCCGCCCACGCTGCCGTCAGCACGCAGGATGATGATATCGGGGTTCACGCCCATGCCCTGCAGCTCCTTGACGGAATGCTGGGCCGGCTTGGACTTGTACTCGTCGGAGCCGGAAATATAGGGCACCAGCACAACATGGATGTAGCAGCAGTTGTCGCGGCCCTGCTCCAGGCCCACCTGACGGATGGCCTCCAGGAAAGGCTGGCTCTCAATATCGCCGGTGGTGCCGCCGATCTCGGTAATGACCACATCGGCATCGGTAGAGGATGCCATGTTGTAGATGTAATTCTTGATCTCGTTGGTGATGTGGGGGATGATCTGGACGGTCTGACCCAGATAAGCGCCCTGGCGCTCCTTGTTCAGCACGTTCCAGTACACCTTGCCGGTGGTCAGGTTGGAGTACTTGTTCAGATTTTCGTCGATGAAGCGCTCGTAGTGGCCCAGATCAAGGTCGGTCTCAGTGCCGTCATCGGTCACGAACACCTCACCGTGCTGCAGGGGGCTCATGGTACCCGGGTCCACGTTCACATAGGGGTCCAGCTTCTGGCTGGCGACCTTCAGTCCGCGGCACTTGAGCAGGCGGCCCAGAGAAGCCGCCGTGATGCCCTTGCCCAGACCGGAGACAACGCCGCCGGTCACAAAGATGAATTTTGCCATTTGTTCAGTCCTCCTCTAATTTATCTTTCAGAGATCATTCTTTCCCAGTGCGGATGCGCCTGCATCCGGAACAAAACATACAACACCAAATTATAATCCTAATCCTCGTAAGAATCAAGGATTTCCTGTGCAATTTCTGCACGGCTGCGCCGGGTGTCCATGGCGCGCTTTTCAATGTAGCGGTGGGCGGCATCCTCGCTCATCTGCTCCCGCTCCACCAGACAGCATTTTGCATGGCTGACCAGCCGTACCTGTGCGATCTTTTCCTGCATCCGCGCGTTTTCCTGCCGGAGCAGCTGCAGGCGGTGGTTGCTGGCCGCGGCCAGATGGATGGCCTGCAGGAACAGCGTGTTGGAGAACGGCTTGCTCAGCAGCAGCACCCCCTGCTCACTCATGGGGGCCAGCAGCTGCTCGGCGGCTGCTGCCTTGGCCAGCAGCACCACGCCTGCGTCTGTTTTTTCTACGGCAGAGGAACACAGCTCGTGGCCGAACTCGTCCGGGAGAGGCGCGTTGACCACGATCAGCTCAAAATCAGATTCCAGCATCCTGCGCCGGGCCTCGGCACCACTGGGGATGATCGTAGGCCGGGTGTATCCCAGCTCTGCCAGCCGCGCGGAGATGTACTCGTTGGAGCTTGCTCCGGCGCTCACGATCAGAGCACGTCCCATTTGAATCGCTCCTTTCTCTTACATCCAGACAAGGGGCCGAATCATTGCCCCTTCGTACTTTCCCTCAAAAGCGGTTCAGATGGCGTTGAAGTAGTGCACCCGCTCGTACTCTGCCGGGTCGGCGGCAGCTTTCAGGGCGGCACAGCGCTTCAGTTCTTCCTCATAGTACCGATGCGAAAGCTCTTCCGGCAGCACGCGGTGCAGAAATTCGCTCTCCTGCGCGGCCTGCACGGCCTCCTCCAGCGTGGAAGGCAGTCTTTCCAGCCCAAGACCTGCGGCCTCGGTGGGATCGAACAGGTTCTTGTTGATGGGGGCCTGCAGCACCATCCGGTGCTCGATGCCGTCCAGACCGGCGGCCAGCACCAGACCCACGGCCAGATAGGGGTTGCAGGCAGGGTCAGGGCTGCGCAGTTCCATGCGGCAGTTGTTGCCCTTGACCTGCGGGATGCGCACCAGCTGGCTGCGGTTCTGGCGGCTCCAGCTCACATAGCGGGGGGCCTCGTCACAGCCAAAGCGCTGGTAGCTGTTGGGCAGGGGATTGGTGAACACGGTCAGCTCCCGGCTGTGGGCCAGAACACCTGCCATAAAGCTGCCTGCAATGCTGTCCGGGGCAATGTCGCCCTCAAACAGATTGCGGCCGTCCATGCAGAGCGAAAGGTTGATGTGCAGGCCGCTGCCTGCCTGATCCGGCAGGGGCTTGGGCAGGAAGCTGGCGTGGATGCCGTTGCGCATGGCAACAGCCCGCACGATCTGCTTGAACATCATCACATTGTCGGCTGTTTTCAGGGGGCCGGCGTAGTGGCAGTCGATCTCATTCTGGCCGTGGCCGCTCTCGTGATGGCTGTGCTGGGGGCTCATGCCCATCTGCTCCATGGTCAGGCAGATGTCCCGGCGCAGGTTCTCACCTGCATCCAGCGGGGCTACATCAAAGTAGCCGCCAAAGTCGATGGGGATGCGGGTGGGGCGGCCCCGGTCGTCATTCTCAAACAGGTAGAACTCGCACTCAGCCCCTACGTTGCAGGTCAGCCCCAGTTTGCGGAAGTTGCGGCTCATCTGGCGCAGGAAGCCGCGGCAGTTGCCGCCAAAGGCAGCGCCGTCCGGCTTTTCCACGTCACAGAAGAACTGCATCACCCGGCCCTCGGTGGGCCGCCAGGGCAGGATGGTCACGGTGGAAAGATCGGGCCGGAGCACAAGATCGCTCTCCTCCACCTTCATAAAACCGGCAATGGAGCTGCCGTCAAAGCAGACACCATCCTCCATGGCCTTGGGCAGGTCGCTGGCAAGCACGGCGATGTTTTTCTGGGTGCCAAAGATATCGCAGAAGGCAAAGCGGACGAATTTGACGTTGTTGTCCTCCACAAAATCAAGGATGTCCTGTTGGGTATTATAGCTCATAGTGGTTCCCTCCGAGCCGCAGGGTGCGGCGAATGGCACATCGGTGCAAAACTGGAAAAATCAGCTTGCGTTCTTAAAAAACGCCTAAAGGCCTGCTTCGTATGCGCAAAGCAGGTCTTTAGGCTGGTGTAAGAAATAGGAAAAGGGGAATGGCTTAAAAATCCAACAACCCAGCGATGCTTATCAGGCTATGTCAGAAAGATCAGACGTAGTAGAGCATCTTGCTGTAGCTGGGCAGAGGCCAGTAGTCCTCACCGCAGATGGTCTCGGCATCGTCAGCAGCGGCGCGCAGAGCATCCATCTTGGGCAGAACGTCATCGTGGAAGGAGACAGCCTTGGCACTCTCATCGGTCATGGCCTCAGCGGTATCCACGGCAGCCTGCAGGGCATCGATGGCATCGCTCATGGCATCGGCATCGGTGGACAGGCGGGTGAGGGTCTTGGTCTCGCTGCGCACGCTGATGGCTTCGCTGACGGCCAGCTTGGATGCGGCGGTATTTGCAACCTCGCTCATGTAGGCATTGATGGCGGGCAGCAGCTGCTTGCGGGCCATCTCCAGCATGGTCAGAGCCTCGATATTGATGATCTTGGAGTAGTGCTCCATCTCGACCTCGTAACGGCTCTCCATCTCAATCTTGGTCAGGACACCGAAATCCTCCATCAGCTGGATGTTCTTCGGGTCGATCAGTGCGGGCAGAGCGGCGGGCGTGTTCTTCTTGTTGGGCAGACCGCGGCGTGCTGCTTCCTCTTCCCACTCGGCGGTGTAGCCGTTGCCGTTGAAGATGACACGGCGGTGGTCACGGATGGTGCGCTTGACCAGAGCAATGGCAGCGCTGGTAAAGTCCTCAGCGCCCTCCAGCTCGTCAGCGTAGCCCTTCAGCTCCTTGGCAACAGCAGTGTTCAGGATGGTGTTGGCATCGCTCAGGTTCTCAGCAGAACCGGGCATACGGAACTCGAACTTGTTGCCGGTGAAGGCGAAGGGAGAGGTGCGGTTGCGGTCGGTGGTGTCCTTGCTGAACTTGGGCAGGACATCCACGCCCAGATCCATCTTCATCTTGACGGGGCCGGCATAAGGAGAGTCAGATGCAATGGCATCGATGACAGCTTCCAGCTCCTCGCCCACAAAGATCGAGATGATGGCCGGGGGAGCCTCGTTGGCACCCAGACGGTGATCGTTGCCCGGGGTGGCAACGGAGGTGCGCAGCAGATCGGCGTACTCGTCCACTGCCTTGATGACAGCGGCCAGGAATACCAGGAACTGCAGGTTCTCCATGGGCGTGTCGCCCGGGTCCAGCAGGTTCTCGTGGGTGGTGGACATGGACCAGTTGTTGTGCTTGCCGCTGCCGTTCACACCCTCAAAAGGCTTCTCGTGCTGCAGGCAGACCAGACCGTACTTGGGCGCGATCTTCTTCATCATCTCCATGGTCAGCAGGTTGTGGTCAATGGCAACATTGGTGGTGTCGAAGATGGGGGCCAGCTCATGCTGGCAGGGAGCCACTTCGTTGTGCTTGGTCTTGGCAGGAACGCCCAGCTTCCACAGCTCCTCGTCCAGCTCCTTCATAAATTCGGAGACCTCGGGACGGATGACACCGAAGTAATGCTCCTCCAGCTCCTGACCCTTGGCAGAGGGTGCACCGAACAGGGTGCGGCCGGTAAGGATCAGATCCTGGCGTGCCTCGTAATCCTCCTTCTTGACAAGGAAGTACTCCTGCTCGGGGCCGACGGTGGTGGAGACGTAATCAACATCCTTGCCAAACAGCTTCAGGATGCGGATGGCCTGACCGGACAGTGCGTTCATGGAGCGCAGCAGGGGGGTCTTTTTGTCCAGTGCCTCGCCGGTGTAGCTGACGAAAGCAGTGGGGATGCACAGCACGTCATCCTTCACGAAAGCGTAGCTGGTGGGGTCCCATGCGGTGTAGCCGCGGGCCTCGCAGGTGGCACGCAGGCCGCCGGAGGGGAAGGAGGAAGCATCGGGCTCGCCGCGCACCAGCTCCTTGCCGGAGAACTCCATGATGGCGGTGCCGTCGCCCACGGGGCTCACAAAGCCGTCGTGCTTCTCACTGGTGATGCCGGTCAGCGGCTGGAACCAGTGGGTGTAGTGGGTGGCGCCCAGCTCCATGGCCCAGCGCTTCATCACGCTGGCTACAACGTTTGCCACTTCGATATCCAGGGGTGCGCCCTTGTGCAGGGTGCGCTCCAGGCTCTTGTAAGTAGCGCTCGGCAGGCGCTCCTTCATTACATGCTCGTTAAAGACCTTGCTGCCGTAGATTTCCATAACATTTGCTGCCATAAATCCTACTCCTTACTTGATCTTATGTCTGTCCCTTCCGAAACTGTCTCCCGCCGCCGAACTGCGGCCCGGAAACAGCGAAAAGCTTTTTAACAAAAACGGCGCTGCGAGTCAGGAGGTGACCCACAGCGCCGTTGCTGTCTATGGTTTGATTATATCCCGGAACGGCTCAAAAGGCAATTGACAAAACTGACGATTCTGCACAAACACGTTCTCGTTTTTTTGGGAGATATCGTATTTGGTATTACTTTTAGATCACCTGAAACAGGAAGAACTTCAGGTAATTGGTCTCGGGCACGCCCCACAGGATGGGGTGATCCGGGGCCTGCTGGCGCACCTCGATCTGCCGCAGCTGCCGGTGGGCATCCTTTGCGGCGGCGTGCAGCATCTTGATGAACAGCTCCTCGGTGGCAAAGTGAGAGCAGCTGGCCGTGGCCAGATAGCCGCCTCGGGGCAGCAGCTTCATGGCGCGGTAGTTGATCTCTTTATAGCCGCGCATGGCGTTCTCCACCGTGCGGCGGGCCTTGGTAAAGGCCGGCGGATCAAGGATGATAAAGTCGTAGGGATGGCCCTCTTTTTCCAGCCGGGGCAGCAGTTCAAAGGTGTCCTCGCAGAGAAAATCCATGTTGGTCAGGTTGTTGCGCTGGGCGTTCCGCTGGGCCATGGCAATGGCCTCGGCGCTGATGTCAGCGGCAGTGACCCGGGCAGCCCCGCCCTTGGCGGCGTTCAGCGCAAAGCTGCCGGTGTGGGTAAAGCAGTCCAGCACAGTGTGCCCGGCAGCAATGCGGGCCACAGCCCGGCGGTTGTATTTCTGGTCGAGGAAAAAGCCGGTCTTCTGGCCGTTCTCAAAATCAACGTGGTAGAACACGCCGTTCTCGCAGATCTCGGTCTGGGTGCTGTCGGGGTGCGTCTCGCCGGGCAGGTCAAACCAGCCCTTGTTCTGTGCCAGGCCCTCCTTGGCCCGCAGAGCCTCGTCGTTGCGCTCGTAGATGCCCTCAATGGTCTGGCCGTCAGCGCGCAGGACTTCTGCCAGCAGGGGGAAGAGGATGGGCTTGAGCTTTTCCATGCCCACGCTCAGGGTCTGGGTGACAAGGATATTGTTGAACCGGTCCACAGTCAGGCCCGGGAACTGGTCAGCCTCGCCAAAGATGACACGGCAGGCGGTCAGGTCGGCGGGCTCCAGCACAGTCTTACGGTAGGCCCAGGCGTATTCGACCCGGCGCTTCCAGAAAGCGGCATCAAAGGTGTCGTTGGCGTTGCGGGAGATGAGCCGCGCCCGGATCTTGCTTTTCAGTGAGAGAAAACCGGTGCCAAGATAGGCACCCTTTGTGCTGACCACATCGACCAGCGTGCCGTTTTCAGGCTCTGCTTCCGGGGAACCCAGGATGTCGTTTTCGTACACCCAGGGGTGGCCGCCCACCAGCAGGCCCTCGGCGTGTTTGTTGACGGTGTAAACGGGGTAATTGCGAGAAGATTTCATAGCTGCTCCTGTTATAACTGGCTCGCCCTCTCAGTCTCGCTCCGCTCGCCAGCTCTCCCGAAGGGAGAGCCTTTGGCGATTTTCGATTCAGTCTCATCAAGCTTGAATACAGAGCGGCTCTTGGCTCCCCCTTTGGGGGAGCTGGCAATGCCGTCAGGCATTGCCTGAGAGGGTGAGGATGCTAAAATTTCATACTGATATTTATTCTAACATAAAAACGTGCTAGAATAAATACAAAAACACAGAAACGAGGAAAACGTCATGGAGATCGAACGCAAATGGATGGTGAACGGCTGGCCGGAGGGCGAAAACTTCCCGGCTCTGCCGCTCAAGGAAGAGTTTGCCATGCGGCAGGGATATATCAGCGTGCGGCCCACCGTGCGCATCCGGGAGGAGGCGCTCAAGGGCGGCGAGACGGCCTATATCCTCTGCTTCAAGTCCGGAAGCGGGCTTGCACGGGAGGAGATCGAGCGCCCCATCGACGAGAAACTGTTTGATGAACTGGAAACAAAGATCATCGGCAAGCCCCTGATCGGGAAGATCCGCAGAAGCTACGCCCTGCCCGATGGCCTTGTGCTGGAGGTGAACCATGTGGATGAGGGCCAGCCCACTGCGTTCTGGTACGCTGAGGTGGAATACCCCACCGTGGAAGCTGCCCGCAGCTGGAAGCCGGAAACCTTTGGTCTTGCAGACTATCTGAACGATGATGTCACCGACCAGCCCGGCCAGAGCATGGGAGCCTACTGGGAACAGACCCGGAAATAAAAATGACCCTCTCCGTCGCGCAGATGCGGCCGCCTAGCCCTTGGGGAAAGACGGCAGTGCAAGGCAATGACAGAGAGGGTCATTATTTTTTACTTCTTGTGGTACATCCGGTCTGCTTCCTCATAGGTGGGCTCGCAGGTCAGATACATGCCCAGCTTCTTCACGGTGTCCATATCCACGCTGGACAGGATGACGGTGGAGTGCATATCGCAGCCCTTCAGGTGGGAGAGCTGCTTGAGGGCGGCTGCAGCAGTGGGATTCTGCGCGGCCGAGCCGGACAGGGCGATCAGAATCTCGTCGGTGTGCAGGCGGGGGTTCTTGCTGCCCAGATAGTTGGTCTTGAGGGTCTGGATGGGCTCGATGGCGGCGGCAGAAACGAGGTCAAGCTCCTGGTCGATACCGGCCAGCTTTTTCAGCGCGTTGAGCAGAGCGGAGGAAGCGGCACCCAGCAGGGGACCGGTCTTGCCGGTGACAACGGTGCCGTCCGGCAGCTCAATGGCGGCAGCGGGGGCACCGCCGGTCTTTTCAGAGACGGCATGGGCGGCCTGCTCCACCGGGCGGCTGCCCTGGGTCAGTCCGGCCTGATTCATCAGCAGCTCCAGCTTGTAGACCTCACTCTGGATCTGTGCGCCGTTCTTGAGGTCGCACAGGGCTTTGAAGTAGCGGCGGACGATCTCGTTGCGGGAAGCTTCGCAGCAGGCTGCATCATCCACAATGCAGTTGCCGGCCATGTTCACGCCCATGTCGGTGGGGGAGTGGTAGGGGCTCTTGCCTGCGATCAGCTCAAACATGGCGTTGACCACGGGGAAGATCTCAATGTCGCGGTTGTAGTTGACCGCGGTCTTGCCATAGGCCTCCAGATGGAACGGGTCGATCATGTTCACATCGTTCAGGTCGGCGGTGGCAGCCTCGTAAGCCAGGTTGACCGGGTGCTTCAGGGGGATGTTCCAGATGGGGAAGGTCTCAAACTTGGCATAACCGGCTTTCACGCCCCGCTTGTATTCGTGGTACAGCTGGGACAGGCAGGTGGCCATCTTGCCGCTGCCGGGGCCGGGAGCCGTGATGACCACCAGCGGGCGCTGGGTCTCAATGTACTCGTTGCGGCCATAGCCCTCGTCGCTCACGATGCGGGCAACGTCGTTGGGGTAGCCGGGGATCTTATAGTGCCGGAAGGTGCGGATGCCCAGGCTGTTCAGCCGCTTCTCAAAGGCTTCCACCTCGGGGGCAGCGGTGTACATGGTCACGCATACACTGCCCACAAACAGGCCGCGCTCCTGGAATGCGTCGATGAGACGCAGAACGTCCAGATCATAAGTGATGCCATAGTCACCGCGCACCTTGCTGCTGACGATGTCCTCAGCGTTGATGACGATAACGACCTCGGCCTGATCCTTCAGCTGCAGCAGCATCTGCAGCTTGGAATCGGGCTGGAAGCCGGGCAGCACGCGGGAGGCGTGGTAGTCATCGAACAGCTTGCCGCCGAATTCCAGATACAGCTTGTTGTCGAACTGCGCGATCCGCTCCCGGATGTGCTCCGACTGCATCTGCAGGTATTTGTCGTTGTCAAATCCTTTTTTCATTCGTTGCTCCTCTTCCTGATTTCGGTTCCCTTATCCTGCCCGGGCAGCGGGTTCCACAGCGGAAGTGTGCCCGGGGAATTACACAATACAAAAACAGTATATCATATCAGAGGAGCGGGTGCAATAAAAAATCAACAAAAGTCCCGCTCTTTCCGGCAGAGCGCTTCTGCCGGAAAGAGCGGGGCAGGGAGGAAAAGTGAGGATCACAGGGTCAGCTGGATGCCGCTGAGGGTCACGGTATCCGGATCGGGCTCCTCATCCTTTGCTTTGGCGCGGGTCTGCTTGGGCAGAGCGTCCTCGTGGACTACTTTGCCGCATTCCAGCTCAGGGATGGCAAAGAAGGCTGCTTCCAGAGCATCAGGCAGCTCTACTTCACCGGTAACATGCAGGAATTCGATCTGAGCCAGCAGGTCTGCGCTCTCTGCGGGGATGACAGCATCACCCAGCACATAGAGACGGGTGCCATACCGGCGCAGGGAAGAGGCGGTCAGCTCCAGGTCGTCCTCCACCACGGCGGTGCCGTCCGGCACGATGATCAGCTCGGTGGAATCCGGGAAGAGCGGGGCCAGAACGGGCGCAAGGCTTGCGCACAGGATGGCCTTTGGAGCGGAAAAGCTGCAGCCCTTTGCGGCCAGTGCGGCAGTGTCGAGCCTGGGGTCAACCGCCAGGAAGCGATGTTCATTCCAGTACAGGCGGCTTTGTGCCCGCAGCAGGAAGGTGTTGTCCAGCTTGATGGAGCTTCCCGGCAGGAGCACTGCATCATCGGGGTAGACCGCCAGCTTTCCGTTCAGGATGCAGCGGGCGGATACCACTGCCGAGAGGCACTGCGGGCAGTAGATCATACCGTTGACCAGAATGCAGGCGTACTTCTGTAAAACCTCTGCAGCATCCGGTGTGATCATCAGCTTGCCGTTGACCACCAGTACCTGCCCGGCGGCGGTCTGGCTGGCAGAGCTCAGCGTGACCTTGCCATTGACCACACCCACCGAGACCTCCTCCGGGACATTTTTGCAGAGCATCGAATCCAGAGAAATGTTGTGCTGGCTCAGGAGCGCCTGCACCCGGGGCGAGGTCAGCGCGATCATGCAGTCCAGCTTGATCTGCTCATAGCGGTCAAGAAAATCCTCCTGCACATTGCGCAGGTCCAGGATCATAGCGTCCACATTCAGGTTCTTTTTCATCATTTAATCCTCCGTAAGTTCAGTTTTGAGGCGATGGCGTATCTGGGCAAGGCGGCTGCGGACCGTGCCGGGCGGGAGACTGAGCAGCTGACCGATCTCGCTGGCATTGTAGCCCGCTGTATAGCGCAGGGTGAACAGCCGCCGCTCTTCCGGGGTGAGCAGAGCCAGCAGACTGGCGGCTTCCACTGTGTCCAGCGCGGAATCCGGTTCAGCACTGTCCTCTTCCGGGAAAAAGGTGCTGAGCAGCTGCTCCTCCTTTGCCGTCCGGCGGAGCTGGTCACAGTAGAGATTCCGCGCTGTGGTAAACAGCCATGCCTTGCACTGCCGTTCCGTAAAGCTGTTGATAAGGGTCCGGTTCTGCAGTGCCCGCAGAAAGACTTCCTGGGTCAGATCCTCCGCCCGGGCTTCGTCCCGGCAGAGATTGAAACAGAAGTGTTCCAGCCTGTCCCAGAAGGTCTCGTACAGCAGCTCCCACATGGGGCTTCCTCCTTTCATTGCGTCGTTCTGCCTGTAAGACGAAGGAGACCGGGGAAGTGTTGGAAAGATCCGGAGAAAAATAAACCCTCAGTCTCGCTGGCGCTCGCCAGCTCCCCTACCAGGGGAGCCTTTGGCATGGCGGTAAACAGCGTGAAACTGAGGGAAACTCCTTGATTTAATGTTTTATTTAATGTTTTGCTTCCAGTGCTTCAAGATCTTCTTTGATCTCTTCCACATCTTCTTTCAGGAACATCAGGCAGAAGCTGACGGCCAGCAGCAGGCAGGAGAGCCAGATTGCCTTTGCGCCGCAGAGGTCCAGCGTCAGGCTGCCCAGGCCCGCGCCCACCGCAAACAGGAGGATGATGCCCCAGTAATAGAAGGATTTTTTCAGGGCGGCAGGATTGCGGTTGAGCACCCAGCTGCAGAGGGAGTCCATGCCGCTGCGCATGTTGCCGATGCACATGGTGCTGGCAAAGGCATAACCGTTCACCTTGCGGAAGGTCTGCACCTGCATCGCACAGGCAAACGAGACCAGCGCATTGGCCATAAGATTCCACTCCTGCGGGAAAAAGCCCACCACGAACAGCATCACGATCTCACACAGCACCACCAGCTGCCGCCAGTGGAGCCGCTGCAGATTCTGCAGCTTCTGGTGCATCAGCTCTGCCGCGAACACGCCCAGCGCAAAGAAGCACAAGGGCACAAGATAATGCAGCACATGCCCCCACTCCCCGGCAAAGGCATGGACAGCCATCAGCACAATGTTGCCGGTCTGGGCATTGGCAAACACCTTGCCCCGGAACAGATAGGTGTATACGTCCTGCAGGCCGCCGGACAGTGAAAGGAACATTGCCGTGCAGAAGGCTTCCGACATCTGGCCGCGGCGCTTTTTCTTGGAATTCATGCAAATTCCCCCTCTGATTTTTTACCCCTATACTATAACGCGGGTTGACGGATTTGTCAAAAACTAAAGGCACTTTTTGGCGGTTCTGACTATGTAAAACGAATATGCCTGCCATGTTTTTTGCAATTGCATCCGGGTTGTGCTACAATAAGACCATTCATACAGAAAAAGGAGAATCCCCCCATGCCCAATATCATCGAGATCACGGATTTTCACGCGCCGGAGCTGGACCCCTACGCCCGCCTGACGCAGAACCAGCTGCGCAGTCGGCTGGAACCCGAAAAAGGCATCTTCATTGCCGAGAGCCCCAAGGTGATCTCCCGGGCACTGGATGCAGGCTTTGTGCCGGTCTCCCTGCTGATGGAGCGCAGGCAGATCACCGGCCCAGCGGCGGAGATCCTGACCCGCTGCGGGGATGCACCCATTTATACTGCTGACCGGGAGCTGCTGGCTGCACTGACAGGCTACGAGCTGACCCGGGGCGTGCTCTGCGCCTTTCAACGTCCGAAGCCCCGCACCGTGGAGGAGCTCTGCCGGAACGCCCGGCGGGTGGCCGTGCTGGAGGGCATTGTGGATTCCACCAACGTGGGTGCCATCTTCCGCAGCGCGGCAGCGCTGAACATGGACGCTGTTCTTATCAACCCCTCCTGCTGTGACCCGCTCTGCCGCCGGGCCGTGCGCGTGAGTATGGGCACGGTATTTCAGGTGCCCTGGGCGCAGATCGGCGAAACGCCCGCTGATTGGCCCGAAAAGGGGCTCGCCCAGCTGAATGCCCTGGGCTTCAAGACGGCTGCCATGGCCTTGAGTGACCGTTCGGTCAGCATTGATGACGAAGCCCTTGCCCGGGAGCCGAAGCTTGCTATTGTGCTGGGCACGGAGGGAGACGGCCTTTCCCATACCACCATCGCATCCTGCGATTATACGGTCAAGATCCCCATGTCCCACGGGGTCGATTCCCTGAATGTTGCCGCCGCCAGCGCCGTGGCGTTCTGGCAGCTGGGCAAACAGTAATTCATAAGCCACACAGCAAAAAACTCCCGCCCGGAGCGCTGAACTGCACCCCATTTGTTAGACAGTATGGTATACTGTTTAGGAAATGGGGTGT
>OJQT01000432.1_pt1 | contig 20818 bp, 13 predicted proteins | sample 1598771 | NCBI WGS metagenome assembly OJQT01 (sample SAMN03922517, study PRJEB24848) | human gut metagenome | isolation source: stool sample | host: Homo sapiens | place: Germany | collected 2010-02
TTTTTGCCGCTCCTCCGCATTTCGGGCTTGACTTTTAATAGTTAGTCTTTCACACTTTTCTTCCCTCCGAAACTTTCGGCTGGGCAGGCTTTTTGACAGTCTGGGGAGAGGCATGCCGCTCCCCTACAACGCTCCGTGTGCGCCCGGTGAGCGAACGGTCCTCTTTTTGTTTTCCGCATGTCCCGCCGCCCCTGCCGGTTCCTCTGTAACGGGCAGCAAAAACCCGCAGCGGCTGGCTGCGGGTTTCGGGCTAGGTCTTACGGATGAATTTCTCGCCGCATTTCGGGCAGCGGATGCACAGCTTGCCGCGGTGCTTCGGGACCCGGACGGTCTGCCCGCACGACGGGCAGCGATAATAGCGGTTGTTGCGGTCGCGCAGCCGCATCCACAGCTGCAGGAACCGGCGGTTCTCCCGCTCGCGGCGGCTGAGATTCCGCGAAAACATGCGGACCATGGCGAGGATCAGCAGACCGTACATCAACAGCGACAGGATCGGTGCGATGATGCCGCGGTAGACCGTGCTGGTCCGCAGCGCGTAGGTCAGGATGGTGTTGGTGAGGCTCAGAATGACGGCCAGCACCAGCAAGAGCATATTCAGTTGATCAGAACCGTAGCGGCCGTACATCCATTTGCGGATGCTTGCGCCCAAACGTCGGAACATAGTTATCACCTGAGAACAATTATAATGCGGTGAGGCGGATTTACAACCCTTTCCCCGGAATATTTACGATTTGTTTACGAATTTATTGCAGGGCTGCCCCGGCGCAGAACGATCACCGCGACCTCCGGCCGGTTGAACAGGCGAAAGTGCACGTTTGTATAGCCAAGTCCGCGGCTGACATACAGGGCCGTTTCGCCCTGCCGGTAAAGCCCGGCATCCCATGCGGGGAACAGCCGCCGGTCCGTGCCGAACAGCCCGCCCACGAACGGCAGCCGCACGACGCCGCCGTGGCAGTGCCCGGCCAGTACGGCCTGCACGCCGAGGGCGCTCCATTGCGGCAATTGGTCGTTACGGTGCGCCAGCAGCAGGAGAAAGGCGGCCTCTCCGGCCTCCGCGCGGATATCCGCGATCAGCTCCGCAGGTGTTTTGCGCTCTGCCGGGCCGCACGGGTCGTCCGTTCCGGCGACGATGAGCGCATCTTCCCCGCGCCGGAGCACGCGCCAGTCATCCTGCAGCACCGTCACGCCGCAGGCGCGCATCTGCGCCAGAATGCCGCGCAGGCCGGGCACACGCCATTCGTGATTGCCCGTCACATAATACACGGGGGCAATGGCACACAGACCGCGCAGCAGCGGCGGCAGCATGGCAAGGTCCGTGTGCTCGTCAAACAGATCGCCGTCGATGCAGATAAGGTCCGGCTCCGCCCGGCGCACTGCCGCAAGCAGGCGGCGGCTGCCCCGGCCGAACACGCGGCCGTGCAGGTCAGCCAGCTCCACGATGCGAAGCCCGTCGAACGCGGGCGGCAGGGCAGGAGAGACGAGCGCGGTCTCGGTCGTCTGCAGGCTGCAGTTTCCCCACAGCAGGAACCCGGCGGCAAGCAGGGCCGTCAGCACGAGCAGGACGGCGGTTTTCCGGCGGCGCATGGCGGCTTCCTCCCTTTCAAGAGCTTTTTTGCACAGTTGTATTGTATGCCGGAGAAAAGTTTGCTATAATGAAAAAATAAAAAATAAGGCAGCACCGCACAATTGCAGCGAGAGCATTCAGCAAGAGATTTTTTGCCGGGACAAGGTTTGAAAAGTGCAGATGTACTTTGTGTACCCGCAAGGGGCATGCCGCATCCGTAAGGCGGCAAAGCCGCCAACGGCTGCGCAATACTTCAAACTTTTCGAACCGATGGATCGGCGAAAAATATCCGGTGAAGGCCGAAGCTGCAATTGCGCGGGGCTGCCCTAACTGGGATGTGTATCTGGTGTGAAGTACGGAATCTGGAACACCGCCCTGCCGGACAGCGCCGCGGTCGATGCGCTGCAGCAGGCGGGCTATTCGCCTTTGACGGCGCGCGTGCTGGCCGGGCGCGGCTGCGGGACTCCGCAGCAGGCGCAGGAGCTGCTGTGCGCGGACGCGCCGCTGTTTGACCCCTTTCTCCTGCGGGAGATGGACCGCGCCGTGCAGACGGTGCGGCAGGCGCTGCAGCTCGGGCAGCGCATCGCCGTGTTCGGCGATTATGACGTGGACGGCATCACGGCCACCTGCCTGCTGACGGATTTTCTGCGCGGCATAGGTGCGGACTGCGTCGTCCACATTCCCGGGCGGCTCGAGGAGGGCTACGGCCTGAACGCCGGGGCCATCCGCCAGCTCCATGCGCAGGGCGTGCGGCTCATCATCACGGTGGACTGCGGCATCACGGCGCTGGAGGAGGCCGAGCTCTGCCGGGAGCTGGGCGTGACGCTCGTCGTCACGGACCATCATGAGTGCAAGGAGCAGCTGCCGCAGTGCGCGGCCGTTGTGGACCCGCACCGGCCGGACCGGACGTATCCGCACACGATGCTCTCCGGCGTCGGCATTGCCTTCAAGCTGGCCGCTGCGCTCAGCGGCGATCAGGACGCCGTTGCCCGGCGCTACTGCGACCTGATCTGTCTCGGCACGATCGCGGACGTCATGACGCTGCAGGGCGAGAACCGCCGCCTTGTCGTCATGGGCCTCGAGGCCCTGCGCCAGCCGCAGCGGCTGGGCCTGCGCGCCCTGATCCATGCCTGCGGCTGCGACGAGCAGGAGATCACTGCCGGGACCATCGGCTATATACTCGCGCCGCGTGTCAACGCCGCCGGGCGTATGGAGCAGGCTGAGCTGGCCGTGCGCCTGTTTCTGACGCAGGACCCGCAGGAGGCCGACCGGCTGGCCGAAACGCTCTGCCGCCTGAACCGCGAGCGGCAGACCATCGAATCCGAAATTTACAGTGAGGCCGTCAGCCGCCTGCACGGCGCACCGGACGGCGCGATCGTCCTGGCGGGTGAGCACTGGCATCAGGGCGTCGTCGGCATCGTGGCCTCGCGCCTTTCCGAGGAATTCTGCCGCCCGACGTTCCTCATCTGCCTGGACGGCGAACGCGGCAAGGCCTCATCCCGCTCCTACGGCGGCTTTAACCTGTTTGCCTCGCTGACGGAGCTCTCCGGCCTGCTTGAGGGCTACGGCGGCCATGAGCTTGCCGCCGGGTTCACGATCGCCCGGAAAAACATCGACGCCTTCCGCGCGGCCATGTGCCGCTGCGCCGCGGCCTATGCGGCGTCCGCTCCGGTGGAGGCCACGCTGCAGGTCGACTGCGAGATCGAGGCGTCCCTCCTGACGGAGGAGAACGTCCGCGGCCTTTCGCAGCTCGAGCCATGCGGCGCGGGCTGCCCGAAGCCCGTGCTCAGCCTGAGCGGCCTGACCGTGGAGCATGTCATGGCCGTCGGCAGCGGCAAGCATCTGCGCCTGCGTCTGCAGGCTCCGGACGGCACGCCCGTGCAGGCCATTTTCTTCTCGGCCGGGCGTCTGGCGGCAAAGCTCCGCCCCGGCGACCGGGTCGACGCAGCCTTCACGCCGCAGATCAACGAATTCCGCGGCCGCCGCACGGTGCAGCTCAATCTGATCGACCTGCGCCGCGTCGAGCCGACGAAGCTCTATGACCGTTTCCGCGCGCACGAGGCGCTGCGCCCCGACGAGCTGCGGGCGCTGGCCCCGGACCGCGAGGACGTCATCGGCGTGTGGAACTTCCTCCGCCGTGTGGCCCCCGGCGGCGCGGAGCTGCGGGACAACACCGACCGCCTCTGCCTGCAGATCGCGGCGTCCTCTCCCCGGCCGCAGGCGGCGCGCCGCGCCATTGCCTGCCTGGAGATCCTGGCCGAGCTCGGCCTTGTGTCCCTGCGTCGCAGCGACAGCGCCATTGCGGTGCGAATCGTGCCGCACCGGACGAACCCACTGGAAAACAGCGTGCTGTTCTGCACGCTCCGCAAGCTCAAAGCAGGTGATTGAATGGAAACCTTTCAGGAACACTATCTCAGCATGAAGCGCACCATCGCGGCGCGCAAGCTGAATGTTGATATGGCGCTGATCGACCGCGCCGTGGATTACGCGCGCGAGAAGCACAAGGACCAGAAGCGCAAGGACGGCTCGCCCTATATCATCCATCCGTTGGCTGTGGCGGAGATCGTCGCGGAGATCGGCCTCGATACGGATGCGATCCTCGGCGCGCTGCTGCACGACTGCATCGAGGACACGGACTCGACCTACGATGATATCGCCCGCAATTTTGGCCCGACGGTCGCCTCGCTCGTCGAGGGCGTCACAAAGCTGACGCGCGTGGAGTATTCCACGCTCGAGGAGCAGCAGATGGAGAATCTGCGCAAGATGTTCATGGCCATGAGCAAGGACATCCGCGTCATCCTCATCAAGATCGCCGACCGCCTGCACAACACCCGCACCATGCAGTTCCAGAGCCCGGAAAAGCAGATCTCCAAGTCCCGCGAGACCATGGACATCTATGCGCCGCTGGCCCACCGGCTCGGCATGCAGAAGATCAAATGGGAGCTGGAGGATACCAGCCTCAAATACCTCGATCCCGAGGGCTATAACGAGATCATGCGCTATCTCAACGCCCATCAGGCCGAGGCGGACGCCTTTATGAAGGCCATCCAGAGCAAGATCACCACGCGCCTTTCGGCAGTCGGCATCCATGGCTCCATCTACGGCCGCATCAAGCATGTCTATTCCATCTACCGCAAGATGAAGGCCCAGAACAAGACGATCGACGAGCTCTACGATATGTATGCGTTCCGCGTCATCGTCGATTCCATCCCGGACTGCTATAACGTCCTCGGCCACATCCACGACCTGTTCAATCTGGTCCCCGGCCGCTTCAAGGACTATATCTCCACGCCAAAGCCCAACATGTATCAGAGCCTGCACACGACGGTCATCGGCCAGCAGGGCATCCCGTTCGAGGTGCAGATCCGCACCTGGGAGATGCACGAAACGGCGGAATACGGCATCGCGGCCCACTGGAAATACAAGCAGGGCGTCGCGGGCGGCGACGAAAAGCAGTTCGAGTGGGTCCGCCGCCTGCTCGAGACGCAGCAGGACTCCGATGCGGAGGATTATATCCACTCGCTCAAGGTCGATATGTTCGACGACGAGGTCTTCGTCTTCACGCCGAAGGGCAAGGTCATGTCCCTGCCGTCCGGCTCTACGCCGATCGACTTTGCCTATGCCATCCATTCCGGCGTCGGCAACGCCATGGTCGGCGCCAAGGTCAACAACCGCATCGCAAGCTACGACCAGCAGCTGTGCAACGGCGACATCGTCGAGGTTCTGACCTCGAAAACGGCCAAGGGCCCGAGCCGCGACTGGCTGAATATCTGCAAGAGCAACGGCGCGCGCACGAAGATCAAGCAGTGGTTCAAAAAGGAAAAGCGCGAGGAGAACATCGTGCACGGCAAGGCGAGCTTCGAGGGCGAGATGCGCCGCGCCAATGTCAATCCCGCCGTGCTGCAGGATGCCGAGCTGCTGCCGGGCCTTTTGAAAAAGCTGGCATTCGAATGCCTGGACGATATGTATGCTGCCATCGGCTATGGCGGCCTGACGGCGGCAAAGGCGTTTGGCCGCATCCGCGACGATCTGATCCGCGCTACGCGCCAGACGCCTGCGCCCCCGGTCCGCGAGGTGCAGAAGCAGCCCGAGCCGGGCAAGGGCGGCCGCCACAAGGATTCCGGCGTCATCGTCGAGGACATCGATTCCTGCATGATCAAATTCTCGCGCTGCTGCACGCCGGTGCCGGGCGACGACATCGTCGGCTTTATTACAAAGGGCTACGGCGTGTCCATCCACCGCCGCGACTGCCGCAACGCAGCCGGTGCATCCGATCCGAAGCAGGCCGGACGCTGGGTCAAGGTCGCGTGGAGCACGGAGGATAAGCCGTTCTCCACCACGTTTGAGATCGATTCCACGGACCGCAGCGGCATCTGGCTCGATATCGCCACGGCGCTGAGCGCGGCCAAGCTGAAGGTCACGGAGCTCTCCGGCCGAGATATGCCCACCGGAAAGGCGCGCACCGTCGCGACCTTCGAGGTGCGCAACGTGCAGGAGCTGGAGACCATCCGGACGAAGATCCGCGCCATTGACGGCGTGATCGATGTGAGAAGAGGGCAGAACTGATGAGAGCTGTGATCACGCGCGTAAAAAGCGCCTCCGTTTCCATTGCGGGCAGCGTCGTGGGCGAGATCGGCCACGGCCTGCTCATCCTGCTCGGCGTCGGCCCGGACGATACGCCGGAGCTGTGCGAAAAGCTGGCCGACAAGGCACTCGGCCTGCGCATTTTCTGCGACGAGGCGGGGAAAATGAACCGCTCTCTCGCCGATATCGGCGGGCAGGTGCTCGTCGTCAGCCAGTTCACGCTCTATGCCGACTGCCGCAAGGGCAAGCGGCCGAGCTTCACGGGCGCGGCTCTGCCGGAGCTGGCCGTCCCGCTGTATGAGCAGTTCCTGCAGGAGTGCCGCAGCCGCGGCTTTGCGCCGCAGCACGGCCGGTTCGGCGCCGATATGCTTGTCGCCTCGGAAAACGACGGCCCCGTCACCATCCTGCTCGATACGGACGAGCTGCTCCAGCCGAGAAGAGGCTGATCCCGGAAAACCGCAGACGCCATTGCCCACCGATGATTGCAGGGAGCGGCGTCCTCGACGCCCCGTGGGGCACCCTGCAAATTTCCGACCGCTCTGCCGACCGCACGCGCTGCCAAATTTGACTGTAGCGGCGCTCAGTGAGCGCCTTGCAGGCTGGAAAGTTATAGGGCGGCATCGTCGACCGTACCCGCCTTGTAGGGGAGGGGCATTGCCGACCGGTACAGGCTGTCGTTAAAATGGTGATGGCCCCCGAATTGTCATTGCGAGGGCGCTTTGCGCCCGTGGCAATCTCGCAGTACCCGGTCGGATCGTGGGGAAGCTATCGGCGAAATCGCAGCTGCCTTCCCGAGATTGCCACGGCCCCTTCGGGACCTCGCAATGACAAATCTGGGTATCTCAAGCCATGGAATCCCTGCCAAAGGAATCGCAACTGCCTATGGCGCTCACTGAGCGCCGCTACATTTTCTCTCGCCCGGTGGGCCTGCGCAGGGAACGCCGCTACAGATGCAATTGGTTTGTACGCTTTATCGTTGCCCCTGTAAGCACAACACAGAAAAGAGCGCCCGGATGAAGAATTTGTTTCGAACCAAATTCGGAAAACGCGTTCTCATCGGCGGCATCCTGCTGCTAGCCGCGGCCCTCTGCGGCTTTTGCCGCTGTGCTGTCGTCCTTCCTGCCGGAGCCCTGGAAGGGCCTTGCAGCCAACGGCTGCCTCGTGCCGTTCCTCCGCCTGCATGCAAAGCGCAAGGCTGAGCCGGACGGCGGTACGCCGGAGCGGAACGCCGGCGAAGCGTACGATAACACCACTGAGGCCGGAAGCAGCGTCTCGGCCTATACCTATGGAACCTCTGAATAAATCGGCTGCGGCGCTCAGCGGGTCTTTCGCCCCAACTTATCGGTTTGAAAATCTTGAAATACACAAAGTATTCCTGCAATTTCCAAACCTCAATTTGGAACAAAATCCCTCGCTGACCGCTCTTGCAATTTAATCAGAGGTTCCCTATTCCGGCGCGCTGGGGGTCCCCTATGCGTTCGCCCGATGACTGAAAAGGAGGATCCCATGAAGGTCTATTCCCTGATGCTGGGCAGCTACCAGACCAATTGCTATCTCGCTGCGGATGACGACGGCGTCTGCGCCGTCATCGATCCCGGCTATACGCCAGAGCGCGTGCTGGAGGCAGCGCAGCGCTATGGCCTGACCATCCGCGCTGTCCTGCTGACACATGGCCATTTTGACCATGTCGGCGGCGTGCGCGGCGTGGCGGAGGCGGCGCGCTGCCCCGTCTGGCTGTGCGAGGCGGACACGGTCCTGCCCGAGCGCCTGACGGCCGGGCCGCTGTATTACACCGACACCTATGCCGACGGTGACACTGTCGAGGTCGGAAGCCTTCGCTTTACCGTGCTGGAGACGCCGGGCCACACGCCCGGCTCCGTGTGCCTCCTGTGCGAGAACGTCCTGTTCTCCGGCGACACACTCTTTGCAGGCTCCTGCGGCCGTGTCGATCTGGCAGGCGGCGTTCCGGCGCAGATGGGCGCGAGCCTGAAGCGGCTGGCGGAGCTGCCCGGCAACTATGCCGTCCTGCCCGGCCACGGCCCGGCCACGACACTGGATGCCGAGCGCGCGGACAATCCTTATCTGCGGGAGGCGATGGTATGAAGCTGCTCCTGCACGGCCACGACGACCGCTATGCCGTCGAGCAGCTCCAGCTCGCCCTGTTCCCGGAGGAACCGATGGAGCCGGTGGCGGAGCCGTTTTCCGGTGACGGGGCGGTTTCATCCCTGCACACCGGCGCGGTCTGGCTCACGGCCACGGCCGAGATCACGCTGCACGGCAAAACGGGCCGCGCCTGCCGCCGCCTGCGCACGGCGGAGGCCGATGTGCCTGCGCGCCGCCGTCTGCTGCAAAATACCTATTATGAGGCGGCCATGTGCCTGCGCGAGCCGCCCGCCTGGGGCAGTCTGTCCGGCGTCCGCCCGACGAAGCTCACGACGCGCGCTCTGCTGGAGGGCAGGACGCCCACCGAGGCGGAAAAGCTCCTGCGCACGCGCTACCATGTCTCGCCGGAGCGCAGCCGCCTGTGCGTCGAGGCCTCGGAGGCCACGGTGCGGGCAGCACAGCTGCTGCGGCCGCAGGACGTGTCCGTCTATGTCGGCATCCCGTTCTGCCCGACACGCTGCGCCTACTGCAGCTTCGTCAGCTCGTCCATCGAGCGCTTTTCCGGCCTGCTTGAGCCGTATCTCGACGCGCTGATACGCGAGATCGCCCACACGGGCGACCTGCTGCGTGCGTCCGGCCGGACGGTCCGCACGCTGTATATCGGCGGCGGCACGCCCACGACGCTCTCGGCGGCCCAGCTGCGCAGGCTCATGGAGGCGCTGCGGACACATATTGACTTGACACAGCTGGTAGAATATACGGTGGAAGGCGGCCGCCCGGACACGCTCGACGCCGAAAAGCTCGAGACGATCGCGTCCATGGGCTGCGGCCGCATGAGCATCAATCCTCAGACCATGAACGATGCCGTGCTTGCGCGGGTCGGCCGCCGCCACACTGCGGCGCAGACCGTGGCCGCCTATGAGGCGGCGCGCGCAGCGGGCTATGACGCTGTGAATATGGACCTTATCGCGGGCCTGCCCGGCGATGACCCGAAGTCGTTTGCCGATTCGCTGCGGCAGGTGCTGGCGCTGGCCCCGGAGAACGTGACCGTCCACACGCTGGCCCTCAAAAAGGGCGCGGACCTCTATGCCGGGCGGATGGAGCTTCCCTCGGCGGACGATGTGGCGCAGATGCTGGCCGGGGCGGAGACCTCGCTCCGCGCAGCGGGCTATACGCCCTACTATCTCTACCGGCAGAAATACATGTCCGGCAGCTTTGAGAACATCGGCTGGTGCCGCCCGGGAACGGCCGGACTTTACAACATCTATATGATGGAGGAGATGCATTCCATCGTGTCGCTCGGCGGCGGGGCCATGACGAAGATCAACCTGCCCGACGGCCGTCTGGAGCGCTTCCACAATCCCAAATTCCCGCAGCAGTATCTCGAGCGCATCGACGACGTTCTGGCTCAGAAGGACGCGGCGTTCCGCCTGCTGTGAGGCACGGAAAGGAAATTTATGGACACTTTATTTTCCAATGTGACGATCGTGACCATGGACGAGGCCATGCACGTCTACTTTGATGCCTACCTCGGCGTAACGGACGGCAAGATCAGCTATCTCGCGCGCGAGGCCCCCAAGGAGAAGACAAAGCGCCTTGTCCCCGGCGAGGGCATGGTGCTCATGCCCGGCCTCATCAACTGCCACACGCATCTGCCGATGTCCGTGCTGCGCGGCTATGCCGACGATGTCGAGCTTTCGAGCTGGCTCAACGACTATATCTTCCCGCATGAGGACCGGCTCGACGGCCGCAGCGCCAAGGCGGCAGCCCTGCTGTCCATTGCAGAGTGCGTCCGCTTCGGCACGACATCCATCTCGGATATGTATAATTTCTGCGACGAGATCGCCGAGGCCGTGGCCGAGTCCGGCATCAAGGCCAACATTGCCCGCGGCGCGACACTGTTCGGCGAGGACTTCGACTTTGAAACGCACCCCGCCTGCCGCGAGCTTGTCGCCCTGAAGGAAAAGTGGGACGGCTATGACAACGGCCGCATCCGCGTCGAGGCCTCCGTGCACGGCGAATATACCTCGGACTACCGCCTTTGGGACGCGCTGAGCGAATTTGCCATCAACGAGAAGGTCGGCATGCATGTCCACCTGTCCGAGACGAAGGCCGAGCATGAGCAGTGCCTCGAGCGAAACGGCCTGACACCCGCGCAGGTGCTCGACTGCCACCATGTCTTTGACACGCGCGCCATTGCGGCCCATTGCGTCTGGGTCACGCCGGAGGACATGCGCCTGCTGGCCAAGCGCGGCGTGACGGCCGTGCACTGCCCCGTTTCGAACCTGAAGCTCGCCTCCGGCTGCGCCCCCGTGACGGAGATGGTCAAGGCGGGCATGAACGTCGCCCTCGGCACGGACTCGTCCGCATCGAACAACAACCTCGACCTGTTCGAGGAGATGAAGGCCGCGGCCCTCATGGCCAAGGTGACGTCCGGCGACCCGAAGGCGCTGCCGGTCGAGGCCGTGCTGATGATGGCGACGGTCTGCGGCGCGCGCGCGCAGGGCCGCGAGGCCGAGTGCGGCATGCTGAAGCTCGGCATGGATGCCGACCTCGTGCTGCTCGACTTCACGTCGCCGCATCTCATGCCGTGCCACAATGTGATGTCGCATCTCGTCTATGCCGCCTCCGGCCACGACGTCGTGATGACCATGGTGCGCGGGCAGGTGCTCTATGCTGCGGGCAAGTATCCGACGATCGACCTCGACAGCGTCGTGCGCGAGCTGTCCGGCTACGTCATGCCGCGCATTTTCGAAGAAGCGCGCAGCTGATCCCAACGGAAAGGACGGATGAATGTTGGAAGAAAAGACAACGAAGAAGCAGAATTTCCTGGCCGGTGCGGCGGTGCTGTCGCTGGCGACGATGATCGTCAAGGTCATCGGCATGTTCTTCAAAATCCCGCTCAACCGCCTCATCGGCGAGGCAAACTACGGCTATTTCACCACGGCCTATGACATCTACACCGTGCTGCTCATGATCTCCACGACGGGCCTGCCCGTCGCCATGAGCCGCATGATCTCCGAGGCCCGCGCGCTGAACAACGGCAAACAGGTGCGTCAGATCTACCGCGTCTCCCTCATGGCCTTCCTGTCCATCGGTATCATCGGCTCGGCGCTGATGCTGATCATCCCGAAGCAGCTGGCCAACATGATGGAGAACCCGAATGCCATGTGGTCCATCTTTGCGCTCGGCCCGGCCGTGCTCTTTGTGTGCTACATCTCCGCCTGCCGTGGCTTCTTCCAGGGGCAGGGGAACATGGCTCCTACGGCCGTCAGCCAGATCATCGAGGCCCTGTGCAAGCTCTTCCTCGGCCTCGGCCTTGCCTGGCTCGTCATGAACCGCCTCGGCGACGGCCCGCTGGCCGCTGCCGGCTCCATCGCGGGTGTGACGATCGGCACGGTGCTCTCGGCCCTCTACCTCTTCTGCAAGACGCGCCGCCGCACGCGCGAGCTCAGCCGCGCGGAGGGGCAGGCAAGACCCGCAGGCGAGACGCTCAAGCGCCTGCTGGCCATTGCCGTGCCCATCACGCTCGGCGCAGCCGGTCTGCAGATCATCAACCTGTTCGATGCGGCGACGGTCATGAACCGCCTCATCAATGCCGCGGGCTACACGCAGGAGCGCGCGGACGTCGTCAAGGGCGTTTATAACTACTGCCAGACCATCTTCAATTTCCCCTGTGCCTTCATTCCCTGCATCACCATCGCCATCATCCCGGCCATTACGAACAGCCTGACGCTGCAGGACCGCCGCGGCGTGCGCTCCGTGCAGAATTCGTCGCTGCGACTCATGGGCCTCATCGCCATGCCGTGTGCCGTCGGCCTCATCGTGCTGGCAGAGCCCATCGTCGCCCTGCTTGGCGGCTACACCGGCGCGAACCTCACGCTCGCCACGAAGCTCATGGCCATCCTCGGCGTCGCCGTGGTGTTCAACAGCATCGTGCTCATGACGGACGCCATCATGCAGGCGCACAACCACGCCGTCATCCCCGTCATCAACACGCTCATCGGCGGCATCGTCAAGGTCATCGTCAACTACATTCTCGTCGGCAACCCGGATATCGCCATCACGGGCGCGCCCGTCGGCACCATCGCCTGCTATGCCGTCATCACCGTGCTGAACCTCATCGCCATGCGCCACGTGCTGCGCCGCAATGCGCCGAAGCTCCTGCCGAACCTGTGGAAGACGACCATCGCCGCCGTTCTCATGGGCGGCACGACGTGGCTGGCCTACTGGGGCCTCGGCCGCATCGGCATGGGCCGTGCCGTCGCCTGCCTCGGCTCCATCGTCGTGGCTGTCCTCGTGTATGTTGTGCTCATCATTGTGCTCAAGGTTTTGACCTATGAGGACTGCCTGCTGCTGCCCAAGGGCGAGAAAATTGCAAAAATTCTGCGTGTTCGCTGATTTTTTCCAGAAAAAACCTTGCGTATTTGCCAGGCATGTGGTAGATTTTATAAGCATGCGCTCGGGGATCTCCCCGGAGAATGATATACTGAGAAAAGAGGATACCCATTATGAACAAGACTGAACTCATTGCGGAAGTCGCCAACAAGGCCGGCCTGTCCCGCAAGGACGCAGAGAAGGCGCTCGGCGCCGTCGTTGAGACCATCACGGAAGCCGTCGTCAAGGGTGACAAGGTGCAGCTCGTCGGCTTTGGCTCCTTTGAGACGAAGCAGCGCGAGGCGCGCACGGGCCGCAACCCCAAGACGAAGGAGACCATCGAGATCCCGGCAACGCGTGTTCCTGTGTTCAAGGCCGGTAAGGCTCTGAAGGACGCTGTCGCAGAATAATTCTTCTGATATTTCACAAAGATTTTACAGAACCTTAAAGATGAGAGGCTGCTCCGCTTTGGCGGGGCGGCCTCTTCTTTTGCTCCAAATGACGATAAAAAATGGATATTTTTCCGAATAAAGCCTTGAATTCGGCGGGGGATTATGGCATAATTATCTTAAACTTTTGCATGGCAAAGGATAACGGGATTCGTCCTTTCCTGTAAAAGAATGAAAATCAAAGGAAAGAGGTAAAAGCGATGTTAAAAGGCAAGGCGAAGCGATCCCTCGCATTTGTCCTGGCTGCCTGCATGCTGCTTGCTCTCCTGCCGTCCTTCGGTGCGGGCGCAAGTGCGGCAAGCGTGTCGTATACCGAGGTCGATCCTTCCGTGATCGATACGGGCGCGGCCGTGCTGCCCGAAGCAGAGCAGGACGCGGAGCAGGACGTTCCTGCCGCGGACGAGGAGGTCCATGTGATCATCCTGTTCGAGCAGAAATCCCTGGCGAAGAAGGGCTTCTCTACCAAAGACCTGCTGGAGAATGAGAAGGCTGCCAGCTACAGCAGCAGCCTGAAGAAGCAGCAGCTGTCTCTGGTCGACCGCATCGAGCGCGAGGCGCTCGGCGGGGAGGAGCTGGAGATCCGTTATCAGTTCACCGTTGCCGTCAACGGCGTTGCAACGGTGGTGCCCTATGGCAGGATCGAGCAGATCCTTGCCGTGGACGGCGTGGCGGATGTCTACCTGGAGGAACGCTACGAGCTTGATGAGACGGTCCAGCCGGATACGGCGACTGCGGGCGAGATGGTCGGCTCCTACAGCGCATGGGCGGACGGCTATACCGGCGCGGGCAGCCGCATTGCCATCATCGACACGGGCCTTGATCTGTCGCATCCCTCGTTTTCGGAGGGCGGCTATTACTACAGCCTGGGCATCAGTGCGGCGAGCTTCGGCAAGAAGATCTCCGATTACAACCTTCTGACGAAGGAAGAGATCAAAAAGGCGCTGCCCAACCTGAGCATTTCCGCGGACAAGAACCCGCCCAAGGCGGACGACCTGTACCGCAATGCCAAAGTCCCCTTTGCCTATAACTATGTGGACGACGGCCTGGATGTCTCCCACGATGCCGAGGGCGACAGCAACGGCGACCACGGCACGCATGTCGCCGGTATCGCGGCGGCGAACCGCTATGTCCCGCACTATGACGCTGACGGCGACCTGTACTATGACAAGCAGGAGCTCGGCGTTACGGGCGTTGCCCCGGATGCCCAGCTCGTCGTGATGAAGGTCTTCGGCGTGGGCGGCGGCGCGTATTCTTCCGACTATATGGCCGCCATCGAAGACGCCATCTGGCTGAACTGCGACAGCGTCAACCTGTCCCTCGGCTCCGGCAGCGCAGGCCGCAGCTACGGCTCGAAGAGTGATCAGCAGATCCTCGACAGCTTCCGGAATACGGATACCGTCGTAACGGTCTCTGCCGGCAACAACGGCGCATGGGGCGAGAACGTTCTGACCGGAACCGGCATGACCTATACGACGGATGTGCGCATGCACACCGGCGGCAGCCCCGGCTCCTATACGAACTCCTTCACGATCGCCTCCGTGACGAACACGAGCATGAGTGGCGTGATGGGCAAGTTCAACGGCGTTGCCGCGATCCCCGGCGACACCGGTGAGACCTACGGCGCAAAGAATTTCTCCACGCTCGATACGAGCGAGGACCAGAGCGGCACGACGTATGATTATGTCTTCCTCGGCGATCCCGTCAAGGGCGAGGGCATCTACGGCCTGCCCGAGAACTATGCAAACGTCGACGTGAAGGGAAAGGTCGTCCTGATCTCCCGCGGCAATTCTTCGTTCGCGGACAAGGCCAACGCGGCCATTCAGGCAGGTGCCGCGGCGGCCGTCATCTACAACAACGCGCCCGGCTCCATCAACATGAACCTGACGGGCTATAACTTCCCGAACCCTGCCGTTATGATCGAGCAAGCCAAGGCCAAGGAGATCCTCGCGGCCTCGACGCAGGATGAGACGACCGGCCTCTGGGGCGGCAAAATGACCGTTTCCGCTAAGGCCGAAACGCTGCACGGCGTGGCCGACGGCTACAAGCCCAGCTCCTTCTCCTCCTGGGGCACGACGGAAAATCTCGACCTGAAGCCCGAGCTTATGACGCCCGGCGGAAACATCTATTCCACGCTGAACCACAGCAGCTACGGCATGATGAGCGGCACGTCCATGGCGGCTCCGTCCGCAGCGGGCGGCGCAGCGATCATGGCGCAGTACATCAAGGAACACAAGCTCAGCAAGCAGGAGGGCCTCACGGTCCGTGCGCTGGCCATGGCGCTCATGATGAGCACGTCCGAGCCGCTGACCGACCCGGACACCGGCGTGACCTATTCCCCGCGCCAGCAGGGCTCCGGCCTGATGCAGCTGCAGGAGGCCGTGACATCTCCGGCCTATCTGCTCGTCGGTGAGAAGGAAGGCAACGACGGTAAGGTCAAGCTGACCTTCGGCGACGATGCGGAGCGCACCGGCGTCTACACCGGCAGCTTCTCCGTCCAGAACCTGTCCGATTCTCCGCTGCACTATGCACTCAGCGGCAAGGTCACGACCATGGCCGTCGAGGAGATCGAGGGCGAGGATTACATGAGCGACAGCGCCTATGCGCTGGATGCGAACGTGACGTTCTCCGCCGACGGCAAGAGCGTCTACGTCTATGACCTTAACGGCGACGACAAGGTCGACGAGCAGGATGCGCTCGTCCTGCTGCAGGCCGCAAACGGTACGCATGACGCGCTCGACGCCGAGACCGTGCAGAAGTACGACCTCGATGCCGACGGCACCATCACCACGGCCGATGCGCAGCTCTATCTTGCGGCGGTCAAGGGCGATAAGAGCGTCGTGGACGTCTACGCCGTGACCTACGAGGTCCCCGCAAACGGCAGCATGAACGTCAGCTTCACCGTCCGCCTGACCGACGGCGACAAGGCGTGGCTGAACGGGCATTATCCGAACGGCTCCTATATCGAGGGCTTCCTCTATGCCGATTCCTGCGACGGCGACGGCCGCCAGCTCTCCGTCCCGATGCTGGGCTTCTACGGCAGCTGGGCCGAGCCGAGCATGTATGACAAGTCCGTATATCTCGAGGATATGTGCACCGAGGGCGCAACGGGCTATGTTGCCCAGCGCACGAACTTCCTCGTGCAGCGCATGGCAGGCTCCACGTCCGGCTACTACTTCGGCGGCAACCTCTATGCCGAGGATGACGAGGCCATCGCGGACCGCGCGTCCTTCGCCAATGAGAGCGGCAATACGATCTATGCGGCCGTTCCGACCATGATCCGCAATGCGTCCGATCTGAAGGTCACGATCCGCAATGCCGAGACCGGCGAGGTCTATAAGACCGTCGACTACGGCACGGCGACCGGCGCATATTACTCCGCCTCCTCCGCCGCGTGGTCCGCGACCGGCACGCAGGTCAACCTGAGCTGGCGCGGCACCGCGGCGGACAACAAGACGCTCCTGCCCGAGGGAACGCCCATCGAGGTCGTCACCCGCGCCGTCCCGGAATACTACTGGGATCGCGAGACGGAGACGGTCATCGGCGGCGAAGAGAACCTGCCGGAGAGCGCCTTCTGGACGACCCGCTTCGTGCTGGACAACACCGCCCCGCAGGCCAACGACATCGTGCTGCACAGCAGCGCTGCCACCGGCAAGCGCTCCCTGAGCGTCACGGTGCAGGATAACCGCTATGTCGCGGCCGTCCTCCTGCTCAGCCGCAACGGCAAGCAGATCCTCGCGCGTCAGGCCGTCAACCAGACGGAGCCCGGCACAGAGACGACGCTGGAATTCCCGCTCGACGGCATCTACACCAACGACCTGCTCGTCGCGGTCTATGACTACGCCTGCAATGTCACCGCCTATCAGACGAGCTTCGGCGGCAATGTTGAGCAGCCTGCTGCCAACGCCACGCTCCGTGCGGCCGTTCCCGGCACGGATGACACGACCCTCTTCCTCGAGCTGAACACCGAGGACAAGAGCAGCATCAAGGCCCTGAACGAAAACAATCCCCTGCCCGCATCTGTCCTCTCCGTCACGAGAGGCCCGGAGGGCAAGCTCCTGCTGGCAAGCAACGAGCTGGATGATGCAAAGAACCTTGTTTCCACGCTCTACAGCGTCGATGAGACGGACTACACCGCTACGAAGATCGGTTCGCAGAGCAAAGCGGCCTACACCTCCATGACCTATCTGCCGCACCTGAACGGCGGCACCCTGCTGGCCGGTTACGGCTACAATCTCCTGCGTGTCGACACCGCGACAGGCACGATGACGAGCCTCGGCAGCTTTGCCTCCGTGATCGGCAGAGGTGTCTACATCGTCGGCATGACCTATGTCGGCCCGGAGGAAACCGACGAGTACGGTACCTGCGATGATTTCGCCATGCTGTGCAGCGACGGCAGCGTCTATCTCTTCTCCATGGCTTACTACACGAATGCCTACGGCCGCAAGACCTATGGCCTGTACTCCCGCTCGCTGCTCGGCAACGTGCCGGACGTGATGGCGAACTACGCCGCCGGTTCTGCGCTGTACTATGCGGATAACCGCCTGTACATCAGTGTGCTGACCACGTCGGCCTCCAAGCTCAGCTATGTGGACCTGACGGCCGACATCTTCTGGCCCATTTCGATCGGGCAGATCAGCGCGGCGCCCGTCGCCCTGTACTCCGCAATGCAGAATGCGGCTGCGGACGACGCAGCGGCGCTTGCCCCGTGGGCGGAGCGCCAGACCGGTATGCAGGCTCTGGAGCCCGCCGCAGCGGAGACGCTGACGGCCCAGCCGCTCCCGGCTCTGCAGTGAGCGCGGAACGGAAAGGAGACTTCCTGTTATGATGAAAAAACTCTTTGCGCTGCTTCTTGCAGCCGTAATGCTGCTGGGCGCCGGTGCGACGGCCCTGGCCGCCGAGCCTGAGGGCGCGGGCTATGTCATCAGTATAGCGAACAGCAGCACAACGAACAGCCTGACGGTCGACCTGCTTACCTGGGAAGGTATGAAGAACGGCCGGCTGGAGCTGACGTACCCCGAGGAACTGACGCTCGTTTCCGCCCGCAGCACGCTGGATGCCGAGAACGGCATCACCGACCTCGACGCCTCGAAGCCCGGCACGGTGCACTTCGCCTGGGCGGCCTACACCGTGCAGAAGGATGGAACGCCGGTCCTGCGCCTCACGTTCCGCGGCCAGCACGGCAAGACCTATTCTTGGAACGTGATCGATACGGAGACCGGCTGGCAGAGTAAGTCCATGCTGCCCTTCGACTATCGCTTTAACGATGTCCTGGACGAGAACGCCTGGTATTACGATGCCGTTTACGCCGCCTGGGACGCAGGCCTGATGAACGGCGTCGGCAGAGACTATTTCGCGCCGAACGCCACGCTGGACCGTGCGACGCTTGCGACCGTTCTCTATCGTGAGGCGGGCGAGCCTGCCGCGAAGGGCATGGCGTCCTTCACGGACATTGCCGAGGGCCAGTGGTACACCGACGCCGTCAACTGGGCGGCCGAGCAGGGCGTGGTCAACGGCTATCCCGACGGCACGTTCCGCCCGGAGGCCCCGATCACCCGTCAGGAAATGGCCACGATGCTCTACCGCTACTGGAAGCTGCAGGGCGGCAAATACGCCCCGAAGGCGGACGTCCTTGCGAACTATCAGGATCGCGGCGAGGTCGCCGATTGGGCGCTGGAGGCCATGAGCTGGACGGTGCAGTCCGGCATCATCGTCGGCATGACGCCCACAACGCTGAACCCGGCCGGTGGCGCAACGCGCGCGCAGGTCGCTCTGGTGCTCGTCAACTACCTGAAGCTGAACTGATCCCGAGACCGCAGGCTCCCGCCGTCTTCCGGCGGCGGGAGCGCCCCCGAACGATTCTGAAAGGAAGGAAATCTGCATGAAAAAGCGGATGTTATCCCTGCTTCTGGCGGTCGCGCTCGTGCTTGGGCTTTGCCCGGGCGTCTTTGCGGCGGGAAGTAGCTATGCCGATGTGCTCGACACCCATTGGGCGCATCCCTATATCGAAGACGTCACGGAAAAGGGCATCATGAACGGCGTGGACGAGAAGAACTTCGCGCCGGAGGATGCCATGACGCGCGCCATGTTCGTCACGGTCCTTGCCCGCCTGAGCGGCGACACGCTCACGGAGCAGACCAGCTTCTCCGATGTCCCGGCCGGTCAGTGGTATTCCGCTGCCGTGAGCTGGGCGGCGGAAAACGGCATCGTGCTTGGCTATCCGGACGGCACGTTTGCCCCCGACAAGGCCGTTTCCCGTGAGGACGCCATGACCCTGCTGGTCCGCTTTGCGGGCTGGAAGGCGCTCACGCTCCCCGAGGGCGGCGAGCTGACCTATGCGGATGCCGCGAGCATCCAGGACTATGCGAAGGAGGCCGTCGCCGTGGCGACTGCGGCCGGAATTCTGGCCGGTTACCCGGACGGTACGTTCCTGCCGCAGAAGTCCATCACGCGCGCCGAGGCCGCAAAGATCCTCAGCACACTCATGAAGGTCACGGATTATACGCCGGTCGAGCCGACGGAGCCCTCCGAGGAGCCGACGGAAGAGCCGACCGAGGAACCCACCGAAGAGCCGACCGAGGAGCCGACGGAAGAGCCCACGCAGGAGCCCACCGAGCCGTCCGAGCCGACGGAGCCGGGCAAGACCGTGACCGTTACGTTCCGCGGCGAGAACGGCTATGCCAAGTACCACGGCCAGAAGGTCGCGAGCATCGAGGTCAACACGAACGAGCCCTATGTGGAGTTCGGCCTCTACGGCGTGGCGGAAAACGGCTTTGAGCTCGACACCGCCTCCGCCTCCGCGGGCACGCTCGTCCGCGCGGAGAACGTGTTCATCCTCTCGGACTTTGATGAGGATGTTACGGTCGACTTCACGACCCGCTACCGCACGATGCAGGTCAATTTCGTCATCAGCCCGAACGCCAACGCCATGTACGTCGACACACCCGTGAGCGTGACGTGGGGCCAGCCCGTCCCCGTGCCGGAGACCCGCCGCGTCGGCTCCCATGTGTCGAACTGGTACACGGACGCCGCCTACACGCAGGTCTATGACTTCTCCACGCCGGTCACGACGAACCTGACGCTCTACGGCAAGTGGGAGACCAATGTCTATACCGTGACCTATATCGTCGACGGCGAGGTCTACTATTCTACGCAGGTCGATCATGGCGAGTATGTCACGAACCCGAAGAACCCGACGAAGAACAACTACGTCTTCGACGGCTGGTATACGGACGAGGCCTGCACGCAGCTCTTCGACCGTAATCAGAGCATCAAGGCTGATGTGACGGTCTATGCCGCATGGGCGGAAGCCAAGCTGAACTATGTCTATCTCGACGGCAAAAACGGCGACGACAGCAACTCCGGTATGACAGCCTCCTACGGCGTCAAGACGTTCGCCCGCGCCAAGGAGCTGCTGGCGGATTCGGCCTACAAGGTAATTTATATCACGAGCATGGTCACCGTCGGTGATACGCAGGTCTGGGATCTGAGCGAGTATCCGGATGCGGTGGTCACGCGTGCCGAGGGCTACAAGAGCAGCTACATGTTCTGGGTGAACGCCACCGGTAACCTGACGCTCCAGAATATCTGCATTGACGGCGGCGCGCAGCGCTGGGCTGCCGAGGACGGCACGCCGTTCTCCAGCTATATCGTCGGCAACTGCACGTCCGGCAAGCTGACGCTGAATGCGGGCACCGAGATCTGCAATACCTGTCTCTTATACACATCTGACGCTGCCGACGAA
>OJQT01000453.1_pt1 | contig 20365 bp, 20 predicted proteins | sample 1598771 | NCBI WGS metagenome assembly OJQT01 (sample SAMN03922517, study PRJEB24848) | human gut metagenome | isolation source: stool sample | host: Homo sapiens | place: Germany | collected 2010-02
GCCTGGATCACCAAGCTCGTCATGTAAGACAGACCGGTGATTTCCTTGTTGGTCCTATGTTTAAATTCCAGCTTTGTGGAGTTCCACTCATAGGTCTTATACGGGCCGTCGCTGATATAGGACCAGACTGCCGTTACCTGTGTGGAGAGCCCCAAAAGGTTCAGGGCTGTATTCCCACACGGGACGATGGTCCAATGGTAACTTCGCGCCAATGCTTTTGCAACTGCGTCCGGGTCGGCCGCTACGTATTCATCAAGCAGCTTGCTGTACTTCGGCTTTTCGTAAACACCCTTTAATATCCGGCGAAGCATACCGATTTGCGTTAATCTGTTCAGATTGCGCCTGGTTGTTTCCGAATCGGCAATATCTGCGAAATCCGAGTTCACGAAGATTGTACCGTCATCCGCACCGTTGATTCGCTCCTGTATCTGCTTGGAATATCCAGTTTTCATTCTGTTTTCCTCCTTTGCTTTGTCCCGAATATTATATAATATTCGGGACAGAATTTCAACTGGATTTGCGATCCTTATCTACATTATCTCCAAACAATCTGCACATAATCAAACAGCTGCCATGCCGATGCTCCTGTGCGGTATCATTTGTCCCGCTCCTGTAGAAGCAATGCAATAATCGAGGCCTTTAACCTTACCAGTTTTCCAAAATAGAAAGAACCTCCAGCCAGGAATCCACCTCGCCGGCAGGGGCAGACCATAGGCGCAGGGCGATGATATTGATTGCCTGCGTGCGGAGCCGGTAATAGTGCCGGGCAGAGATGTCCAGACGGTACAGAAGCTCTTCGTGCATCAGCTTGTCCGGTCCGAGAAAGGTCATGTAGATGATGTCGTACATCTTGTGCCCGTTGACCGGTTTGGCTTTCAATATACTGACCGCATCGTTGAGCCGGTCAACCAGCAGGCGGGAGCGGCGTACACTCTCCATCCGGCCTTCCAGCTTTCGATTGTTCATCCCAAGTTCCAGGTCGATCCGATCCAGCAGCGTATCCAGATCCTTCAGCGGGCGATCCAGCTCCTCTGCTACGCTGGACGGGAAGCATTCCAGCGTCCAGAGAATGGTTCGGTAGTGCTGCAGCAGGAGAAGCGTGTTATGATACATGCTTTTCTTTTTCTCCTTTTTGGCTTGGCGGACTCTGTCATCATCGATAGACGAATCTCCCAGAATGCCGCGCTTTGTTAAAAGTTCAATAAATGCGGCAGATTGCTGCGACAGCTTGGTTTCCTGCTGTTCATAAAGCGCCTTTCCGGCACTGCTTTCGATTTTGCTCATGTTGATTCTCCTTTCCGGTTTCGTGAGTGCAAGAAAAAAACCGCGTAAGCACATGGCCCGCGGATGTGGTTCGCATCTATGCGGCGTAGTCTACTACTTACACCTCTGCAGTCATAGATACAGTTCTGACAATTCCAACACAGAGAAGTATACGCGCGTATTATAGGGGACGAAAGTGCAACGCGATTTTCTGATGCCTGTTCGGCATAATCAGTAGTTCTCATGATAATGATCCTGCGGCTATACCAAAGGATCATTTTGTTCAGGCGTGCATTGTCCGAGCCTCCAATATGCGCATTTCCGGCGCAAATACGCATTTTCTCAATAATGCGTTCAATTTCTGCGCAGGTGGGCAGGGAAGCCTCTGTATCCAGCGGATACAGTCTATTGAAAACGAGGCAGCCGTAGGAGCCCGGCAGACGGTGCAGAGCGAAGGCATCCCCATTCTTCTGAAAAAATCTCCACACCTTTGTCTTTTCCCAGCCCCAGCGCCGTCCCAAGGCTTCCAATGTCAAAGCGGCGCCAAGTCTCCCGAATTGAACGGCAGGCGCCAGATAAGAAAACGCATTGCCGGTCTCCTGCCAAACCGTGTGGCACCAGAGGTCCAGCCATGCATCTGATTCGCCGAATGTATAATGCTGATCCGCAAGGCGCTGCGTGATGTTGCGGGGAAGGCAGAGAAAGCCATAGCCGTCTGTTGCATAGACTGTTCCGCTCATGCATTCGGTGCCGGAGCATTTTACGACCCAATCGGTGACGGCATATTCCAGCTTCTTTGTTTTCTCGTCAAGCGTGTAACGGATATACCCGAACCGGCTGAGCGTATTCATGATTTCCAGAGCCTCCGTGCGGCTTTTGACGCCCAGAATGCTCTTCAAGCCGACTACGCCACCGGACCACATCCCTGGCATTACATCGTTTGTGTATCCGCAGTATTTTGCCCGACCCTTGCGAAATGCCGCCCGCGAGGCCAGCTTCGCCCAATAACCCATGATTCCCTTACCGACCGGCAAATGAGTTCTGGGCAGCTTAACCCATTGGTACCTGAACAGGCATTTCGGCATGACGGGTTCCTCCTTTCTGCGATTGGATATAAAAACAAGGCAGCCCCTTTAATCGAGAGACTGCCCTTGCAGTATGTGGTTACTATATTCTTACTTGAAGTCCGGGTAACGATTCCTTCTGCACCCCTACGAGATACCAGTCGTTTCCGTACTCTATGCGAGTGGGTGCCCATTCGTCATTTATCAAGACCTCCATTGTAGTTCCGCAGTGCAGGCCGCCATAACTGTTTCCTTCCTCATACAAAATGTCAAAGCGATTTGTGGAGGAGTCATATATAAGTATCCCTTTTTTCATGTGGGCTTACCTCCTGACAAAGAATTTAAAAACATTTTCCCATAGTCATATTTTATGAAATTAGTACAAACCGCATCAGTGTCAATGCAGTTCATTTTTACTTAGGGGCGTTCATGAAAAAAACCCGCAAATTCACCTTGTGTTGACCCTTCAGTTAACCCATTTACTCACCCATTTACTCACCCATTTGTCCCGGTTAACCCATTTTTAGCCCTTATAAAATGGGTTAACCGAGGTCACATACGGTCAAAAACAGCGAAAGGCTTCAAAAGCAATCGGACGAAAAGGGTATAAGAAAACCCCGGGAAATGGCGATTTCCCGGGGTTTTTGAGCTTTTGAGCTGTGAAATTGCGGCCGATCAGCGCTTGCTGAACTGCGGAGCGCGGCGGGCGGCTTTGAGGCCGTACTTCTTGCGCTCCTTCATACGAGGATCGCGGGTCAGGAAACCGGCCTTCTTCAGGACGGGACGGAACTCGGGGTTCACCAGCAGCAGGGCGCGGCTGATGCCGTGACGCAGGGCACCGGCCTGGCCGGAAACGCCGCCGCCTTCCACGGTGGCAACGATGTCCACCTTACCCAGGGTATCGGTGGCGTTCAGGGGCTGACGGACCACCATCTTCAGGGTCTCCAGACCGAAGTAATCGTCGATGTCGCGGCCGTTGATGGTGATGGAGCCGGTGCCGTTGGGGAACAGGTGCACCCGGGCCACGGAGGACTTTCTGCGGCCGGTGCCGTACAGATAGGGATTCTTGGACTGATACATGTTTCTTTTCCTCCTTACTTGACCAGCTCGGGCTTCTGGGCCTCGTGGATGTGCTGCTCACCGGCATAGATGTGCAGGCGCTTCAGGGAATCCTTGGTAACGGTGTTGCGGGGCATCATACCGCGGACGGCCACGCGCATGGCCAGCTCGGGCTTCTCCTGCATCAGCAGGCGATACTTGGTCTCCTTCAGACCGCCGATCCAGCCGGAGTGGGTGCGGTAATACTTCTGCTCCATCTTGTTGCCGGACAGGGTGGCCTTGCCGGCGTTGATGACGATGACGTTGTCGCCGCAGTCGGCGTGGGGGGTGTAGGTGACTTTACCCTTGCCGCGCAGCAGGTCGGCCACGATGACGGCGGTCTTGCCCAGGGGCTTGCCGGCGGCATCAACGACGTACCACTTGCGCTCAATGGTGGCCTTGTTTGCCATATAAGTGGACATGGTGTTTTCCTCCAATTTATAGAATGTATTGCTTTACTTTTCCGGGCTCCCTTGCTATGATTGGGAGGGAGAAATGCGCCGAACGCGCAAGGATATTTATAGCATATCCCGGGAAAATTGTCAACACCATTTTAATTTACGATAGTAACATCTGGCATTTCCTCTCGTTTTCTCCCGATATCCCCCGTTTTCTCAAATGACAATTTCATTTTTCCTTGGAGGGCTTTGTATATGCAGAAGATTTTGGGACAGGTGCGCCGCTGCGTGGAGGATTATCACATGATCGACGCCGGAGACGTGGTGGCCGTGGGCGTGTCCGGCGGCAAGGACAGCCTGGTGACGCTGACGGCTCTGGCCCGGCTGCGGGCCTTTTATCCCATTCCCTTCACCGTTCACGCCATCACCTTAGAGACCGGCGCCCCCGGCATGAGCTTCGACGCCGTGGCGGACCTGTGCCGGCAGCTGGAGGTGCCCTATACCCTGTCTCTTATACACATCTCCGAGCCCACGAGACTAGGCATGATCTGGGCCACCACTATGACGACGCCATCGAGACTCTGCTGATGAACCTGCTGTTCGAGGGGCGCATCGGCTGCTTCCAGCCGGTGACTTACCTGGACCGCACCGGCATCACCCAGATCCGCCCCCTGCTGTACTGCCGGGAGGAGGAGATCCGCCGGGTGGCCCGGCGGCTGGAGCTGCCGGTGGTGGAGAACCCCTGTCCCGCCAACGGACACAGCCGCCGCCAGGAGGTAAAGGAACTCATCGCCGGGCTGGAGGGCCGGTATCCGGATATCAAGCAGAAGCTGTTCGGCAGCCTCCAACGCTACCCCCTGTACGGCTGGAATCTTCACGAGGAGGAGCGGTAACATGAAAACCAGACTGGGCGGCCGCACCTGGGCGGCCCTGCTGACCTTCGGCCTGTTCGGACAGATCGCCTGGGTCATCGAGAATATGTATTTCAACGTGTTCCTGTACAACACCATCTCCGGGGACACGTCCATGATCGCCGCCATGGTGGCCTGGAGCGCCGTCACCGCCACCGTCACCACCCTGGTGATGGGGGCCCTCAGCGACCGGCTGGGGCGGCGGAAGGCCCTGATCGTCATCGGCTATCTGCTGTGGGGCGTCAGCATCGGGGCCTTCGCCTTCATCAAAAGAAGCCCCCTGGCCGGTGCGGCCCACAGCGCGGCGGTGCTGGTGGTGGTGCTGGACTGCGTCATGACCTTCTTCGGCTCCACCGCCAACGACGCCGCCTTCAACGCCTGGGTCACGGACGTCACCGTGCCGGAAAACCGGGGCCGGGTGGAGACGGTGCTGGCCATTATGCCGCTGGTGGCCATGCTGGTGGTGTTCGGGGCTCTGGACAGCCTGACCCAGGCCGGGAACTGGCAACTGTTTTTCCTGATCGTGGGCGGCATCACCTGCCTGGGCGGCGTGCTGGGCTGCTTTTTCATCCGGGAGCCGGACCTGCCCCGGGGCCAGGGCAGCTATTTTGCCAACATTCTGTACGGCTTCCGTCCCGCCGTTATCCGGGACAATCCGCGGCTGTATCTGTCCCTGGCGGCGCTGGGGGTATACTGCATGAGCCAGCAGGTGTATATGCCCTACCTCATTATCTATATCCAGCGGTTCCTGGGCATCACGGACTATACCCTCCTGCTGGCGGGGGTGCTGATCGTCAGCTCCGTGCTGTCGGTGCTGGCCGGGCGGCCCATCGACCGCTTCGGGAAGCTCCGCTGCCTGGTCCCGGCGGGGATCCTGGGCTTTGCGGGCCTTGTGCTCATGTACTTTGCCCGGGGCCAGTGGTTCGTCCTGGCGGCGGGCATCGTGATGCTGGGCGGCGGCATGGTGGTCTCCGCCTGCTGCAACGGTCTGATCCGGGACTATACCCCGGCGGGAAAGGCCGGCCTGTTCCAGGGCATCCGCATCGTGTTCCAGGTGCTGCTGCCCATGGTCACGGGGCCGTATATCGGTGCGGCGGTGATCCGGGGCACCGGCATGACCTATGAGGACCTGGGCACCGTGAAACAGGTGCCCACGGCAGAAATTTTCCTGGCGGCAGCCGCCGCCCTGGTGCTGCTGGCCATTCCGGCGGCCCTGCTGAAGCGGAAGGAGACGGTAAAATGACGGCGCTTTACACCCCCTGGGGGGAGCATCCGGACAAAACCTGCCCCCTGCCGGAGTATCCCCGGCCCCAGCTGCGGCGGGACAGCTATCTCTGCCTCAACGGCCTGTGGGACTACACCGTGGAGGACGGCGATGAGTATTCCCGCCGCCGCAGCGGAAAGATATTGGTGCCCTTCTCGCCGGAGAGCCTGCTGTCCGGCTGTGATTTCCGGCTGGAAAGCGGCGAGACCCTGTGGTATGAGCGGCGCTTCACCCTGCCGGAGGGCTTCCGCCGGGACCGGGTGCTGCTGCACTTCGGCGCGGTGGATCAGTGCTGCCGGGTGCTGGTAAACGACCGCCCCGTGGGGGGCCATCAGGGGGGCTATCTGCCCTTCACCCTGGACGTCACCGACGCCCTGGTCCCCGGGGAGAACCGCCTGACCGTGGCCGTCACCGACGACCCCGACGGCGGGGTCCACGCCTTCGGCAAGCAGCGCCGGAACCGGGGCGGCATCTGGTACACCGCCCAATCCGGCATCTGGCAGACGGTGTGGCTGGAGAGCGTGGCGGAAAACTACATTCACTCCCTGCGCCTGACCCCGGACTTTGACGGGAAATGCCTGCGCTATGCCGTCCGGGCCGATGACCCCGCCGGAGCCCGGATCACGGTGCTGTGCGGCGGTCAGGTCATCGCCCGCAGCTGGGCCGATGAAAAGGGCCTGGGCGTGTGCCCCATTCCGGCGGAGCACTTCCGCCCCTGGAGCCCGGAGGACCCGTATCTGTACGATCTGGAGGTGACGCTGCCCTCCGGCGACCGGGTGGAAAGCTACTTCGGTATGCGGAAATTCTCCGTTATGGAGCACCGGGGCCGCCGGGTGCTGGCCCTGAACGACCAACCCTGCTTCCAGTCGGGCCTGCTGGACCAGGGCTACTGGTCCGACGGGCTGTACACCCCTCCGGCGGATGAGGCCATGGTCTGGGACATTCAGACCGCCCGGGACATGGGCTTCAACATGCTGCGCAAGCACATCAAGATCGAGCCGCTGCGGTGGTACTATCACTGTGACCGGCTGGGGATCATCGTGTGGCAGGACCTGGTGTCCTGCTTTGAGCGCTGGCAGACCCTGACCATGCAGGTGCTGCCCTTCCTGGGCCTCCACCTGCATGACGCGCCGTCAGCCCGGCTGGGCCGGGCCGGAGAGGCCGGACGCCGGCAGTTCCTGCGGGACATGGAGGACACGGTGGACCTGCTGTATAACTGCGTGTGCCTGGGCCTGTGGGTGCCCTTCAACGAGGGCTGGGGCCAGTTCGATGCCCTGGCCGTCACAGACCGGCTGCGGACTCTGGACCCCACCCGGCCCATCGACCACGCCTCCGGCTGGCACGACCAGGGCGGCGGCGACCTGAAAAGCCGCCATGTGTACTACCGCCCCGTGCGCCTGCGGGGGGACGGACGGCGGGTGCTGGCCCTGACGGAATTCGGGGGCTACAGCCTGCAATGCCCGGGACACCTGGCCTCGGACAAAAAATTCGGCTACCGCATGTATGACCATGCGGCAGCCTGGATGGACGCGGTGGAGCGCCTGTATGAAACGGAGGTCCTGCCCCTGATCGAAAGCCAGGGCCTGTCGGCGGCGGTGTATACCCAGCTGTCCGACGTGGAGGACGAGGTCAACGGCCTGGTGACCTACGACCGCCGCCTGTGCAAAATGGACCCCGCCCGGATGCGGAAAATCAACAGCAAACTGCACTTTTAGCGCAATATATTGCCGAAAACGACGGATTTCTCCCCTATGTAGCAAAAGCCTCGCAGAGCTTGCCGCCCGCAGGCGGCAAATAAAGTGCAATCCGTTTTTTGCGGCGGCGTGTACGTCGCAAAAAACACTTCTCAGTCTGCAAGTGTGGAATTTGTTCGCTTTCAGCGAACAAATTATGCGCGCGGCAGACTGCAAGCCTTTTTTGAAAAGCCTAAAGCACCCACTGCAAAAGCAGCAGCAGGCCGAAGCCCGGCAGGCCCAGCACGCCGATCAGCAGTCCGTTGAACAGATTGAGCCCCAGCTGAAGCCCCGGGGCCAGGCGGCCCAGCAGCCACAGGGCCCCGAAGCCCAGGGCCGCGTTGCCCGCCACCCGGAAGACCAGCTTCAGGGGGCTTCTGGCCAGGCGCAGCACCCCCAGCAGCATAAACAGTCCCCCCACGCCCAGGGCGATCTTTTCTAAGACGGACACGCGGTGCCTCCCTTCATGGCGGCTGCCGCCGCGCAGGGCTCCTGACCCAGCTGGGCCTTGATGCACCGCAGCAGATAGTCGCTGCGGGCCTTCAGGGCGTTGATCTCATAGATGCTGGCCTCCACCAGCTCCGGGGCCGTGACAAAATTGAACTTGTCATAGGCGTTGCGCAGAGCCTGGTTGGTCTGGTGCAGCTCCTGGCGCAGCTCCTCCAGCGTGGGGGAAACGGCCTGATTTTTCTTCTTTTCCATGGTGATCCCTCCTGGCACATGCCTGTAACCTATTTGTACGGTTATTTTGGACAGATATGACAGGCTTTAACCCGGGGGACAAGCAAAAATTTCCGGGAGGTGCGGAGAATGCACGAGGAATATATGCGCCAGGCCCTGGACCTGGCCCGGCAGGCCGCCGCCTGCGGCGAGGTGCCGGTGGGCTGCGTCATCGTCAAGGACGGCGCGGTGGTGGGCCGGGGCCGCAACCGCCGTGAGGAGCGCCAGGCCGCCTGGTCCCATGCGGAGATGGAGGCCATGGCCCAGGCCAACCGCGCCCTGGGCACCTGGCGGCTGGACGGCTGCACCCTGTATGTGACCCTGGAGCCCTGCCCCATGTGCGCCGGGGCCATTCTCAACGCCCGGGTCAGCCGGGTGTATTTCGGGGCCCGGGACCGGGAGATGGGGGCCTGCGGCGGGGTGATGAACCTGTTCATGGAGGACTTCCCCCACCCCCCTGCCCTGGTGGGCGGCGTGCTGGAGGCCGAATGCGCCCGGGTCCTGCGGGAATTTTTCCGGGGCCTGCGCAAGAAGTAAAATTTCCCTTATTTTCCCGTTGACAAAACCGGGAAAAGTGGCTATATTATGTCATATCGAGTGCAAATGCAGTGATGGGGACCAGTAGCGCTCCCTCCCGATGCCAAGAGAGCCGCCGTTTGGTGCAAGGCGGCCACGGGGGAAGCCGCGAATATCACCCCGGAGCATCCGGCTGAAACGGCATACCCGGATTAGGTGCGGACGGCGGAGGGCCGTTATCATCCCTCGCCCACGGATGGTGGGGCAGAGCGGCTGCGCCCCGGCGCGGCAACAAGAGTGGTACCGCAGAGGTTTTCCGGCCTTTGTCTCTTATGGGAGACAAGGGCCTTTTATTTTTTGCAATATAAAATGTCATGTTTATAATGGAGGTAACACATGGAGTACAAAAAGACGCTGAATATGCCCAAGTCCGGCTTTCCCATGCGGGCGGGCCTGCCCAAGCGGGAGCCGGAGATGCTGCGCTATTGGGAGCAGCTGGACCTTTACAACGAGCTGCTGAAGAAGAACGAGGGAAAGCCCCTGTTCTCCCTCCACGACGGCCCTCCCTTCTCCAACGGCGCCCTGCACATGGGCCACGCCCTGAACAAGGCCCTGAAGGACTTCATCAACCGCAGCTATGCCATGCGGGGCTATTACACCCCCTATATCCCCGGCTGGGATAACCACGGCATGCCCATTGAGTCCGCCATCATCAAGCAGAACAAGCTCAACCACAAGGCCATGAGCGTGGCGGAGTTCCGCTCCGCCTGCCACCAGTTCGCCGACCACTATATCGACGTCCAGCGGGAGGGCTTTAAGCGCATGGGCGTGGTGGCCGACTGGGAGCACCCCTACAAGACCATGGACCCGGGCTTCGAGGCCCGGGAGGTCCGTGTCTTCGGCCAGATGTATAAAAACGGCCACATCTACAAGGGCCTCAAGCCCGTGTACTGGTGCCCCCACGACGAGACCGCCCTGGCCGAGGCCGAGATCGAGTATCAGGACGACCCCTGCACCACGGTGTATGTGAAGTTCCCCATGAACGATGACCTGGGCAAGCTCTCCCACCTGGACAAGAGCAAGCTGAGCTTCGTCATCTGGACCACCACCATCTGGACCCTGCCCGGCAACCTGGCCATCGCCCTGCACCCCGACGAGAGCTACGCCGTGGTGAAGGCCCCCAACGGCGAGATGTATATCATGGCCGAGGCCCTGACGGAGAAGGTCATGGGCATCGGCGGCTTCGACCGCTATGAGATCGTGGAGACCCACCCCGGCTCCTTCTATGAGAATATGCTGGCCAGCCATCCCTTCCTGCCCAAGACCAGCCGCCTGGTGCTGGCGGACTACGTCACCATGGACTCCGGTACCGGCTGCGTCCACACCGCCCCCGGCTTCGGCGCCGACGACTATCAGACCTGCCTGCGCTACGGCATGGACATGGTGGTGCCCGTGGACGACCAGGGCCGCCACACCGACTATGCCGGCAAGTACGCCGGCATGAAGACCGAGGAGTCCAACCCCGTGATCCTTCAGGATATGAAGGAGGCCGGTTCCCTGTTTGCCAGCCAGGAGATCGTCCACAGCTATCCCCACTGCTGGCGCTGCAAGAAGCCCATCATCTTCCGGGCCACCCCCCAGTGGTTCTGCTCCGTGGAGTCCTTCAAGGACGATGCCATCGCCGCCTGCGAGGACGTGCGCTGGGTTCCCTCCTGGGGCAAGGACCGTCTGCGGTCCATGGTCCTGGAGCGCACCGACTGGTGCATCAGCCGCCAGCGCCGCTGGGGCCTGCCCATCCCGGTGTTCTACTGCAAGGACTGCGGCAAGCCCATCTGCACCGACGAGACCATCGACGCCATCGCCAGCCTCTTTGAAAAGAAGGGCTCCAATGCCTGGTTCGAGATGGAGGCGGAGGATATGCTGCCTGAGGGCTTCACCTGCCCCCACTGCGGCAAGAGCGCCGGCTTCGAGAAGGAGAGCGACACCCTGGACGGCTGGTTCGACTCCGGCTCCACCCACTACGCCGCCATGGAGCGGGACCAGGGCTTCTGGCCTGCCACCATGTATATTGAGGGTCTGGACCAGTATCGCGGCTGGTTCCAGAGCTCCCTGCTGGTGGCCGTGGGCGCTCTGGGCCGGGGCGCACCCTTCAAGGAGTGCCTGACCCACGGCTGGACCGTGGACGGCCAGGGCCGCGCCATGCACAAGTCCCTGGGCAACGGCATGGACCCCGCCGAGATCTTCAACAAGTACGGCGCGGACCTGCTGCGCCTGTGGGCCGGCTCCTCCGACTATCATGTGGACGTCCGCTGCTCCGACGACATCTTCAAGCAGCTGAGCCAGAATTATCTGAAGTTCCGCAACACCGCCAAGTTCTGCCTGGACAACCTGACGGGCTTCGATCCGGAGCAGCTGGTGGCCGCCGCCGATATGCAGGAGCTGGACCGCTGGGCCGTCACCCGGCTCAACAGCCTGATCCGCCGGGTGTTCGACAGCTACGACGCCTACGAGTTCCACGCCGTGTCCCACGCCATCAACGATTTCTGCGTGGTGGACCTGAGCTCCTTCTATTTCGACATCATCAAGGACCGCCTGTACTGCGACGGGGAGAACAGCCTCAGCCGCCGCAGCGCCCAGACCGCCCTGTTCCTGATCCTGGACGCCATGACCCGGATGTTCGCGCCGATCCTGGCCTTCACCTGCGAGGAGATCTGGCTGGCCATGCCCCACCGCAGTGCTGACGACAGCCGCAGCGTGCTGTTTAACTGCATGGTGCAGCCCTACGAGGACTACGCCCTGCCGGAGGACGCCATGGACCGCTGGGCCCGCATCGCCGCCGTCCGCACCGCCGTCAACGGTGCGCTGGAGCAGGCCCGGGCCGACAAGACCATCGGCAAGAGCCTGGAGGCTGAGGTGGATGTCACCGTTCCCGCCGAGGACGCCTTCCTGGCGGACATGGACGCCGATACCCTGGCGGACCTGCTGATCGTGTCCCAGGTACGGGTCACCGTGGGCGACGCCCTGACCGTCACCGTGGCCCCCGCCCAGGGCGTCAAGTGCGCGCGCTGCTGGAAGGTGCTCACCAGCGTGGGCACCGTGGCCGGGCACGACACCCTGTGCCCCCGGTGCGCCGCCGTGGTGAAGGCGCTGCCCGTGGTGGAATAATCGCCCATTTGATCTGACCAACGGGGCGGGGCCGCTGTGCCCCGCCCCGGCTGAAATTTTCGGGCGGATGCGGCATCCGCCTGCGGAGGTAAAACGTGAACGACAAACAGGAAGCAAAATTCCAGGAGCTTACCGGCCGGCCGGTGGGCCATCTGGTGTGCAAAATGGCGGTCCCCACCATCATCAGCATGATGGTCACCGCCTGCTATAACATGGTGGACACCTATTTCGTGGGCCAGCTCCACAGCAACAGCGCCACCGGCGCGGTGGGCGTGGTGTTCTCCCTGATGGCGGTGATCCAGGCGGTGGGCTTCTTCTTCGGCCACGGCTCCGGCAACTATATCTCCCGCCAGCTGGGCCGCCACGAAACCGCCGACGCCGAAAAAATGGCCGCCACCGGCGTGACCCTGGCCTTTCTGGCCGGGTGCGTCATCCTGGTGCTGGGCCAGATCTTCCTGACGCCTCTGGCCCGGCTGCTGGGCTCCACGGACACCATCCTCCCCTACGCCCGCAGCTATCTGCGGATCATCCTGCTGGGGGCCCCGTATATGACGGCGTCCTTCGTGCTGAACAACCAGCTGCGCTTTCAGGGCAGCGCCGCCTACGGCATGGTGGGCATCGCCGCCGGGGCGGTGCTGAACGTGGGGCTGGACCCGCTCTTGATCTTCGGGCTGAACATGGGGGTGGCCGGAGCGGCTCTGGCCACCATCCTCAGCCAGCTGGCCTCCTTCTGCATGCTGCTTCTGGGCTGCGCCCGGGGCGGCAACCTGCGGATCCGGCTGAAAAACGTGTGCTTCCGCCGGGACCTGTTCCTGGAGATCGGCAAGGGCGGTCTGCCCTCCCTGTGCCGCCAGGGGCTGGCCAGCATCGCCACCATCTGCCTCAACCGCAGCGCCGGACTGTACGGCGACGCGGCCATTGCCGCCATGAGCGTGGTAAGCCGGGCCATGATGCTGGCCCAGTCCGCCCTGATCGGCTTCGGCCAGGGATTCCAGCCGGTGTGCGGCTTCAACTATGGCGCGGGGCTGTATCACCGGGTGAAGGAGGGCTTCCGCTTCTGCGTCAAGTGGTCCACGGTGTTCCTGACGGCGGTTTCGGTGCTGGGCCTGATCCTGGCCCCCCAGATCATCGCCGTGTTCCGCAACGACCCGGAGGTCATCGCCTTCGGAGCCCGGGCCCTGCGCCTGCAGTGCCTGGTCTTCCCGCTGTGCGGCGTCATCGTCATCTCCAGCATGCTGACCCAGACCATTAACAAGGTCTGGCAGGCCTCGGTGCTGGCGGTAGCCCGGCAGGGGCTGTTCTTCATCCCGGCGGTGCTGGCCCTGCCCCATATCTGGGGGGAGCTGGGGGTGCAGCTGGCCCAGCCGGTGTCGGACGTGTGCGCCTTCGCCCTGACGGTGCCCCTGGTGCTGGGGGTCCTGCGGGACATGGACCGCCAGCAGCGCCTGGAAAAAATCCGATAAAAAAGACAGGCAGCGGGCCTCACAGCCTCGCTGTCTGTCTTTTTTCATACTTTACAGGGCGGCAGCGCCGATGATACCGGCATCGTTGCCCAGCCGGGCTGCGGCGATGATGGGGATGGCCCCATCCTTACCGCCGAAGCAGTTTTTCTCCACATACCGGCGCACCGGGGCCAGCAGGCGCTCCCCCTGTCGGCTGATGCCGCCGCCGATGAGGATCACCTCCGGAGCCAGGGCGTTGACGATGTTGGTCACTCCCGCCCCCAGATAGTCGCAGAAGCGGTCCACCACGGCGTTGGCGGTCTCGTCTCCCCGGTCCGCCGCGTCAAACACGGTCTTTCCGGTGATCTCCTCCGCCCCCGCCAGCAGGGACTCCGGATGCTCCGCCACCGCCTGCCGGGCCTGACGGATCAGGGCCGTGGCGGAGGAATACGCCTCCCAGCAGCCCCGGCGGCCGCAGGTGCAGGGCTCGCCGTCCAGCACCAGCAGGGTGTGGCCCAGCTCGGCCCCGGCCCCCCGCATACCGTCATAAATTTTCCCGCCGATGATGATGCCGCCGCCTACGCCGGTGCCCAGGGTGATGAGCACCACGTTGTCGTGGCCCACCGCCGCCCCGGCCACCTGCTCGGCAAGAGCGGCGCAGTTGGCGTCGTTGCTGAGGCGGCAGGGCACATGGAACCGCTCCTCCAGCATCCGGCACACGGGAACGTGGTCCCAGCCCAGGTTATAGGCCCGCTCCACCACGCCCGCGGCGGAGTTGCAGGTACCCGGCGAGCCGATGCCGATGCTGCGGCAGTCGCCGATGGACAGCCCGGCCTTCTCCAAAGCCGCCTCCACGGCGTCGCCCATATCCCCCACCACCTCCGCCGCCGGACGGCGGGCCAGGGTGGGCACGCTGACCCGGGAGACGATGGCGTGGCCGTCGTCCACCGCGCCCACGGCGATGTTGGTGCCGCCCAGATCAATTCCAATGCGAATCATATGATGTTCCTCCCATCCCAGGTGATGTGTTATACCCCGGCCATTTCCTTGGGGGCGGCCTGCTGGGCCGCCGGGACCAGGTCCTTGATGAAGCACCGGCGGCGCTTGTGCTGCTCCAGGGGGAAGCCCTGCCACTGGGTCTGGACCTTCTGGTTCATCTCCAGCATGGGGCCGGTCTCGGCCCAGCGGATGCCCATGTCAAAGGCACCCCGCATCACCTGGCTGATGACCACGGCGTTAACGCCCTTGCTCTGCAGGTCCGGCCGCACGGCGATCAGCAGCAGGTCCACGGTGTCGTTCTTCCGGAAGGCCTTCAGCAGATCCACCCATCCGGTGGGGAAGAGCCTGCCCTTGTGCTTGCGCAGGGCCTCGGCGATGCTGGGGGCCGCCACGCCGAAGGCCACCATCTCGTTTTCCTCGTTCATAACGAAGCAGGTGAGCTGTGGGTTGATCAGTGGGGCAAACTTCCCGGCATAGCGCTTGATCTGCGCCTCGGACAGCTCCACCGTGCCATACAGCGGGGAATAGGCCGTGTTCACCAGCTGGAACACCTGCCGCACCAGGCCGGGATAGTCCAGCCGGGTCCGGGCCTTCTTCACATGGAGCTTCTGCCGCTTGAGCACATAGTTGCTGAGCTTTTCCCACCGCTGCAGCACCGCCTCGTCGGCGGGAGCGGTGATCAGCTCCTCGATCCAGTCCACGTCCTTGGCATAGCCCAGGGCCTCCAGATGATCCTTGTAATAGGGGTGGTTATAGTAAGTAAAGAAACAGCTGCGGCGGTCGAAGCCCTCCACCAGCAGGCCCTCCCGGTCCAGGTCCGTGAAGCCCAGGGGGCCGTGGATCTGGGTGCAGCCCAGCTGCCGGGCCCAGTCCTCCACCGTGGCAAACAGCGCCCGGGACACCTGGTAGTCGTCGATGAAGTCCACCTGGGTAAAGCGCAGGCGGTTGGTGTGCCACTTCTCGTTGGCCTTGCGGCTGAGGATGGCGCCGATGCGGCCCACGATCTCCCCGTCCCGCATGGCCAGCCAGCACCGGGCCTGGCAATATTCAAAGGCGGGGTTCTTTTTCCTGTCCCAGTCCTCCAGGTCGTCGTCATAGGTGCCCGGGATGTACTGGGGCACGTCCTTGTATAATTCCATGGGATATTCCACAAACCGGCGCAGCTGCGCCTTGGTGGTCACCTCAACAATGGATACCATATGATGTCTCCTCCCTTCTTTCGGAGCACCTAACAGTTTACCGCCTTTTGCCGCCGATTGCAACCCGTTATCCGTCCCGACCGGGAATTTCGGAAAAAATCCCGGCGGCGGGATAAAAAAAGTGTTCCATATTGTGAAAAAATTTGCTATAATGTTCTTGAACACCCGCCGGTTGGCGAAAACCGGCTTATGACGGAATAGGAGGAATCATTATGATCAGAATCGGTATCATCGGCTGCGGCAAGATCGCGCAGGTGCGCCATCTGCCGGAATATGCCGCCAACCCCCATGTGGAGCTGGCGGGCTACTACGATTTGAACACCCAGCGGGCCCAGGAGATGGCCGCCCAATACGGCGGCAAGGTCTACGATTCCTATTTTGACCTGCTCAACGACCCCAGCATCGACGCCGTGTCCATCTGCGTGGAGAACCGCAGCCATGCGGAGATCACCACCTACGCCCTGTACGCCGGGAAGCACGTCCTGTGCGAAAAGCCCATGGCCGTGACCCTGGCGGAGTGCGAGTCCATGGTGGCCGCCGCCGAGCGCAACGGCAAGCACCTGATGATCGGCCACAACATGCGCTTCGACCCCGTCCACCGGAAGGCCAAGGAGCTGCTGGACGCGGGCATCATCGGCGACATCATCACCTTCCGGGCTACCATGGGCAACGCCGGCCCGGAGAACTGGTCCATGGAGGCCGGGAGCACCTGGTTCTTCGACAAGAAGAAGGCCGCCATGGGCGCTCTGTCGGACCTGGGCATCCACAAGGTGGACCTGCTGCAATACCTTACCGGTCAGAAGGTCATCGAGACCACCGCCAAGGTCATGACCCTGAACAAGCACACCGCCACCGGCGCGCCCATCACCGTGGACGACAATGCCCTGTGTATCCTGCGCATGAGCGGCGGCGCAGTGGGCACCCTGGCCGCCAGCTGGACGGTGTACGGCCACGAGTGCCAGTCCACCTGCCTGTACGGCACCAAGGGCATCATGCTGATCTATAACAACAACAATCCCGCCGCCCCCATCGAGGTCCGGAACCTGGACGGCACCAGTACCACCTACAACATCCCGCCGGAGACCAATTCCGGCGTCATCGACGAGTTTGTGGACGCCCTGGAGCATGACCGGGAGCCGGAGGTCTCCGGCAAGGAGGCCCTGTCCACCATGCGGGCCATCTTCGGCAGCATCAAGTCCTCCGAGATTGGCCGCACCGTCAGCGTCAACAGCAGCTTCGTCAACCATCTGTAAGCAAAAAACTCCCCTCCGGCTCACACCGGAGGGGAGTTTTTTTGCTTTTCAGAAAAGCCGCCAGCCGAACAGGCACGACGGTGTTGCCATCATCGGCAGACATTTCGTAGGGCCCGCTGCCCTCAGCGGGCCGGAGCGGGGGATTTCTGCATTCTTCGTCAGTCCTGGCTCTCCCTCTGGGAGAGCTGTCGGCGCAGCCGGCTGAGAGGGAAAAGCATCAACCGCCCTTTCGGCAAGCAGAACAGCCCCCGGCTTTCGCCGGGGGCTGATTGCAGTCAAATATATTCCTGATAAACGGCGGCCAGTAGGGTCAGGGCGGCCACGGCGGCCCAGAACAGGAGCTTCCTGCGCAGCATCCGCCGGAGCTTCATGGAGCTTTTACTCCGCCAGCTTGCGGCCCATGGCCTGGCAGGCCGCCAGCACATCGTCGTCCGGGGCCTCGCAGCAGGTGATGCTGTCGCACACCCGGTTGATGCCCGCGTCGTCGCAGTCCTTCTCCCAGCTGCGCATCCACTCGCCATCGCCCCAGCCGAAGGAGCCGAACAGGCCCACGGCCTTGCCGCCCATCTGGTTCTTGATGCTGTCGAACATGGGCTGGAACTCCATCTCCTCCAGCACCTCGCTGCCCATGGCGGGGCAGCCCATGGCCACGGAGGACACGCCGGAAAGGCTGGCGGGAGTCACCTGGTCCGGGGTCAGCAGGGCGGCGTCGGCTCCGGCGGCCTTCATGCCCTCCAGCACCGCGCCCGCCATGGCCTCGGTGTTGCCGGTGCCGCTCCAATAGATCACGAGAGTCTTTTTCATAGTTGTACTTCCTTTCTTGATATAACAACAGAATATTTCGTCAGACCGCCACTGCCAGCTGCTCCAGCCGCAGGCCGGTCTGCCACAGGGCGCAGTAGCGCTGGGTGCAGCGGCGGAACCGGTCAAACAGGGCCTGGGCCCGCTGCTGGTCGCCATACACCTTCCACAGGCCCGCGCACTTGAAGTCCATGGCCCGGTGGTCGATGAACCCCTGCACGTCCTCCGGCGGGTAGCTGAGGAACAGCCCCACCTCATGGGGAAAGTCCTCCTCCGTCCGCAGGCGCTGCACCAGCCGGGCCACGCACCGGCCGCAGCTGCCGCAGGGATACCCCGCCTGCCGCAGCAGACGGCAGGCCAGATCGTCCCCCAGGTCCCGGCACAGGGCCTGGGGCCGGTACAGATACAGCAGCGCCCGGCCGTCGTCCATCCGCATGGGCAGCAGACACAGCCCCCGGGGCACCAGCACCCGGTTCATCCGCCGGATGTCCGCCAGCAGCTGCTGGCGGGACTGGTAGGGGCAGGGAAACAGGCTGCCGGTTTTGATCCCGGCCAGGGTGGGCGCGCACTGGCGCACCACCGTCTCCTCCGCGGGCCTCATCCGGCGTGCTTTTCCAGGATCCCCCGCAGAGCGGACAGGGAGCTGGTGTGGCAGCGCTCGATGATGGTGTCCTGGCCCTTCAGCTGGCTCAGGGCCCCCTGCACCATTTTGTGGGACATGGTGCCGGTGAAAAAGATCATCAGGTCGGGATTGCCCAGCTTGTTCCGCAGGCCCCCGGCAGGCTTGGTGAACACCTTGGCCTGGCACCGGTACGTCTGACAGAGCTCCTTGTACCGGCGCTCCATGCACTCGTTTCCTCCCAATATCACAACGCTCATAGCGGTCTCCTTTCTATGGTTAAGGTTCTTTAACCGTCGTATTGTAAAAACAGCGTCGCCCGGACGCCTTGTATGGTCTTATTATATGCAGAAGCAGGAGCCGTATCCACTCCAAAACGGCGGATACGGCTCCAAATTGATTTTTTTGCGGAAAGGGATCAGATGTCCCGGGCCGTGCGGTTGCAGTCGCAGCCGGCGGGGCCGAAGAAGTTCAGCCGCTTGTCACTGAGGCGGATGGTCACATCGTCGGAGGTGATGCACTCGCCGTCGAGACAGGTGACGATATCCGGCTTTTCAGACCGGATGCGGACAACCTTGGGGGCAACACACCGGGCCACATGGGGGAATTTATAGTACTGCCCCTTGGAATAGGGGCCAACGAACTTGATGAAGGTGCCCCGGCTGACCTTTTTCACCACCAGGGTGTTCAGCACGCCGTCGTCCATCCGGGCCTCGGCCACCGGCATGAACCCGCCGCCGTAATACCGCCCGTTGCACACGGACACCAGGGAGAAGTCGTCCTCGATGGTCTCGCCGTCCAGCTCCACGGTCCAGTGGGAGCCGATGCCCTTGAACAGGAAGTTCACCAGCAGAGAGGCGATATAGCTGCTTTTGCCGTCCAGAATGGGGCTTTCGCTGTATTTATGTACGTCCCGGGCCACCCGGGCGTCGATGCCGGAGCAGGCGATGGTCAGGGCCACCCGGCCATTGACGTCGATGGCGTCCATGGGGAACTGGGGGCCGTCCCACAGGTTCTCGGCATCCCGGAACTTGTCCATATCGCCGCCGAAGTTTTTCAGGAAGTCGTTGCCGGTGCCCACGGGGATCACGCTCATGGCGGCGTTGTCATAGCCGATGATGCCGTTTGCCACCTCGTTGACGGTGCCGTCGCCGCCGCAGGCGTAAAACCGCAGGGGCTCCCCGGTCTGACAGAGCTTTTGGGCGATCTCGGTGGCGTGGCCCTGTTTTTTGGTGAGGATGCACTGCACGTCCAGACCGTGAGCCGTCCGCAGGTGATCGGCCATTTCATAGATCCGCTGGCGGCTGTCATATTTCCCCGCGGTGGGGTTGATGATAAAGATGTGCTTCATTGCAGCACCCTCCCGGCAAAGTTTAAGATTCGGTTACAAACTGCAACCTATTGTAGCACGGCGGCAGAAAAGTATATGAACAATTTGAAAATTTCTGTAAAGTTTTCGTCAGGATTCGGCCGCCGGTTCAGGTTCCTGCCCATATTGTACACCGGTCCGGCCAAAATATCTACTGCAATTTTTGCAGGACACAGGCGGGATTTTGCTTGACACAGGCGGGACATATCGCTATAATAAGCGTATGAATACAGCTAATACACATGAAAGGAGGCATAGCAGGTGATACGCTTGGATTACCGGGACGCCCGACCCATTTATGAGCAGGTGCGGGACGGCCTGCGCAGTCTGATGGTGACAGGGGTCCTGGCGGCGGGGGAAAAGCTGCCGTCGGTGCGGAGCCTGGCCACGGAGCTGGCCATCAACCCCAACACCATCCAGCGGGCCTATTCCCAGCTGGAGACGGAGGGGTATGTATACACCGTGTCAGGCCGGGGCACCTTCGTCTGCGAGGTCCGGGAGCAGAACCGGCAGCGGCGGGCGGAGGTCACAGCCCGGGTGCAGCCCCTGAT
>OJQT01000460.1_pt1 | contig 20171 bp, 12 predicted proteins | sample 1598771 | NCBI WGS metagenome assembly OJQT01 (sample SAMN03922517, study PRJEB24848) | human gut metagenome | isolation source: stool sample | host: Homo sapiens | place: Germany | collected 2010-02
CCCAGGCCCGGCGGCTGCGGCGCATGAGCGAGGCGCAGACTCTCACGGATGACGCGGTGCTGCAGCTTCTGTCCGAGGTTAAGGGCAATCAGGTGGAATATGTCAAGGTGCCGGTGGACAAGCTCCGCAGTTTCTTCCGTCCGGACACCTCTATGAAACAGATGACCGAGACGCTTGTCAAGGCTATGGACTTTTACAACAAACATTTGGAGCGTCAGCACCGAGACCGCGACGCCCGCTGAAAGGAGATTTTACAATGAAAGAAATCATAAAAGAAATCATTGAATTCGATTTGGACGAAGGAAGAATGGACTATCTGGATGATATGATTGACGTGTTTTCCAAAGACGGCTGTGAAATGGTGGATATCCTCTTCGACAGATTCCTAAAGAAATACTACGCTGATATTGATGTCAGCAACGAACGAATGACCATCAATCTCACTGACGAAGAAGGACATGTATTGTCCTTTAATCTGAGCCAAAGCGAGGTCCATTATGTGCTTCACATGGTCGAAAGAAGGCTCAACAGCTTTATGCGCGACGACGGAGGAGGTGGTTTCGGTGACGAAGACTGAGCTGCAGACCATGTATGAGGTGATGTTCACGGATTACCCCGACATTGTGAACGTTGCCCAGGTCCAGTCCATGCTGAAAATCAGCCGCCATCTGGCCTACGAGCTGATTGGCGACGGGTATATCCCCGGCATGAAAATCGGAAACGCCTACCGCATTCCGAAAATCAACGTGATCCGCTACGCTCTCTCGGCGGGCAATCCCCAGCCGGCAGCGTGACACGGATTTGAACTGAAACGACACATTGGACGGGCATCTGAGTAGGCCGTATAATGGTTACGGTCCGAAAGGGTGCCCGTTCATACGCTGTCAGCAAAAGGAGGTATGGATGAATGATAGCGGGACACCTGCAAATCAAAAACGACTACTATTATATGGTCCTGAGCTATTTGGACGCCAACGGCAAACGGAAGCAGCCGTGGTTTCCAACGGGACTGCCAATTAAGAACAACAAAAAGCGCGCGGAGAAAATGCTGCTGGAGCTGCGTCAGACCTATGTTCCCCCTGCCGAGCACAAGTCAAACGGAGAGCTGTCTGCCGATATGCTCTTTGCCGACTTTATGGAGCTTTGGCTGGAGGTCGTTCGCAATTCGATTGAGAAGACGACCTTTTCCTCTTACACCCAGATGGTAAAGGGAAAAATCGCACCGTACTTTCGGAAAACCGGCGTCAAGCTGGGCGAGCTTCAAGCCAGGCATATTCAGAGCTTCTATCTGTACGAGCTGAAAACCGTGTCTGCCAGCACGGTCATCCACGAGCACGCCAATATTCACAAGGCTCTGAAATATGCCGTCAAGATGGACCTCATTCCGTACAACCCCGCCGACAAGGTGGAGCGTCCGAAGAAGCAGAAGTATATCGCGGATTACTACCGTTTGGAGGATCTGGAGCAGCTCTTTGAGGCGACAAAGGATCACCCCTATTCTCTGCTGGTCCAGATCACCGCGTTCTACGGGCTCCGGCGCAGCGAGGCTCTGGGCCTGAGATGGGACGCCATCGACTTTGAGCGCAATACCATCACCATCAGACACATCGTAACAAATGCCAAGATAGACGGCAAGTATGAGATCGTCCGCGAGGATCGCGCCAAGACGAAATCCAGTCTGCGCTCTCTTCCTCTGGTCGACAATATCCGGGAGAAGCTGCTGGCCTTGAAGGAGCAGCAGAAGGAAAACAAGAGGATCTGCGGCAACTGCTACAACCGGGAATACGACGGCTATGTGTTCGTGGATGTAATGGGGAACATTTTTAATCCCAGGAATCTCAGCAGCAATTTCAGCAAGCTGCTGGAATTGAAAGGCCTGCGGCATATCCGCTTCCACGATCTCCGGCACAGCTGCGCTTCGCTGCTGCTGGCCAACGACGTGCCCATGAAGCAGATCCAGGAATGGCTGGGTCACAGCGACATCAGCACCACGGCGAATATCTACAGCCATCTGGACTATAAGTCCAAACTTATGTCCGCAAACGTCATGGACAATGTCCTGACCCTGCCGGAAACCGAGACCGTCGGCTGGCACACATGAGTTCTTGCCGAAAAACATGTACGCCGATGTGATCTTGAGAGAAAAGAAAAGCCCAGTCATATGGGCGCAAAGCCTTGATATGACTGGGTTTTTCGCTGGCGGAGGGCGTGGGATTCGAACCCACGGACGGTTTTTGGCCGTCAAACGATTTCGAGTCGTTCTCGTTATGACCTCTTCGATAGCCCTCCGTATATCTCAACTGTTTTCCGTGCGCTGAGAAAATGCAAGAAAAACACGCAAGAACAATATGAAATTTTGAAATTCAATCCGGCGAAAACCCTTATAAATCAAGGGTTTTCAGCGGAGAAAACGGCCAGAGCCAACGCGCATTTCGAGTCTTTTCAACCATTATGACTTTTGTGGTTTTTTCGTATCGCTTTCAGGCTGTTTTGTCCGCCCAAAACCATAGCTGTATCAAGGTATTTTGGCATTCACCCTTGAAAAAGCTTGATTTTTCAAGGGGTTCGAATGAAAGCCAAAAATGAGCCGATTTTGGCAGTTTTGTTAGAATTCGCGTTAGAAATGTTAGAACGATGTTAGAACAGCATAGCATACACAGGTGTCTTCCACCGAACAAATGACAGAGGTGTATGTTATGAAAAACAATGACATTGATTGGTCGAAAGTGCCGGATATTCTTGCTAAGGAACAGGTGCGCTTGCTTTGCCATTGCAGCAAACGAACAGCGCGCTATTATCTGAAAAGCGGAAAGCTGCCGTGCATTTATTCGGGGAAGAAAACCCGGTGCTACAAAATCAGGAAAGAAGATCTGATGGCTTTCATAGAAGATCGGGAGAACCATCCCGAGTTCTACGCTGTACCGGAGGGATGGTACAAAGAAAGCGGAAGAACGGTTCGGCAACATTATTCGTCGGAAATTAAAATCGACGGTGAAGATTTGCATGAGTATTATCGGTTCCTCCTCAAAGAATACCCAGATGTTCTTGAAGTTAAAAAGGTCAGTGAGATCACGGGATATGCTATTCCGGTAATTAACCGCTGGTGCAACAAAGGCAAGGTGAAGTATTTTTCCATCAGGGCGATGAATATGATCCCCAAGATATACCTGATTGATTTTTTCTGTTCAAACGCATTCAGGACGATATCACGAAAGAGCGAGTGGCACATCAGCAGTCTGCAAAACTATCAACGCTGGAAGTACTTAGACAGCCTACAATCAAAATGAGGTAAGGACGAGCTATCCATATCGGGTGGCTCGTCCTTTTTTGTTTTAGCCATCAGCCCATTGGCTACGCAGGCAAAATTGTGTCCCAAAGTATCAAGCTACGAATTCCAAAGTGTCAAATTGACACTTTGGAGCATATTTTGGCACTTTGGAATGAGCATCTGTTTGCATCCATTACAGGTACTTTGCACCCGTCAAGGGTGCTTTTTTATTATCTCAGAATCAAGTGCGGACTCGCAAATCTGCGTTTTTCAAAAAATCGAAAAAACTTTTTGAAGGGGGTTAATTTTTGACCGTTTTCGTTGCCTACCAAGTGAGGGACAAAATAAACGCCCTTGTGAACCTTGACAATCGAATACACATTCAACAGGTACATTCCTGATCGGGGGCGAAGGCCCCAGCCGAATGAAGGTGCGCCACGAACTTCCTGCCCACAAGGGTTATCACGGAAAGCAAGGTTGGTAGCGATTCCGAACCATTCTGAAATATCCGCTTGCTACGGATAAGGCGATGAAACGATTCAGGGACAATGATACTTCCCTATGGGGCTGGCGGAGTACCCGGCAGAGGTGAGATTCCTATGAGTTCGGTCAGCAGCCGAACGCCTGTTGATTTCCTTTTCTGCATTTTGGGTTCGAGGAAAAATGAAATGCAGCAACGAAAGCCCCAAAAGGTATTTTGAGGCTTTCGTGGATCAGAAATGATTCAAATAAAGAGAAAGGAGGAAAACCCCATGGAAAACTGTAAGGTGATCGCCATCACGAATCAGAAGGGCGGCGTCGGCAAAACGACGACCACAGTCAATCTCGGTGTGGGACTTGCAAGCTCCGGGAAACGGGTCCTGCTGGTGGATGCTGATCCGCAGGGCAGCTTAACGGTGAGCCTCGGCATAAAGAACTCCGACGAGCTGGATGTATCGCTGTCGTCCCTTATGCAGTCGGTCATTGATGATGAGCCGCTTGCGGAGGGTGCAATTATCCGGCACCAGGAAGGTGTGGATTTGCTTCCCTCGAACATTGAGCTCTCCGGTATGGAAACAGGTCTGTTCAATGTCATGAGCCGTGAGTATGTTCTGAAGAACGCCATCGACGGCATGAGAAAAAGCTACGACTACATTCTGATTGACTGTATGCCCTCGCTGGGCATGATGACGGTCAATGCGCTGGTTGCGGCAGACAGTGTGATTATCCCGTCTCAGCCGAATTTCCTGTCAACCAAAGGTCTTAACCTGCTTCTGCGCTCCATTTCAAAGATCAAGCGGCAGATCAACCCGAGATTAAAGATTGACGGCATTTTGCTGACGAAGGAAAATATACAGGCGGCACAATTGAAGAAAACAAAGCGCATTCGTACAATATGAGAAAAACAGTCATTGGAGGTCATCCCATGAAAAAGCTTCTTATATTGTGCGCACTCCTGCTTGCCGCATTGCTTTCCGGATGCGCCGCAGAGCCCTCGCAAGGCCAAACGGCAGGGAACACATCGAAAGCTCCAACGCCACAGGAAGAAACGTCTGCTTCCTTTGAGCCGGTATCCACAGAACCAAACGCTCCCACAGAAGCCGTCGATCCCGCAGATTCCATGCTGAATGAGGACAAGCACGATAGCAGCCCGAGCTTTTCTTCTGAGCCGGTAAGCGCACCCACAGAATCGAATGCGCCGTCATCGGAAGAAAACGAACAGGCCCCCGTGATTCCGGAGAAGCCGGAGAAAATAGAAAGTCCAAAAGAGGAACCATCCGTTCCTGCGATAACCGAGCCGGAACCGACTTCGGTGCCCGAGCCCACATTTGATATCGAGCACTGGATTTCTTACGCAAAAAGCACGGCGGTGAGCTTGGGACTGACCTTGGAGAACTCGGCAACAGAATGCTGGGACAATCCGATAACCGCAGATCAGGGCTGCATCTATCTGGAGCGAGACATTAACTCGCGCTTGAAGCGATATGCCGAGGACGAGAGTATCACGGATATCTGTATTTGGTACGAATGCATCGGCACAGGCAGTTACCTGATTTATATCGGGTACGCATAAAACTTTATACCACATTGAGAAGCGTCGTAGAAATACGGCGCTTTTTCATGCCAAAATTCAATTTCAGGAGGAATGAAACTAATATGAAAACAAGCATTTTCAGACGGGGAATATCGGGACTGCTTGCAGTCCTGATGACATTCACCGCGCTCATGGGCATCGGCACGACTACGGCCTTTGCTGCCTCGACTGCCGGAGAAACCGCTGAGTCCTATTCCGTAGGCTTCCCCAGAGACGGGGACGCCAATCTGGACTACAGCGGCACATGGGGCCATGATGAGCTTCACTACATGAACGGCTGGACCTCCGGCGAGGCAACCTGGATGACCACGCTGCACACCATCGGCTCCTTCGATGGACAGGCCTGCTACTGCATTGAGCCGGGCGTGCCCCGCTTGCTGGGCAAGACATATTCCCACCATGGCGAGGATTATTGGAAGAACTACCCATCCGACTGCAACAGCACCATCGACGCTGACACCATCAAAACCCTGCTGGGCCGGATCATGCAGTACGGTTATCAGGGCAATCTTTCCACCTCGTGGAGATCGCAGAATGATGCGGATGCCGACAAACTGGCACATATGATGGCCACCCAGGCGTTAGTGTGGGAAACGGTCGTTGGAGAGCGGGATGCCAACTTCAACCATGTGGACCCCGGCAGTGCCGACGCAGTGAAATCCGTTTACCGCACCACCCACCCGCTGTACAGTCGCTTTTCCGCTTATTATGACAGCATTGAGGCCAGCGTGCAGAAGCATACCATTGTCCCGAGCTTCATGGCTAAAAGTACCGGCAAAGCACAGACCGTCGAGCTGAACTGGGACGGCAGCTGCTATTCGGCCACGCTGACCGATACCAACGGCGTCCTGGGCAATTACCGTTTCTCTGCTAACCAAACAGGCGTTTCCTTCTCTGTTCAGGGGAATGTGCTGACGATCTCAACTCAGAATGCGCCTACCGGCACGCTCCGTGTCACTGCCGAAAAGGAGGCTCTGCGTAAGGGTGTTGTGGTGTGGAGCGATGGCCACTATGGTCCGGACGGCACCATGCAGGATGTTGTTACCTACAGCGCTACGGTCAGCGACCCGGTCACAGCCTTTCTGAATCTGAAGGTCAGCTATGGCGGCGCTAAAATCATCAAGACCAGCGAGGACGGCAAGGTGGACGGCATTACCTTCACCATCACCGGCGAGGGCGTCAATCAGACCGTTACCACCGACCGAAACGGTGAAATTCGCATCGACAATCTGATGCCCGGTGTCTATACCGTCACCGAGCAGAGCTATGACAAGTATGTGCCCCAGGAAAGCCACCGCGTTACCGTGCTCGCCGGACAGACGGCGACGGTTTCCTTCAACAATGTGCTCCGTCGCGGTAATCTGACCGTGACCAAGACCTCCGAGGACGGACTGAACCAGGGTGTGAAGTTCCACCTTTTTGGAACCTCTCTCAGTGGCCTGCCTGTAGATGATTACGCCGTCACCGATGAAAACGGTGTGGCGACTTTTAAGGATGTGCTCATCGGCACCGGCTACACACTGGAGGAGATGGATACCGCCATTCGCTATGTGATTCCCAACAGTCAGAGCGCCGCAGTGGAATGGAACAGTGTAACCAATAAGAGCTTTTCCAACATCCTCAAGAAATTCAATGTCACCGTCACTAAGAGTGACTGTGAGGTCGGAACGGCGCAGGGCGACGCTTCGCTTGCCGGTGCCGCCTACGGCATCTATAAGGGCGATCAGCTTGTGGATACTTACTACACCGACGAGAACGGCCAGTTCACCACCGGCTATTATGTCTGCGGCGACGACTGGACGATTCGTGAGATCAGTCCCTCCGAGGGCTATCTGCTGGACAGCACCGTTTATCCTGTCGGTGCAGAGGCGGCCAATTACACCGTTGAGCTGAACGCTGCACCTGCTGTGGCTGTAACCGAGCAGGTGCAGAAGGGCAATATCGCCATCATCAAGCACTCGGATAACGGCGATACGCAGATCGAAACTCCCGAGGAGGGTGCAGTATTCGCCGTCTATCTGAAATCTGCCGGCAGCTATGAGGCGGCAAAGGATACGGAGCGGGACTATCTGACCTGCGATGAAAACGGCTTTGCCCAGAGCAAGGACCTGCCCTACGGCGTGTACACCGTGCATCAGGTCTCCGGCTGGGAGGGTCGTGAGCTGATGAGCGACTTTGATGTGTTCATTGCCAAGGACGGCGAGACCTATCGCTACCTCATCAACAACGCTAACTTCGAGTCCTTCATTAAGGTCATCAAGGTGGATGCGGAGACCGGCAATACCATTCCCTATGCGGGTGCGGGCTTCCAGATCTTTCGTCCGGATGGCTCCAAGGTAGAAATGACCTTTACCTATCCGGAGGTTACCACCATCGACACCTTCTACACCAATGACGACGGCATGCTCATCACGCCGGAGAAGCTGGAGTTTGGCAAGGGCTACTCCCTCAAGGAGGTCTCTGCCCCTTACGGCTATGTGCTCAGTCATGAGGCGGTCAAGTTCGATGTGACCGAAGAGAATTCCACCGAGGAAAGCGGCGTGACGGTCGTTGCGGTGAAGCTGGGCAACTACGCGCAGAAGGGCATTATCAAGATTTCCAAAACCGGCGAGGTGTTTGCCTCTGTTACGGCGGCGGACGGGGTCTATCAGCCGGTCTATACGGTGCAGGGTCTTGCAGGAGCAACCTATGAGATCAAGGCCGCGGCGGACATCTACACCCCGGACGGTACGCTGCGCTGCAGCGCCGGCGAGGTGGTAGATACGGTGACTACCGGCGCAGATGACACGGTGGAAAGCAAACCGCTGTATCTGGGCAAATATGAAATCACCGAGATGAAAGCTCCCGATGGCATGGTCGTAAACAAGGATTCCCATACCGCAGAGCTTGTCTACGCCGACCAGGAAATCGAGATCACCGAAACTGCCGCCAGCTTCTGCAACGACAGACAGAAGGCGCGGATTTCTCTTTCCAAGGTGCTGGAGCAGAATAAACAGTTCGGCATCGGCATGAATAACGAGCTTTCCGCCGTGACCTTCGGCTTCTATGCCGCCGAGGAGCTTACCGCAGCAGACGGCTCTGTCATTCCGGCAGACGGACTGATTGAGATTCTGTCCCTTGACGAAAACGGGAAAGCCGTGCTCAAGAGCGATGTTCCCTTCGGCAGCTACTATGTCAAGGAAATCAGCACCGACAGCCACTACATCCTCTCCGATGAGAAGTATCCTGTGATCTTTGCCTATGCCGGTCAGGAAATCCCCGTTGTGGAGCTTGCCGTCAATGACGGAAAGAGCATTACCAACGAGATGATCTACGGGGAGATCCACGGCATGAAGAAGGATGAGGACGGCAAGGCGCTGGCCGGAGCTACCATCGGCCTGTTCCTCACAGACGGCACAGAGCCTATTCTGACCACTGTTTCCGCAGAGGACGGCAGCTTCTCCTTTACAGGTATCCCCTATGGCGAGTATGTGGTCCGTGAAATCGCCGCGCCGGAGGGCTATGTGCTGGATGAGACGCCTTATACCGTGAAGGTAGATCAGAACGGCGCTGTGGTCGAGATCGAGATCACCAACAAGCTCATTCACGGCAGCGTTCAGCTGACCAAGGTGGATAAAAACTATCCCGATCATCACCTGAGCGGTGCGATCTTTGAGGTATACCGTGACGGAAAGCTCGTGGATCAGATGGAGGAGCTGTCCGACGGCGTCTACAAGCTGGACAATCTGCCCTACGGCGATTACACGCTGAAGGAAATCGAGGCTCCCAAGGGCTTCTTCCTTGATGAGAAGACCTACAGCTTCTCCGTTAAGGAAAACGGCAAGACGGTCATCGTGGAAACCGAGGCCGGAAAGGGCTTTGTCAACCAGGCACAGACCGGAGGCATCCGCATTGAAAAGACTTCGGATGACGGCGTGCTGAAGGGCTTTACCTTCCGCGTGGAGGGCTCGGATATCACCGGCAATGCCTTCAGCAAGGACTTTGTGACCGATGAGAAGGGCCAGATCCACATTGAGGGGCTGCGCATCGGTGATTATGTGATCTCTGAGGTGTCCAACAAAGCCAACGAGAAGTATGAGCTTCCCGCAAATGTCACCGTAACCGTTCACGAGGGAAAGACGGTCGTTGCCAAGTTCCATAACAAGCTCAAGCCTGTTACGGATATCCCCAAGACCGGAGATACCACCAATATGCCTCTTTGGGCAGCACTTGCCGGTATCTCTGCAATCGGTGCAGGTGCGGCGGCTTTCTTTACCTTCCGAAAAAAGAAGGAGGTAGGCAAGCATGAGCGCTAAGGTCATCATCGGCATCGGTCTTGTGGTGTTTATTATCGCAGGGCTGATCGTTCTTCGCCTGAAGAACAGAAAGTAAAAACGCCAAGGGGCGGCATCCGCAAAAAGATGCCGCCCCATTTGCAAAAGGAGACGCTATGGAAGAGACAAGAAAAATCGGAGATTACTCCGTAAAGTATTCCATGTATATCGGGCACAAGGATATTGCTCTGGGCGAGAATCCCAACGCCGACAAGGATGAACGGTATATGTGCTGCTTTGTAGAGACCAACGCTATTTTCGAGCGCTATTCCGGGGTGCTGGTCAGCGACGATTTTGCGGAGATTGCAAAGGTGTTCGGACAGCGCGTAGCAGACGCAGCCGAGGAAATTATTCAGGAAAACGAAAGAGCCTGTCAGGAGGTCGGCATGAATGAGGAACTCATGGCAGAGAGCTGCGCGCCGGTTTCCTACAAAGATTCCATTGAGAACAAGGTCGTTGTCGTCAAGGGCAGCATTCTCCGGCCTGAGTTCCGCCACGCCAATCACCAGCTTATGCTGTGTACCGGCGGCTTCGGCGCGCAGGCCAATGCGCGAGGCCGTACCTGCTGCTGCATTTCTCTGTACGACGGGAGAAAGACCTCCTTTTATCGCACGGATTTTCTCGGTGTCATGGAGGAAAAGCGCCTTCCCGAATGGGCGCAGAAGGGCTTGGAGAAAGCGAAAGAGATACACGCGCAGGAAAAGAAACCGACTAAAGAAAGAGGTGACGCAAGATGATCGAGTATGAAAAAAGAGCAATGATCGAGGCGGAGGACAAATATACCTTCCGTCAGAGCACGCAAATTTCCAAGCAAACCGGACTGATCGGCCACCTCCGGGCAGATATGGACACGGACGGCAACGGCTTTTTCAGCAGTTGGTTTGACTTCCGGGAAGAGCTGAAAACCGACGAGTTTAAGGCGGAGTTTGACGAAGTCATCAACTCTCTGCGTGAGGAAGGCGACATTCTTCATAACCGCAGGGCGCTTGCCAAGTACTGCTATTGCACACCCCAAAGCCGTATGCAGGAGGAACCGGGCTACTATGGCGTTCGTGTGGATACCGAAAAGTATGCCTACCTTCTGCGCCTGAACCCGGACAGAGGCGAATACAACCTGTACTGCTATTGCTATCGCCGGGATTGGCTCGATCAGCACCTGAAGGACGCAGAGAAAGGAATCCGTTTTATTGACAGCCATTACAAGGAGCTGTTTCGCATTCCGGATGGCGGCAAGGTGAAAATCCACTATTCGTGGAATGAAGACCAGATTCGCACCTGCCGGTATATCGACGATTACCATGTGGAGATCGGGAGCAACCTCTATCACATTTGCGAGTTTGCCGAGCGCATGGAATACGGCGGCCATACCTGCGAGCCGGTTCGGGACAACCTGCCCGAGCGGTGCTACAGCGTTCTTTCCGGCAGCGACGAAATCATTATCATCAAGCGCGGCGAAAAGGGCTACTTCAAGACGGACATTCCCGTCACCGACAAGGACGAAGCCCGGAGCATCGCGAATGAGTATAATGCAAAGCTCGGCGTCAGCCGAGCGCAGGAAGAAGCCATGAAGGCCGGCTCTATGTTCGGCTTTCAGGTGCCCGCCGCAGACCCGAGAAATTATGACGCAGACGGAAAGCCCGTGATGCCGAAGGACAGAGGTGATGCACGATGAGTAAGGACGATTATCGTATCTGGTCTAATGCTGACCTTGACTATGAGGAGTGGAAAGATTGGATGGAGGAAGAATATCCGACGCTTTCCGATGACGAGCGCATCGCCATGATGTATGAGGAAAACGGGCACTACCTTGAGGACGAACGGCTCAATCTGGACATTCAACTTTCCCAGCCCATTCTGGTTGTTGCCGATCTGGGGCTTTGGAATGGCAGGCGCACGGGATACAAAGAAATTCCCAGCGGCAATATCCGGGACTGCCTTTACTCTGATTACGACTACACCACATGGTATGTGGACCGAAACGGAGATTTCCGGTGCGATGACACCCACCATGACGGCACAAACCATTATCTCTATCGGGTATATAAGGACAATGTTTCCCAGGCGCAGAAAGACCGGCTCAAAGAAAAAATCTACAACGGCACAGCCACCAGGGCAGACATTGTCCGTGTCACCCGCAGGCTTGGCGATGAGATCGGAAAAGTGTACGGCTGGAGCTTTCCAACCAGGCAGAGAGAACGAGGTGAGGCACGATGAACCAAGCACAGCCGAGCGAAAGTTATATTGCCAGACTGGACTATTTGGCTTTCAACGGAAAAGTATGCAGCAGCGTTGCGTACAGCGACGAGCAGCGCTTCCTGGAAGACCTGGAGGAGTCGCTCTATCACGGTGAGCCGCTGTGCGTCGTTCTGTACCGAGGCCGGGACGGCAAGACCATTTCCCGTGCGTTTCTGAACGACCTGGATACCCTGCCCAAGGGGCTTTCCGTAGAGGACGATCCCCATAGAAAGCCTCCGGCAATGCACCCAAAGAAAAAAGAACACGAACCTGCGAGATAAGGAGAAGCTATGGATAAGAAGAAAGCTATCTGCGAGTATCTTCGTAAAAATCATATCGGCAAAGAAAATGCCATCCACAGCAAGGAACTTGAAAAGCTGTTTCTGCTTGACGGACGAAATATTCGCCGCAAGATCAGCGCCTTGCGACAGGATGGCTTTCCTATTTGCAGCGATGAAACGGGCTACTATTACGCAGATAACCAGAAAGAGATCAATACCACCGTCTGCCGGTTAAATGAGCTTGTGACCAAGGTGTCCAACGCCAGAACCGGGCTTTTATTTGCATCGATCCTCGGAGAGAATGCGCAGACCGTTGAGGTCGCGATTAAAGTAAGATAAGGAGGGAGTTCCCATGCCGAGCAAATACAGAATCATTTTGGAGATGGCGTCCCAGACTGCCAGGGATATCGTCTCCAATGCCGACCGATATACCGATTTTCTGATTACGGCGGCAAACAACTACAAGTACAGCTTTAAGGAGCAGCTGCTTATCCATGCGCAGAAGCCGGATGCAACGGCGTGTGCGGAAATCGACACATGGAATAAACTCGGCAGATGGGTAAACAAGGGCACGAAAGGCATCGCGCTGCTGATCGACAGAGATGTTCCCTACAAGCTGAGACATGTCTTTGATATCTCCGACACCAACAGCCGTTCCGGAAGGAACATCACCCTTTGGCAGATGAAGCCGGAGTACGAATATGCGGTATCGGAAAGCCTTCAGGCCAGCTTCGGCGATGTGGAGGAGCCGCGAGATTTTCCTCACCTTCTCATGGATATTTCCGGTTATGCCGTGGAGGATAATCTTTCAGATTATCTCATGGAGTTGAACGCTGTCAAAGCCGGCAGCTTTCTGGAGGAGCTGGATTACACAAGCCTTGAGGCGTGGCTGAAAACCACGCTGAAAAGCAGCGTCGCTTTTATGGCGCTCTCCCGTGCAGGTTATGAGCCGAGGCGGTATTTTGACCGAGAGGATTTCAGCCATCTCTTTGATTTCAACACCGTGGAGGTTATCTCCGTGCTCGGTGCCGCCGTCAGCGATATTTCTGAGATGGTCATCCGTGAAATGGGCGAAACCGTCAAGGAAATTGAGAAGGAAGAAAGACGGAAGATTCGCACATTTGCACAGGAGGGTGCTTCTGCGTATCATAAGAACCGAACAGAAAACAAGGAAAGGAGCAACGAACATGGAACTGACCTATACGATGCAGGGGGACTATCTAATTCCCGATCTGACCGTACCGGAGAGCCCAAAGCTTGGGAAGTATGGAATGCTGCGGCGGACTTTCCTCCGCGAGCACCGGGATGGGATCTACACCGGGATGCTGCTGAACGGAACACTGAACAGTCATCTGGAGGAAGTGGACCGGCAAGCCAACGAGATGATGGAACGCCTGACCCGACAGATGGCAGAGAAGCAGTGCGTGACGGAGCGCCTGAAAGCGGAAGATCAGATGAAATGGGTGCAGATGATGAATTCCATTCGTCACTCGGCGGAGGAAGTGATTCTGAACGACCTGATCTACGCGTAACGCTCCCCACAGTTGAACAGCAGCAGGAAATTATCGCAGAAGCGGAGGAAGAAAAATCCTCCGCTTTTGCTATTTCTCAGGAGGACATCGACGCCATTTTGACACGGGGCAGCGGCATCCATCAGAGCAAATTCCGCATCTATGAGCAGTTTCTCAAACAGGATTCTTCTGAGAACAATATCGCCTTTTTGAAAAACGAATACGGCATCGGCGGCGCGTATCCTGCCGTTTCCGGCAGAAATCTCGATGAAAGCCACGACGCCAAGGGAATCAAAATCAGCAGAGGCAGAATCTCTCAGCCCGATGCAGAATTGCTTTTGCGGTGGAATAAGGCCGAGAAGCGGATCGGGGAATTGATCCGAGCCGACCGCTATCTGAGCCAAGCAGAAAAGGACAACTATCCTGCCTACCGGGAGCAGGCAGAAGCTCGGAGGAAACGAGGTGAAATCTCTGAGGAGTTCCGGTCGATTGTCTATGATTACAATGACTTTGTGGCGCAGCTTGGCGAGGAAAGCAAAGCGCTGAATCTGTATTATTTGTCGAGCTGTTGGAGTGCGTTCAGCGTGGGCGAAAAGAAAATGCACGCCCGTACTGCGGAGGGTGACTTCATCCTCCCCATGATGCGCGAAGCGATGAATACGATCATTGCGGACAACACCCACCTGACCGCACGGTGCGAAGCCATGCTGGAAGCGTTGAACAGCGATGTGGCAAAGCCGCTTGAGCCGACCTTTGATGAGCTGAACCCTCCCCCGGAGGCCCGGAAGGAATACCGCTATCATCTTGGTGACACGGTCTATATCGGCACGCAGGAATACGAGCTGCTGTCTTTTGACGAAAAGAAGGTCGTCCTCTTTGATACACAGTTCCCGCTGTTTAACAAAGAACTGTCTCGTGAGGAGTTCGATAACCGGCTCAAAGAAAATCCGCTGAATGACAAGCTGCTGCAAGTCGTGGAAGAACCCCCTGTCGCAGACAATACGAAGGCGAGAATATCCCTTGACACCGGCAGCAACAAGGTTCACTGGATCTACTTCAATCCCGATGCAGATGCAGGTGGACAGTATGTTTCCGGTGATCTTGATTTCTCTGTTTTTGAAGAGCTTGTCGAGCAGTATGACATTGCCAGCCATCCGGAAAACGCCGCCGACTTCCGAAATGACCTTGAAGAAATATCGGATCAGTTCCTTGCGGACATCAATACTCCGTTCTTCATGGAAGCTGAAAATGACTATGAGATGGACTGCGATTATATCGAGTTCACGCCGGAAAACCTCCTGAAGATTCACGAGGATATTCTATCTTTAGAGGCAGACCGGGAAGCAGCGCGAGAGATTGACCGATATGAGGCGGAGTTTGGTGCGGACGGCACACGGGTATTCAGAGAAACGGAAGATTTGGCAGAAGACGATTCCGAAATTGAGAGCCTAACGGACGAAGAATTGGATGCTCTGCCCATCAGCACCGTCAAAGACGGCGAGGTCGTGACCTACCCCAATGCGGAGGCCTTGCTGGATGACCAGGAAGAAGCGCTCGCCCCGCCTCTACAAGTGAAAAAGCCTTCCAAGATCGCGCCTCATGTGCTGCATCCGGAAATCAACACCGAGTACCGAACCAACTTCCAAATCGAGAGCGATGACATCGGCGTGGGCACGCCGCTGGAACGGTTCTATCACAATATCCGTGCCATTCAGCTTCTGAATAAGCTGGATGCGGAAAACCGGTTGGCAACACCCACGGAGCAGCGCGTGCTTGCCGACTATGTGGGCTGGGGCGGTCTCTCTGAGTTCTTCAAGGAGGACAATCCCCATTATGCCGAGCTGAAGGATGTGCTTTCCGATGAGGAATATGCGTCGGCGAGAGAATCCACGCTGACGGCCTTCTATACGCCGCCCGTGGTGATTAAGGCGGTGTACAGTGCCCTGGAGAACATGCACTTTCAGACCGGCAATGTGCTGGAGCCCTCCTGCGGCATCGGCAACTTTATGGGGCTTGTTCCCGAAAGCATGAATGACGCGAAGTTCTACGGCGTGGAGCTGGACAGTATTTCCGGGCGGATCGCCCAGCAGCTCTATCAGAAAAACAGCATCGCGGTGCAGGGCTTTGAGAATACAAACCTTCCCGACAGCTTCTTTGACGCCGCAATCGGCAATGTCCCCTTCGGGCAGTTCAAGGTGCCGGACAAGCGCTATGATAAGCACAACTTCCTCATTCACGACTATTTCTTCGCCCGCACCTTGGATAAGGTGAGACCCGGCGGCGTGATCGCCTTCATTACCTCAAAGGGTACGCTGGATAAGGAAAATCCCAATGTTCGAAAGTATATCGCGCAGAGAGCGGACCTCCTCGGTGCAATCCGGCTGCCCAACGACACTTTCAGAGCCGCTGCCGGCACAGAGGTTACATCGGACATTATCTTCCTCCAAAAGCGTGACCGATTGGTGGACATTGAGCCCGATTGGGTGCATCTGGCCACCGACGCCAATGGCATCCGGATGAACGCCTATTTTGTGGACAACCCTGAAATGGTGTTGGGCGACATGCAGATGGTCAGCGGGCCTCACGGCATGGAGTCCGCCTGTATTGCTTATGAAAATGCAGAGCTTGGGGACCTCTTGCGGGATGCCATCCAGAACATTCATGCCGAGATTACCGAATTTGAAATCGACGATCTTGAAGCGGAGGATGAGGACCTTTCTATCCCTGCTGACCCTGATGTGCGCAATTTCAGCTTCACGGTGGTGGACGGTAAAATCTATTACCGTGAAAACAGCCGCATGAATCCCGTGGATGTTTCCGCGACTGCCGAAAGCCGCATCAAGGGTATGATTGCCATCCGTGATTGTGTCCGGACGCTGATTGAGTACCAGACGGAGGACTATCCCGATGCCGATATCAAGGCGGAGCAGGAAAAACTCAATCGCCTCTATGATGATTTCAGCAAAAAATATGGGCTTATCAGCGCAAGAGCCAACAACTCGGCATTCAATTCCGACAGCTCCTACTGCCTGCTTGCCTCGCTGGAGGTGCTGGACGATGAGGGCAACTTCCTCCGCAAGGCAGATATGTTCTCCAAACGAACCATCAAGCAGAAGGTAACGGTGCAGTCGGTTGACACGGCTTCCGAGGCCTATGCGCTGTCCCTTGCAGAAAAAGCAAGAATTGATATGCCGTATATGTCAAAGCTCACCGGCAAAACCGAGCAGGAGCTGTTTGAGGATTTGAAGGGTGTGATCTTCCTCAACCCCATGCACATAAGCGAAGAGGACGGCAAGCCGAAGTATCTCCCTGCCGATGAATATCTCTCCGGCAATGTCCGTGAAAAGCTCCGTTGGGCAAAGCGGAGTGCGGAGCTCTACCCCGAGGATTACGGAGAGAATGTCCGTGCTCTTGAGGCGGTACAGCCGGTTGACCTGACGGCAAGTGAAATTTCCGTGAGGCTTGGCGCAACATGGCTGCCTCCGGAAACCATCGAGGAGTTCATGTTTGAGCTGTTCAGCACCCCGCGCTACTGCCAATGGAATATCCATGTTCACTACGCGCAGTACACCGGCGAATGGAATGTGGAGGGGAAATCCTATGACCGTAGCAATGTAAAAGCCCACAACACCTACGGCACCGGCAGAGTTAATGGCTATAAGATCATGGAGGAAACCCTGAACCTCCGAGATGTAAGAATCTTTGACTACATCGAGGACGGAAACGGCAGAAAAACGGCTGTGCTCAACAAGAAAGAAACCGCCATCGCACAGGGCAAGCAAGAGCTTATGAAGCAGGCCTTTGCTGATTGGATTTGGAGCGACCCGGAACGCCGGGAGCAGCTGACCAAGCTGTATAATGAGAAGTTCAACAGCATTCGCCCCCGCGAGTATGACGGCAGCCACCTGAATTTCGTGGGAATCAATCCGGAGATCACGCTGAGGCCGCATCAGGTCAATGCCATTGCCCATATCCTCTACGGCGGCAACACCCTGCTTGCGCATGTGGTGGGGGCCGGGAAGACCTTCGAGATGGTAGCGGCTGCACAGGAGAGCAAGCGGCTGGGCTTGTGTCAAAAAAGCCTGTTTGTGGTCCCCAATCATCTGACGGAGCAATGGGTGAGCGAATACCTCCAGATCTATCCCTCCGCCAATATTCTTGTCGCCACCAAGAAGGACTTTGAGACCAAGAACCGCAAGAAGTTCTGCGGGCGCATTGCCACCGGCGACTACGATGCGGTCATCATTGGGCACAGCCAATTTGAAAAGATCCCCATGTCCCTGGAACGACAGCGTGCCATCCTGCAGCAACAGCTGGATGAAGTGCTGGACGGCATTTCTGAATTGAAGAAAAACCGTGGAGATAATTTCTCCATCAAGCAGCTGGAGCGAACCAAGAAAACGGTCAAGCAGAAGCTGGACAAGCTCAACGATCAGTCCCGCAAGGATGATGTTGTGACCTTTGAAGAGCTGGGCGTTGACCGTATCTTCATCGATGAGGCGCATTACTATAAAAACCTCGCCGCATTTACAAAAATGCGGAATGTGGGCGGCATCAGCCAAACTGAGGCCATGAAGTCCAGCGACCTGTATATGAAGTGCCGGTATCTGGACGAGCTGACCGGCGGCAGAGGCGTTGTGTTTGCCACCGGCACACCCATCTCCAACAGCATGGTGGAGATGTACACCATGCAGAAGTATCTCCAGTACGGAGCGCTGCGCAGGAATGACCTTCTCCACTTCGATGCCTGGGCCTCCACCTTCGGTGAGACGGTGACAGCCATCGAGCTCTCCCCGGAGGGCACGGGCTACCGCGCCAAAACGAGGTTTGCCAAGTTCTATAATCTACCGGAGCTTATGGCAATGTTCAAGGAGACCGCAGATATTCAAACGGCGGATATGCTCAAGCTCCCCGTGCCGGAGGCCCATTACCACAGCGTTGTCTTGAAGCCATCGGAAACGCAAAAGGAAATGGTGGCCTCTCTTTCGGAACGAGCCGAGCGTGTCCGCAATAAGATGGTGGATTCCAGCGTGGATAACATGCTCCTCATCACCAATGACGGCAGAAAGCTTGCCTTGGATCAGCGGCTCATGAACGATATGCTCCCCGACAGCGAGACAAGCAAGGTGGGCGCGTGTGCGGAGAATGTTTTTGATATTTGGCAGCGCACCGCCGATCGGAAATCGACACAGATGGTATTCTGCGACTTGTCTACGCCCCACGGCGACGGCAAGTTCAATGTGTACGATGATCTCCGAAACAAGCTGATTGCCAAGGGCGTTCCGGCAGAGGAAATCGCCTATATCCATACGGCAAACTCCGAGGCGCAAAAGAAAGAGTTGTTTGGCAAGGTGCGCTCCGGTCAGGTGCGGGTGCTCATCGGTTCCACGCAGAAAATGGGAGCCGGCACCAATGTGCAGACGAAGCTTGCGGCACTTCATCATTTGGATTGTCCGTGGCGACCGTCTGACCTGCAGCAGCGGGAAGGACGAATCATCCGCCAGGGCAACGAAAACAAGGAGGTCGATATTTACACCTATGTTACGGAGAACACCTTCGACAGCTACCTGTATCAGTTGGTGGAATCCAAGCAGAAGTTCATTGGGCAGATCATGACCAGCAAATCCCCAGTGCGCTCTGCGGAGGACATTGACGAAACCGCCCTGAGCTATGCGGAAATCAAGGCGCTGTGCGCCGGCAATCCCCACATCAAGGAGAAGATGGATCTGGACATTGATGTGTCTCGCCTAAAGCTTCTCAAGGCCAACCATTTGAGCCAGCGCTATTCGCTGGAGGATCAAATCCTGAAGGAATTTCCCCAGAGAATTCGGTCGTTGGAGCAGCACATTGAGGGCTATCAGACAGATATTGACCAGCGCAAAAGAAACACCGAGCCCAACGAGGACGGCTTCTCTCCGATGATTATGCCGGGCGGCACGGTAAGGGAAAAGAAGGCCGTCGGCGATGCCATCCTCGGCCTTTGCAAGTCCATGACAAGCCCAGAGCCGATTTCCATCGGTCAGTACAGAGGCTTCGATATGGAACTGTCCTTCGACACCTTCAGCCGAGAATATAAGATCACGCTGATTCATCAGCTGCGGCATACGGTCACGCTGGGAACAGATATCTTCGGCAACATTCAGCGACTGGACAACACCCTCGGCGCTTTTGAGGAACGAATGGCAGCGTGCACCGAGCAGTTGGAGAATACGCGGGTTCAGCTTGAAAATGCAAAGGCCGAGGTACAGAAGCCCTTTCCCCAGGAGGAAGAACTGAAAACCAAATCGGCACGGCTAAATGAACTGAATGCGATGCTCAATCTCGACAAAAGGGAGAACGAGATCGTGGACGGTGAGCGTGGCGAGGAGGAGCCGCAAAAATCATCCGGAGGCAGGGAACGCTAAAAAGAAAATCACAGCGGCAATGTGGAATACCTGCATTGCCGCTGTGATACGCAAGCCGGGAAATGTACCGAGTATGCGATAGAAT
>OJQT01000526.1_pt1 | contig 18455 bp, 8 predicted proteins | sample 1598771 | NCBI WGS metagenome assembly OJQT01 (sample SAMN03922517, study PRJEB24848) | human gut metagenome | isolation source: stool sample | host: Homo sapiens | place: Germany | collected 2010-02
CCGAGATTGCACCCCAAGGGCACTTCCTCGCGCTTCGCGCTCAGGGCGCCACGTCAGGGAAGCGCGAGTTGCATCAGCGCCCTCTCCTACAACATCCTGTCGAAAAAATCAAAAATCGCCATCAATCCGGATTTTTCCGGTCCAATTTCTCCTTTTCGGTTGCTTTCGCAGAAAAAATCCGTTATGATGGAAGGTAGAATCTGCAATTGCATTTTTCACGGCCGTTTCTGCCGCTGCCCGGCGTTTTTCCGGTGCATAACGCAGCCGCGTCCGGTTAAAACAAACGAAAAACAAGGGACACGGGCTTTCGCCCGGCCCCTACCGGCCTCTGCCTGCATGCCGGAGAGGAGGGCTTTTCTTGGAAGAAGATGATCTGTTATGGGTCCTGGGGGCCTTCCCCCAACCCGTTTTTCTGACGGACGGCGAGACCGTCCAATGGCGCAACGCCGCGGCGTCCGCCGTGCTCGATCCGGGCGCGTCCCTGCAGCCCATGCTGCAGGGAACGGCGTTCGGCCTGTGGTCGCGCAGGGGCACGCTGCGCCTGAGCCTGCCGTTCGGCGGCTCGCTGTGCGATTTTTCCGTCCGCGTGATGCAGCGGGGCCTGCTGTTTCTGGCCGACGCTCCGCACGAGCCGTCCGCGGCGGCCGGGGCGGCGCTCAAGGCCTCGGCCATTCTCCGCCGTCCGCTGCAGAATGTCATGACGGCGGCGCGCGAGCTGTTCGACCGCGTGGAGGACCTCGAGGAACCGGCCACCACGGCCGTCTCCTCCGAGCTGAACCGCGGGCTGTATCAGCTCCTGCGCCTGTGCGGCCAGCTCACCACGGGCGGCGAGCTGCTGGCCGGCACCTGCAAGCCGGAGCGGCACCGCGTGGACCTGACGGCCCTGCTGGACGGCATCGCGGACGATGTCGCCCCGCTGCTCGAGCGCGCCGGGCGGCGCTTTGTCTACCGCGGCCTGCCGGCCGCCGTCACCGCCGATGCGGATGCCCAGCTTGTGGAGCGCGCGGTGTATAACCTGCTGTCCAACGCGCTGGCCTTTACCCCGGCGGGCGGCGAGATCTGCCTGAGCCTTGAGCGGCGCGAGCAGTCGCTGCTCATCCGCGTGACGGATACGGGCGAGGGCTTCCCGGAGAGCGTGCTCGGCACGCTGTTCGACCGCTACAGCCTCATTCCCGTCGGCGACCCGCGCTGGGGCACCGGCTATGGCCTGCCCATGGTCCGCGAGATCGCCCGCCTGCACGGCGGCACGCTCATGGCGGCCAATGTCCCGACCGGCGGCGCGGACGTGATGTTCACGCTCTCGCTCGTGCGCCGGCCCGCGGCTGTCCGCACCGCGCAGCAGCGGTTCGATTACCTCAGCGGCTACCGCCATGCCCTCGTCGAGCTGTCCGACAGCCTCTCCGCGTCGCTGTACGACCCCGCAACGGTGTCCTGATCAGCAGACTGCCGATGGCGCATTGCAGGGGAGCGGCACGCCGCTCCCGGCGCAGAGCTGCCGATTCCATAATGGCAGAGGCCAAAAGTCAGCCTGCATGGCGGTCCGTGACCGCCATGCAGGCTGACAATATCTGCAATACGCATTCTGTGGCGTGAAGCTCTCAAGTTTGTCATTCCGAGGAGCGAAGCGACGTGGGAATCTCGCAGGATCCGGTCCGATAACAGGGAAACCCCGGCGAAAACGGAACTGCCTTCCCGAGATTGCACCCCAAGGGCACTTCCTCGCGCTTCGCGCTCAGGGCGCCACGTCGGCCTTTGGCCTCCTCGCAATGACAATTCGGGGTCGTTTGCCATTTTAACGGCAGCCTGTACTAGACGCAAGTGCGGCGCCGGGAGCGGCATGCCGCTCCCCTACAATGGCGTGTGCGGTCGACGAGAGTGCACGGAAATTTGCCGTTGCGCCACGAGACGTCGAGGACGCCGTCCCCTGCAACGCACGGCCGGCAGCCTTGGCAAATTCTCCATTTTCCGCTTGCCCCGTGCCTTTCTATCCTGTCAGATACAAAAATCGGACCGGCTCATTTGGGTGAGCCGGTCCGGTTTTTATGGCAATACCGCATAATTCAACAAGAGCATTCGGCGAGAGATTTTTTGCCGATACAAGGTTTGAAAAGTGCAGGAATACTTTGTGTATTTCAAACTTTTCGAACCGCAGAATCGGCGAAAAATATCCGGCGAAGGCCGAAGAGGAATTATGCGGTGTTGCCTTATATCACGGCGCTTCTTCATCGCCGCCGGTGGACTCGGTCGGGGCGTCCGTGGGCGGTTCCGTCGGCTCCGGCTCCGTGGGCTTTTCCGTCGGGCTTTCCGTCGGGCTTTCCGTCGGCTCCGTCGGCGCCTCCGTGGGGGGCTCCGTCTCCTCGACGAGCTTGGCGACCAGACGGTTGCGCCAGTCGTAGCTCGAGTGGTTGACCTTCTCCGTGGACAGCAGCTTGCCGTTCTTGTCGTACTTCATGCGGTAGGTATCGACCTCATAGCCGTCGTAGCCGACCTGGATGCGCTCGCCGTCCTTATAGTCCTTGTACTTGTCGTAGTTCTTCATGCCCTTGGAGATCTCGACCTCCTCGGTCTTGCTCTTGTGGGTCATCGTGGCCTTGTAGTCCAGCTCCACGGTGTAATCCTTCGTCTCCGTGCCCATGAAGCGCACGCGGACATAGCCGCCGGAGGCCTCCGCCAGAATGCGGATGGGATAGGTCGTGTTGTTGCGGAACTTATAGTCGAGGCTGCCCCAGTAGATCGTGGCGTCCATGCCCCAGGGGATATAGTCCGGCACATACTGGTGCTCCTGCCGCGCGATGACCTCGAGGTCGGATTTCAGCGTGCAGTAGTACAGCACGGACGCGACCTGGCAGACGCCGCCGCCGAGCTGTTGGACGGTCTCGCCGCCGACATACACGCCGCCCTCCTTGTAGCCCTTGGCCGCCGTGCGCTCGCCGACGACACCGTTGAACGAGAACGTCTCGCCGGGCTTGAGCACATAGCCGTTGATGGCCAGGCAGGCCAGACGCAGGTTCTCACTTCGGCCGATGAGACCGGCGTTGTACGGGCTGTCGTAGCTGGCAAGCTCATCGTGGAACAGCTTCTCCTGCAGGGATTCCTTCGTGTACTGCGGCTCGATGACGTCGAGCGTCAGCGTGACCTCGCCGCCGGGGCCTGCCTTCTCCAGCTCGTCCATGGCCTTTTTGATGTCGAAGCCGTAGCCGTCCGAGCCGTCGGTCACTTCATAGGTGTTCTCGTCGCACACGGCGTTCACCGGCGCAACATAATACTTGTGGTACAGGGCGTCGAGGTCAAAGGCCTTCGGCAGGTCCTCCTCCACCACATACTGCATCTCGAAATTTGCGTCGGCATAGGCGGTGAGCACGGCCTTGTACAGCTCATCCGTGTTGATCTCGCGGCCCGCGCTGCCGAGCTTGACCGTCAGGGTCTTGAGCTCGCGCTCCTCGCCCTCGTCGTCCGTCACGGTCGTCGTGCCCTCGGTGACGGAGGGCTCCGTCTTTTCGCTCACGGCGTCCTTGGCATATTCGTCCAGCATCGTGCGGACGTAGTTCTCGTCCAGCGTGAGGAAATCGGCGACGTTCAGATCGGTGCGCTCCGTCAGCGCGTTCTTCTTCACGCGGGAGAACAGGCCGCCGCCGCGGCCGTAGGCATAGGCAGCCTCCACGGCCTTGTCGAGGTCGAGGCGGACCGCCGTGTCCGACGGCGTCAGGCACAGCTTTGTCAGCAGCGTCATCGGCTTGCCGTCCTCGTCGCGCGGGGTGTTCGGGTCCTCGGTCGGCTCCTCCGTCGGGGCCTCGGTCGGCGCTTCCGTCACCGGCTCCGTCTCCGAAGGCGCGGTCTCGGTCGGCTCCGTCGCCTCGGTCTGCGCGGAGGCATCGAGCGGCTTGCCGAAAATGTCGACGAGCGGGATCTGCGCCGGGTCATATGTCGAGGTGAACGTGTCATAGGGGCGCGTGTAGAGCGCGACGTTCATATTTTCCTTCCCATAGACGCTCACGCCCTTTTCGAGCGCGGCGCGCGCCTCCTCCTTCGTCATGCCGCTGAGATCGACGCCTGCGACATAGAGGTTGTTGACGATCCTGCCGTCGTCGCGCAGGAACATATAGCCCACGCCGCAGCCGACGAGCACGACGGCTGCAGCCAGCAGCGCGACGATCAGGCCGAGGCGGGACTGCTTTTTCTGCTTTTTCTTTTTCGGCGCACGCTGCGGCTCGGCATAGGACTGAGCCTGCGTCGGGCGTTTGCCTTTTTCAAATTTACCCATTTAAATCTCCTTCTCCGGTGGTTCTACGGCAGAATGCCGCCTATTCTCCAGACGGCATCCGCCGCCGTTTGTTCCTATCCTATTATACCGGGAAGCCGCCAAAATGCAACAACGTTTTGCCAACAAAAGCGTTACAATTGTGAACTTTATGTAAACCTCCCGAACAGGATCATGGCGGCTGCCCCCCGAAGTGCCGCTGCGAGGCCGCGGAAAGTGGTATCATAAACGGACACTGACTTTCGGCTAAGCAGGGCCTTGAGAGTCTAAGCAGCCCCACAGAAACACTTCTGTGGGGCTGCTTTTGCACGTTGTTTTTTTGTCAAGCCCTGGGGCTTGCGCCGTGCTCACCGCGGGGCAATACGCCCCCGGTAAGCACGCCGTTTCGGATAGAAATCAGTGAATGCTCTGGCAGTATCTGGCGACCACTGCCGCAAGCTGAGCACGGGTGGCCGTAGCCATGGGCTCCAGTTTGCCCGTTTCTGTGCCGAGAATAAAGCCGTTGGCAACAGCCCACTGCATGGATTCCACAGCATAGGAGGAGACACGATCTCTGTCAGAGAAGCTGCTCAGGTCTTCGGACACCTTTTCATAGGCGCCGGTCACCTTGGCATACCGAGCGAGGAAGGAAACCAACTGCTCGCGCGTCACGCAGTCGTCAGGCGCAAAGGCATCCGCGCTGACGCCGGTGGTGATGCCGTTCTGGTAAGCCCAGCGCAGGGCGCTGCCGTACCAGCTCTCCAGATTCACGTCGGTGAAGGGCAGGGCCTTGGAATCATCCACAGCAGGTTCTCCCGCAATGCGATAGAGCAGTGTCACCACCTGGGCACGGGTCGCAGTCTCATCGGGGCGGAAGGTGCCGTCGCCGTAGCCCTGCATAATGCCCTTAGACAACACATAGTCCACGGACTCATGATACCAAGCCGTTGTGCTGAGATCCTGGAATTCCTTCGACGGGCACGGATCATCACGGTTGCTGCTTGCCGTCAGATGCTCCACCTCATCGATCCGCTGTTCATTGCGCTCTGTCTTTTGGACCGTGAACCGAGGATCGGCGTCCTTGCCGGCATTCGTCTTGGTGAACGTCAGCTCTGCGACCTGTTCTCCGGCAGGCATGCTGTCCACGGAAACATAACCAAGCGTTACCTTTCCGGCTTCAGCCTTGTAGGAGAAATACTGCGCGTTTCCAATGACATTCTTCAGCTCCCAGCCGGCAGCATCGTAGCTGACGCTCATAAGCCCGTTCGTGGTGGGGGCCGTTCCTCCCGGCACCAGCTTCAGGGTGACCGTGTTCTGATCCTCCGAGGTAATGATCTCCGAGGATGCAGGCTGTTCGCCCGCGATGTCAGCCGCCGGTTTCGCCGATGCGGTTTTTTCTGCTGCTGTATTAAGCGCACCATAAGACGCGGCCGCTTCTTCAACCGCAGCAGAATTGAGCATGTCTGTCAAATCCTGAGTCTGTACCGTGTGGGAGCCAAGCGGCAGATTGCTTACGATCTGCTCCAGCTCCGTCTGGTTGGCCTCATGATTGTCGATCTTCAGGATCGTTGCCGGATATACATTCTCGCCGAAGCTGGCCAGCTTTTCGCCGGTCCAGAAGTTCTTGGCGGAATCGTATGTCAGACGGTAGAGCTCATTGGCCTTGCCGGTAAAGTAGGACAAATACAATGCCAGCTGTCCATTGACCGTCGTGGGAACCATAGAGCACAGCGGCGTGCCGTTATCGTCGCCCATGAAGTACATTTTAAATGCACTGGTCAGGTTAGACTTTGCAATCTCATATTTGCCTGTCGTGCTGCTGTAGTCGATCCCGTCATAAATCTGGAAGGTCCACACGTTGCCGCGGTTATCCAGCAGCAGCAGCACCTCCGCATCCGTTTCCGCAGTGCCGTCCTGGTCCAGATCAAGCTTTGTCTTGCCGAGCGAGGTCATCGCCGTAAACTTATCGGCTCCGTTTCCGTAAAGCAGGAAATCCATGAACAGCATGAAGCCGTCCGTGCGGATGCTGCCCAGTTCCGCAGGCTTGTTGAGCATAAAGTTATAGATACTGTAGCAGGCCGGTACGTCGCCCTTGGTAAACAGCTCGCTGTATTCCAGATCAAACAGCGGCACATTAAAGTTACCGCCCGCAACGGCATCATAGTCCGCCAGAACCTTGCCGCTCTCCATGTCGACCTGATGGAGCTTCCGTTCATTTCCGTCAACCACAATGACATTGTTGCGATCCGTGTCATATGCGGTAGAGGTAATGCCATCGACCTCCATCACAGCCCCCGGCGTCCATGTAGTATCATTTTCCATATCCCACGTATAGAACTGGGAGGTGGAAGAGCCATCCATCAGCGCGCCGGTGAGCGTAACCTTCAAAACCTCAACGGTTACCGTGCAGGCTGCACTCTTGGTAGGATCCTTTACAGAGGTTGCCGTGATCGTGGCAGTGCCGTCTCCAATGCCGGTAACCGTACCGTCTTCGTCCACGGTAGCCACATTAGGATTGTCGCTGGTCCAGGTCACCGTATCGGGATGGATGCCGAAAGGCGTCACTTCCGCTTCCAGCGTCGCCGTGCCGCCCTTGAAAAGCTTCAGCGTGCTGCGATTCAAGGAAACCTCAACAGGATCATTCAGCTCAGACTTGTTCAGATTGATCTTGTAGGTACTGCAGTTGTTTGCGTAGTCATATACCTGCAGCAGCAGATGTGCTGCATTTGCTGTTCCGTTTGCATCCAACGACATGGTAACAGCCTCGCCGCGGCTTGCTCCCTTCGGAGAACCGCCCGTCCTCGCAAGGATTTTTCCGGTCGAGTAATCGTACAGCACCGCTGCTGCAACATATCTGTTGTCGGAGGCCGTAACGGTCATGACCCGTCCGTCGTTGATCAGGTCTTCGGAAAGCGTAATGTCGGTCAGCGTAGGAGCAGTCTTGTCAACAAACATCGTATAGGTCTGACTTGCTCCCTCACCAAGCGCATCCCAATCCGTCGAAAGCGTCGAGCCGCTGTAATCCACATAATACTCCGGCGCCATGGTAAGCTTCACAGTCAGCTTTTCGCCTTCCGCGGCATCCGGCGCACAATCCACGGACAAGCCGCTCTGCACCTGCATCCACGTCTTCTGGTTCGAGAAATAGTAGGCGCCAATGATCGGAGCCTGAGTCTCCTTGTTGAGATATACCGTACCGTCCTCGCCGGTCACAGTGATCCGGCCATTGGCCGCATTTCGGATCAGGCAGAAATAAATATCAGAGATCTTTGCGGTATCCGGGTTGATGGAGTAACGATCTGCATCGTAGAATCCGTCGTCTACATACAGATTTCCGCCAAGGGAATAGGAGTCATCCACGCCTTTGTATTTTATGGTCAGCGACTGGAGCTGCGCTGCCTGCTGAATTGCAGCGAGCATGTAGGGAGGACGGGTCTCCATGCCGTAGTGATACTGAATAAAGCTGCCGACATCAAACATGGAGGCATCGGTCCAATTTCCGTAGTAGCCCAGCACCGGGATAGAATGGCTGGTCCCTTCGACACCCTCTTTACTGCTTACCTCGTTGGCAAATACATAACCCTCGACATAAGCGCCTGCACCGCCGTTCTTTTCGTCGTAGCTGTCCAGACCAAGAACCTTTGCACGAATCGTGACGTGAATCTTTCCGTTTGCAGGCACCGTCACGGCAGCACTGCTCAAGCGGGAGAAGAACAGGTAAGCATCATAGGTATCGATGTCTCCGTCCTTATCCAGATCCGCACAGCTCTTGCTGCTGATCTCGGTCCGCACGCCGGTCACATAGTCCAGCAGCGCCTGACCGTCGTCCGCGGTTACCTTGCCGCTTCCGTCAAAATCGCAGCCGTCCAGCTCCGCAGGCATTTCCGGCTTCAGCGTTTTCCCATCTACGTCCCAGACAACGTCTGCGGCTAATGCGGCAGTCTTTTTGTCCGAGAAATTCATGACTTGCCCGTTCCCGTTATTGAGCTCGCCCTGAAGTGCCGCCTGCGTAAAGAAATCAGCGCTTAAGGTAAACGTGCTGTCCGTATTCTCCAGATTGTACAGCGTAAAGCCAAAGGAATACTCACCGGTGCGCTGGGGATCGTCTCCCAGCTCGGCTTTGATCTTTCCGTCTGCATACGAATCTGTTGCATCCTGATCCATCATCAAATAGCTTCCGCTATTTACAGCCGCGCCGATATTTGCAAGGCCTGCACCCTGCTGCAGAACAGAGTAGTAACCCTCCAGTGTCTTCCCCTGCTCATCAACACCCTGCTTCTCAACGATCGGCTGAGCAGTTGACATCAGCAGGCTTTGGGCCAGCGTACGCACAGCCAGTCCCGTCTTTTCGGCCAGACCGTTCTGCTTGATGTACTCAGCGACCAGCGCCGCCATTCCGGCTACCTGCGGAGAAGCCATAGAGGTACCGGACATATTCTGATACTCTCCGCCGTCCTTCAGGGAGTAGATCCGGCCGCCGGGCGCCGTGATCTCCGGCTTCATCGTCAGGGCGCCGGGAATGCCCCAGCTGGAGAAGCTGCTCATCGTATAGTAGTCTTCTCCCAAATCCCAGGACTCCCGCTCGGAGCTCACAAACATCTCGCCGCTATAATACAGAACACTGCCATCCTGGCTCGTCACCTTCGTGGAGTTTTTACGCAGGAATGCGCCATCCGTCTGAGAAATAGAGACGCAGGGCTCCGTTTTTTTATAATCGGTCAGATCCATATAATTGGAGCCCGGCTGATTATTGACGATAATGGTCGCAATTGCGCCATTGGCAACCGCGGCTTCTGCCTTCTCGTAAAATGAGGTATCGCCTCGATTGCAAATTGCAATTTTTCCTGCCAGGACATCCTTGACTGCTGCAAACTCTTCCGCGGTACCGATCTTGTCCAGATAGATATACTCATGGCTTCCGCCGATGGTATAGATCGGTTTGTTCTGATAGCTTTTTTCCGTGTAGGTCATGTTATGACCTTTGACCTTCAGATAATTGTCTGTAACGCCCGCGTTATCGACGGAGGCTACACACAGCGAGTTAACATAGGAGCCGGGGCTGCCGTTTGTAGCCCAGTTCACACTGCCCGCATAGGGAAGGCCAAACGCAGTTTGGTCAAACCAGCTGCCGGAATTACCTGCAGAAATTGTGACAACCATGCCGCTGCCAACGATTTCATCAAGAATATGACGGTATTTCTCTTCCGTATACTCGGAGTAGCCCGGGAAGCTTCCGCCCAGAGAGAGGTTCGCTGCGTCCGCGCCCAGCACCATGGCGTCTTCAATCGCGACCATGTAGTCTGAATCATAGGCGCCGCCGCGCTTGCCGAAGACCTTCATCGTCAGGATCTGCGCATCGGGCGCCACGCCCTGCGTCATGACGGAGTCCAACGCTGCGACATAGTTTCCGGCTTCGTCCTTAACAAAACGGTTTCCCGCCGCGATACCGGTCACGTGCGAGCCATGATCGCCCTGCGTATCATTATCATGCGTGATATCCGTGTCCGCATCCACATAGTTAAAGCCAAACGGGATTTTCTCGTTGACATAAAAATCTGCTGCGGTCAGTCCGGCCTTGCGAGTATATGCATTTAGCTGATTCAGCACCTCATCGGTCAAGTCAGCCTCCGTCATGATCGTCGCATTACTCCCCTGCAAGGCATATTTCAGCGCATCCGGATCCAGAGAGGGATGATCCACATCGGCGCCTGTGTCGATAATTGCGATCCGGCTTCCTGCGCCGGTATAGCCTGCCGCCCACGCAGCGCTGGAGCCGATCATCTTATCGGAGGTGGCCATATTGGGATCCGCCGTCTCCTCCTGCTTCACCACGCAGGGCTCATACCGGTTCTCAAGAATGACCTCCTGCACACCGGCAACTTCCTTGATTTTCTCGATCTGCCCATATTGGACATTTGCAGAAATGATATTGGCTGCCAATGTCATATTCCAAACAACATCCAGTGTTGCACCATTCAGTGCCTGCTTGGAGATGGCGGCAGCCATGCTGTCCTGCTGCTTCTCCAGCTTCCGCCGATATTGCATGGCGCTGCGATCAGCAGCTGCAATCTCATCAGAGGTAAAGCCCTTTTCCAGGGTAGAGGCGTCCTTTAGAATAATGGAGACACGAACCATATCGGTGTCTTCGTGTTCTACCGTCTTTTCCACTACGCTGGTATTCGCCTGAATGGGGGACTCTACCTGAACAGAGCTGCTGTCTATTTCCTCCCAAGTCAGTCCGTTGCTGCCTGATTTCGAGACGCCTGTTTCCTCAATTGCCAGAGATGGCGCAGCTAAACTAACAGCTAACACCACGGCCAGCAATGCAGCCACAATGCGTTTTCTTAAGTGTGTGCTTTTCATAAACCTGCCTTCTTTCTTTATTTTGGTATGTCCACAAGCCGGGCATGCGGCCGCTTCTACACCAATGGTGTTCTGTATATATTATCACAAACATCCGGTATATGCAATTAAAAATACACATACAGAGATGCCGTGCAGTTCTAAATATCGGCCGGAAACATGTCTGATTTTTTCCATTATTTACAAATTCTGGAAATATTCAATCGTTACTGCAGAAACGCCGGCATCGGCCGGCAAAGGCTTGCCGTCATGATAAAAATCCGAAAAGCTGCCGTTCCAGCTCCTCATATCATAAGAGCTTTTTGCTTCTCCCGGTGATGTTATTTGCCTTTGCCACGCCGGACAGACTGTTTTGTTCCATGCTTCGTGATCAGTCCGCGGCATTCGATGCGCCTTTTTTATCCGATTTTGTTTGTTCCGACAAGAGAATACGGTCATTGTCCAGGGCCTTGCCAGCACCGCTTTTGAACTTAGCCAGCAGGTCCTCCACGGTCATGCCCGCCCGTTCCGCTCCGGCAACATCCAGAATGATATGGCCTCTGTCCATCATCAATGTGCGGTTGCCAAGCTCCAGGGCCTGGTGCATATTGTGGGTGACCATGAGGGTGGTGATACGGTTCTCCGAGACGGTCTGACGGGTGATTTCCAGCACCTTTTCTGCCGTGGCGGGGTCCAGAGCAGCGGTATGCTCATCCAGCAGCAGGAGCTTCGGCGGCTTGAAGGTGGCCATCACCAGCGTCAGCGCCTGACGCTGGCCGCCGGAAAGCAGCCCCACGGGCTGCTTCATCCGGTCCTCCAGGCCCATGTCCAGCTGAGCCAGCTTTTCCCGGAAGGCGGCTTTTTCCGCCCGGGTCACATGGCTGAGCCAGCCGCCGGAGGCCGCCGCCAGAGAGAGGTTTTCCTCAATGGTCATGTGGGGGGCGCTGCCGCGCATAGGATCCTGGAACAGACGGCCGATTTGGTGGGAGCGCTGATATTCCGGCAGGAAGGTGATATTTCTTCCGTCCAGATAAATGCTGCCGCTGTCGGGGAAAAAGCTGCCGCTGATGGCGTTAAGGAGGGTGGATTTGCCTGCGCCGTTGGAGCCGATGATGGTGACGAAATCTCCTGGGAGCAGGTGCAGGCTCAGGCCCTGCAGGGCTGCCTTTTCATGGATGGTGCCGGGGTTGAAGGTCTTGGATATTTTTTCAATCTTCAGCATGAAGGCGGGCCTCCTTTCGCGCAGCCATGCGGCGGCGCAGCATGGGCAGCTGCTTTTTGAAATAGGGGGTGGCGATGGCCAGCACCACGATCACCGAGGACACCAGCTTCAGCATGAAGGCGGGCATATCCAGCCGCAGGGCGATGGTATACACCATGCGGAAGGCAAAGGCGCCCACCACCATGCCGATGGCCCGCTTGAGAATGCTGCCCTTGCCCAGCAGCACCTGACCCATGAGCAGGGAGGCCAGGGCGATGGTCACCATGCCGGTGCCGATGTCGATGCTGACGGATTTTTGACTTTGGGCCAGCAGGCAGCCGGACAGACCCGTGAAGGCATTGGCTACGCACAGGCCTACGATGGTGGTAAAGGTGGGATTGATAGAGGAGGAGCGGACCATGTCGGGATTGTCGCCGGTGGCGCGGATGGCCAGACCCAGGCGGGTGTGCAGAAACAGGGCCAAAAAAACGACCACGGCAATCACGGCGATGGCCGCCACAAGCAGCTTATACTGCTCAGCCAGGAAGGTGCCCTGCAGCAGAGTCCGGGCCTTGGTGAACACGGTCTCGGTTTTGTTCATGTTCAGCAGGGAGGAGCCGCCCATGACGGCGATATTGATGGAGTAGAGCCCGGTGTTGACGATGATGCCCGCCAGGAGGCTGTCGATGCCCATTTTCGTTTGCAGCAGGGCGGTGATAAAGCCGGAGAGGACTCCGGCGCCCATGGCGGCCAGAATGGCCAGGTAGGGATGCCCGGCAATGGCTACCATAGCACCCACAGCGGCACCCAGAGTGAAGCAGCCGTCGGTGGAAAGGTCGCATACATTGAGCATGGAGTAGCTCAAAAACAGTGCCAGCACGGTCAGCGAGCAGATGAGGCCCAGCTCCAGGGCGGTTTGGACCAGAGAAAAAATGTTCATGAGAGACTTCTCCTTTCATGCGCAATGGGTTTGTTTCCCGAGTGGGCGGCGCGAGGGTCATCAGCGGGGGCCCGCTGATGGATGCTTGATTTCTTATTGATTCAAATCGTCGAAGCTCTCGGCGGTGACGATGGACTGGACCTTGGTGCACAGAGGGGCGAAGGTCTTGGCCAGCTCGTCATAGTTCAGGCCCAGCTCCCTGCAGATGTCGGTGTTGATGGTGGCGGTGCCATTGTCGAAGGTCAGCACGGGGGTGGCGGAGGGCTTGCTGCCGTCCAGAAGAATGCCGGAGACCATGTTGGCGGTTTCCGCGCCCAGGTTGGCATAGTCCACGCCGTAGCCCAGGAACGCACCGTTCAGGGCGAAGGAGTCAGCGCCGGTGTAGTGGGGGATGCCGGCCCCGGCCAGAGCCTCGTAAATGGCCAGCTCTGCGGTCATCACGGTGTTGTCGGTGGGGGTGAATACGGCGCTGGCCTTGTCGGCCACGATGCTGCTGACGGCCAGGCTGATCTCGTCGGTGGTGGTGCCGTTATACTCCTTGTAGGGCACGCCCCTCTTGTCCAGGTACGCCTTGGCATTCTTGATGGGAGCGGCAGAGGAGTCCTGCCCCAGGTCATACAGCAGGGCGATGTTCCTGGCATCAGGGTTGGCGGCGAAAATCAGGTCCAGGATGGCATCGGTGTCCAGATAGTCGGAGGTACCGGTGATGTTGGCGCCGGGGGCCTCCAGGCTTTCCACCAGACCCGCGCCCACAGGGTCGGACACGGCGGCAAAGACCACGGGAATGTCAGTGCCCTCGGTGGCGGCCTGCATGGCCACGGCCACGGGAGTGGCTACGCCGATCATCAGGTCCACCTTGTCGGCCATGAAGTTGGCGATGATCTGATTCAGCACGGCGGAATCGGTGTTGCAGTTATCATAGCTGATCTCGAAGGTGACGCCCTTCTCTTGGCCGATGGCCTTGAGCCGGGACTCGATGCTGTCCACGATCTGGTTCAGGGATGCATCGTCCGCATAGCTGCAGATGCCGACCTGATAGGATGCGGCACCGGAGGAGCCGGTGGAATTGTCATCGCTTTTTTTGCCGCAGGCGAAGAGAGGCAGGGCCAGCAGGGCGGCCAGGGCCAGAGTCAGCACACGGCTCAGAATGTTCTTTTTCATTTTTGTTTTCCTCCAAAATTTTATATCGGTATTTTGGGCGGCGGATGGAGGGACCGGTGCCGGCGGCCTGGATTTTAAAAACAAAAAAGGCTTCTGCCCCATATGGGACAAAAGCCTTTGCTTCTGCGATACCACCCAAATTGACATCTTGCGATGTCCACTCGCTTTTACGCACCATCATGCGTACCCCACGGATAACGGGAGGGTTCCCGTCGGACCCTACTTGGGAAAATTTCCCGTTCAAGCCGCCCTCGGAAGGCCATTCACACCGCTGCGCACCGCTCCGATCTCACCGCCCGAAGCTCTCTTAGGATGCCCTGTGCTGTGCTACTCTTCTTCCTCACAGGTTTGTCGTTTGAAATTAAGTGCATTATAATCATATTTTTTGCCTTTGTCAAGAGGGGAAGGCGAAGAATTTTTTGAGAAAAATTTCGGGGCGGCAAGCGAGAAAACGTCATGTACAATGCAGCAATATGGTTAGCATATATGCAAAAACAATGTATACAGCATCCTGCGTCGGTACGGCTGCATCAGCATTGAGGAGTCCCGGAGGTGCAGGGCGCTCACGCGGTCCGGGAAGGATGCCTGCAACGACATATGGCAGGCGGATCTCAAGGGCGGGTTCCGGAGGGAGGACGGCAATTACGGCTATCCGCTCCCCATTGCGGACGATTGAAGCATGTTATGATTCACCGAACGATCGCAAGGCTGTGAATTGTGTCCCATGTCCGTACACCGCTGTATCCCGTGTTGCTCTTGCCGCATGCCTCGGTGCTACAAAGCGTGCAGCGTCTACTCTCCCTGATAGGTCTTCACGAACCTTTCCGCGGCCTGCAGGGGATCCTCCTTCGCGGTCAGCTGGAGCGTGATGGCAGGCTCTTCGCTCTTCGGCTCGACGAACATGCGCTTCTGGTACTGCCCGGCCACGCGGGAGACGACGGCAAAGTCGAACTGCGCCAGCCGGAAGCGGAGCGTGCGGCCCTTCTGGGCGATGTCGCGGATGCCGGCGGCGCTGGCGCGGGCGCGCAGCAGCGCAATGGAAATGAGGTTCATGACGCCCCTGGGCGGGTCGCCGTAGCGGTCGACGATCTCGTCGAGCAGCTCGTCGGCATCGCTCTGCGAGCGGATGCCCGCCATGCGGCGGTAGAGGTCCATGCGCTGCTCGCCCGAGGTCACATAGGCCTTGTCGATGTTCGCCGTGACGTCGAGGTCGGCCGTGCAGGCGCTCTCCTCCGGCGACGGCTCGCCGCGCTCCTCAAGCACGGCCTCCTCAAGCAGCTTGAGGTAGAGGTCATAGCCGACGGAGATCATGTGGCCGGACTGCGCCGCGCCGAGCAGGTTGCCCGCGCCGCGAATTTCGAGGTCGCGCATGGCGATCTTGAAGCCGGAGCCGAACTCCGCATAGTCGCGGATGGCGTTCAGGCGCTTTTCGGCGATCTCCGTGAGGACCTTGCCGCGGCGGAACGTCAGGTAGGCATAGGCATGGCGGCTGCTGCGGCCGACGCGCCCGCGGATCTGATGCAGCTGGGCAAGGCCGAGCTTATCGGCGTCCTCAATGATCAAGGTATTGACATTCGGAATGTCGATGCCCGTTTCGATGATGGTCGTGCAGACGAGGATCTGCACCTCGCCCTCATCCATGCGCTGCATGACGTCGCTGAGCTCCTCCTCGCTCATTTTGCCGTGGGCGACGGCGATCTCGGCGTCCGGCAGGGCGCGCTTGATGCGCGCGGCGCACTGCTCGATGCTCTCGACGCGGTTGTGCAGATAATACACCTGCCCGCCGCGCTCGATCTCGCGCCGCATGGCGTCGATCAGCACCGGCTCGGCATATTCCAGCACGAACGTCTGCACAGGGTAGCGGTCGTGCGGCGGCTCCTCAATGGTGGACATGTCGCGCAGGCCGGACAGGGCCATGTTGAGCGTGCGCGGGATGGGCGTGGCCGAGAGCGTGAGCACGTCGACGCCGCGGGCCAGCTCCTTGAGCTTTTCCTTATGCGTCACGCCGAAGCGCTGCTCCTCGTCCACGATGAGAAGGCCGAGGTCGTGGAACTCCACGTCCTTCTGCAGCAGCTTGTGCGTGCCGACCACGAGGTCGAGCGTGCCCGTGCGCAGATCGGACAGGACCTTGCGCTGCTGCTGCGGGGTGGAAAAGCGCGAAAGCGCGCCGATGTTTACGGGGAAGCCGCGGAAGCGGTTGAGGGCCGTCGTGTAATGCTGCTGCGCCAGCACGGTCGTCGGCACGAGGATGGCGACCTGCTTTCCGTCGAGCACGGCCTTCATGGCCGCGCGCAGCGCGACCTCGGTCTTGCCGAAGCCGACGTCGCCGCACAGCAGGCGGTCCATGGGCTGCGGCGACTCCATGTCCGCCTTGATCTCCTCGATGCAGCGCAGCTGATCGTCCGTCTCGGCGTAGGGGAAGTTATCCTCGAACTCCGCCTGCCACGGCGTGTCGGCCGCGAAGGCGTAGCCCATGCGGCGCTTGCGCTCGGCATAGAGCTGGATGAGCCCGGCGGCAAGGTCCTTGGCCGCGGATTTCGCGCGGGCCTTTGTCTTCTGCCACTGGTCACCGCTGAGCTTGTTGAGCTTGACGACCGTGTCCTCGCCGCCGCCAATGTATTTGGAGATGAGATCAAGCTGCGTCGCCGGGACATACAGCGTGTCCGTGCCCTGATAGGCGATCTTGACATAGTCCTTGACAATGCCGTCGACGCGGATCTGCTCCATGCCGACATAGCGGCCGATGCCGTGGTACTCATGCACGATGAGGTCGCCCGGCGAAAGGTCCGTAAACGAGCTGAGCTTCTGACGATTGGTCGCTTTTTGATGCTTTTTGCGCGGTTTCTGAGCGGTCTGCGCCAGCAGCTGGCCTTCCGTCAGGATGGCAAAGCGCAGGTCGGGGTATTCCATGCCGAAGGGCAGCGCGCCGTCCGTCAGCAAAATCTGCCCCGGTGCGGGAAGCTTTGTCAGCGGAAAGGCGAGGAAGGCGGAAAGATGCTTCTCCCGCAGCTGCTGGGCGAGGATCTCGCCGCGGCGGCGGTTGCCGCACAGCACAAGGGAGGCATAGTCATTTTTCTGATAGAACGCGAGGTCCGAGGCCGCCGCGTCCAGATTGCCGCCGTAGGACGGCAGCTGCTTGGCCGTGACATTCACGAGCAGCGACGGCTGCAGGCTCTGCGGGTAGCTCGCGGCGAGGAACGAGTCGAAGAACGCCGCGCCGTGCCCGGCCACGCGGCCGCACAGCTGCTCCCAGTCTGCGGAAAAATCGCACAGCTCGCCGCACAGCAGGCCGGACTGCAGCAGGCTGTCGAGCATCATGCCCAGCTCCTCCTGCGCGCGCTGCGCGCTGCGGCGCAGGTTGCCGTGGTCGCAGAAGAACACCAGCGCCTCGGCGGGCAGGTAGTCCGCGGCGCAGGCGAACTCCGGATAGATGAGGGCCTGATAGCGGTCGGCCGCCGAGAAGGCAAGGCCGCCCCGCAGCGCGTCGGCGTCTGCCTGCAGCGTGCGCATCAGAGCCTCGTTCGGCGTTTTGCGGCGGCGCTGGCGGGCCAGCAGGCCGTCCAGCTCCTGCGCCAGCCCCTCGATGCCGCCGGGGTGCAGGGCAGGCAGTGTTTCGGCCACGGGCAGGATGACGAGCTCATCGGCATTTTCGACGCGCCGCTGCGTGACGGGGTCAAAATAGCCCATGGTGTCGATCTCGTCGCCGAAGAACTCCAGACGCACCGGGCGCTCCTCCGCCGGGGAGAAGATATCCACGATGCCGCCGCGCACGCTGAACTGGCCCGCGCCCTCAACGAGGGAGCAGCGGGAATAGCCCGCGTGCAGCAGGCGGGAGATCAGCTCCTCCAGCTCGAGCTGCGCGCCGGGCAGCAGGCGCATCGCAGCGGAGAACAGCTGCGCCTTCGGCATCGTCCGCAGGGAAAACGCCTCGAGCGTCGTCAGGAGCAGGGGCGTTTTGCCGCGCGCCAGATCGTAAAGGCAGCGCAGGCGCTGCTGCTCCCAGCCGCGCGAGATGGCGGAGGCGTCATAAAACATCAGGTCGCGCGTCGGCAGGATAGGGGCCTCCGCGCCGAGGAAGGCGGCAAGCTCGCTCTGGGTGCGCCGTGCGGCCATTTCATCCTGGCAGACGACCACGGCGGGCCGGGCCGTGTCGCGGCAGAGGGCCGCGATGAGATGGGAACGGTTGATCTGCGCCGCGCCGGATACGCCGACGGCCTGCGCGCTCTCCAGCGCGGTCCGCAGGCGGGGATAATCGGGCAGCCGCCGCAGAAGATCGAGGATCAGCTCCATGATACACCTCCGGAAAAAGGAATTTCGAGCATGTCAAAATGCGGAAAGCAGGGATTTTCCCACTTTCCGTCAGAATTTCGGATATGATTTGTTTTGTAGGGGAGGGGACAGCCAGGCCCGGCGGTAAACCGCCGATTCGAACCGGCTATCGTAAAAACGGTAGGGGCCCCCGATTTGTCATTGCGAGGAGGCCAACGGCCGACGTGGCAATCTCGGGGAGGCACTCACGGTTCGTACCGGCTGCCGTGAAAACGCTGTGCACCGATCGCGTCTGTAGCGGCGCT
>OJQT01000584.1_pt1 | contig 17139 bp, 18 predicted proteins | sample 1598771 | NCBI WGS metagenome assembly OJQT01 (sample SAMN03922517, study PRJEB24848) | human gut metagenome | isolation source: stool sample | host: Homo sapiens | place: Germany | collected 2010-02
TCAGATGTGTATAAGAGACAGCTCCATGGAGATGGCGCCGTCCAGCGCCAGGGGGCCGGACACCACGCAGCCGGGGATGCCGCGCTTGGCGATCTCGGCGGCGGACACGGTGGAGGGCATCTTCTCGGTGACGTTCTCCACGGCGGACAGCACCGCCACCTTGGGAAGCTCCACCCCCAGGGCGTTGGCCACAGGCAGGGCGTTCTCCACAATGCCGATCTGGGTGTCCACGTCGGGGGCGATGTTGATGGCGGCGTCGGTGATCATCATGAAGCGGCCCTCATACTCGAAAATGCCGCACTGGCTCACCAGACGGCGGCCGCTGGCGGGGATCAGACCGGTTTCCCGATTCAGAATGGCCTTGGCAAAGCTGGAGGTCTGGAGAATGCCCTTCATGGGGATGTCGGCCTTGCCCTCCCGCACCAGCTGCACGGCGGCCTTGGCGGCGTCCAGCTCCGGGCCGTCGAAGTCGACGATCTCATACTCGGCGGGGTCCTCGTTCATCTCCCGCAGCAGGGCCAGAATTTCGTCCTTCTTACCCAGCAGGGTGCCGTCCACCACGCCCCGGCGATGGGCGTTGACCACGGCACTGAGGGCGGGCTCGTCATGGGCGTTGGCCAGGACGATGCGCTTTTTGTTTTTATGAGACAGGACATAGGCTTCCAGTTCTTTGAAATTCGTGAACATATCCGTTCCTCCTATTTTACTTTTCCGTTTTGCTCCCATTTTTCGGGAACAGAATTATTATACAACCCTCTTTCGGCAAAAACAACCAAAATCGCAGATTTTTTCTGCGCCTGTCTGGCGAAAAAACTTGCCATCGGCGGCAATTTCCTGTATACTTTACCGTAATAAGGAGGGGCTGCCATGTCATTTGAAAAAATTCTGTTTTACGGCATCATCATCGTGGGGGCGCTGCTGCTGATCGGTCTGACCTATTACCGCATCGACTGGGCCCGCCATCCGGAGAAATACCAGGACCTGGTGGAGCAGGCGGAAAAGGACGAGCAGGAGGCGGCCCAGCGCCGGGCCATGAGCAAGCTCAGCAAGAAAAAGCGGAAATAAAAGCAGGGCAGGGGAGAGACTTCGTTGGAAATCTCTCCCCTGCTTTTTATGTGGTCATTGCCGGGCCGTGCCGCAGGCGCGGCTCAGCCCACAAACACGTATTTTTCCAGCCGGTCCATGGCCTCCCGCACCAGGGAATGGGGCAGGGCGGCGTTGATGCGGATGCAGTCGCCGTCGCCGAAGCCCGCGCCGTTCTGCCAGATGACGCCATGCTCCACGCCCCGGCGGCGGAGATCATCCGGCGTGATGCTGTGGCTGCAGCACCAGGCCCCGCAGTTGACGAACAGCATATACGTCCCCTGGGGCAGCATCATGGTGACGCCGGGATAGCGGCTTTGCAGGAAGTCCCGGATATACCGCAGGTTCCGGTCCAGCACGGCGCACAGCTGGTCCACCCACGCCATGCCCTCGTCGCTGTAGGCCCCGGTGAGGGCGTGCATGGACAGCACGTTGCAGTCGTTGTAGCCGGACAGGTTTCCCTGCCGCTGGACCCGGCAGCGAAGCCGGTCATTATAGATGATGTGGTAAGAGCCGATCAGCCCCGCCAGGCTGAAGGTCTTGGTGGGGGCATAGAAGGCCACGGTGCGCTCCCGGGCATCCCGGGAGACGGACTGGGTGGGGATGTGGGTGTACCCCGGCATGATGAGATCGGACCAGATCTCGTCGGAAATGACGGTGCAGTCGTTGGCAGCGTATACCTCCATGGCCTGCTCCAGCTCCCAGCGCTCCCATACCCGGCCGCAGGGGTTGTGAGGGGAGCACAGGATGGCCACATGGATGTCGTTTTCCTTCAGCTTCCGGTCCATGTCCGCATAGTCCATGCGCCAGATGCCCTCTGCGTCCTGCGTCAGGGGTGTGTGGATGATGGGACGGCCCAGCCGCTCCAGGGTGTGGGTGAAGCCCACATAGGTGGGGCTGTGGACCAGAATCGGCTCGCCGGGGCAGGTCAGGGCCTGGACCACGGAACTGACGCCGCCCAGAACGCCGTTTTCATAGCCGATGTGCTGCCGCTCCAGGCCGGTGACGCCGTGGCGCACCTGCTGCCAGCGGATGATGCTGTCAAAGTAGGCGCCGCTCAGCTGAAAATACCCGAAATTCGGGTGGTCCAGCCGGGCCCGGATGGCCTCCAGCACCGGCGGCGCGGTGGGGAAGCTCATGTCCGCCACCCACATGGGGATCCGGGAAAAGCCCTCCTTGGGCTCCACCCCGTTATAGGGGATCATGTCCAGGGCCAGGGCGTCCCGGCCCCGCCGGTCCAGAATGGTATCGAAATCGTACTGCATGGTTATCCTCCGTTCTCCGTTCCGGACAGGTGGAACACCCGCCGGGTATTTTCCAGTATGGCCGCCTCCGCAGTTTCCGGCGGCAGATGCTTCAGCCAGGCGATCTCCTCCACGATGCGCGGCAGCAGCAGGGAGGAGTTGCGCACCCGGCTCAGGGATTTTTTGCTGCCCGTCCAGGGTACGTCCGGCAGCACATAGGGGCTGTCAGTCTCCACCAGCAGCCGGTCCAGGGGAGCGCGGGCCACTGCGTCCCGCAGGGCCTCCGATTCCCGGCGCAGCAGCGCCCCGCCGATGCCCAGACAGAACCCCAGGTCCAGATAGGCCCGGGCCGTGTCCCAGTCCCCCTGGAAGCAGTGGACCACCCCGCCTGGCAGATGTCGCCGCCTGCGCCGCAGCATGGCCAGGGCGTCCCGGTCCGCCATGCGGATGTGCAGCACCAGGGGCAGTTCCAGCCGCCGGGCCAGGCCCAGCTGATACCGGAACCACAGCAGCTGGGTCAGCCGGTGCTTCCGGGGCAGGTGATAGTCCAGCCCGGTCTCGCCGATGGCCGCCACGCCGGGCTCCCGGGCCCAGACCTCCAGCTGCCTGCGCTGCCGCCAGGGGGCCTGATGGGTCCGGGTGGGGTGCACGCCCACCGCCAGGCGGATGAAGTCCGGATGCTGCCGGTACAGGGCGGCGGTCCGGCGGTTGGACTCAAAGTCGATGGCGGGCTCGATGGAAAGGACAACGCCGCTCTCCCGCAGACGGTCCAGCAGGTCCTCCCGTTGTCCCTCCCGGGCCGTCAGGTCGCCGGTGAGATAGCGGAAGGCGCCGTCGAAGCGTTTGTGGCTGTAGTGGGCGTGGCTTTCGATGATCATGCGCGGGTCCTCCTCTCCGGGGTTACGCTTCTTCCGACTCCTCCGGCTGTGCAGGGGCCTCCCAGGGGACCATGGTGGCCACACACCGGTTGATGGTGACTCCCTGCTGATAGAATTTGGCCTCGTAGTCCGTCATGACCCCCACGGGGCCGTCGGCGTGGAGGTCCCGGGTGACCTGGGACAGCCGGAAGCCGAATTGGGGGATCTCCTCCAGGGACCACTCGAACAGCTTGTCGTTGTCGCTTTTGAAGTGGATCTCGCCGCCCATGGGCAGCACCCGGCGGTACAGCTGCAGGAAATTGCCGTGGGTCAGGCGGCGCTTTTTCTGGTTACTTCTGGGCCAGGGGTCGCAGAAATTGATGTAGATGCGGTCCACCTCGCCGGGGGCGAAAAACTCCGGCAGGCAGGCGGCGTCACCGTCCACAAAGAACACGTTGTGCAGCCCCGCGTCCCGGGCCCGCTCCATGGCCACCACCATGGCGTCGGGGACCTTTTCCACGGCGATCAGCAGCACGTCCGGCTCGGCGGCGGCGGTCTCCGCCGTGAAGCGGCCCTTGCCGCAGCCCAGCTCCACCCGCAGCTCCCGGGCATCGGGCAGCAGCTCCCGCCAGCGGCCCCGCAGGGCACGGGGATCCGCCACCAGCAGGGACGAGCAGGCCTCCATCCGGGGCAGCAGGTTTTTTTTCTTTCTCATGCGCATGGGTCATTTCCTCCTGTGCGGCCATGGCCGCAAATAAAATACCAACTCTATATATACCACAAGATACACGGTTCTGTAAACGAAAAAAATGCTCCATTTGGTGACGGGGACGGTTTTGTGACCGGATTATGAACATGTCATATTGAAAAATGCGCAAAGAATTTTCATTTCTTTTGTGGAATATCCTGAAAAAGAGAAAGGCGGGAAACAAGGGCTTGATAATTTTTAGACGAGGGACTATAATACAGACTGTATGAAGATCATACACAAGATGGGACCGCTATGGGCGGCATCCCGTCGCGCGCCCGCCGCTGCGGCGGGTGATCGAAGCAAGGAGGAACGATCATGACGAATGTTCTGTTGGAAAAGAAGGGCCACATTGCCGTTGCCACCATCAACCGGCCCAAGGCCCTCAACGCCCTGAACTCCCAGGTGCTGGAGGACATCGACCAGCTGGTGGAGCAGGTGAAGGCGGACGACGAGATCCGCGCCCTGGTCATCACTGGCAGCGGCGAGAAGGCTTTCGTGGCCGGCGCCGACATCGGCGAGATGAGCACCCTGACTAAGGCCGAGGGCGAGGCCTTCGGCAAGAAGGGCAACGACGTGTTCCGCAAGCTGGAGACGCTGCCCATCCCCACCATCGCCGCCGTCAACGGCTTTGCCCTGGGCGGCGGCTGTGAGCTGTCCATGAGCTGCGACATCCGCCTGTGCGCCGACACCGCCGTGTTCGGCCAGCCGGAAGCGGGCCTGGGCATCACCCCGGGCTTCGGCGGCACCCAGCGTCTGGCCCGTCTGGTGGGCATGGGCATGGCCAAGCAGCTGATTTATACCGCCAAGAACATCAAGGCCGACGAGGCCCTGCGCATCGGCCTGGTGAACGCCGTGTATCCCCTGGAGGAGCTGATGCCCGCCGCCGAGAAGATGGCCGAGACCATCGCCAAGAACGCCCCCATCGCCGTCCGCGCCTGCAAGAAGGCCATCAACGACGGTATGCAGGTGGATATCGACCGGGCCGTGGCCATCGAGGAGGGCCTGTTTGGCAGCTGCTTCGAGACGGCGGACCAGAAGGAGGGCATGGGCGCCTTCCTGGAAAAGCGCAAGCACGAGCCCTATCAGAACAAGTAACCCCATTTGGTTAATTAACAGGCTCCTTACCGGGCCTGATGATTAAAATCGCTACTTAAATAAAAATTTATTTAGGAGGAACAATCATGAAAGTCGCAATCTTTGGTGCAGGTACTATGGGCAGCGGTATCGCTCAGGTTTTCGCAGCGAAGGGCCACACCGCTCTGATGTATGCTTCCAGCGTCCCCAGCGCTCAGCGTCATAAGGACAAGCTGGCCGCCTCTCTGAACAAGAAGGTCGCCCGCGGCAAGATGACCCAGGAAGCCGCTGATGATATCATGAGCCGCGTCCTGGTGGAGGAGTTCGAGGCCGCCGCCGATGCCGACCTGGTCATCGAGTGCGTTGCTGAGAATATGGCCACCAAGAAGGAACTGCTGGGCCGCCTGGATGCCATCTGCAAGGAAGATGCCATCTTCGCTTCCAACACTTCCTCTCTGTCCATCACCGAGATGGGCCAGGGCCTGAAGCATCAGCTCATCGGCATGCACTTCTTCAACCCCGTGCCCGCCATGAAGCTGGTGGAAGTCATTGCCGGCGGCAACACCCCCGCCGAGCTGGTCGAGAAGATCAAGACCCTGTCCACCGAGATCGGCAAGACCCCCGTTGTGGTCAACGAGGCTCCCGGCTTTGTGGTCAACAAGATCCTGATCCCCTATTGCAACGAGGGCGTTTGCGTTCTGCAGGAGGGCGTTGCCTCTGCGGAAGATATCGATATTGCTATGCAGCTGGGCTGCAACCACCCCATGGGCCCCCTGCACCTGGGCGATCTGATCGGCTGGGACATCGTGCTGAACATCATGGACGTGCTGTATAACGAGACCCACGATAGCAAGTATCGCGCAAACGTGCTGATCCGGAAGATGGTTCGTGCCGGCAAGTTGGGCATCAAGTCCGGCGAGGGCTTCTTCAACTACAAAAAGTAAATCTGTAAAGGAGAAAAGAGTATGGATTTCCATCTGACGAAGGAACAGCTGCTCGTTCGCAAGATGTACCGCGAATTCGCAGAGAACGAAGTAAAGCCTCTGGCCGCTGAGATCGACGAAGAAGAGCGTTTCCCCATGGAAACCGTCGAGAAGATGGCAAAGCTGGGCATGATGGGTATTTATTTCCCCAAGGAGTACGGCGGCGCCGGCGGCGACGTCCTGTCCTATGCCATGTGCGTGGAGGAGCTGGCCAAGGTTTGCGGCACCACTGCCGTTATCGTCTCTGCTCATACCTCCCTGTGCGCCGCCCCCATTTTTGAGAACGGCACCGAGGAGCAGAAGATGAAGTATCTGCCTGACCTGTGCTCTGGCCGCAAGATCGGCGCTTTCGGTCTGACCGAGCCCGGCGCCGGCACCGACGCCCAGGGTCAGCAGACCACCGCCGTCCTGGATGAGTCCGGCGAGAACTACATCCTCAACGGTTCCAAGTGCTTCATCACCAACGGCAACGTGGCGGATACCTTCGTCATCATCGCCGTCACCGGCAAGACCACCGATAAGCGCGGCCGCTCCATGAAGGAGATCTCCGCTTTCATCGTGGAGAAAACCGATAAGGGCTTCTCTCAGGGCAAGCACGAGAAGAAGATGGGCATTCGCGGCAGCTCTACCTGCGACCTGATCTTCGAGGACTGCGTGATCCCCAAGGATCGTATGCTGGGCAAGAAGGGCGAGGGCTTCAAGATCGCCATGAAGACTCTGGACGGCGGCCGTATCGGTATCGCTTCTCAGGCTCTGGGCCTGGGCGAGGGCGCCGTTGAGGAAGCCATCAAGTATACCAAGGAGCGCGTCCAGTTCGGCAAGCGCATCTCCCAGTTCCAGAATACCCAGTTCCAGCTGGCCGATATGCACACCCGCATGCAGGCCGCTCAGTACGTGGTGTACGCTGCTGCCATGAAGAAGCAGAACCACGAGCCCTATTCCATGGATGCCGCTATGGCCAAGCTGTTTGCTGCCGAGGCCGCTTCCGATGTGACCCGCCGCGCCGTGCAGCTGTTCGGCGGCTATGGCTACACCCGTGAGTATCCCGTGGAGCGCATGATGCGCGACGCCAAGATCACCGAGATCTACGAGGGCACTTCCGAGGTCCAGCGCATGGTCATCTCCAGCCACCTGGGCGTTAAGTAATTGAGGAGGTAAAAGGTAAAATGAAAATTCTTGTTACTGTGAAGCAGGTTCCCGATACCTCCGGTAAGGTGGCAGTGAACCCCGACGGCACCCTGGATCGTGCCTCCATGCAGACCATCATCAACCCCGACGACCTGAACGCCGTGGAAGCCGCCCTGTCCCTGAAGGACCAGCTGGGCTGCAAGGTCATCGCGTTCACCATGGGCCCCCCTCCCGCAGAAGGTATGCTGCGTGAGCTGATGGCCATGGGCGTGGACGAGGGCGTCCTGATCACCGCCCGTGAGTTCGGCGGCTCCGACACCTACGCCACCTCCCAGATCATCGCCGCCGGCATCGATACCTACGGCGTGGAGGAGGATGACATCATCCTGGCCGGCCGTCAGGCCATCGACGGTGATACCGCTCAGGTTGGTCCCCAGATCGCTGAGAAGCTGCATCTGCCCCAGGTGACCTATGCCGGCGAGATCACCAAGGACGGCAATACCCTGACCGTCAAGCGCATGCTGGAGGACGGCTACATGACCGTGAAGGTCAAGACCCCCTGCATGATCACCTGCATCAAGGAGCTGAATCAGCCCCGTTACCTGTCCGTGGGCGGCGCTTTTGAAGCCTATTCCAAGCCCCTGGTCACCATGACCTATGAGACTCTGAAGGATCATCCCCTGATCGACAAGAGCACCATCGGTCTGGCCGGCTCTCCCACCAATATTCTGACCTCCTTTACGCCTCCTCAGAAGGGCGCCGGCATGATGCTCGAGGGCGCCGGTAAGGAGACTACCGACAAGCTGGCAGGCATCCTGGCCGCCAAGCATATCATCTAAGGAAGGAGATAAGAAAATGGCTTTTAATAGTGCTGATACCGCTGCCTTCAAAAACGTTTGGGTTTTCTGCGAGCAGCGCCAGGGCGTGATGATGCCCACTACGTTCGAACTGATCTCCGAGGGCCGGAAGCTGGCTAATGAGCTGGGCGTTGAGCTGTGCGGCATTCTGCTGGGCGACAACGTGGACGGCATCGCCGCTGAGCTGGGCGAGTATGGCGCGGACAAGGTTTATGTGTACAACTCCCCCCTGCTGAAGGATTTCACCACCGATGCCTATACCAAGGTGATCGTGGAGGCCGTTGAGGAGATCAAGCCCGAGGTGCTGCTGTTCGGCGCCTCCAACATCGGCCGTGATCTGGCTCCCCGCTGCGCCGCCCGTCTGCACACCGGTCTGTGCGCCGACTGCACCCACCTGGACATCGACCTGCCCAACTATAAGAACTTCCTGAAGGAAGCCTCCACTCTGCCCGAGGACCGCATCAACAAGCTGGGCACCGTGATGATCAATCGCGAGCCCCATCCCGTGGACCGTGACCTGAAGATGACCCGTCCCGCTTTCGGCGGTCACCTGATGGCCACCATCATCTGCCCCCGCTTCCGTCCCGCCATGGCCACCGTCCGTCCCGGCGTTATGAAGAAGCGCCTGTGCAAGAAGGACGTTGAGATTCTGCACCCCGCCTTCGCTCTGGAGGCTTCCGACATCCACACCGAGGTGGTGGAGACCGTGAAGGCCGCCAAGAAGCTGGTGGACCTGATCGGTGCGGACTTCATCGTGTCCGTGGGCCGCGGCATCAGCAAGGACGTGGAAGGCGGCATCAAGCTGGCCGAGGAGCTGGCCGAGGTTCTGGGCGGCGTCGTGGGTTCCTCCCGCGCCTGCGTGGACGCCGGCTGGATCAGCGCTGACCACCAGGTCGGCCAGACCGGCAAGACCGTGCATCCCAAGGTCTACATCGCTCTGGGTATCTCCGGTGCCATCCAGCACAAGGCCGGTATGCAGGATTCCGAGTGCATCATCGCCGTGAACAAGAACGAGTCCGCTCCCATCTTCGAGGTGGCGGACTACGGCATCGTGGGCGACCTGTTCAAGGTCGTTCCCGAGCTGATCGAGTCCATCAAGGCTCAGAAGGCCGCCAAGTAAACTTGTTTTACGCCATATAAAAGAGAGGCTGTCCCGCCCGGGACAGCTTCTTTTTACACGTGGGAAGCACTTTTACAGACTCCGGAATGCCCAAGTAAAAATGTGTGAATACGTTGTTAATTCCATGTAAATGTCGTGCAATTTACAGAAAACTGGCTTCTGCTTGTGACATTTTTGTGAAACTGTATAAGGCGCTGGGGTTGACTTTCCCGAGTGGGGAGGCTACAATACCATACGGTTCAAAGATCATTTCTGAAGAAAGGGGAGGAGCTATCATGGAGAAAATTTTGGCGGTTGCCATTTTTGTTGTGATGTTTGCCCTCATCATCTGGGACCGGTTTCCTCGTCAGTGGGTAACGCTGGGCAGCGGAGCTCTGGTGCTGGTACTGGTGTTCGGCCTGTGCATGCATGACGGAAGGGCCATCTGGGAGACGCTGAACCTCAGCTGCTTTATCCAGAAGGGCTTCTGGTTGGGCTCGTCCGAGTCCAATACAGGCATCAACTGGTCCACCATTGTGTTCATTGCCGGTATGATGGTGATGGTGGAGGGCATGGGCCATGCGGGAATTTTCCAGTGGCTGTGCCTAAAAATCGCGAAGCTGGTGCATTACCGGACGGTGCCGCTGCTGATCTGCTTTATGGTGATGTCGGCGCTTCTGGCCATGTTCATCGACAGCATCACCGTGATCCTGTTCCTGGCCGCCGTGACGGCGGAGCTGGCCAAGACGCTGTATTTTGACCCGGTGCCTATGATCCTGGCGGAGATTTTCTGCGCCAACCTGGGCGGCTCGGCTACTATGTGCGGCGACCCCCCCAACATTATCATCGGCACCTCCCTGGGGCTGAGCTTCTTCGATTTCCTGGGCAACACCGGCGTTATCGCGGCGGTGTGCCTGGTGTTCACGGTGGTGTACTTCTTCCTGTGCTTCCGCAAGCCCCTGGCCCAGAGCGAGAAGAATCGCCCGGCAGACGTGGTGTACCCCGACGCAGCGTCGGCGGTGACCAACCGGGCGGGGTTCTACGGCTGCGGAGCATCCTTCTTAGTGGTGGTGGTCCTGCTGATTACCCACGCCCAGACGGAGCTGACGGTGGCCACCATCGGGTGCATCGCCGCGGCTCTGATGAGCCTGGTGACGCTGCTGACCAGCGGCCGGAAGGCGGCTGCGGGACTGTTTGCCCGGGTGGACTACAAGACCCTGCTGTTCTTCACGGGCCTGTTCGTGGTGGTGGCCGGGCTGGAGCGCACCGGCTGCCTGGCCGTGCTGGCAGACGGCATTGCCGACATCAGCGGCGGCAAGGCCGTGGTGATGGTGGCCATCATCCTGTGGGTGTCCGCCGTGGCCAGTGCCTTTGTGGACAACATCCCCTTTGCCGCCACCATGGTGCCGGTGATCCAGGTCATGGCCCAGACCCAGGGCGTGGACCTGCATGTGCTGGCCTGGGCGCTGTCCATGGGCACGGACCTGGGAGGCAGCGCCACGCCTATCGGCGCCTCCGCCAATGTGGTGGGCACGTCCGTGGCCGCCAAGAACGGTCATCCCGTCACCTGGGGCAAGTATTGCCGCTACTGCGCGCCGGCCACCATCATGGTGATGGCGGTGTCCATGGTGTGCATTGTGGTGCGGTACATGTGAATCAAAAGGACCTCCGGCCGGGCCGGAGGTCCTTTATCGCGCTCAAGGAAAATCACTGCAGCCACAGCGGCGGCGCTCGTCGTGGACATATCCGCAATAGCGGAAGGGGGTTGTATTTTCCGATACCATCCACATGGGAGCCGTCAACAGAAGCTCTGTGGCGATATACGTTTCATATGCCAAACGCCTTCCCTATTTCTGAATTACCATCTCAGCAGTCATCAGAGTCCTCACTGCACGAAGCCTCATCTCCTCGCCGCAGACGATCAAAATACATGCGTTCTTCAAGGGACAGCTTGGAGAAAAATAGTATGTGAGGCCAACGGTAGATTGCCAGTTCCAGCTGAAGTGCTCCGCCAGCCACCGTCCGAATCGGTATGGTGCTGCAAACCATCAACATGAAAATTCCTCCTTCACACTCGTCGAACCCAGGGCACACATCTATTACTTTGAACTTTTCCCATGGGTAAAGGTGACGAACAATACCGAGAAAAATGACTGTGATTCCCTTAGTAGACACGATGTATGTTCGGCTGAGCGCAATAATATGTGCAAAAAGCATTCCGTCCGTCACAGCAATTATGCCAATAGCTGTGACGGAGTCAATCGCTATGGGTATAGGAGGCTGAAAAACACGGAAAAAGCCGGTAAAGTATTTGTGGTTAATATATACGAACAGTGCTACCGCCATTAGCGAAGTTACGTGCATTCTGTAGTCCGAAATGTATAAAACATTTTTATCTGGCTCCTTCATACGGTCATCCTCCTCATTGGTCCCATATTTCGACCTTATACCATATACAACACCGCAGCGTTCGTTTTGCAACCACCTTTTTGCAATTTGGGAGGAATTGGAACATATCACAAAAACAGGGTAAGTTTTTGAGCATCATGCCCGAATAGTAAGACTGCGGTGTGCAATCGGATTTGTGCAGGACAGATCCCCGTCAGTCCATTGTTGTGACCAGGTTTCTTGTTTACCGCTGACCGTTCCCAGGCGGGAGCGAATGGTGCAGTCATAATCGTGATAGTATTTTTTCTTTTCCGCTTTTGGCTGAAAAACTCGATCGGAGCATTCCGGAATACGAATGCCTACATTTACACACAGCAGTCCGCCCATACCGTGTGCGGGCATACCGCTTTGAAAATGAATCACCTGTGAAATATCTTCCGAGACGAAGCGGTGAAGCGTTCTGCCATACTTTTTGAACCCATACGGTCTGACATGAACATATACCGCCGCCTCAATTTCGTCGACGATTTGAGTTGTATTGATTCCTGTTCCCTTTTGCAGAAAATCAAACATATCGGTGCCCTCCTCTTGCTCGCCAAGCAGAAACGCACTCTAAACTTTTTTATATAGAGCATTTGATTCCATTTGACTTTGTTTGATACCTGTTATCCCGATCCTATGGGATATCCGACTTTCTGCTGTCAAAAAGCTATCAGGAGACGCTATCAATAGCTGATGTTTGTGATATGGAATGTGTATAGTATACTATAACCTGGAACTGCAATCTAAGGTTTCCTTTTCGCGATTACCCCCAATGCTTAAGGCATTGAATAACAGAATGCTGGACACCAGCGCGTTTTTCATTGACGGCACCCACATCAAGGCCAGCGCGAATAAGAAAAAGCTCCAGAAGGAACAAGTTGCGAAGGCGGCCAAGGTTTATTCCGGGCAGCTGCGCAGAAAAGTCAACGCGGAACGGGAAAAGCTCGGGAAAAAGCCCATTGAAGAGAATGAGTGGAGGTAACTGCCGGAAACATCCATGACAGTGTGGCGTGGGACAGGCTGAAGCTGCCCTGCTTTGTACGCAGGGCAGCTTGAATTATACAGATCAGACCCTGGGCCTGCGCCGCACGCACAGAAGGGGGCAGACTACCAGCAGAGCCAGGGGAATGAAATAGACGTACAAGGAGCAGGTAACAGGCGTCCACAGGCGGGCCAGGGACAGGATGCCTGCCGCGCGCACTCCCACCAGCTCCAGGGCCGCCGGGCCCACCAGGCCGGCGCAGCATACCACCACGGCAGCGTTCACCGTCCGGCACAGGCTCGACAGCAGGCACCCGGTCATGGCGGCAGCCAGCAGCACCAGCAGCCGCAGCAGCAGGCATCCGGCCAGCCACTGGCCCACAGTGCAGTCTGCGGCCAGGTCTGCAAAATAGGTCACACTGCGCAGCGGGGCGGACAGGGCCGTCAGGCCGCCGTAATACGACGAAACCTGGTACACCTGCCGCAGGGTCAGAGTCAACCATACCGCCGCCGCCAGCAGGGCAGACAGGGCCAGCTTGCAGCGAGGCTCCCGGCGGCGGCCCCGGGGCGTGGTTTGCAGCAGCGGCAGCATTCGCTGCTGCCGCTCTCCGGCGAAGGTGCCTGCCGTCAGCAGTGCCACTGTCAGCAGTGCCGCCATGGACGGAATGCGCTGACTGCCGCCCACATCGCCGCCGCACAGAGTGAACATGGGCGCCGGATTCAGCACCCACAGGCCGGTATCCTGCTTTTCCAGGGCCTCGGCCTCCACGGCGGACAGGGCCGCCAGCTGGGTGGATCGGATCTCGGACTCCGGCCAGCCTTCCACCTCCGCTATGCGGACCCGGATGGCCCGGAGGGTGTCCTCCGTGGCAGGGCCCTGGAACTCATTCTGGAAGGCGGCGGTATCTGTGTCGTACAGGGACACGTCTGCCGTAGGAGCTGCGGCTGCCCGGAAGCACCAAAGGGCAAAGACCAGCAGCACCAGCAGTCCCTTATGATACCATAGGATTTTCTTGAACTCGAACCCCGTCAGGGTCAGCCGGCCGGAGGCCCGGGAAAACACGGGACGCAGCCGGGCCGCCAGACGCTGGAACACGTTGGCTCCGGCCATGGGCCGGCGATGTCCGGCATAGACCACGGCTCCTGCCGCAGCCAGCACCAAAAGCACCGGCAGAAGGGCGGTACACAGCATGGCTCCGTTTACCGCCCGACCCAGCAGGTTGATATTCAGATAGTGCAGAAACGTTTTTTCCATACCGACGAAGGAAAACACGTTGATATACCGAAGGGCCACGATGGCATAGCTGTCCGGCACAAAGGCGAACAGACTGTATTCCACCGCCAGAAATGCGGCGGCGGCCACCATAGCCGTCTGCAAATGGTGGATCAGCTGAAGAATCAGCCACAGCAGCAGTCCCATCAGCCACATACCAAGAGTTTTTAGCAGGTAATACGCCCAAAGCACCTGACGGAGCGTCAGCGGGTACGGGAAATTCTGAAAAATTTCGCTGGACTGGGCGGCGGCGGACAGGTCACCCAGCCCGCCGTACAGCAGACTGTCGGTGACAAGGCCTGTCAGCATCAGAAGGGCTGTGCCCAGGGCGGCGGAAAGGCCCAGGATCCCCACCCGGCGCAGGGCCAGCCATGTCCGGCCTCGGGGGCTGCCAAACACCAGGTATCGCAGACTGCTGCGGCGCTCCTCCGTCAGCCGCAGTACCGTTACCAGCATCCACAGCAGAATGCACACGGACACCACACTGTCCTGCAGGAAATTCTCCAGTCCGGCAGTCTCCGTCAGGGTCAGGGACACATCCGTGCTGCGGGGAAAGTCCCGGTCCGTTTTCTTCACGTTTTCCGCATGGAATTTTCCGGCGCTGCTGTCCATGAAAATGGACAGGGTGGGCATGTTGGCGGCATTTTCGTGGATGGTATCCAGATATCCGGGGTACGCCGCCAGGTAGTCCAGCTGCTGCCGGAGGGTCTGCTGGGCCTGCTGCCGGGCGGTAAATTCCATCTGGGCCCGGTCGCTGAGATCATATGCCATGGCCGCTGTCTCATAATCGTCGCCCAGCACTTGCCGGGCCTGGTCCCGGTATAGCTCCAGCAGGTCCGGGTCATCCGTGCTGCACCAGAGCAGGGCCGTCATATAGCGGCGGCTCTCCGCCTCCATTTGAGACAGGGCGGCGGACGGATCCGGGCTGGCTGCCAGCTGAGCTGCGGTCTGCCGATAGGCGGCGGCAAAGCCGGGGGCGTTGTGATGGTCCACCCGATGGAAAAACACCACCGCCGCCATCAGCACCAGCAGCCATAGCAGACTCCTGCGGGAGAAAACACGCCTGCACTCACGCATGGGGGTGCAGCCGCCGGATATAGGCGTCCTCCAGGTTGGCCGCGCCGCAGCCGCGGATAAATTCCTCCACCGGGGCGTCCGCCAGCAGGACGCCATGGTGCAGCAGTAAAATTTCACTGGCGATGGATTCCACGTCGCCGGTGATGTGGGTGGTGATAAGGACGATTTTGTCCCGGCCCAGCTGCCGGATATATTCCCGCAGGCGCACCCGCTCCTCCGGGTCCAGCCCGGCGGTGGGTTCATCCAGCAGCAGGACCTTGGGCGCGCCCAGCAGGGCCTGGGCCAGCATCACCCGCTGGCGCATACCGCCGGAAAAGCCGCCGACCCGGCGGTGGGCCGCGTCCCACAGGTTCACCACCTGCAGCAGCTCCCGAAGCTGCTCCCGGGCGGCCCGGGGCCGCAGTCCCTTCAACTGGGCTATGTACAGCAGAAATTCCCAGGCGGTCATGTCGTCGTACATCCCCTGGCTCTGGGGCATGAAGCCCAGCACCTGCCGGAACGCCGGTCCCATGGACAGAATATCCGTCCCGTCGAAGGCGATGGTCCCCGTCTGGCGGGGCAGCAGGTCGCAGATCAGGTGGATGAGGGTGCTTTTCCCCGCACCGTTGGGGCCCAGCAGGGCCGTGATGCCGGGGGCAAAGGTGTGGGTAAAGCCCGTCAGGGCTTTCTTGTCCCCGTAGGAATGGGACAGGGCGTGAATGGTCAGTTCCATATTATCCGTGGCTCCTTGCCGTGGGGTCCACCAGCTGGATCAGCTCCAGACGGTCCAGGTGGTGGGGGTCGATGTAGTGGGTGATGGTCCCGCCGTCGGCGGAGAGGTAAATGGCATTAGCGGTGGTGTATTCCAGGAAGGGGAAGTATAGCCCTATCCGTTCTTGCTCAACCTTCCCCAGAAGCTGGTAATCCCGGTCCAGGGCCCAAAGGGTGCGCTGCGTGAATTCCTTGGAGTCCGAGGTGCGCATGAAGATATAGTCCTTGGTGTAGCTTACCTCTGCGCAGTAGACATCCATGGGAAATTTTACAGACTCCTGATTGGTGGCTTTGTCGTATTCACAGAGTCCTACACCGGCGCGAAAATAGTGCAGCACTCCATCCAGATTCACGATCTGACTGCTCATCTCATCCCAGTCCTCAAATACCCGCTCGATGCGCCCGGTTTCCAGATTGCCCTCTGCATAGGCGCGCTTTTCGGCGTTTGCCTGGGGCAGGGGAAAGTAGAGGTACCCGTTGCTGACAGACACATCCTCCGATGGCCACTCTGTGTGAAGCGGGATATCCTCCTGAAACAGCCGTGTGGTCTCCCCGGTTTCCAGCTGGATCTTGTAAACCGGCAACGCATAGTCCGGATTCGATGTAGAGGGGAATGCCAGGAAGATGAGATAGCCGTTGTCAAAGAAGTAGCTGCCGCCGCCGCTGAAATTACCGCTGAGGTCCTTCTGCTCGGGCAGTTGGGTGATGACCCGGTGATTGGTGCCGTCCATGTCCATCTGGATCAGCTCAAAGCGATCCTGAAGCGTGACACCGTAAAGATGGCCGTTGTAATATCCGAAGGCCACCTCTAAAAATGCGTTGCAGTCTGCGCTGGCGTGGCCGCAGTTGGGCTTATTGCACAGGACGTGGAATTCGTGGCTGCCGGGCTCGGAAAAGTGGATCAATCCGTCTCCCGACGGGTTCATGTAGTAGTTGCCTTTTTCCGTTTCCACGAAGAAAATATCGCCGTCCTGATACCGGTATTCCCCTGGCTGGACCTCGAAGTCTGCGGCGGTGGGGGCGGCGGGTTTGGAGGCGCAGGCGGTTAGGGCGAGGGCCAGCATCATGCATATAAGAAAGAGTGATTTTTTCATAATATCTCCTGTCATGGCTGCCGAGGGGAGCTTGCCGGTATGCAAGCTCCCCTTGGCGTTATTTACCTGGGCTACACACGCGTATCTTTATGCGGAGACAAAAATCGTCTCAATTAGGTGACCGCCCACTTTGAAGGTTGCATTCATGGACTGGAATGAACTTGCATTTTCCAGATTGTCGGTGGTGATAAAACCTTTACCGTCTTTTGTCACATAACCTGTACTGCTTTTACCTGTTTTCGCATTTTTATAAATAATTTGCCCGCGAATGTACATGGCCTCGTTGCTTTTTGTAGCCATCGTTGCCTTGCACTGGTAAGTGTAGCAGGTTGCCGAGCAGGTGTAACTGTAGCCGTTGTAGTAGCCGATGTAGGTCTCGTTTTCGGCAAATGCGGTCAGGATGCAGCAGCACATGAGCATGGCGGCTGCGAGGGTCGCGCTGAGAATTCGTTTGATTT
>OJQT01000593.1_pt1 | contig 16930 bp, 10 predicted proteins | sample 1598771 | NCBI WGS metagenome assembly OJQT01 (sample SAMN03922517, study PRJEB24848) | human gut metagenome | isolation source: stool sample | host: Homo sapiens | place: Germany | collected 2010-02
ATTTCAAGATTTTCAAACCGATAAGTTGGGGCGAAAGACCCGCTGAGCGCCGCAGTCGATTTATTCAGAGGTTCCTTAATTATTATATCGGAGAAATTTCGGCAAATCAACGGTCACTTTCGGCAGAATGTAACAGAAGCGTACGCTTCGGCCTCCAGCAGAAGCGGCTCCGTGCGTGGGCCGAGCGCTGCAGTGAGATAACCGAGCTCGTCCGAAATGGCCTGCCCGTGCATCACATGCCACGCCCCGGCATCGCTGCCGAGGCCGATGCGGCCGCCGTGCGCGGCGACAAAGCGGACGGCCTCCTGCTGCTGGGCGAGCAGGCGTCTCAGCACGGCGTCAGGATAGCGCCCGCTGCCGATCAGGTTTCCGATGGTCGAGAGCGTCGGCACCCACAGCGTGCGCTGCTGCGCCATGCGGAGCAGCACGCTCTCAGAGAGGTAGGCTCCGTGCTCGATGGAGTCCACCCCCGCCTGCAGGGCCGCCGTAACGGCGCGGTCACCGTTCGCATGCGCCATAACGGCAAATCCGGCCGCGTGGGCCAGCTCGATCATCCGGCGGATGTCCTGCGGCTCCGGGCCCGGCTCCGTCAGAACGCCGAAGTGGGCAAAATCGATGAGGCCGGAGATCATGAGCTTGATGAAGTCCGCCCGCTTCTCCCCTGCCTCGTCCAGCAGGGCGCGGTATTCGTCCTCCGTGTCGAAGCCGCGGCCGATGAAGGCCCCATAGTGCCCGCGGCGGTAGATGGGAAAGGCTGGACTGCGGTAATCGATGCCGTATTCCCCCGCCAGCTCCCGCGCCCGCAGGCTGACGCCCCAGGCGTCCCCGCCGTCGCGCAGGAGGCAGACTCCGCGCGCCTGATAATCAGACAGCCGCGCGCGGACGAGGCCGTCAAGCGGATGCTCCTTCTGCGCGTCGATGGCGGCGCGATAATACACGCCGTCGAGGATCATATGGATATGCAGATCGCCGAACATGGTTTTCCCTCCCGAAATATCGGTGGGGCTGCCGTTAACAGCAGCCCTACCCGAGCGTGTCGAAAAAGCCTTTTCGACACGCTCTCAAACGAGACCCGTTTCACTGGGCTCTCGTTTGAAAAGGCTGCGGCTCGCGGCAGCGCACGAAGGGCGCACCCTTCGCACGTTTGCGAGCCGAGCGGTATTTTCTCCGACGTACACGCCGCCGGAGAAAATGATTCCTATTTTCTTTGCGCTTGCGAGCGCAAACTCTGCGAGGCTCTTTATACAAACTGAGGAAACTCTGACGATTTCCTTTGCCTTCAGCTGGGAAGGCTTTTCGACAGACTGCGGTGGGGCTGCCGTTAACAGCAGCCCCACCCGGAATATTGGAACTTTTGGCACAGAAGCACGTCTTACAGGTGCAGCACGCGTTCCTTGATCTCCTGCGTTCTGCCCTGATTCCAGAACTGCGTGCCGATGTAGCCGCAGGTGCGGCGGGCGACATTCATCTTGCTCTGGTCGGTGTTGCCGCAGTTCGGGCAGGTCCAGACGAGCTTGCCATCCGTGTCCTCCAGCACCTCGATCTCGCCGTCGTAGCCGCAGACCTGGCAATAATCGGACTTTGTGTTCAGCTCGGCATACATGATGTTGTCATAGATGAACTTCATGACCTCGAGCACGGCGTCGATGTTGTTCTGCATATCCGGCACCTCGACATAGCTGATGGCGCCGCCGGGCGAAAGGGCCTGGAACTGCGACTCAAAGGCCAGCTTGTCGAAGGCGTTGATCTTCTCCGTCACATGGATGTGATAGGAGTTCGTGATATAGCTCTTGTCCGTCACGCCGGGGACGATGCCAAAGCGCTTCTGCAGGCACTTGGCAAATTTGTAGGTCGTGGATTCCAGCGGCGTGCCATAGAGGCTGAAGTCGATGTGCGTCTCCGCGCGCCACTTGGCGCAGGCCGCGTTCAGATAGCGCATAACATCCAGCGCAAACGGCGTCGCCGAGGGATCGGTGTGGGACTTGCCCGTCATATACTTCACGCACTCATACAGGCCCGCATAGCCGAGCGAGATGGTCGAATAGCCGTTGTAGAGGAGCTTGTCAATGGGCTCGCCCTTCGGCAGGCGCGCCAGCGCGCCATACTGCCACAGGATGGGGGCTGCGTCGGACAGCGTGCCCTTCAGGCGCTCGTGACGGCACATCAGTGCGCGGTAGCACAGGTCCAGCCGCTCGTCGAAAATTTTCCAGAACTTGTCCATTTCCTTGCCGGAGGACAGCGCCACATCGACAAGGTTCAGCGTCACGACGCCCTGGTTGAAGCGGCCGTAATACTTCGGCTTGCCCGGCTCATAGTTCCCGGCATTGGCCACGTTGTCCCAGCCGTTGCCGGAGGAGTCCGGCGTCAGGAAGCTGCGGCAGCCCATGCAGGTGTAGACATCGCCGTTGCCCGGCGTCTCGCCCTTCGAGAGCTTGAGCTCGCGCATTTTCTTCTCGGAGATATAGTCCGGCACCATGCGGCGCGCCGTGCACTCCGCAGCCAGCCGCGTCAGGTAGAAATACTTCGAATCCTCGTGGATGTTGTCCTCCTCGAGCACATAGATGAGCTTCGGGAAGGCCGGGGTGATCCACACGCCCTTTTCGTTCTTCACGCCCTGATAGCGCTGACGGAGCGTCTCCTCGATGATGATGGCCAGATCGTGCTTCTCCTGCGGATTGCGCGCCTCGCCGAGGTACATGAACACCGTGATGAACGGCGCCTGGCCGTTCGTTGTCATGAGCGTGACGACCTGATACTGGATGGTCTGCACGCCGCGCTTGATCTCCTCGCGCAGGCGCTCCTCGACGATCTTGGAAATACGCTCCTCCGCGGCCTCGGCCCCGAGCTCACGGATCTCGCGCACCACACTCTCGCGGATCTTCCGGCGGCTGACGTCCACGAACGGGGCCAGATGCGTCAGAGAGATGGACTGGCCGCCATACTGGTTCGAGGCGATCTGCGCGATGATCTGCGTGGCGATGTTGCAGGCCGTGGAGAAGGAATGCGGCTTCTCAATGAGCGTGCCGGAGATGACCGTGCCGTTCTGCAGCATGTCCTCGAGATTGACAAGGTCGCAGTTGTGCATGTGCTGGGCATAGTAATCCGCATCGTGGAAATGGATGATACCGGCCTCATGCGCCTCGACGATATCCCGCGGCAGCAGGATGCGGCGCGTGATATCCTTCGAGACCTCGCCCGCCATATAGTCGCGCTGCACGGCGTTGATGGTCGGGTTCTTGTTGGCGTTCTCCTGCTTGACCTCCTCGTTGTTGCATTCGATGAGGGACAGGATGCGGTCGTCCGTCGTGTTGGACTGGCGGACAAGGCTGCGGGTATAGCGATAGGTGATATAGCGCTTGGCGACCTCGAAGGCCCCGTGCGCCATGATCTGGTCCTCGACGAGATCCTGGATCTCCTCGACGGACAGGCTGCGGTTCATTTCCTCGCAGCGGATCTCAACGGCCTGCGCGATGCGGTCGATCTGCAGCGGCGTCAGGCGCTCGGCCTCCTCGGCCGCATTGTTGGCCTTTGTGATGGCCACGATGATTTTTTCGATGCGGAACGTCTCTTCCGCTCCATTTCTCTTGATGATCTTCATGGTATTCTCTCCCTGGGCTTTGCCCGTTTCTCTGTGTTACTCCGAATTCTCGATCCTTTCAGAACGATCCCAGCCGTTTCCCGCTGCGCATTTTTTTGAGGCAGTGCAGCATCCGGCCGTCGTTCACGCACCCCTATTATACTATATCTTGTGGTTATTTCAAGTCCTAACCACAATATTTTCCAAAAAACTTTTTAACGGGCCGGAATGCCTTTTTTCGCAGCAGGGCTTTCCTTTCCGGCAAAAGCGCGTTATAATGAATATGAACTTACGCTCTGGAGTCATGATTATGAAACGAATCGTCACCATGCAGGACCTGTCCTGCATCGGAAAATGCTCGCTGACCGTTGCGCTGCCGGTGCTCTCCGCCATGGGGCTGGAATGCGCCGTGCTGCCGACGGCCGTCCTCTCGGCGCACACCGCCTTCGAGGGCTTCCGCTATGAGCCGCTCTCGCTCACGCCGGTCGCGGACCACTGGCAGCAGCTCGGCCTGCAGTTCGACATGATCTACACCGGCTATCTCGGTGGCAGGGCTCAGGTGGATCAGGCGCTCGACTTCTTCACGCGCTTCCCCGCCATGCGGCTCGTGGACCCTGTCATGGCCGACCACGGCGCGCTGTATGCCGGGCTGGAGCCGGACTTCCCCGCCGTGCTCCGCACGCTCTGCGCGCAGGCTGACCTCATCACGCCGAACATCACGGAGGCCTGCCTGCTGACCGGGCTGGAATACCGTGAGACGCACGACGACAGCTACATCCGCACGCTCCTGGAGCGGCTGCTCGCGCTCGGGGCGCGCACGGCCATCCTGACCGGCGTCCGGACGGAGCCAGGCCGCGTCGGCGTGGCGTGCATGGATGCCGCGGGCGCGGTGTCGCAGTGCAGCGCACCGTATGTTCCCGCCGTGTTCTACGGCACGGGCGACCTGTTCGCCAGCACCTGCGCAGGCGCGCTGACGCTCGGCTGGAGCGTACACGATGCCATGGATCTGGCCTCCGCCTACGTTGCGGACACCATCGCCGAGACCCGGCGCGAACCGGATGCCCGCTGGTACGGCGTGAGCTTCGAGGCAACTATTCCCCAACTTCTCCGCCGCATGGCGCAAAGGAGGCCCTCCCATGCAGAAAATTGACCGCACGCGGCGGAAGCGCCGCTATCTCGTCCTGTCGTTCTTCGTGCCATTCGGCGTGATGCTGCTGTGCTTCATACTTGGCGGCCTTTGGCCGTTCGGCGACCGGCAGGTGCTGGCGCACGACATGTGGCATCAATATTATCCCTTCTTCGTCTCGTTCCGGGAAAAGCTCCGTTCCGGCGGTTCGCTGCAGTACCTGCGCGAGGCAGGCATGGGCATCGGCTACCTGCCGCTGTATGCCTACTATCTCTCCAGTCCCCTGTACCTGCTGTCCGTGCTGGTCCCGGCGTCGCTGCTGCGGGAATTCTTCGCGCTGCTCGTTCTGACGAAGATTGGACTGGCCGGTCTGTTCTTCGCCGTCTTCCTGCGGACGGCGTTCCGCCGGAACGAGCCTGCGCTCGTGCCGTTTTCCATGATGTACGCCCTGTGCTCCTTTGTGGCGGGCTACTATTGGAACATCATCTGGCTCGATGCGCTGGCCCTCCTGCCGCTGATGCTGGCGGGCATGGTCAGCCTGCTGCGCGAGGGCCGCTTCCGCCTGTATACGCTGGCGCTGGCACTCTCGCTGCTGTGCAACTACTATCTTTCGTTTTTCTGCTGCATCTTTGTCGGGCTGAGCTTCTTTGTCTGGTGCATCTGCCGCTGGGACGGCTGGAAGCGCTTTTTCCGCCGCTTCTGCCGCATCGCGCTGTGCACGCTGCTCGGCGTCGGCATGGCAGCCGTTCTGCTGCTGCCGACGCTCTACGGCCTGCAGAACACCCACTCCGCCGGGAACGAAGCGCCGGAGCTGCTGGCGCTGAACATCGCAGAGGACGCCTCCGGCAAGGCCGCGGAGGGCCAGAGCACGCTGGACCTGCTGAAGGAGCAGACGCTGCCGGGCCTCGCCTATGGCGCGCGGCGCGTGCTGGCCAACCTGCTCACCTCGACGGAGCCGACAAAAATGGAGGGCCTGCCGAACGTCTACTGCGGCTTTGCCGCCGTGGCGCTGGCCGTATTCTTCCTGTGCTGCAAAAAGGTCCGCCTGCGGGAAAAGCTCCTGAGCGTCGGCCTTCTCGCCTTCTTCCTGCTGAGCTTCCTGTTCCGCACGCTGGATTATTACTGGCACGGCGGGCATTTCCCCAATATGCTCCCCTATCGCTTCAGCTTCCTGTTCAGCTTTGTGCTCATCGTCATGGCCTACCGTGCGTGGACGCTGCTGGACTGCTTCCGCAAGCGATATCTGTTCGTCATCCTTCCCGTATGTCTCGGCATCATCCTGTGCGGGCTGGGGCTGGAGGGCAGCATGCGCCGGATGCTCCTGAGCGCGCTGGCGCTGGCCATTGTATGCCTTGCGCTCGTGCTGTATCGCCCGGTGCGCAGGCGGCAGCTCCTCAGCATGGTGCTGCTGTTTGCCGTCATCGGGGCGGAAATGGTCTGCAGCATCGCCATGGGCGTGGCAAAGGTCTCGCTCACGTCCCGCTCGTCCTATCCGCGCGAGTCTGAGGATGTGCAGGCCGTCCTGCAGGCCGTGCCCGAGGGCAGCGGCCGCGTGGAGGTCACGTCCTACCAGACGCTCAATGACGCCGCGCTCAACGGCTACCGTGGTATTTCCATCTTCACCTCGTCGGCAAACGTCCGCTTCAACCGCTTCAGCCGTTCGCTCGGTCTGGCCTCGTGGCCCGCAAGCAACCGCTACCTCTATTATGAGAGCAGCCCGTTCACGAATCTGATGTGCGGCCTCGAATACCTCATTGACCGCGACGGCCAGCAGCGCGACACGTCCTACACGACCGTCGCCGCGCAGTCCGGCAATGTCCTGCTGCTGCGCAGCCGCGCCTATCTCGGCCTCGGCTTTGTGGCGGACCCTGCGCTGGGCAGCTTTGTGGCGGAGCAGAACGTCTATAACCCCATCAAGGAGCAGGAGGAAATGTTCCGCATGGCCACGGGGCTGGATGACGCGCTCTACACCCACCTGAAATATGACACGCTCGAAGCGCCGGACACCTGCGATCTGCGCGCCAGCGGCACGAGCGGCACGCAGTACAGCTATTCCACGCAGGACGCCGACGGGCAGAGCGAGCTGAGCATCTCCTATGTCGTGCCGCAGGACGGCCTGCTCGTCGCCACAACGAAGTCGTCCGGCAACTATGACCTGACCGTCTACCGCAACGGCGAGCGGCTGTTCACGCGCAATATCAAGGTCCGCTGCCTGTTCAGCCTCGGCTGCTTCAAGGCGGGCGACACCGTCACCCTGACCTACCCCGTTGCCGAGGGTAAGGAGGGCACGATCTCGCTGGACGTGGCCGAGCAGAACGACGCCGTGTTCGACGAGGGACTTTCCCGCCTGTCCCGGAGCGTCTGGAACGTGACGGAGGACACGGACACCAGCCTGTCCGGCACGGTGGACGCCGCAGAGGACGGCCTGTTCTACACATCCATTCCCTACGAGAACGGCTGGCGCGCCTATGTGGACGGCGTTGAGGTCCCACTGGCGCAGACGGCCAGCGCCTCGTCCGAGAGCGTCCGGCTGACGGACGCCGTCATCGCCTTCCCGCTGACGGCCGGGCAGCACACCATCGAGCTGCGCTATACCGCGCCCGGCCTGAAGACCGGCGCGATCATCTCCGGCGTGAGCCTCGGCCTGTTCCTGCTGCTGGCGCTGCTCCTGCGCCGCCGCCCGCTGTTCGGCGGCGAGGCGGACGTGCCGCCCGTGACGGAATTCGCCCTGCTGCCGGATAGCCTGCCGGAGGCCCCGGCAGAAGCCGAAACGCCCGAAAATGCAGAAGATACCACGCCGGAGCCGGACGATCTGGACGGCTGGCGACAGTGGCTCGATACCCACCCCGAACCCAACGATCAGAAAGGAGATCCCCCTCATGCAGAATTATGATCCGCAGCAGGACGTCATCCCTGCCGCCCCCGAGCCGCAGCGCCCGGTTCCCGGAACCGCAAAGGCGTTTTCCATCGTCGCCTTCGTCTGCGGCATCTGTTCCCTCGTCACGCTTTTTGTCGGCATCCAGTTCGGCATCGCCGGACTCGTGTTCGCGTCCCTCTCGCGCCGCCGCGCGGGCTTTGACCTGCCGCGCAACCGCAAGGGCCGCATCATGTCCATCATCGGGCTGATCGTCTCGGTGCTGTGGCTGATTCTCTATATCATCCTCTTCGTCTACGCCGTGAACGGCATTGTGGACGGCACCATCCCCACCCCGACGGAGGGCTTCTACTTCTTCAACACCTGATGCGCAAAAAAATGGCCTCCACCGCACAGCCGGTGGAGGTCCGCTTGGCGAAAAAAGCCCGAAGGGACTTTTTTGACAAGCTGTGCCGGGAAAGCCCTAAGGGCTTTCCCGGCAGTTTTTATCTGTTCCAGCGCCGGTCGTCCCACTTCTTGCCGTAGTAGAAGAGAACAATCTCGCAGTCCGTGCAGATCTGAGCGAGCTTCGTCGCGCCGTCATCCGGGAAGGTCTGAAAGAGCTTCCCGCCCAGCAGCGGGATGTCCCCGCGGGACTTCAGCGGCCAGTTGATCCAGTACTTCTCCTCATCGGTGAAATACAGGACACCGCCGCTTTGAATCAGCCCGCGCCGCATGGTCCTGCCGCAGAGCGGGCAGGGCTTTGGGTCAAATTCCGAGACAGTATTTCTGAGTTCAGACTCTTCCATTCCGCCCTCCTAGCTTCCATACCGGAAGTGCGTCGTCCACGTTGCCTCTCCCATCTGCTCGAGCGCATATGCATCCTCCTCCGGATAATAGACCGAGCGCAGCACGATCACGTCATAGTCGATCTCGAGCGAAGCCTCGATGTCGTCCTGCGTTTTGTAGCTCACATTCAGATGCATCGGCCGGTCCATGCTGGAAACGACCTCCGTGACCTCGCTGCACTGATAGAGATACGGCTGCAGGGCCACCCCGTCATAGACGGTCCCATGCTCGGTCTCCTCCTGCGCCGTGCAGAGCGACAGGATGGTCTCCGCAAGGGTCTTATCCCCGCGGACATCCTCCGGGAACGAAATGGTGTAGGCCTCGCAGGCCGTGCGTTCCTTGTCCGTCATGGCTCGGGTCCGGCTGATTCTGCAGCCCGCCATCCCGGCGGCAGCCAGCACCAGCGCCAGCACGACCGCCGCGATCCTTCTTCCGCTCTGTTTCATTCTGTGCCGCCTCCTGTCCGGCCTGAAAAGTCCTTTCTTGCGCTTCCAGTATACCAGTCCCCCCCCAATTTTACAAGACGGCAAATGTACCAAAAATCGACCTGTGGTGTTCCGCATCAAAACGGTTCCACAGGTCGATCTGCTGCATATTCCGGGCCTCTACGGCCTTTTCCAGAGCTGCAGGCGGCTTCCGGTATCCGGCAGCTGCGCATAGCCCGCGGCGCGCAGCAGAGCCGTCAGGCCCTCCAGCCCGTCCTCCCCATCCACGGCATAGGGCTTCAGGCTGCCGCTGTCCGTCGTTTCCACAACGACATAGTCCGTGCTGAGCAGGTGCTCCTGCGAGCAGTAGCGCAGGTCATAGAGCACGGCGCGCCGCGACAGCGGCACCACAAGGAACGTCGTGGCCGTGACGCTCGCATCGTCCGGGATGCGGTCCAGCACGGCGTCCGTCTCCTGCCAGACCGCGCGGTAGTCGAAATAGCGGTTGACATAATTCTCGGAGAGCGGCAGGATGTTCCCGCAGAAGCACACGCCCGCCAGCAGGGCCGCCGTAGCCGCCAGCGCCGGGCGGTTCCAGACGCGCGGCAGCTCCGCCAGATTCACGGCCGTCAGGTAGAACAGGCAGGCCGCAGAGCCGTAGGTGTACTGGAAGAAGATGCTGTGCTGATAGGTGTAATCCGACATCAGGTTCACAAGCAGGAACGGGATGAGCAGCACGAGCCGCTCATAGCGCCGCGTGCACAGCGGCAGGAACAGCAGCGGCCCCATCGTCAGGAAGAAGAACGCGATCTTCTCGCCCTCGAAGCACTCCCGGAGCGTCCGCACCGGCGAGAGCAGCACAGCCTTGATGACCGTGAACAGCGAATCCGAGCCGTCGTAGAGGAAATTGCTGTAGCGATAGGACATAACGCCGTCGCCGTCGGCAGCGAGCCAGGCCGTCACGCCGAGGAAATAGCCCACTGCGCCGACGAGCATCGCACCGCCCGTGAGCAGGCCCCAGCGCCGCTCCGCCCCGGTGCGGGTCAGAGCCCGCAGGACCACCCACAGCGCAATGACCGCGACATAAACGGGCGCGTCCTCCTTGACCATGCAGGTCAGCACGGAGAACAGGGCAACGCCCCACACGCAGCGGCGGTCGAGGAAGTCGAACAGCCACAGCAGCAGCGGCGTGAGGAATTTGTTTTCATGCACGTCATAGCTCGTGCCGCCCGCATAGGCAGGCCAGAGCAGCAGCAGGGCGCACAGCAGACCGGCCGTCACACCGGACAGACCGTGCCGCCGCGCAATGCGCCAGAGCGGGATGACCGCCGAGGCCAGCAGTAGGGCCTGCAGCACCTCGAGCGTCACGGGCGACGGGAACAGGGCATAAAACGGCAGGAACAGATAGTAGATCGGCGAAACGTGCACGGCAAAGTGCGACAGCACGCGGTCGCGCTCGCAGGTCGTCACGGGCAGGCCCGTCGTGCGCATACTGTGGAACATCTGGGAAAAGATGCCGAAGTCATAGGTCGGCGCGGCATAGCTCAGCACGCGGAACACCGTCAGCGCCAGCACGGCCACAAGAAACACGGCTGCGGCGGCCGCGGCGATCACAAGTCCCGCGCGGCGGCCGGTGCACGCCGGCGCAGCTGTCAGGCTCTCTCCGTCCATCCGCGCGCCATAGGCGGCGTAGACGAGCAGAAGGGCCAGCACGACAAGCCCGGCGCACAGCAGCGGCACGGACCACGAGGCGCACAGGCCCAGCACGAGCTGCCAGCCGAAGCACAGCAGCAGGGCCGCGCGCTCCCAGTGCGCCGTGCGCCAGCGAAGGCCCGCCAGCGTCAGCAGGGCAAAGGAGGCCGCCGTCCCCACGAGCAGCAGCGGGAACGACTGCCCCGTCAGGGCGGAAAAGCCGCTCAGCACCCGTTCGGGCGCGGGCAGACAGGTATATTGTATGGCTCCGGTCAGCAGCCACGCCAGAAGCAGGCGCCGGATCACATCCCCTGCGGCCGGGCGGGAAATCACACGCATAATCTCACCTTCCGCCGGGATTGTACCATAAATGCAGCCGCCTGTCAAACGGTCAACGCCCCCCTCCCGCCGAAGCGAAAGGGGGGCGCCAAGGAAAGGAAAGCGTCGGTTTTGAAACGTCAGCTCTTCATACTGTTCTGAAAGCGAACCAGAACCGTCGCGGCCTGCGCGCGGGTCGCCGTACCGGCGGGCTCGAGCGTGGTGGCGGACGTGCCGTTGATCACGCCGTTTGCCACGGCCCACTGCATGGCAGCCTGTGCATAGCCGCTCACGGAGGAAGCATCCGCATAGGCGCTGAGGTCGGCCTCTGCGCTCACGTCAAGCTCCCAATAGGCGGCGTAGCGATACAGGATCGCTGCCATCTGCTCACGGGTGATGGCGGCATCCGGATCGAAGGACGTCTCGGAGACGCCGTTGACGATGCCGTTCTTTGCGGCCCAATCCACGGCGGCGGCGTAGTAGCTGCCCTCTGCCACATCCGTGAAGCCTGCCTTCTGGTCGACTGCGGGCTGACCCTCCATACGGTAGAGCACCGTGACGAACATGGCGCGGGTGATGGCACTGTCCGGATCGAACAGGTCGCTGCTCACACCGTTGAACAGGCCGCGGTAGACTGCCTCAAGGATGGTCTCCTCGGCCCAGTGGCCGGAGATATCCTGGAACTTGCCCTTCAGATCCTCATAGTTCTTGTCCAGGACGTGGATCGTGACGGACTTTTTGAAGTCGCCGACGGAGGCGGTCACAGCCACGTCGCCGCGCTTCAGGCCCTTGATGGTCACGCTGCTGTTGTCACTGGAGACGATCTCGGCGATCTCGGGATCGGAGACCTCCCAATTCAGGAGCGCCGTGTAATCCTCCGTGTCGGTGTTCCGGATGGTCAGCTCGTCGCCAATGTAGATCGAGTCCGTTTCCGCAGAGAGGCTGATGTTGTCATCGAGCTGCGAACCGGTAATGGTATAGGCGGAGCAGTTGCCTGCGTAGTCATATCCGAGGAAGATATCGGTACGCGAGTCGGTGTACATCATGCTGCCGGATTCGCTCATGCCGTGGACGCCCTCGCCGTTCGGCTGCGCGGTCGGGAAATAGGTGGAGGTAAAGGCGGAGGCATAGAAGTCGCCGGTCTCTTCATCATATTCGATGGTGATGCTCATGTCGTAGTCCTGATACCAGGCCTCGTTCGATTCCACAGAGATCGTGTACATGGACTCCGGTCCCCAGCCCCAGTCTTCCGTCTTGTAGCTGAACGTCGGCTTCTTGCTGTTCGGGCCGGTCGTGTCGATATAGAACGTATACTCGAGCGTCTGGGTCTTGGCGGTCTTGCACTCCGGAGTGATCTCCGCCTTGACGGAGATGAGGGAGTTCTCCGGCTGGCTGCACTTGGAATAATCAATATATTCCTCGCCGTCCTCGTCCACGCCCTTGGCGTAGAACCAGCTCATGTCGAAGTCTCCGGCCTCGCTGCCGGCGTAAACGCCGCCCGCGTAGCTCTTCTGCAGGAATTCGGTATCCTGCTCGGACAGGACCTCGCCCGTCGTCAGGTTCGTGACGGTGTAGTGGATGTTATCGACGTTGCGCAGCAGGCCGATCTGCAGGTAGAACGCGTCGAGCGAATTGTCGCCGTTCGGAGAGACGCCCGCCGTCTCCGGCACAAAGCCCTTATAGGCCGCGAACATCGTGGAGAAATTGAACTCGTCCATCGGGAGCATGGACATGCCGGGGGCGGCCGTATCGCCCAGCCAGGACTTCTCGGTCATCCAGGAAAGAGCATCGCTGTCGCTGATGGGGCGGTAGCTGTAGATACCGCTGGTGACCTGATCGGCCGTGTTGTAGGAGCGCGCACCGCCCAGAATGGTCGCGTAGCTGCCGGTCTCGGCAACGGGAGCCGCGCCGAAGTCGCCGTAGAACGCGAGGAACGGGACGGACAGGGTGACGGCGTCCTTGCTCGTGAGCTGGACAAAGCCCTCGACATATGCGCCGTTCGGGAAGCGCTCGTCATAGTAGGCCTTCTGCGCGTCGGTCAGCTGCAGGGTCACGGTGACCTGTGCAGTCGCACCGGCGGGAACCGTCAGCTCGTTGCCGTTCAGGCTGGTGGTATAGGTCGCGTCGAGCTTCTTTGCATAGTTCTGCGTGAGATAGGTGACCTTGCCGCCCTTGACGAGGCCGCCCTCTGCAGCCTGGCCGAGGCCCTGCAGGCTGAGCGCATAGGTTTTGGCTTCCTTGGAGAAGTTGACGACGCTGAACTTCATCTCGTACTTGCCGGTCTTCTCGGCATCGTCGCCCAGCTCAAGCTTTGCCTTGTCGGTGCCCTCGACGGTGATGTAAGCACCGGACTTCACGGCGTTGCCGATGTTGGCAAGGCCTGCACCCTGACGGCGGACGAAGTAATAGGTGCCGTTTGCTTCATCGACGATCGGCGTTGCCGTGCTCATAAGCAGGCAGTTGGCGACCTTGGCATAGTCCTCTTCCGGGATGGAGGTCGTCTTCAGATACTGCCGCAGCAGCGCCATGGAGGCGGCGACGGCCGGAGAAGACATAGAGGTGCCGGAGGCAACGGCGAAATACTCGCCATAGTATGCGGAGAAGACGTTACCGCCGATGCCGGTGATCTCCGGCTTCAGAGAGAGGCCTTCCGTCGGGCCCCAGGACGAGAACGAGGACATCTCGCCCGCAAAATTGCTGCGGTTCCAGTCGGCCTTGATGCTGACAGTACCCGTGCTGTTGTTCTGCTTCATCCAGTTGAATTCCGTCAAATTGACACGGGCAACGGGAACGTCATAATTGGTGAGCTCAACATTCACATAATCGTACTCTTCCCCTTCGGCGGGCGTCGGATCGTAGAGCGCAAGGCCCACGGCACCGGCCGCCTTGGCCGCCGCGACAAGGGAATCGGCATTGCCGCCCTCAAACGGCAGGAAGACGATCTTGCCGTCGGAATTCTTCACGGACTCGGTATAGGCATAGACGCCGCCTTCAAGCGCCTCGGTCGGCTTCAGGTTCTCATAGAAGCCCTTGCCCTCCGGGATATTTTCGACCTCGCTGGTCGTCATGTACTGATCGATCTGATGGCTGGCATTGTACCAGCCGAAGACGCCCAGGTCATAGAGCCACTTCACGCCTTCATTCTCGGCACTGGCGACAGTCAGGACGGAGTCGAACGTGCCGGGCATGCCCAGCGTGCCGCTGGAGACGCTCGTGGACTTGATCTGCTCATCGCCCCAGAGGCTCTCGGTGCCGGTAAAGCCATCGTTGCCGGCGGAGACGCAGACGCTGATACCCGCTGCGGTGGCGGCGTCATAGACCTCGGTCACGCCCTCGTAGTAATACGGGCCGCTGGAAAGGCCGAGGGAGAGGTTCGCGCAGTCGACGCCGAGGGTAATGGCGTCTTCAATGGCGGCGATGAGATAATCGAAATAGCAGTTTCCGCCCTTGTCAAAGACCTTCATGATGACAAGCTGTGCCTCCGGCGCAATGCCGAGGGACGTCATATCGAACTGCTCCTGAGCCGCTTCGGTCAGGTTGCCCGCAATGATACCGGCAACGTGTGTGCCGTGGCCCATCATAGTGTCGTCATCGGAGCCGAAGTTGGCCTCGCCGTCGGCATAGTTGAAGCCAAACGGGACCTTGCTGCTGTAATAAATGGTGTCAAGCACCGTGGACTTATCCAGCTCTTCGGCATGCAGGGTCTTGCTGTCGAGGATGGCCGCGATGTCATCCTTGCTGTAGGCAACGGCATCGGGATCGGACGGCTCCTTGGAGAACGTGGGATTCTCATAGCACAGGCCGGTGTCGATGACGGCGACGCTCATGCCGGTGCCGTCATAGCCCGCGTCCCATGCGGCGTTCGCGCCCATACCGGCGGCCGCGAACTTCATGTTCGTGCTGATCTGAGAGGCGTCCGTCTCCACGGCATTGATCTCCGGCACGGAGTAGCACGGGGAAAGGAAGACCTTCTTGACGCCCGGCAGCTTGCTGAGCGTTTCCATATCGCCATAGAAAACCGTGGCGGCAATGGCGTTCGTCACAAGGGAGAACTGGCCCGTGACCTCAATGCTGTGGCCCAGCTTCTTCTTTGCGGCGGAAAGGACGGAGGACTGGCCGTTCTTCACGCTCTGCACGGCGGCCAGCTCTGCCTTGCCGAGGCCCTTGCCCAGCTCCACGGACATGCCGTCCATCTCGCAGACGGCCGGAGCCTCGAGGGAGATGATGACCTTGACCTTGTCATTCTTCTCGTGGGCCTCGCTCACGACGGTGACCTTATCGCCATCGCTGTAATCCTCGCCGCTCAGGATCGCCTTCACGGCATCGGAATAGGCTGCCGCTTCCTTCGCGTCATATTCGCGGCAGACCAGCGTCTGACCATCGTCCGTCGTGATGGTGCTTTCCGCGCCATAGGACAGCGAGGCCAGCGCCTTGGCCTCCGTTGCGCTGAGGGTGCGGCCGGAAATATAGGTATCCTGCGTTGCCTTGCGCGTGTAGATCCGTCCGTCGGTGGACTGGTATACATAGGTATAGCCCGCCGGGACGTAGGTGGTCTTGCTGTCTGTGGCATAAATGACCTTGCTGGCCGACTCCTCCGCCTTCGGAGCGCTCTGCACTGCACCGGCAGAGGTCACACCGAGAAGGCCGAGCGCCATTGCCAGGCAAAGGACAAGCGCCATCAGCTTTTTCGCCAACGTTTTCATATCTTTCCTCCTTGTTTTTTTCTCTTGCCGGGTTCTCCGTGCAGAGAGAATAAATATGCAAATAGTTTACTCTCCGCGCCTGCATCTGTCAATCCCGCAACAATTCCATATTTTTGCTATTTTGCATGTCAAAAAAGCAACGGCATTCACAAATCGTTCTCAATTTGTTCATTTATTTCCGTTCTCTATTGACATTTTTCCTTCCATATGCTACTGTTAATATGTTGTGCGCCAGTAAGCACCGTCGAAATAAATGCAAACAGCGCGGGCCGCTTCGCAATTCGAAGCGGCCCGCGCTGCATTTTTCAGAATCAATCCGTCATTTTTGCCTTCTCCGGCATCAGAAACAGATTGAGATCCACGTCGCCGGTAATGCCATCGACCACCCCGGTGCTGGAATATTGCAGGCAATCGAAGTGATAAAGAAATTCCGGTGTCGTGCCGTACTCCGCAAGCCAGAGAACATAGTCCTGCAAATAGCCCAGATCAAAGTATGTATATCCATACGTCTGGTTGAAGTAAACGCCCGCCGTATACCCGGCGGCCTCCACCGTCTGGCAGAAGGCAACTGCGCACTGCGTCAGCGGCAGGCCATCCGGCGAGGGGATGCGCGTGGAGCCTGCGACCGTCTCCCAGTCATAGAACACGGGAAGCTCCAGCGTGCGGCCGTCAAGCAGCTCCAGCGTGTAATCGGCCTCCTCGCGGGCCTCCTCGAGCGTCGTGGCCTGCGAGAAGAAATACACGCCGACCTGCACGCCCGCAGCCCGTGCGGCCGTATAGTTCTCGGCAAACCAGCTGTCCTCACGGAGCGAGCCCTCGGTATAGCCGCGGTAGCCAATGCGGAGAATGGCAAAATCCACGCCCGCTGCACGGACGGCAGCCCAGTCGATCTTCTCCTGATGCTCCGAAACGTCCACGCCGGTCAGATGTGCGCTTTTTGCATAGCGCAGCATGCCGTTCTCCTCATAAAACGAATCAGCGTCATAGTGATTCTTGGCAATGTTCTGCTTCTCGTCCGGTGTGGCCGGTCCGCTCTCAAAAAAGCGGCGGTAAACGAGAATGGCGGATGCCGCGACCACGGCGACGAGCAGCAGCGCCAGCAAAATATCGCGCAGCACGATGCCTGCACTGCGTTTTCGGTTTCTCTTTGTCATATCCCTGTCCTTTCGGGTCGCCGAAGGCGGTTTTCTGTCGTGCCTACAGTATACCACATTCGTCAACCCGCGGCAAGAGCCGCCGTTTTTCGAAATTCGGGCTTGCCGCCGAGGACAAAGTATTGTAGAATAGGCGCATACATTTGATCATCTTCAGACTGTCAAAAACCCGCCAAGCCGAAAGTTTCGGAGGGAAGAAAAGTGTGAAAGGAAACCGTCAGGGTGTCCTTTC
>OJQT01000599.1_pt1 | contig 16783 bp, 17 predicted proteins | sample 1598771 | NCBI WGS metagenome assembly OJQT01 (sample SAMN03922517, study PRJEB24848) | human gut metagenome | isolation source: stool sample | host: Homo sapiens | place: Germany | collected 2010-02
ACGGGTCTTGTGCCGCCCTGTTCAGAGCCGATATGCGGATCAGGTTTTGCGTAGTAAATATCTCCACGCCTGACAGTTCTTTTCATTTGAATACCCTCCAATCTATATTTGACATACGGTTTCTGTCTATGTAATAAGCCAGACGAAAGGCTTTTTGAGGTCGGGAGCATATAAAACAAAGCTCTGTTCTCATTGATAACCTTATATCTGGCTTTATGATCATGGCATTTCTATTTGTCCTCGACACCCCGAAATGCAAATGCGCAAAAGCGCAGGGAAGTCGCCAAACGGTCAGCAGCGAACTGACGCCACGGGAGTTTCACCCCAACTGTCGTTCTGACAGAGCCGCCCTCATTGCCTGCGACGGTTTTATCACGCTCGGACTGTGACTGGACGGGAGTATCATTGTCCTCTTTGTGGGTTATGGCGAAATCGGGAGCTACCCGATATTTTGAGTAGGTAGTTATCGCTCTCTGCTTTACAGCAGGTTATGGCGTACCTCTCGACACGCTTATGCTCATCACGATCACAAAGAGAAGGTATTTGGCGAATGGGTATTCGGTTTTCAAAGAGCAATCCCGTTTTCGCCACACAAAGGAAAACAGGGCGAGAGGTTTTGTCCTCTCACCCTGTAGCCCGTGGGAACGCTCAATTTTCCCCTCTACTCAAAAATTTTTTGGATTTTTTCTTTGAGCCTATCCAATCGCCTGTAAACGGCTTTCTCCGTGATACGCAGATACGATGCAATTTCACGGGTAGAATATCCCTGTACCTTCATAAAAGCGATACGCAGAGTAAGCCTGTCCACCTTAATCAGCACTTGATAGAGCTGCTGATTTTCGATGTTATCCAGAAAGTCCTCAACCGTTTTTATTTCGGGCTGTGTCATATCCGTTGCGACTTCTTCAAGGTATGTACCTGTTTCTTGCATACGCTGATAGTAACGCCTGTCGGAATTAAAAATCGCCCAATCGTGAACACGGAGCGTTTCTATGTCGCTTTCGCTGACCCCTAAACTCCGTAGCTGTTTTTCCTCGGCTTCTTTCCAGAGCCGCCATTTCTTTTGTTCTCTGGCTTTGTTGTACGCCATACTGTTTCCTCCAATCTGAATTTTTTGAAAACTCAGACTGGCGGGCGGACTGCGACAACCAACGCCAGATGCGGGCTTGTCCTGTATCAAAGAGAAGCAGGACAAGCAAAAAGCCGCAAAGGTACAAAGACCTCTGCGGCAATAAGCATAACTATACCTACGGCATAGAAATGAAATCTCTATTTGAAAACCATAAAAGTGCCACGAACAGGCGAGGATTTTTTTAACAGCTTATCCTCGTTCATGCGTGACACTCTATATGTATCCGCTGCTTCTGATGAGCAGCGTTGCGGTCATATTAGACCAACACATAAAAAATCCCTCCAAACCTTAAACGGGCTTAGAGGGCTGAGCTATTTTTGTTTGGGCGTGACAGAGCAGCCCACCAAAGCACCGTTTTTTTATTTGGTGGGCTGTGCTGCCAAATTTATTGATGAAAAAAGAGCCGACGAGCTGTGAGGTATCTCACAGGTTCATCGGCTCTGCGTCTTAGCGTCTGGCACTTCTGCTTTTGTGATATTCAGTTGCTTTGCATTTATCAAGGTCTGCTGTGGCATTTAGGGCAGAATAGTGAGAAGTTCTTTAGCTCTGTATCCTCCCGTATCTGTACCCTTGTTTTGTTGCCGCAGACGGGGCATAGTATAAACTTTTCTTTTTGTATTAGGCATATTTCCTCCGACTCACAAACGCAAGATTGCCTTAGCTATTGTTGCCAAGGAAAGCCGCAAGTCCCTTTTGCACTTCTGCTGGGTCTTTGACACTATATGTGAAAGAAAGTGTTGCGTTTGTTTCAATCCAAATCTTAGAATAATCAGAAGTGAAGCTGATTACGGAGTCCATAGAATTGTCTGCTCGGTAAAATGTAATCTTGTTATTTCCCTCGCTGTCATTCCAAGAGCCTCTCTTGACTTCTTTCGTGTTGACCTCAATACCTTCTATGAAGGTCAGCAGTTGATTGAAGTCTTCACTGTCTGTAATAGTCGTATTTCCATCGGCGGTCTTTATTGCGGCATGAGTTGCGGACTGCGTAGCTATTGCGGGAATGCCCGTAATAGCATCCTTTGCCGTCGCATACTGCGGACGGTTAGGAATAAGGCATATTGAAATGACCGCAATTAGAATTACCGCCCCTAAACCTGCAAATCCAATGATTTTTTTCGTGTTTGATTTCATAACATTCTTTATCCTTTCTTTGGGATTTCCCTCGGCAAACGCCATCGGTACGCCAAGTGTGCTTTTTTCAATAGAAAGCTCTAAAAGCGACCGGCTGTATTCTTTGCGAATATCCTCCTTTGAATTTCTGATTACGCTTTCATCGCAGGACATTTCCATATCGGTAACGAACAGCTTGAACGCAAGCCATACAAGAGGGTTAAACCAATGCAGGATAAGAACCACATATCCCAATATTTTTGCAAGGTTATCACGCCGAGCGAGATGCGTCTGTTCGTGGGCAATTACATATTCCTGTGCGTCAGCCAAATTGCTCGGCAAGTATATTTTTGGATTTTGCAATCCAAGCGCAAAGGGCGTGCAGATTACTTGCGAAATATAAATATTATCCCGAAGAAGGACGGCACTCTGTAATTTCTTTTTGAGTTTGGAATATGAGCGTATGCTATACAGGCAAAACGCAAAAACGCCGATGAACCATATAATCTTCCCCCAAAAGGTAAATATCTGATATACATTTGCGTTAGAACCGAAAACCTCAGTTGCTACAACAGGGTTGATTACGCTGTCTATTGCTTTTATACCCGTTTCCACATAAGGGGTTTCAATATATAGCATATCCGTAGACAGCGGCGTGGTGTTGAACGGCAATATGCTCATGTTATTCAAGCTAATGGTGTTACTGCAATTGAAGAACTAACATTTTGCAAAATAATGTTGTTCAGCTATATTTATTATCATCAGAAGGTATTAATTACAGAAGATATAATTAAAGATTATGCTCAAGCCTTACTTAAACTTGATTTAATCAATACGTACGCTGATTTTTTAAGTCTTGATGAGGCATCTCTACTAAGTTTGGCGAAAAATCAAGGCGATAAAAAGCCGTTTCCATCATACGGAAATATCAGCTTGGCGCAATTAGCCGATAATATCAGAAATCGAACTTTGCCAAAGCGGTGTTTGGAAGTGAGTCAGAGCATCGTGCAAAACATTGTTATCAATGACCATGGTAAAGAAACGGAATTGAAAAATTTGTTAAACAAGATACAGACTGATAAATCGTATAACTTGGAAATGTTGGATGCGGACATTAATAATATGATTTCATATTATACGCGCTCAAACGAAAGATATATTGCGGGTTTTATGTCAAGATTTGAAGGCAACACCTATAATGATATATTAAAAATCCGTAAAGAAATTTATGATGAGCTGATTGGTGTATATGAAAAGCATAGGCAAAAAGTTGATTTTGATGTCTTTGACATCTATTTTGTGTTTCCTTCTGTAGTATCTTATGGAACACCAGGCGAAAAAAATGTTCTCGGTAGAGATGGCAAATTGATGTCTATTAATGATTTTGTCAAACTCGAACAGTGGGCATCAAGTTTTAACGCATATAAATGGCGAGGATATGTTTACGTCACAAAAAAGATAAACAAGGAATACGCCTTAGAGGCTTGTCGAACCGTGATTTTCGATGATAAAATAGAACTAAAAGAATTAAAGTCTTTTTTGAAAATCTGATATTGAAATTATACATAGCCGAGTGGTTTTCACCTAACGAAAATCACTCGGCTTTTTCTATTTCTGGAGGTGACTTGATTGAATGAGAAGCAGCAGACCCTATGTGCAGCTTGACCCTGCGGTTATCGAGCAAGCACGACAAATGGACTTGCTCTCCTATCTCAGAGCTTATGAGCCGAACAATCTCGTGCGTGTCAGTGGCAGCGTTTACTGCACCAGAGAACACGACAGCTTAAAAATTTCTAACGGCAAATGGTTTTGGTGGTCGAGAGGTATCGGCGGCGTTTCCGCCCTTGACTATCTTATCAAGGTCAAGGATTACGGATTTGTAGAAGCCGTCGAAGCTCTGGCGGGTGGTGCGGTTGAATGGACGCCGCCGCAAACGCCGAAAAAAGACGAGCCGAAAGTTCTGCTATTACCGCCGAAGAACAAGGATTGTGACCGAGTAATGCAGTATCTTTTTGGGCGTGGCATAGATTATCAGCTCATACAGAAGTGCATTGCGGACGGTACGATTTACGAAAGCACCGATTATCACAATGCCGTTTTTGTGGGCAAGGATAAATGCGGAACGCCTAAGTATGCCGCCTTGCGCAGCACCCTTGGCAGTCCCTTCAAGCAGGACGCTTCGGGAAGTGACAAGCGATATTCATTCCGACTGTTTGCAAAAGAGCCGACAAACACGGTGCATTTATTTGAGGCAGCCATTGATTTACTGTCCTATGCGACCTACCTTAAATGCGAGGGCAAGGACTATCGGACACAAAATCTGCTCTCTTTGTCGGGCGTATATCAGCCCAAAAAGGAGCAAAGTCCCCATTGCGCTGTCCGCTTATCTCAAAGAAAATTCGCAAATCAAGACTGTTGTTCTGCATCTTGACAACGACAAAACAGGCAGGCTGTGTACTGCCGCCTTAACCGAATTACTGAAAAAGGACTATGAAATCGTTGATGATCCACCGCCTGTCGGCAAGGATGTCAACGATTTTTTAATGTCCTATCTGGGACTTTCAAGGCAAAAGCCCATTCGTGAAGGGAGTGATGTCCGTTGATTGTGCCGCAGATTTTCTGAAACCGACAGCCAAATCAACCATAATTTAAGAACGAAAGTGAGGAAATGACGATTGAAAAACTATGATGTGACCCTTACCGCCCACTACGAAAAGTCCGTTTCCGTTTGCGCCGACAGCCCTGAACAGGCGGCTGAGAAAGTCAAAAGCATTCTCTTTGATACCGACCTTATTGAGTTTTCCGATGAGGATTTTGTCTGCGGTGAAGCCGATATTACCGAGCATAGCGAGGACGGTCTTGACGGTACCGATAAGGAAGAATTGTCCGAAGAAGGTGATTGTTCGGACTGTCCGTACTTCTGCCCCGTGTGCGGAGAATGTCTGTATGAGGACGGGTGCGAAGAATGATATGTCTTACCAAGCACTGAATTTGGCTAACCAAATTCGCTTGTTAGGGGGCTGCCCCTAATACCCCGTGAAAACAGAAAGGAATTTGAGAATGAGTGAGTTTATATTTTTCATCATCGGCATAATGCTCGGCGGGCTGACGGGCGTTGCGATTATGTGCTGCTTGCAGATAAACCGTCTGTCCGAGAGAGAGGAAGTGAAAAATGCGAAAACGAAATGTGCAGATACTTTTCCGTCTGACTGAGGAAGAAGCCGAGCAGCTTAACGAGCTTGTGCGAAAATCGGGTCGCTCAAAAGAAGCATTCCTCAGAGAAACGGTAAAGGGCTACTGCCTGTGTGAGAAGCCCGACCCAGAGTTCTATAAAATGATGCGTGAACTGTCGGCTATCGGCAACCGTATCAATCAGCTTGCGGTCAACGCAAACGCCCTCGGCTTTATCGACACACCAATGCTCCGAGAGGAAGCGAGGAAATGGCACGAGTTTCAAATTGAAATCCGTAAGAGGTATCTACTGCCTCGCAAGGTATCTTAATGGCGGTTTGCGAGATATGGGATGTGCGTGGCAGGCTCGACCACCCGATTGACTACGCAGAAAATCCCGAAAAGACCGCCAACCCCAAATACACCGAAGCTGATTTGCAGGCGATGGTCGATGTAATGGAGTACGCCACCAATAAGGATAAGACCGAACAGCGTTTCTTTGTCACGGGCGTAAACTGCGACACGACTACCGCAAGAGATGAAATGATGATTTCCAAAGCCCAATGGAACGACAGGAGCAAGATTGTCTGTTATCACGGCTTTCAGAGCTTCAAGTCTGGCGAGGTCACGCCAGAGCAGGCGCACGAGGTCCGGGTCAGACTTGCCGAGAAAATGTGGGGCGACAGATTTCAAGTCATTGTTGCCACTCACCTCAACACCGAGTGCCTGCATAACCACTTTGTAGTAAACTCCGTTTCCTTTGCGGACGGCAAGCACTATCACGACAACAAAGCAAATTTGCGGCTGCTCCGTCAGCGTTCCGATGAGCTTTGCCGTGAGTATGCTCTGTCCGTTATTGAACACCCAAGCGGCAGGAAAAAGCCTTATGCTCTTTATCAAGCGGAAAAACAAGGGCGACCCACAAGAGATAATGTGGCAAGGCAGGCAGTTGATGAAGCGATTGCAAAGTCCTACACGCTGAAAGATTTTGACCGCATTATGGCGGAGATGGGCTACCGTGTGAGCTTTGACCCCAATCGCAAGTATTGGACGATTATCGGAAAGGGCTGGCAAAGACCGAAGCGGCTCTATAAGCTCGGAGAGGATTATACCAACAACAGAATAACGGAGCGTATCAGCCAGAACTCTTATGCCGTAAGGTTTGACCGATTTACCGACCCACCGAAGCAGGTCAGGGCCTATCGGGTCAAGGGGTCGCTTTCGGATATTAAGAAAATCGGCGGTTTGCGAGGGCTGTATCTTCATTACTGCTACAAGCTCGGTATCCTGCCGAAGAGCAAAAAACAGAATTACGCTCGGCTTCATTATCTGTTAAAGGACGACCTTATGAAAATGGAAGCCATAGCAAAAGAAACAAGGCTGCTATGTCGGAATCACATTGATACGGCACAGCAGCTTTTGTCATACAAAGGCTCGTTGGAAACGGAAATGTCCGCCTTGCTTGGAAAGCGCAAGGAGCTTTACTCCCAATCCCGTTCCGCAAAGGACGAGGACACAAAATCGCAGGTCAAGGCAGAGCTATCCGATATTTCCAAACGCCTTAGTATTCTGCGAAAGGAGGTTAAACTTTGCGAGGGTATCGCTGCCCGTAGCGACACCCTTAAAGAAAAACTCACAGCTATACGGGCAGATGAACAAGAACAGCAAAGAAAGGAGCTGACAAAGAATGAACACAGGCGGCGAAGCGGCAGAACAAATTGTCCGAATGAGCTTGGAGGGCTTTGAGGTCGCTGCAAAAATCACAGGTGCAGGAGCGAAAAACATCGCCATCCTGCTGTATTCCATTCTGAAAGAAGAAAAGAAAACCAAAGGCAAGGCACGGCTTTCCTCAATGCTTCGCTCTGGAAAAGAGCTGAAGGTCTTTACCGTGAAAAATGACGACCTCAAAACATTCACACAGGAAGCCAAAAAGTACGGCGTTCTTTACTGCGTCCTTGCAGACCGCAAGAATAACGACCCTAATGCAGAGGTTGATGTTATCGCCCGTGCGGAGGACGCATCGAAAATCAGCCGTATCGTTGAGCGCTTCCACCTTGCATCGGTGGACACCGCTTCTATCGTAACCGAAGCGGAGAAATCCAAAGACGAAAAGAACGGACAGCCAGAGCCAGAAATCACAACACCCGAAAAAGCAGAAAAGGACAAGCTGCTTGATAAGCTTATGGGTAAGCCTGTCGGCAAGGAGGGAAACGCCCCAAACCCCTCGGTGGCAAAGACCGAAAAATCCCCTCAGTCCGAGCCTATCTCAGAGAAGCAAAGCAAATCCGCAGAGGGGGCTACTATGACTAAGGATAAACCCTCTGTCAAAGAGGAACTGCGGAAAATCAAGGAGAGCCGCAAGGAACAGGAAGCGGACAAAGGCACTTCCGCCCTGGACAAAAGCGGAGCTTCCGACAGGGCTAAGAGTGCCAACGGTAAGACCGAACACAAACAGCCCCAGAGAAAAAAGAAACACAAAAAATCCAAAGAAGCGAGGTAAACAAGTATGAGTATCTATGATGTATTCAGCGGCGGCAGCAAGCCGTTTGACAAAGAACAATGGGCTGCCCAGAAGCAGGCACAGCGCAAAGAAGCCTATGAGCTGATTGACAACACCTGCTCCGAAATGATGAGCAGCGGCGACAGCTTCCGTCAGTATCTTGATGTGCAGGGACGGTTTGACCGCTATTCCGTAAACAACGCCATTCTGGTATCAGCACAGATGCCAGAAGCAACGCAGCTCAAAGAAAAAGCCGCTTGGAAGCAGAGCCGTGTCTATGTGAACAAGGACGCACAGAAAGTCGTTATCCTTGAGCCGAGCAAGGAATACACCCGTGAGGACGGCTCTAAGGCGGTCGGCTACAACGCAAAAGAGGTCTATGACATTTCCGAAACCTCTGCAAAGGACAGACAGGAAGCACAGGAAAAGAAATCTATGCGTGAGCTTGTGTCGGCACTCATTGACGCAAGCCCCGTGCCTTTTGTACCTGTTGCAGGTCTTGAAATGCCTGCCTACTACGACAGCGAACAGCAGAGCATTTTTATCCGCACGGGTCTTAACGAGGAACAGCTTTTCGTGAGTATGGCAAAGGAAGTGTCAGCGGCGGTTTTTGACTTTAAGTATAACGAGAGCCGAGAAGCGTCCGAGTTCAAATCCTACTGCGTGGCGTATATGGTAAGCTCCCGCTACGGCGTTGACACCAGAGGCTTTAATTTCTCCAGACTTCCGAAAGAGCTTGCGGAAACGGATACGCAGGCTTTCAAGGGAGAGCTTGGCTCTATGCGTGATGTTCTGGGTGAAATCCAGAGCGAAATGTATAAGAGTATGGAGAAAAACAAGCCTGCCAAAAGCAAGGAGCAGGAACGATAAACGGAGGTACAGCTTATGAGAGAAGAACGATACCATATTGCACTTGATAAGTACGATAAAAATATCGTTATCAATGCGCTTAACACCCTGCGTACACAGCAGTTACAGGAGGAACGCCCCACCGAGCCTGTTGACGAGCTGATTAGCAAGGTAGCACACGCCCCGACAAAGAAATTCAAGGTCGTGCATTGCAGGTGTAATGAGGAACGATAACGACAAAAAGACGAGCCTAATCCTTTCCGCCTGCGGCGTCGTTCCTGCCGTGTGGCTTGCTCTGCTGACCGCCCCTTATGTGGGCGGCGGCATTGTAGAAATCATCCGAGGACTGACCGATGCTATGGGAAGTCCCTTTGCCATAACCGTATGTGAGGACAGCGTAAAGACTGTCCTTATTTTTTTAGCCGCATACGGTATGGCTATCGGCATTTACTTCTCCACACGCAGGAACTACCGCAGGCGTGAGGAACACGGCTCTGCAAAATGGGGCAACGCCGATGCGCTGAACAAGAAGTATCGGGATAAAGACCCGTCCGAGAACAAGCTGCTGACCCAGAATGTCCGCATTGGTCTGGACGGGAAAAAGCACCGCCGAAATCTCAATATCTTAGTCTGCGGCGGCTCTGGTGCAGGCAAAACACGCTTTTTCTGTAAGCCTAATGCGATGCAATGCAACACCTCTTTTGTGGTGCTTGACCCAAAGGGAGAAATCGTCCGTGACATCGGCGGTCTGTTGGAGAGCAAGGGCTATGAGGTGCGTGTCCTTGACCTAATCAATATGCACCGCAGCCATTGCTACAATCCCTTTGTGTATCTGCGCAACGACAATGATGTGCAGCGTTTGGTAACGAATCTGTTTAAGGCAACTACGCCAAAAGGCTCACAGTCGCAAGACCCGTTCTGGGATACGGCGGCAAGTATGCTGCTTCTTGCGTTGGTGTTTTATCTCAAATACGAAGCTCCGCCCGACGAGCAGAATTTCCCTATGGTTATGGAGCTGCTTCGTGCAGGTGAAGTCCGTGAGGACGACGACAGCTATGTAAGTCCTCTGGACGAACTGTTTGACCGTTTGGAAATGGTAAACCCAGAGCATATCGCTCTCAAGTATTATAGGGATTATCACTCTGGCTCGGCAAAGACCTTAAAGAGTATTCAAATCACGCTTGCCGCAAGGCTTGAAAAATTCAATCTGGAGAGCCTTGCAGGGCTTACCGCCACCGATGAGCTTGACCTGCCAAGTCTGGGAGAAAAGAAGGTCGCTCTGTTCGCTCTGATACCAGACAACGACACGAGCTTTAACTTCCTTGTCAGTATCCTTTATACGCAGCTCTTTCAACAGCTCTTTTATCTGGCAGACCATAAATACGGCGGCAGCCTGCCCGTGCATTGCCACTTTATAATGGACGAATTTGCGAATGTATCGCTGCCCGATGACTTCGATAAGATTTTGTCCGTTATGCGTTCCAGAGGGGTATCGGTATCCATTATCCTGCAAAATCTGGCGCAGCTCAAAGCCCTTTTCGAGAAGCAATGGGAAAGCATCGTAGGCAACTGCGATGAATTTCTTTACCTCGGCGGCAATGAGCAAAGTACCCACAAATATGTGTCCGAGCTGCTCGGCAAGGAAACCATTGATACCAACACCTACGGAAAAAGCTCTGGGCGAAGCGGCAACTATTCGACCAACTATCAAATATCGGGGCGTGAGCTTATGACCCCAGACGAAGTGCGTATGCTTGATAACCGCTACGCACTTCTTTTTATTCGGGGAGAACGCCCCGTAATGGACTTCAAGTATGACATTATGAAGCACCCGAATGTGAAGCTGACTGCTGACGGAGGGCAGCCGCCGTATATTCACGGAGAGCCGACGCAGGCAGTAGCAACCCTTGTGTTTGACAGCGATATTCCTCAAAGCGCCGTAAGCGTAAACGCTGTCAGCACTTCCTACGAGCTTCTGTCCGATGAGGACTTGAAAGAAATATTCAACATCTAAAAGGAGGATTTATCTATGAAACTTTTTAAGAAGAATGAGGGCAAGAAAACCGAAAAGCTGCCGATGTCTGGCAAGGTCAGAAAGGGCTTCCGCTTTTACTGCACGGCAGTAGTGGCATTGACCCTTGTTGTGGGAACATCCGTGACCGCTTTTGCGGCGAATGACCCTATTGCCGTAGTCAATAACCTCTCCGACTTTATTTTCGGTCTGGTGCGAGCTGTCGGTATGATTATGCTCGGCTTCGGTATTGTGCAGATTGGTCTGTCCCTCAAATCTCACGACCCGTCCCAGAGAGCAAACGGCTTTTTGACCCTTGCAGGCGGCGTGGTCATTACCTTTGCAAAGGAAATCTTGACCCTTATCACAGGCTGAGAGAACAACAGAATGACACAAGACTGACGGTAACGGGGGCAGATCCGCTTTGCGGAGTTGCCCTCGTTATCCAAATCAATAAGGAGGTGGTCGAATGTCTGATAATTGGATTGTGCAGAACTTGGAGAACGCTCTTGAAACTTGGAATGAGAAGCTGTCGGAGATATGGCAGCTCATTACCCAATCCCCAGAGAACTTTAAGGGCGGCACGATATGGAATGTTATCGTAAATATACACGGCGCAGTGCAGGCAATCGGGCTTGCGTTGCTCGTTCTCTTTTTTGTCGTAGGCGTAATGCGTACCTGCGGCAGTTTTGCAGAGGTCAAGAAACCAGAACACGCATTAAAGCTGTTTATCCGCTTCGCCCTTGCCAAAGGTGCTGTGACCTATGGTTTGGAGCTGATGATGGCTCTTTTCAATATCGTACAGGGACTTATCTCAACCATTATGAACGCCGCAGGCTTCGGAACGGCACAGCAGACGGTATTGCCGTCTGAAATCGTAACCGCTGTTGAGGACTGCGGCTTTTTTGAATCCATCCCGTTATGGGCGGTCACGCTGATAGGCGGTCTGTTCATTACGGTGCTGTCGTTCATTATGATTATGTCGGTGTACGGCAGATTTTTTAAGCTGTACCTTTATACCGCTATTGCCCCTGTTCCGCTTTCCACTTTTGCGGGAGAGCCGAGCCAGAGCGTCGGAAAGAGCTTTATCAAGAGCTATGCCGCCGTGTGTCTGGAGGGCGCAATCATTGTGCTTGCCTGTATCATCTTTTCGCTCTTTGCGGCTTCGCCCCCTGCGGTTGACCCTAATGCCGCTGCGGTGTCTATGGTATGGAGCTATATCGGAGAGCTTGTATTTAATATGCTCGTCCTTGTCGGTGCGGTCAAAATGTCTGACCGTGTTGTAAGAGAAATGATGGGCTTATAAAGGAGGAAGCAATGAAACGGTTTTATGTTTTTAAGGACGGGACAATGCAAGCAAGTATGTCCACGAAAGAGGAAGCCATTGACCTAATCCGTCAGCGGCAAAAACGAGAAACGCATCCGATTTTGCGTTCTGAATACAGCATTATTGCGGGCGAGGAAGAATTTATCCCATACCCGTCCCAGAAGAAACCGCCAAAGAGAAAGAACACTATGGAACGATAAGGAGGTGCTTTTTATTTGGAAGTTAAGATAAACAAGGAAATCCGCAATTACACGGAGAGTATGTTCTTTGGACTGTCGCTCAGACAGTTCATTTTTTCGGTGCTTGCCTGCGGCGTGGCGGTCGGGCTGTATTTTATTCTCCGTCCACACTTCGGAACGGAAACTCTCAGTTGGGTATGTATCCTTGGTGCTGCGCCCTTTGCGCTGATGGGCTTTGTTAAATACAACGGTATGAACGCCGAGCAGTTCGTTTGGGCGTGGATTAAATCGGAGTTCCTTATGCCGAAAAAGCTGATGTTTCAGCCCGATAATCTCTACTATGAAACGCTGAAAGCAGCAATCCAAAATCACGAAAAGGAGGCGTTGAAGAACAATGCTTAAAACACTCAAAAACCTGTTCAAGCAGGATAAGGAGAAGTTTGTCGTGCCGAAATCGGTACAGAGCGTTATCCCGATTAAAACTATCTGGGAGGACGGTATCTTCCTTGTCGGCAAGAACAAGTACGCTAAGACATTCAAATTTGAGGACATCAATTACGCCGTAGCAAGCCGTGAGGATAAGGAAGCAATGTTCCTTGAATACTCGGAGCTGCTTAATTCGCTTGACAGCGGAGCTACCACGAAAATCACAATCAACAACCGCCGCTTGAACAAAGCGGACTTTGAACAGACGATACTCATTCCTATGGCTGATGACGGTCTGGATAAGTACCGCAAGGAATATAACAAAATGCTCCTTGAAAAAGCAACGGGAGCAAACTCCATTGTGCAGGACAAGTATGTGACGGTATCTGTCAGCAAGAAAAACATCGAGGAAGCCCGAAACTACTTTGCCCGTGTGGGTGCTGACCTTATTGCCCATTTTTCCCGTCTGGGGTCACGCTGCGTGGAGCTTGAAGCCGAGGAAAAGCTCCGCATTTTTCACGACTTTTACCGCACAGGCGAAGAAACGGCGTTCCGCTTCGATATTTCCCAGACGATGCGAAAGGGTCACGACTTCAAGGACTTTATCTGCCCCGACACCTTTGAATTTGAAAATGACTGTTTCAGAATGGGCGACAGATACGGGCGTGTGATTTTCCTCAGAGAATATGCCGCCTATATCAAGGACAGTATGGTAGCGGAGCTTTGTGAGCTGAACAGAAATATGATGCTCTCCGTTGACATTATCCCCGTTCCCACAGATGAAGCCGTGCGAGAGGTGGAAAACCGACTGCTCGGCGTGGAAACTAACATCACGAATTGGCAGAGAAAGCAAAACCAGAACAACAACTTTTCTGCCGTTGTACCGTATGACTTGGAACAGCAGCGAAAAGAAAGCAAGGAGTTCCTTGATGACCTTACGACCCGTGACCAGAGAATGATGTTCGCCGTGCTGACTATGGTGCATACGGCTGACAGCAAGGAGCAGCTTGACAGCGACACAGAAGCGTTGCTCACGACTGCCAGAAAGCACCTGTGTCAGTTTGCCGTGCTGAAATATCAGCAGATGGACGGACTGAATACGGTGCTGCCTTTCGGTGTGCGAAAGATTGACGCCTTGCGTACCCTTACTACGGAAAGCCTTGCGGTGTTTATTCCGTTTCGGGTGCAGGAAATCTATCACGAAAACGGCGTTTATTACGGGCAGAATGTAATCAGCAAGAATATGATTATCGCTAACCGCCGCCACCTGCTCAACGGTAATTCCTTTATCCTCGGCGTGTCGGGTGCGGGCAAATCCTTTACGGCAAAGGAAGAAATGACGAACATCATTCTGACCGACCCCAACGCCGATATTATCATTATTGACCCAGAGCGAGAGTATTCGCCGCTTGTAAAGGCAATGCAGGGCGAGGTCATTCACATCTCGGCAACGAGCGAAAACCATATCAACGCTATGGATATGAACTCCGATTACGGTGACGGTGCAAACCCCGTTATCTTGAAATCGGAGTTTATTTTGTCGCTTTGCGAACAGCTCATCGGCGGCAGCAGCCTTGGTGCAAAGCAGAAATCCATCATTGACCGCTGTACCGCTTCGGTGTATCGGTATTATCAGCAAGGCAACTATATGGGAACGCCGCCGACCTTGCAGGATTTCCGTGAGGAACTGTTGAAGCAGGACGAGCCAGAAGCACAGGAAATCGCCCTTGCCATTGAGCTTTTTACGGACGGCTCTTTGAATACCTTTGCCAAGCATACGAATGTGGATACCCACAGCCGGCTTATCTGCTATGACATTCTGGATTTGGGCAAGCAGTTACAGCCTATCGGTATGCTTGTTGTTCTTGACAGCATCTTGAACCGTATTACCCAGAACAGAGCCAAAGGCAGAAACACTTTCATTTTCATTGATGAGATTTATCTGCTCTTTCAGCACGAATACTCCGCAAACTTCCTCTTTACGCTCTGGAAAAGAGTAAGAAAGTACGGTGCGTACTGCACGGGCATTACGCAGAATGTGGACGACCTTTTGCAGAGCCACACGGCAAGGACAATGCTTGCCAACAGCGAGTTTATCATTATGCTCAACCAAGCGTCCACAGACCGTATCGAGCTTGCCAAGCTCCTTAATATCTCCGACCTTCAGCTCAGCTATATCACGAATGTCGGCGCAGGACAGGGGCTTCTCAAGGTCGGCAGTTCTCTTGTGCCATTTGTCAACAAGTTCCCCCGCAATACCGAGCTTTACAAGCTGATGACGACCAAGTTCGGAGAGGTATAAAATGCTGAAATTGCGGTGTTCGTGTCGTATCGTGAGAGGTTAATAAAAATAATCGTGTTGATTAGTGCGAAAATTCAAGGAAATTTCATTGATTTTTACACGAACATCTGCTATACTATGATCAGTACCTTTAAGGAGGACTGCTTATGTATAGAAAGATTATGGGCTTCTTGGAAGTGTGGAAAGAAAACGAACACCGCAAGCCCCTTATTTTACAGGGCGCAAGACAGGTCGGAAAGACCTATTCCATTCTGGAGTTCGGGCGCACCCACTACGAAAATGTGGCGTACTTCAACTTTGAAACCAACCCAAAGCTGAACGAAACCTTTGAGGAAAACATCAGCCCCGATTATCTGATACCGATTTTGTCCCATATCGCAGGTCAGACTATCGTAAAGGAAAAAACGCTGATTGTATTCGATGAGGTGCAGCTCTGCGAAAGGGCTTTGACTTCGCTTAAATACTTCTGCGAGAACGCTCCAGATTATCACATCATCGTCGCAGGCAGCTTGCTCGGCGTTGCGGTCAATAGGGCGAAATTCTCTTTTCCCGTAGGAAAGGTCGATATGAAAACGCTTTATCCTATGGATATGGAGGAATTTATGTTGGCTCTCGGTGAGGACGATTTGGTAGAGCAGATTAAAAAGTGCTTCCAAACCGATACACCGCTGCCGTCTGCTTTGCACGATGCCGCAATGCAGCTTTACCGTCAGTATCTTGTGGTCGGCGGTATGCCAGAGTGCGTGATGCAGTTTGCTGAAACAAAGGACTATATCCTTGTCCGCCATACGCAGGATACGATACTTGCAAGCTATCTCAACGATATGAGCAAGTATAACAACTTGAATGAAATCAAGAAAACCAGACTTGCTTATGATAACATTACCGTTCAGCTTTCCAAGAAGAATACCCGTTTCCAATATAAGCTGATTAAGAAAGGCGGACGGGCTTCCGAATTTGAAAATGCGATTGAATGGCTTTGCTTATCTGGTATCGTGTCACAGGTTTACAAGGTGGAGCAAATCAAAAAGCCCCTTGAAAACTACCGTGATATTGATGCGTTCAAGATTTATGTGTCCGACTTAGGGCTGCTTTGTGCCAAGAAGGACTTAGCCGCCAATGACATCCTCTATATGGTCGAGGAAATCAACGATTTCAAGGGCGGTATGGCGGAGAACTATGTCAATGTGCAGCTTACCATTAACGGCTACCGCACCTACTATTGGGAGTCCGAGCGTGGAGCTGAAATTGATTTTATCATTCAGCGTGACGGTCAGCTCATTCCTATTGAGGTCAAATCTGCTGACAACACCAGAGCCAAGAGCTTAAAGGTCTATATGGACACCTACAAGCCCGCTTATGCTATCAAGCTCTCTGCCAAAAACTTCGGCTTTGAGGACAATAAAAAAATCGTTCCTCTCTATGCTGCATTTTGCATCTGAAATCAATTTGCAACAGTAACGCTCACAGAAAATGTGGGCGTTATTTTTTGCCCCTAAAACAGAATAAGAAAGGATAACGCTTATGAAGAAATACACGAAAATCATTTGTATGATTGCCGTCGTATGCCTGCTTGGTGCGGCGGCTTTTTGCGGCTTCCGTATTTACAGCCACTATGCGCACGAAAGTGAGCAGGAAGAAGTCTTTGAGAAAATTGCCGAGGTTGTGGAACAGGCGCAGACAGGCGAAAGTGAAACTGCCGATGTTCTGTTCACGGAGGAAGAAACCTGTCTCTTATACACATCTCCGAGCCCACGAGACTAGGCATGATCTCGT
>OJQT01000600.1_pt1 | contig 16762 bp, 9 predicted proteins | sample 1598771 | NCBI WGS metagenome assembly OJQT01 (sample SAMN03922517, study PRJEB24848) | human gut metagenome | isolation source: stool sample | host: Homo sapiens | place: Germany | collected 2010-02
CCAGCACGGTGATGTGGTGGTAAGCGCCGTACATGGCGGGGCGCATCAGGTTGGCAGCACAGGCATCCAGACCGATGTACTCCTTGTAGATGTGCTTTTCGTGGATGGCAGTTGCCACCAGCGCACCGTAGGGGCCGGTGGTAAAGCGGCCCATCTCGGTGAAGATGGCCACATCGCCCATCCCTGCGGGCACAAGGATCTCCTCAAATTTCCGGCGCACGCCCTCACCGATGGCCATGATGTCGTTCTCGGTCTGGTCGGGGCGGTAGGGGATGCCCACGCCGCCGGACAGGTTGATATAGCCGATGTGGGCACCGGTGGCCTTCTGCACACGGACTGCCAGCTGGAACAGGATGCCTGCCAGCTCAGGGTAATAGGCATCGGAGATGGTGTTGGAGGCCAGGAAGGCATGGATGCCAAAGTTCTTTGCGCCCTTTGCCATCAGCTTCTTGTAGCTGTCGATCATCTGTTCCTCGGTCATGCCGTACTTGGCATCGCCGGGCTTGTCCATGACCTGGAAGCCCTCCTCGCTCTCGCCCAGCTGGAAGGTCCCGCCCGGGTTGTAGCGGCAGAAGATGTTCTCGGGGATCCCGGCCACACGGTCCAGGAAGTCCACCATGGTGGCATCGTCCAGGTTGATGTATGCGCCCAGCTCGTATGCCTTCTTCATGTCCTCCACGGGGGTCTGGTTGGAGGAGAACATGATATCGCTGCCGGTAAAGCCGCAGGCCTCGCTCAGCATCAGCTCGGTCAGGGAGGAGCAGTCCACGCCGCAGCCCTCTTCCTTCAGGATCTGCAGGATGATGGGGTTGGGCAGCGCCTTGACGGCAAAATACTCCCGGAAGCCCTTGTTCCAGCTGAAGGCCTTGTTGATGCGGCGGGCGTTCTCACGGATGCCCTTTTCGTCGTAGACGTGGAACGGGGTGGGCACGTCCTGGATGATCTCCTGGGCCTGCTCTTCGGTCAGAAACGGTCTCTTTTCCATAATATACTTCCCTCTCATTTTTATAGCGTCACCGGCAGTTTCCGGTGCAATAGCATCAGGTCTTCAGGTTCTTTCTGGTGGGGGTAAAGGTGGGGATCATCTTTTCCAGCTGATCCACCACGCCCTCGTCGTTGTGCTGGGCGGCAGCGGCAAGATCCTGCAGCTGCTGGTAGAACACGGCCAGGTCGATGTCCCGGGGCGATGCCACAAAGATCTTGTTGTGCTCGGTGCGGCGCATCTTGCCCTGCTCCTCGTCCATCATCAGCTCCTCGTAGAGCTTCTCGCCCGGGCGCAGGCCAACGATCTTGATCTCCATATTCACGCCCGGCTCGTAGCCGTAAAAGCGGATGAGCTGCTTGGCCAGATCCATGATCTTGACCGGCTCGCCCATGTCCAGCACATAGATGCTGCCGCCCTCGGCCAGCGCGCCCGCCTGCAGCACCAGCTGGGCCGCCTCGGGAATGGTCATAAAGTAGCGCTCGATGTTGGGGTCGGTCAGGGTGACGGGGCCGCCCTTCTTGATCTGAGCCTCGAACAGCGGGATCACGCTGCCGTGGCTGCCCAGCACGTTGCCAAAGCGGACCGCCACGCACTTCATGTCGGTGTTGCCCGCAAAGGTCTGGATGAGCATCTCACAGATCCGCTTGGTGCAGCCCATCACGCTGGTGGGGTTGACCGCCTTGTCGGTGGAAAGCTGGACGAACCGCTCCACGTCGTGCTCGCTGGCGCTGGTGAGCAGGTTCTTGGTGCCCAGCACGTTGTTCTTCACGGCCTCAGCAGGGCTGATCTCCATCAGCGGCACATGCTTGTGGGCCGCTGCATGGAACACCACGGTGGGGTGGTAGGTCTCAAATACCTCGTCCAGCCGCTTTTTATCCCGGATGGAGCCGATCAGCACGGTCACGGGGATGTCGCGGCCGTACTTCTGCTGCAGCTCCATCAGCAGCTCGTAGGCGCAGTTCTCGTAGATATCAAAGATCAGCAGCTTGCCGGGCCGGAAGCGCATCACCTGACGGCAGAGCTCACTGCCAATGGAGCCGCCGCCGCCCGTTACCAGCACGGTCTTGCCGGTGAGGTAGCCGGAGATCTTCTCGTTGTCCAGCGTGACCTCGTCACGGGAGAGGAAATCGGCGGTGTTCAGCTCACGGAACGCGCCCTGCTGGGGGCCGTTGCTGCCCACCAGCTGGGGGTCGCTCAGGATCTGCACCGGGCAGTGGGTGGAAACGCAGAGGTCGATGACATGGTTCAGCCTGCTGCCCCGCAGGGTGGGGATGGCAATGATGATGTTGTGGATGTTGTACTGGGTGCAGAGCTGGGGGATCTGCTCCAGCGTGCCCTTGACCGGAACGCCGTGGATGGTCTGTCCCTGCTTGACCAGGTCATCGTCCACCGCCACAACGGGATGGCCGTAGCTGCTGTTGGATTTGCAGACATTGATGGCCCAGGCACCGGCCTCGCCCGCGCCCACGATCATCACGGGGCGGTTGGGGTCCTTGTTGGGCACGCCCCGCAGCCGCTCGCCGATGGGATGGTTCAGGAAGAGCCGCCATGCCAGACGGCTGCCCCCCACCAGCAGGAAGATGAGGACAGCGGCCATGGCGTTGGCAGAATCGAACAGCACACCATGGACGCAGAAATGGTTCACGAAATAGACCACCCCCGTGGGCACGGCGATCATGCCGCCCAGACGGATGAGGTCACGCTCCCCGGCATACTTCCAGAGCACATGGTACAGCCCGCCCGCCAGAAAGCTGAGCAGGTAGAGCGCCACGATCCAGGGCAGATTCTGGTAGAGCAGGGCACGGTTGTGGGGCCACCAGCTGGCCTCCACCGCGCCGTCGGCCCGGAGCAGCAGGGCAAAGTAAAAGCTGAATATCACGATGGCCGCGTCCAGCAGCACCAGGATCATCCGGCGCAGCAACACCTGCGGCACAAGCTTCTCTGTTTTCTTCACAAAAATCCTCTTTTGCATCGGGGCGGGATCTGTCCGCACCCGTTTTTCCCGGCGTTGCCGGCCACAGGGTCCAAAGCCCCATGCGCCTGTTCCGCCATAATATCCATTGTATTATACTCAATTCTCCCCCCTGTGTCCAGAACAATTCCGATTCTCCGGGCTTTTCTGCCGCTCCCTGCGGGATTTTTCCGTCCGCAGGATGGCCCGCACCTCTTCGCCCAGCCCCAGCGGCCACTGCACGGCAAGGCAGACTGCCGCCATGCCAAAGCCGCCCGCGCAGAGCGCCGCCAGCCGGGTGGGCGTGCTTCCGCTGCCCAGCCACCCCGCCAGCAGAGTGCGCAGGCCCTCGCCCGCCCCCGCTGAGACCAGTGCCGCCAGCGCCGGAGCCCCCAGCCACCGCCAGAGCCTGGGCTTCAGCCCGCTGACGTGCAGCAGACGGGCCGTATTCATCTGGCAGGTATAGGCACTGGACAGCAGGATCACCCACAAAAAGCCCTTCATCCCCCATCTGGGCAGGAGGAGCAGCACCCCCGCAATGCGGAGCACCGCGTCCCACAGGCTGTACCGGAACACGGCCTTCTGCTCCCCCATCCCCTTCATGGCACCGTCCACCATGCTCTCCAGATACATCAGCGGCATGGCCGGGCCCAGCACCCGCAGATAGAACCCGGCCTCCCGGCTGTGGTAGAGCAGCAGGGCCAGCGGCTCGCCCCACACCCAGAACAGCGCCCCCGCCAGCGCCGAGAAGCAGCCCGTCAGCCGGAGCATCCGGTCCAGCAGGCAGCCCAGCCGGGCGCGCTCGCCCCGGATGTGGGCCTGGGTGATCTCAGGCATCAGCAGCACCGAAAGGCTCCCCAGCAGCCCGAAGGGAAAGGTGAGCAGAGGCAGGGCCATCCCCTTCAGGCTGCCGTACTGGGCCACCGCGGCACTGCGGCCCCCGGCATCCAGCAGGCAGACCGTCAGGCAAGCGGGCACCAGCATGTTCTCCGCCGTGTGCAGGGCGCTGGCAAGGCACCGCCCGCCCTCCACCGGCCACAGGATCTCCCAGAGCCGCCGGGCAGGGTCCGCAGGCCGTCGGGCCTTTTCTGCGCCGAACGCACGCACCGCCTCCCCACGGTAAAACAGCAGCAGGATGCAGGCCGACACCGCTTCGCTCACCGCCGTGGCGGCCAGCACCGCCGTGCAGCGGGCGCTCACGTCCGGCGCGTTCCCCCATTCCAGCGCGTACCAGATGATTCCGATCCGCACGCTCTGCTCCACCAGCTGGCTCAGCACGTTGGGCTCCACCCGCCGCCGGGCGATAAAGAACCCCCGCAGCACAGCCGAGAGGGCCATCCAGGGCATCCCGAAGGCCGACACCCGCAGCGCGCCCGCTGCCCGCACATCTCCCAGCCACCACCGGGCAGCGGCCCCGGCCAGCCCGTACTGCGCCGCCATGGCCGCCGCACCCAGCAGCAGCCCCGTGCCCGCCAGGCGCACCAGCATCCCCCGCGCCTGTGCCCGGCCCCGGGCCAATTCCTCAGCCATCAGCCGGGTGGCCGCCACCGAGACCCCCGCCGTTGCCAGCGTGACAAAGAGCGAGTAGACCGCCAGCACCAGCTGGTACAGCCCCATCCCCTCGCCGCCCAGGGCGTTGGCCAGATAGATGCGCAGGCCCATCCCGGCCAGCCGCAGCAGGACATCCGCCCCAGTCAGGAGGGCGGCGTTTTTCAGATAGCTCTGCCCCATGGTCTTCCTCCTTCCCCCGCACAGGCGTTCGGTTCAGTGTATGCGGTCTTTCCCGGGCAATATGCACTCTTGTGAAGATGAGCGCCCCTGTGGGTTGTTTCCCACCCGGTTTTATGGTATGATATGGGTTGGTCAAGACGATCTGTCTAATTAAGATAAAGGAGAAAAGGTTAGAGTATGAGCGAAGAATGTACCCATGACTGTTCCACCTGCGGGGCAGCATGTTCTTCCCGCACCGCCGCACCTGAGCACGATGCCCCCAACCCCAACAGCAGCGTGAAAAAGGTCATCGGCGTTGTTTCGGGCAAAGGCGGTGTCGGCAAGAGCATGACCAGTGCCCTGCTGGCCTGCGCCATGGCCCGCCGGGGCTACCACTGCGGCATCCTGGATGCCGACATCACCGGCCCGTCCATCCCCAAGCTGTTCGGCATCCATGGCCGTGCCATGGCCGATGAAAAGGGCTGCTGGCCTATCCAGAGCCGGATGGGCATTGATGTGATGAGCATCAACCTGCTGGTCGAGAACGAGGAGGACCCCGTTGTGTGGCGCGGCCCCGTGATCGCCGGTGCGGTCAAGCAGTTCTGGACCGATGTGGTCTGGAAGGACGTAGACTTCCTGTTTGTGGACATGCCTCCGGGAACCGGCGACGTGCCCCTGACCGTGTTCCAGAGCCTGCCTGTGGACGGCATCGTGGTCGTTGCCAGCCCCCAGGAGCTGGTCAGCATGATCGTGGCCAAGGCCGTGAACATGGCTGAGATGATGAAGGTACCCATGCTGGGCATCGTGGAGAACATGAGCTACATCGTCTGCCCCGACTGCGGCAAGAAGATCAGCGTGTTCGGCGAGAGCCATGTGGATGAGGTGGCTGCAAAGCACGGCCTGCCCGTGCTGGCCAAGTGCCCCATCGATCCCCAGCTGGCTGCCTGCTCTGATGCCGGCATGATCGAGGCCTACCCCGGCCAGTACCTTGAGGGTGCCGCCGATGCCTGCGAGAAGCTGCTGAAGAAGTAAATCATGCACCTGTCCCCCGCCAGCGCCAGCCGCCTGCGGGGGATTTTTGTTTGCATTTCCGGCATTCTATGGTACAATATTGGTAGAGAATTTCCGATTGGAGGTGTCCGCATGAACACGCTTTCCCGCACTGAGATCGAGCAGGTCATCCGGGAGCTGCTGCACAAATATCACGCCGAGTACGCCCTGCTGTTCGGCTCCTATGCCCGGGGAGAAGCCACTGCCGCTTCGGATATCGATGTGATCGTGGTGGGCGGTGCCAACTTCCGGCCAAGGGACATCTTTGCTTTTGGGGAGGAGCTGCGCCAGCGCACCCAGAAGGACGTGGATGCCTTTGAGATCCGGGAGGTCAACACCGGCACTCCCTTCTATGAAAGCATCATGCGGGAGGGGGTCAAGATCGCATGAAGAGATCGGACAAGGAGCGCCTGAAAAAGATCGTTGCCACATGGGAAAGCCTGAAAGCCGAGATGCACAAGCGCGGCATTACGCCGGAGCTTCTGCTCGAGGACGAGTTTTCCCAGTGGGCCGTCACGACCCCGCTCTATAACATCGGAGAACAGGTCTACCAGCTCAGTCCGGAGTTCAAGGCCTCTTATCCGGAGCAGCCCTGGAATATGGTCGCCGGGCTGCGCCACCGGCTGGTGCATGACTACGACGGTATCAACTGGAGCATCATCGTCGAAGTCCTGTTTGAGGATATGGAGCCCTTTGTGACTGCCGTGAATGCCATTTTAGCTGGTATGTAAAGGAGAACGCAAATGCCGAACGAACTCAAGATCGGCCGGGTGTACCGGCACTTCAAGGGCGACTTTTATCTTGTGGAGGCCGTTGCCAACGATTCCGAAACGGGGGAGCCTTTTGTGGTCTACCGCAAGCTCTACGGGGACGGCGGGCTCTGGCTGCGGCCCCTTGCCATGTTCCTCAGTCCCGTGGACAGGGCAAAATACCCCGATGCCGCGCAGGAATATCGCTTTGAATTGCAGGAGATCCCCAGCGCCGCCGGGCACTGACGCTGTGAAGCGGATTCATTTTTATTTTGGCATCACTGAAACATTTTCCGATTTCCTCTATTGTAAATCGCTGCACAAAGCTTTATAATGATAAAGCGCTCTGTGATAGTGGGCAGAGCGAGTGTAAATAATGGGAAAAGGAGTATTCTATTATGCTGACGAATGAATACCTGAAGCGCGTTTACGATGGCCTTGCACAGCGCAATGCCAATGAGCCTGAGTTCCTGCAGGCTGTCCGCGAGGTGCTGGAGAGCATCCAGCCCGTGGTGGAGAAGCATCCCGAGTACGAGAAGGCCGGCCTGATCGAACGTCTGGTCGAGCCCGAGCGCATCATCACCTTCCGTGTGCCCTGGGTCGATGATCAGGGCAAGGTCCAGGTGAACCGCGGCTACCGCGTCCAGTTCAACAGCGCCATCGGCCCCTACAAGGGCGGCCTGCGCTTCCATCCCTCTGTCAACCAGGGCATCCTGAAGTTCCTGGGCTTTGAGCAGACCTTCAAGAACAGCCTGACCACCCTGCCCATGGGCGGCGGCAAGGGCGGCTCTGACTTTGACCCCCATGGCAAGAGCGACATGGAAGTCATGCGCTTCTGCCAGAGCTTTATGACCGAGCTGTACCGTCACATCGGCCAGTTCGTGGACTGCCCCGCCGGTGATATCGGTGTCGGCGGCCGCGAGGTGGGCTACATGTTCGGCCAGTACAAGCGCCTGACCAACAGCTTCCAGGGCGGTATGCTCACCGGCAAGGGCCTGACCTTCGGCGGCTCTCTGGCCCGTACCGAGGCCACCGGCTACGGTCTGTGCTACTTCACCGCCGAGGCTCTGAAGTGTATGCGCAACGACAGCCTTGAGGGCAAGACCGTGGTCATCTCCGGCTCCGGCAATGTTGCCATCTATGCCTGCCAGAAGGCCCAGTCTCTGGGCGCAAAGGTCGTTACCATGTCCGATTCCAACGGCTACGTCTACGACCCCAACGGCATTGATCTGGCTTACGTCAAGGAGCTGAAGGAAGTCCGCCGCGGCCGCATCAAGGAGTATGCCGAGACCCACGCCGGTGTAACCTACGTTGCCGACTGCTCCAAGGTCTGGACTGTCCCCTGCGACATCGCCCTGCCCTGCGCGACCCAGAACGAGATCAACAAGGAGTCCGCTGAGGCTCTGGTCAAGAACGGCTGCACCGTTGTCTGCGAGGGCGCAAACATGCCCAGCACGCCCGAGGCCATCGAGGTCTACCTGTCCAACGGTGTTCTGTACGGACCCGCAAAGGCTGCCAACGCCGGCGGCGTGGCCACCTCCGGCCTGGAGATGAGCCAGAACTCCGAGCGCCTGAGCTGGAGCTTTGAGGAAGTGGATGCCAAGCTGAAGGGCATCATGGAGGGCATCTTCCACGCTTCCTACGACGCTTCCGTTGCCGCTGGTTCCGAGGGCAACCTGATGGTCGGTGCAAACTGCGCCGGTTTCCTGAAGGTCGCTACCGCCATGATGGCACAGGGCATCACCTACTAAGCATTCCTTTTCAGAGGGCCGCATCCGAAGGGGTGCGGCCCCTTTTTTTTCCTGCATATTTCCTCTGTCCGTTGTCCATACTCCCTTTGCCAGAAAGCGAAGGGAGTATTTTTATGGATGAGCAGATGTTTTGTTTCCAATGTGAGCAGGCGGCCAACGGGACTGCCTGTACCGGTCGGGCAGGTGTGTGCGGGAAATCGGCTCCGACCGCAGCGGCGCAGGACCGGCTGACCGGTGCCCTGATCCGGTATGCGGAGCAGCTCATTGGCGAAGGCCGTGCTCCGGCTCCGGAGCAGGCTTTGCTGCTGATGCAGGGGCTGTTCACCACCATCACCAATGTAAATTTTGACGAGCACACCGTCGGGCAGCTGATCGAGAAGATCCACGCCGCCTGTCCGGGCATTGCCGAGGACTATGATATGCAGCAGCTCTGGCAGGAGCCTGACCCGGATGTGCGAAGCCTGAAATGCTTTGTGCTGTTCAGCCTGCGGGGCATGGCCGCTTATAACTATCATGCTCGGGTGCTGGGCCGCATCGACCCGGAGCTGGACAAATTTTACTGTACCGCCCTGAAGGCAGTGGGCACCTCGGGGCTATCCATGGAGGAACTTTGGCTCCTGGTGCAAAGGACCGGAGAAGCCAGCTTCCGCACCATGGAACTGCTGGATCATGCCAACACCGGTGCCTTTGGCGAACCGGAACCGACAGAAGTCCCTCTGACCATCGAGAAAGGGCCTTTCATCGTCATTTCCGGCCACGACCTTTACGACACCCAGCAGCTTTTGGCCCAGACCGAGGGCAAGGGCATCAACGTTTATACCCACTCGGAACTCCTGCCCGCCCACGGTTATCCGGAGCTGAAAAAACGCTATTCGCACCTCAAGGGAAATTTCGGCACCGCCTGGCAGAACCAGCAGTCGGAGTTTAAGGACATCCCCGCCCCCATCCTCTTCACCACAAACTGTATCATGCCGCTGCGCCCCAGCTACGCCGACCGGGTCTTTACCACCTCGGTGGTCTCCTATCCCGGGGTGCCGCACATCGGGGAGGACCGGGACTTCACCCCCGTCATCCGGAAAGCGCTGGAACTGGGCGGCTACCCGGAGGATACCATCATCCCGGGCATGAACGGCGGCAAAACGGTCACCACCGGCTTTGCGCGGAGCGCTGTGCTCTCCCACGCCAATGAGATCGTTGCGGCCGTGAAAAGCGGGCAGATCCGTCACTTCTTTCTGGTCGGCGGCTGCGACGGTACCCGGCCCACCCGCCGTTATTACACCGAGTTTGCCAAGCTGACACCGCCGGATACGGTCATTCTGACCCTTGCCTGCGGAAAATTCCGGCTGAACGATCTGCCTCTGGGCACAGTGCCCGGCACTGGCCTGCCCCGCATCCTCGATGTGGGCCAGTGCAACGACGCATACAGCGCCATCCGGATCGCACTGGCTCTGGCCGATGCCTTCGGCTGCACCGTCAACGACCTGCCGCTCTCGCTGGTGCTCTGCTGGTTCGAGCAGAAGGCAGTCTGCATCCTGATCGCCCTGCTGGCTTTGGGCATCCGGAACATCCGCCTCGGCCCCACCCTCCCGGCCTTTCTCTCTCCGGGGGTCGTGCAGGAACTTCAGCGGCGCTATGACCTGAAAGCCATTACGACCCCGGAAGAGGACCTGCGGGCCATTCTGGGACGCTGACTGCCGCCGCAGGGAATTTCTTCCTTTGTTTTTGCTACGCTCCCGGGATTTCCCGGGAGTTTTTCTTGTGTCGAAACTTTTTCATAATTTCTGGGAATTTCCGGCGCAGGAACAAGTTTTCACTCCTGTGCAGGAATCATTTTCCGGAGAAACTCCGGCGCGGTTCCCCACCGTTTCAAAAATTTGGATCTTTCGGTTTCAAATTCGTTTGAACCTCTTGTATTTCTGAACATCCGATGCTACTATATTAGCAGTACACAAAATGTACTATATTTTAGAAAGAGGAGGAGAAAAAATTATGAAAAAGAGATGGTTCGTAGTGATACTTACCATCGGATTGCTGCTTCATGTTCTGCCGCTGAGTGTACTTGCACTGAGCCCCGACCCCACCATCACGGATTCGGACGGCACCATTCTGGACTGGAGTGACCTTTCCACCGTTCCCTACTCCCTTGATGATTTGCAGGAACAGGAACCTCCTGTTCCCGACCTTTTGGAGACGGGCTCGGAGAAAAGCCTTGCGGATGCGGACAACGATGAAGCACCAGCGGATGACCTGCCCGCAGGGAATCCCCCCCCCCCCCCCAAAAAAACTCTTGACAAGGGACCGGGGGACGATGACCTTGCGGATGCGGACCGCGATGAAGCAACGGATGACCTGCCCGCAGGGAATCTCACCCCCAAAACTCCTGACGAGGAAACGGATGACGATGGCTCTGCGGACGACGACGGCAGCACCACAACCCCGCCTGTGTGCAAGATCGACAAGATCGACGATACGTACTACTACTCCACACTGGACGATGCAATCACTGCCGCGACGGATGGTGATCAGATCGACCTGCTGAAGGACATTGAGTGGTATACGGGCCTTGAGTTCCATAGTAAGAACTTGACCATTTCCGGCGGCAATACCTACACGCTGACGCTGAACCAGAACGGTATGTATGCATCGCACAGTGATATCACGTTTAAAGATCTTACGCTGAATATCTATGCGCATACTCATACCCATGAAGGTGGCGCAGGAGGAACGGCCAACCTGATCAGCAACTCGAATCTGAGACTGAACAACGTCAACTTTACGTTGATCCCGGATGGAAGCTGCGGCAGCGGCATCTATCTGTATCAGAAGAGCAACCTGTATCTGGATGGATCATACGCCGTGATCCGTGGTGTCTCTAATTATCGTGCAAGTGGTATCTACGCCGATGACTCGGAATTTAAAGGACAACCGAACCGTGAGATCAAGATCAACAACTCTTATCTTGAGATCACAGGCTGTGCCCATGCGGCCATGACGATCGATCCGATCGACATCACACTGTCCAGTTCAAATGTCGTGGTGATGGACAACGGCAAATCCGATCCTGATGGCTACGGCTTCGGCATTGGCTGCTATGGCGGTAAGCTGACCATGGAATCCTCGACCCTGACCGCCACCGGAAACACCGGCGCATGGTATGGCTACGCTGTTTTCGTTGATGGCCTTGACGTGGATTCCGGTTCTACCCTTGATATCCGCGACAATGGCGGTTCCGGCCTTGGTGTCGGCGGCATTGGCGTGATCCAAGGCGGTTCGCAGGTCATCTGCGACGGCAACGGCACAAATGACCCGGGCTACGGCTCTGGCGGTTTGTATGTGTATGCAGGCGCCGACCTGACCATTGAAAGTGGTGCAAACGTCTCCGTATGTCAGAACAAGGGCCTGGCTGCCATCGTGAACAGCTGTAAGCTGCACATCCAGAATGGTGCCAATGTTTCAGTGGACAACAATGCTAAGCTCGGTATCTACAACAGTTACGATTCCTATCTGACGATTGAGTCCGGTGCAAATGTCACCGCCAACCACAACGGTGCCCATGGCATCTACAATCAAGTGATGGGTGATCTGAAGCAGGGTGCTTTTCTGATAGAAAGCGGTGCAAATGTCACTGCCAACTACAATACGGTGTCCGGTATCGTCAACTGCAATCTCTTCACCGTGGAAAAGGGTGCCAATCTGCAGGTGGAATACAACAGCAACTGCGGTATCCAAAACGATGAGCATGCGACGCTGAACCTGCTGGCCGGCAGTGTACGCTATAACCATGCCGGTTCTGTAGGCGGCGGACTTGTGAACTCTGGCACTGCGATTCTTTCAGACGATGTAGAGCTGTACAACAATCACGCAAGGCTTTCTGGTGACGACATCTACAACGCAGACGGTGCCACCATCACCTTTAGCGATACCGGCAAAGGCTGGACGCTGGACGGCGACCCGGACTGCTATGATTTCATTGACGGCTGGTACGACGACTATGAAACCACCCGCTGGAACGCCCACGGGGACGAAGCGGATCTGCACATGGTTCTCGTCGCACCCGTCGCTTCTTACACCGGCCCCCTGTCCCTCAAGGCCGCACACGGCAGCACCGGCAGCCTGACCGTCTGCAAAGAGACGGTCGGTGAACTGCTGCCGAGCGACTATGACACCGTGTTCACCTTTGAGCTCACGCTGGATGATGATGCCATCACCACGATCGACGACAAATGGTGCGGTGTCCCGTTCAAAAACGGCAAGGCATCCTTCACCCTGAAAAGCGGCGAGAGCATCACGCTCTCGAACCTGCCCGCAGGCATCGGCTATACCATCACCGAAACCGCTCAGGACGGCTGGACCCTGCTGAATCTCAACCCTGCAGAGACCGGCGTTGTGCCCCAGAACGACACCGCCAAGGTCGTCTTTACCAACCTGAAGAACAGCCCGGACACCCCCTATGTTCCGGTCGTTCCCGTAGACCCGGAGATCCCCGAGGAGCCTGAGGGGCCGGAGACCCCCGAGGAGCCTGAGGAACCCGAGATCCCCGAGGAAACCGAGGAAACCGAGGAAACCGAGGAAACCGAGGAAACAGAGGCCCCCGGCGAGCTGCCTGCGGAGGAACCGGCTCAGACTGACACGTCCGCGTCGTTGGCCCAGCCGGAGGAAACGCCCACGCAGAACACCACGACCGTGACCCTGATCCAGACCGGTACCACCGATTGGCTGGCTGCCGTGCTTCTGATCTTTGGCATCGGTCTGTTGGTATGCGGGTGGTTCTTCGACCGCAAACAGCGCGCCGCAAAGCACTAAGGACAGAAACGCCCCGCAATCATACGCAAACCGCCGCATCCCCTGCCCCAGACCGGCAGCCGGATGCGGCGGTTTTTTCAAGGTTTTGATGAAATGCGTTCATCATTCCATCAAAGCGCACAAGAAGTGCGGGCTTTGGTGTACTAAAGTTTGTTGCACCTCCCACTTGAACAATCTTCACGAATCATTATAATAAAGCTAACGGAACAAAGGCGTTCCAGAAGGGTGAAGTTTGCCCTTCTGGAACGCTTTTTTGTTTTCTGTGTAAGATCGGCTGCGGATTGTGCCGCGGCCCAGAGGATATTTTGAGAGATAAGGATGGGAAAGGCAATGGATCAATTTACGGAAAACGCCACGCCTCTTGGCCTGTATGACCCTCAGTTCGAGCACGATGCCTGCGGCATCGGCGCTGTGGTGGACATCAAGGGCCGCAAGAGCCACCAGACGGTCAGCGATGCCCTGAGCATCGTGGAACGGCTGGAGCACCGCGCCGGTAAGGATGCCGAGGGCAAGACCGGTGACGGCGTGGGCATCATGCTGCAGATCAGCCACAAGTTCTTCTCCAAGGTGGCCGATGAGCTGAACATCAGCCTGGGCAACGAGCGGGAATACGGTGTCGGCATGTTCTTCTTCCCCCAGAACGAGCACCTGCGGGCACAGGCCATGAAGCTGTTTGAGCTGGTCACCCGCAAGGAGGGACTTGAGTTTCTGGCATGGCGCAGGGTGCCGGTAGACCCCGATGCCGTGGGCCAGAAGGCCCGGGACTGTATGCCCTCCATCTGGCAGTGCTTCATCAAAAAGCCTGCCCGTGTGAGCAAGGGCATTGATTTTGACCGCAGGCTCTACATCGTCCGCCGGGTGTTCGAGCAGGCCAGCAACGGCACCTATGTGCCCAGCCTGTCCAGCCGCACCATCGTCTACAAGGGCATGTTCCTGGTGCACGATCTGCGCCTGTTCTACCTTGACCTGCAGGACGAGGATTACGAATCCGCCATCGGCATGGTGCACAGCCGCTTTTCTACCAACACCAACCCCAGCTGGATGCGTGCCCACCCCAACCGGTTCATCCTGCACAACGGCGAGATCAACACCATCAAGGGCAACACCGATGCCATGCTGGCCCGTGAGGAGAGCATCGAGAGCCCCATCCTGCAGGACGACATGAACAAGATTCTGCCCATCATCAACACCTCCGGCTCGGACTCCGCCATGCTGGACAACGCGCTGGAGTTCATGGTGATGAACGGCATGGATCTGCCCCTGGCGGTGATGATCACCATCCCCGAGCCCTGGGAGAACAACAAGAACATCAGCCAGAAAAAGCGCGATTTCTACCAGTATTACGCCACCATGCTGGAGCCCTGGGACGGCCCCGCCGCCATCCTCTTCTCCGACGGCGACGTGGTGGGCGCGGTGCTGGACCGCAACGGTCTGCGCCCCAGCCGCTACTATATCACCAAGGATGGCCGGATGATCCTGTCCTCCGAGGTGGGCGTGCTGCCCTGCGCCCCGGACAACATCCTGATGAAAGACCGCCTGCGCCCCGGCAAGATGCTGCTGGTGGATACCATCAAGGGCGAGGTCGTGGATGACGAGAAGCTGAAGGAATACTACGCCAGCCGCGAGCCCTACGGCGAGTGGATCGACCGGAATCTGGTCCGGCTGAAGGACCTGAAGATTCCCAACATCAAAGTCCCCAGCTACACCGGCGAGGAGCTGACCCGCCTGCAGAAGGTCTTTGGCTACAAATACGAGGAAATCAAGGAGCTGATCCTGCCCATGGCCCGGGCCGGTGCCGAGCCTTCCGGAGCCATGGGCACAGACACCCCGCTGGCTGTCCTGAGCGACCAGCATCCCCCGCTGTTCAACTACTTCAAGCAGCGGTTCGCACAGGTCACCAACCCGCCCATCGATGCCATCCGTGAGAAGGTGGTCACCTCCACCAGCGTCTATGTGGGTGCCCACGGCAACCTGCTGGAGGACAAGCCCGAGAACTGCAAGGTGCTCAAGGTGCAGAACCCCATCCTGACCAGCACGGATCTGCTCAAGATCAAGCACATGAACGTACCCGGCTTCAAGACCGCCACGGTGTCCATCAATTACTATAAGAACACCAGCCTGGAAAAGGCCATCGACCGCGTGTTCCTGGAGGTGGACCGCGCCTACAAGGACGGTGCCAACATCATCATCCTCTCTGACCGCGACATCGACGAGTACCATGTTTCCATCCCCAGCCTGCTGGCCGTTTCTGCCGTGTCCCAATACCTCATCCGCACCAAGAAGAGCACGGCCATGGCCCTCATCCTTGAGAGCGCCGAGCCCCACGAGGTGCACCACTTTGCCACCCTGCTGGGCTACGGTGCCTGCGCCGTCAACCCCTATCTGGCCCACGACACCATTGCCCAGCTCATCGACGAGGGTCTGCTGGACAAGGATTACTACGCCGCCGTAGATGACTACAACAAGGCTGTGCTGAACGGCATCGTGAAGATCGCCTCCAAGATGGGCATCTCCACCATCCAGAGCTACCAGAGCAGCCAGATCTTTGAGGCGGTCGGCATCTCCAAGGATGTCATCGACAAGTACTTCACCGGCACGGTCAGCCGTGTGGGCGGCATCGGCCTGGAGGACATTCAGGCCGACGTGGAAGCTGCCCACAACGCCGCCTTTGACCCGCTGGGTCTGGATATCAACATGGAGCTGGCCGACGGCGGTGCTCACAAGTTCCGCAGCGGCAAGGAAGAGCACCTCTTCACCCCGCAGACCATCCATCTGTTCCAGAAAGCCTGCTTCACGGGCGACTACAAGGCCTTCAAAGACTTCACCCGTACCGTGGACAACATGGGTGCCGAGGGCATGCACCTGCGCAGCCTGCTGGACTTCAGCTATGACCCCAACGGCGGCATCCCCCTTGAGGAGGTGGAGCCTGTCAGCTCCATCGTCAAGCGGTTCAAAGCCGCTGCCATGAGCTACGGTGCCCTGAGCAGCGAGGCCCACGAGACCATCGCCATCGCCCTGAATCGTCTGGGCGGCCGGAGCAACACCGGTGAGGGCGGCGAGCCCGAGGAGCGCTACCAGAGCGAGAGCAACTCCAAGATCAAGCAGGTAGCCTCGGCCCGCTTCGGCGTGACCAGCAAATATCTGGTCTCCGCCGAAGAGATCCAAATCAAGCTGGCACAGGGCGCAAAGCCCGGCGAGGGCGGCAACCTGCCTGGTGCCAAGGTCTCCCCCTGGATCGCCAAGACCCGCCACAGCACCACCGGCGTGGGCCTGATCTCTCCCCCGCCCCACCACGACATCTACTCCATCGAGGATCTGGCCGAGCTGATCTATGACCTGAAGAACGCCAACCGCCACGCCAACATCAACGTGAAGCTGGTCAGCGAGGCCGGTGTCGGCACCATTGCCGCCGGTGTTGCCAAGGGCGGCGCACAGGTCATCCTCGTCTCCGGTTACGACGGCGGCACCGGTGCAGCCCCCCGCACCTCCATCAAGAACGCGGGCCTGCCCTGGGAGCTGGGCATCGCCGAGACCCACCAGACCCTGATCCTGAACGGCCTGCGCAGCCGCGTCCGCATTGAGAGCGATTCCAAGCTGCTCTCCGGCCGCGATGTTGCCATCAGCTGTATGCTGGGCGCTGAGGAGTTCGGCTTCGGCACCTCCCTGCTGATGTGCGAAGGCTGCGTGATGATGCGTGTCTGCAACCTGGACACCTGCCCCATGGGCATCTGCACCCAGAACCCCGAGCTGCGCAAGCGGTTCA
>OJQT01000604.1_pt1 | contig 16678 bp, 9 predicted proteins | sample 1598771 | NCBI WGS metagenome assembly OJQT01 (sample SAMN03922517, study PRJEB24848) | human gut metagenome | isolation source: stool sample | host: Homo sapiens | place: Germany | collected 2010-02
GTTACTATGCTATGCAGATATGGGCAGAGCCTGATAAGCTGGCTAACTTCGGATTGACTGTGCAGGACTTGCAGAATGCCTTGAAAGACCAGAACCGTGAATCGGCAGCCGGTGTATTAGGTCAGCAGCCGGTACAGGGACTGGATATAACGATTCCTATCACTACTCAGGGACGTCTTTCTACAGTAGGGCAATTTGAGGATATTGTGGTACGTGCCAATGCCAATGGTTCCATCATCCGGCTGAAGGATGTGGCACGTGTATCTCTGGAGGCTTCTTCATACAATACCGAGAGTGGTATCAATGGTGAGAATGCAGCGGTACTGGGTATTTACATGTTGCCGGGTGCCAATGCGATGGAAGTAGCCGAGAATGTAAAGAAGGCGATGGAAGAAATCAGCGAGAATTTTCCGGAAGGATTGAGTTATGAGATTCCGTTTGATATGACAACGTATATCTCTGAGTCTATTCATGAGGTATATAAGACGTTGTTCGAAGCATTGGTGCTGGTTGTGTTGGTAGTGTATCTGTCTTTGCAGAGCTGGCGTGCTACATTGATTCCGGTGGTAGCGGTACCTATCTCCCTGATTGGTACTTTCGGATTCATGCTGATTTTTGGTTTCTCTATTAATATATTGACCTTACTCGGTTTGATTCTCGCCATCGGTATCGTGGTCGATGATGCGATTGTAGTGGTGGAAGGAGTAGAGCATATTATGGAAACGGAGAAGCTGAGTCCCTATGAGGCGACAAAGAAAGCGATGAACGGATTATCAAGCGCATTGATCGCTACTTCACTGGTATTGGCGGCTGTGTTTGTTCCGGTAAGTTTTCTGAGTGGAATTACCGGGCAGCTGTATCGTCAGTTTACGGTAACTATCGTGGTATCTGTACTGATTTCTACTGTGGTTGCTTTAACGCTGAGCCCTGTGATGTGTTCGCTCATTTTGAAACCGGATAGTGGCAAGAAGAAAAATATAGTATTCAGAAAGATCAATGAGTGGCTGGGTATCGGAAGCAATAAGTATGTAGCTGCCGTCACCCGTACTATCAAACATCCTCGTCGGGTTTTGAGTGCTTTTGGTATGGTATTGATTGCTATTCTGTTGATTCACCGGATTATTCCGACCAGTTTCTTGCCGGTAGAAGACCAGGGATACTTTAAGATTGAACTTGAACTGCCGGAAGGAGCTACCTTGGAGCGAACCCGTGTAGTAACGGAACGCGCGATTGCTTATCTGGAGAAGAATCCATATATAGAATATGTGCAGAACGTGACCGGAAGCAGTCCGCGTGTAGGCAGTAATCAGGGACGTGCCGAGTTGACCGTTATTCTGAAACCCTGGGAAGAGAGAAAGAGCACCAGTATTGAAAAAATTATGGATACGGTAGAAAAACATTTGAGAGAATACCCCGAATGTAAAGTCTACCTGTCTACTCCTCCGGTCATACCGGGACTGGGCAGCTCCGGTGGTTTTGAAATGCAGTTGGAAGCTCGTGGAGAGGCTACTTTCGATAATTTGGTAGATGCGGCAGATACGTTGATGTATTATGCTTCCAAACGTAAGGAGCTTACAGGTTTGTCTTCTTCCTTGCAGTCGGAGATTCCCCAACTTTACTTTGATGTGGACAGAGACAAGGTGAAAATGCTGGGAGTACCCTTGGCAGATGTGTTTTCTACGATGAAAGCGTATACAGGTTCGGTGTATGTGAATGACTTTAATATGTTCAACCGTATATATAAGGTATATATTCAGGCGGAAGCTCCTTATCGGGAACATAAAGACAATATCAACCTGTTCTTTGTGAAAGCTTCCAATGGAGCTATGGTACCGCTGACATCTTTGGGTAATGCTTCTTATACGACAGGGCCGGGAAGTATCAAGCGTTTCAATATGTTTACTACTGCCGTTATCCGGGGTGCTGCCGCGCAGGGATACAGTTCCGGTCAGGCAATGGAGATTATGGAGCAGATCGCCCGTGACCATCTTCCGGATAATATCGGACTGGAGTGGAGCGGACTTTCTTATCAGGAGAAACAGGCAGGCGGTCAGACGGGGATGGTCATGGCACTGGTGTTCTTGTTTGTCTTCCTCTTCCTTGCCGCACAATATGAAAGTTGGACAGTGCCGATTGCTGTATTGCTATCCTTGCCTGTAGCAGCTTTGGGAGCCTATCTGGGAGTCTGGGTGTGCGGACTGGAGAATGATGTTTATTTCCAGATCGGATTGGTAATGCTTGTCGGGCTTGCCGCCAAGAATGCCATTTTGATTGTAGAGTTTGCCAAAGTGCAGGTAGATAGAGGTGAAGATTTGATTCAGTCGGCAATCTACGCAGCGAAATTACGTTTCCGTCCTATTCTGATGACCTCCCTTGCATTTGTACTGGGAATGCTTCCGATGGTACTGGCGAGTGGTCCGGGTTCGGCGAGCCGACAGGCGATTGGTACGGGCGTATTCTTCGGAATGATATTCGCTATCGTATTTGGTATCATTCTCGTGCCGTTCTTCTTTGTGATGGTGTATAAAACAAAGTCGAAAATCTTAAAACATAAGAAATAATGAAACTGAATAAACTATATATTGCTATACTACTTTTTGCAGGAATACTGACTTCCTGCAAAGTAGGCAAGAGCTACGTCCGTCCTGATCTTCATTTACCCGATAGTCTGGCTCAGCATCAGGATACGGTCAGCTTTGGAGATCAGGATTGGGAGGAAATCTACACGGATTCCACACTCCGCAGTCTTATAGACCGTGCGTTGGATCATAATAAAGATATGTTGATAGCGGCTGCCCGCATCAAGGAAATGGCAGCTCAGAAACGGATATCCACTGCCGCGCTGCTTCCCGATATTAAAGGTAAAGTGACTGCCGAGCGTGAACTTGAAAATCATGGAGGAGATGCTTTTAAGAAATCGGATACTTTTGAAGCGCAGTTCCTTGTTTCATGGGAACTCGATCTTTGGGGAAATCTGCGATGGGCACGTTCTGCCAGCATCGCCGAATATCTGCAGTCAGTAGAAGCGCAACGTGCGCTTCAGATGACGATTGTGGCGGAAGTGGCACAGGCATATTATGAGCTGGTTGCCTTGGATACGGAACTGGATATCGTCAAGCAGACTTTAAAAGCTCGTGAAGAAGGGGTTCGTCTGGCACGTATCCGTTTTGAAGGAGGACTTACTTCGGAGACTTCTTATCGTCAGGCGCAGGTAGAGTTGGCACGTACAGCTACTCTGGTTCCTGATCTGGAACGCAAAATATCGCTGAAAGAGAATGATATTGCTTTTCTGGCCGGAGAATACCCGAATCGCATAGCCCGTTCCCGTTTGCTTCAGGAGTTTAATTTCCCGGAAACTCTTCCGATAGGGATGCCTTCCACTTTGCTGGAACGCCGTCCCGATATACGTCAGGCAGAGCAGAAGCTGATCGCTGCCAATGCAAAAGTAGGTGTGGCTTATACGAATATGTTTCCTCGTCTGGCACTGACGGGTGGTTTCGGTAGTGAAAGCACGTCTTTGTCAGAACTTCTAAAATCGCCTTATGCCGTTATGGAAGGTGCTTTATTGACTCCTATATTTGGCTGGGGAAAGAACCGTGCTGCGTTGAAAGGCAAAAAAGCGGCCTATGAAGCAGAAATACATAGTTATGAGAAAACAGTCCTGACGGCTTTCAAAGAGACACGTAATGCGATTGTCAACTTTAATAAGATAAAAGAGGTGTACGCACTTCGTGCCAATCTGGAACGTTCGGCTAAGAGTTATATGGATTTGGCGCAGTTGCAATATATCAATGGAGTGATCAATTATTTGGATGTTCTCGATGCCCAGCGTGGTTATTTTGACGCACAAATTGGTCTGAGTAACGCTATTCGTGATGAACTGATCACCGTAGTACAACTGTATAAAGCACTTGGCGGTGGCTGGAAGCAATAGCCTCTGTAACTATGCAGCGAAATAAAATGAGGGCTTCTCTTTCATAATTCGAGGAAAAATGCGAAATTTGCAACGCTTTTCAAGTTTGACAAGAAACTTACTAACACCTTTAAATAAAAAATTAAAGAAAATGACTAAAAGTGCATTGCAAATCGCAAGGGCTGCTTACCAGCCCAAACTTCCGAAAGCATTGGCATCAGGAGCTGTTAAGGCTGTAGCAGGTGCTGCTACTCAATCTGTAGCCGATCAGGAAGCTATCAAAGCATTATTCCCTAACACGTACGGAATGCCGTTGATTACATTCGAAGCGGGTGAAGCTGTTCAACTTCCTGCTATGAACGTAGGTGTAATCCTTTCCGGCGGACAAGCTCCGGGCGGACACAATGTAATCTCTGGTTTGTTCGACGGTATCAAAAAGCTGAATCCTGAAAGTAAGCTGTACGGCTTTATCTTGGGTCCTGGCGGTCTGGTAGACCACAACTATATGGAACTGACTGCTGACATCATTGACGAATACCGTAACACAGGTGGTTTCGATATCATCGGTTCGGGACGTACGAAGCTGGAAACTGAAGCTCAGTTTGAAAAGGGATTTGAGATCATCAAAGAATTGGGCATCAAAGCACTGGTTATCATCGGTGGTGATGACTCTAATACAAACGCTTGTGTATTGGCTGAATACTATGCTGCCAAGAAGTACGGTGTACAGGTGATCGGTTGCCCGAAGACGATTGACGGTGACTTGAAGAACGATATGATTGAAACTTCTTTCGGTTTCGATACAGCTTGTAAGACTTATGCTGAAGTAATCGGTAACATCCAACGTGACTGTAACTCTGCACGTAAATACTGGCACTTCATCAAATTGATGGGTCGTTCGGCTTCTCACATCGCACTGGAATGTGCTTTGCAGGTACAGCCTAACGTATGTATCGTTTCTGAAGAAGTGGAAGAAAAAGATATGTCTCTGGATGATGTAGTAACATCTATCGCTAAAGTGGTAGCTGACCGTGCTGCACAGGGAAATAACTTCGGTACAGTATTGATCCCGGAAGGATTGGTGGAATTTATTCCGGCTATGAAGCGTCTGATCGCTGAATTGAACGACTTCCTGGCTGCAAATGCAGAAGAGTTCTCTCAGATCAAGAAGTCTCATCAACGTGATTACATCATCCGTAAGCTGTCTCCGGAAAACTCTGCTATCTATGCAAGTCTGCCGGAAGGTGTAGCTCGCCAGCTGACACTGGATCGTGACCCGCACGGAAACGTTCAGGTATCACTGATCGAAACAGAAAAACTGTTGTCTGAAATGGTAGCTACCAAATTGGCTGCTTGGAAAGAAGATGGCAAATATGTGGGTAAGTTTGCTGCACAGCACCACTTCTTCGGTTACGAAGGTCGTTGCGCTGCTCCGTCAAACTTTGATGCTGACTACTGCTATTCTTTGGGATACACAGCTTCTATGCTGATTGCTGACGGTAAGACCGGTTATATGTCTTCTGTACGCAACACAACTGCTCCTGCTGCCGAATGGATTGCAGGTGGTGTGCCTATCACCATGATGATGAATATGGAACGCCGCCACGGTGAAATGAAACCGGTGATCCAGAAAGCATTAGTGAAATTGGATGGTGCTCCTTTCAAAGCATTCGCTGCACAGCGTGACCGTTGGGCTGTTGAAACGGATTATGTATATCCAGGTCCGATTCAGTACTTTGGTCCTACAGAAGTTTGCGACCAGGCAACTAAGACTTTGCAATTGGAACAAGCTAAATAAGAAAACTTCACCGGACTGTAGTAAGAAACAGTTGCAATGAAGAGCTCTTTCAGGCACGGATTACGCGGATTGACGCGGTTTTAGTTATACTATTTCTTAAAACCGTGTATTCCGTGTAATCCGTGCCTATCTATATTACATTCATCACTCAAAGTAAATGTCGTCACGTAATAATCCGATTTCTGCTGTCCAAAAGAAAAGAACTGCTTCCACTACCCCAAAAAAGAGGACGGTTTCTTCTTCCAGGCCTTCCCGTGCTCCGAAAAAGGCACCGGTGAAGCAGCATTATTCGATGCCCGGTTGGCTTCGAAATATATTGGCTGTGGCAATTGTCGGTTGTTTCTCTATGGTTTTCTATTATTTCTTTATACGTCCTTATGCTTATCGGTGGAAACCTTGTAATGGTTTAAAGGAATATGGAGTTTGTATTCCTTCCGGATATGATATTCATGGGATTGATATTTCCCATTATCAAGGAAAAATAGACTGGGGGAGACTTTTACAGAATAAACAGACGGCAACTCCTTTGCACTTCATTTTTATGAAAGCGACGGAAGGGGGAGATCATAACGATACTACCTTTCAAACTAATTTTGCTAATGCGCGTAATCATGGCTTTATTCGTGGCGCTTATCATTTCTATATTCCTGGTACAGATGCTTTGAAACAGGCGGACTTTTTTATACGTACGGTCAAACTGGATTCCGGCGACCTGCCTCCGGTTCTCGATGTGGAAGTGACCGGACGAAAAGAGAAAAAAGAATTGCAGCAAGGCATTAAGCGCTGGTTGGACCGTATAGAATCCCATTATGGGGTGAAGCCCATTCTTTATACCTCTTATAAGTTCAAGACCCGTTATCTGGACGATTCTATTTTCAATGCTTATCCTTATTGGATCGCTCACTATTATGTCGATTCGGTGAAATATCAGGGTAAGTGGGATTTCTGGCAACATACTGATGTCGGAAATGTACCCGGTATTAAAGAAGATGTAGACCTCAATGTATTCAACGGTACATTAGAAGAACTCAAAAAGCTGACGATCAAGTAGGATGATTGATCTGTCATACAACTAATCTCTTCTCTCATTTGTTATAATCGTATTATTACTAAAAAGATACGATTATGAACTTTGATATAGCTATTATTGGTGGTGGCCCTGCTGGTTACACAGCTGCCGAAAGGGCAGGGGCAAACGGACTGAGAGCCGTTTTGTTTGAAAAAAAGGCAATAGGTGGGGTGTGTCTGAATGAAGGATGTATTCCTACTAAAACGTTGTTATATTCTGCTAAAATTCTGGATAGCATCAAGAGTGCTTCCAAATATGGCATTTCTGCCGAATCTCCTTCGTTTGATTTAACTAAAATAATGAGCCGTAAAGAGAAAACGGTGAAAATGCTGACTGGTGGGGTAAAGATGACTGTGAACTCTTACGGAGTGACGATCGTGGAAAAAGAAGCCTTTATAGAAGGAGAAGAAAACGGGCTGATCCGTATCATCTGTGACGGAGAAAGATATGAAGTGAAATATCTGCTGGTATGTACCGGTTCCGACACGGTTATTCCTCCGATACCGGGACTGTCGGAAGTTAGTTACTGGACGTCAAAAGAGGCTTTGGAGATCAAAGAGCTTCCTGAAACGTTGGTTGTTATAGGTGGTGGAGTCATAGGAATGGAGTTTGCTTCTTTCTTCAACAGTATGGGAGTGAAAGTGCATGTTGTCGAGATGATGCCGGAGATACTGGGAGTCATGGATAAGGAAACCAGCAGTATGCTTCGTATGGAATATGCAAAACGTGGAGTCACTTTCTACTTGAATACAAAAGTAATAGAAGTGAAACCTGACGGAGTCGTCATAGAGAAAGATGGGAAGGCTTCTACTATCAAAACGGAAAAGATCTTGCTCAGTGTGGGGCGTAAAGCAAATATTACCAATGTCGGATTGGATAAGCTGAATATAGAACTTCATCGGAATGGGGTTAAAGTAGACGAATATCTTCAGACTTCTCATCCCGGAGTATATGCGTGCGGTGATATTACAGGCTATTCTTTATTGGCGCATACGGCAATTCGGGAGGCGGAAGTGGCAATCAATCATATTTTAGGAGTGGAAGACCGGATGAATTATAACAGTGTGCCGGGAGTTGTCTACACCAATCCGGAAGTGGCCGGCGTAGGTAAGACAGAAGAAGAGCTGACCAAACAGGGCATTCCTTATCGTGTTACGAAGTTGCCGATGGCTTATTCCGGACGTTTTGTTGCGGAAAACGAACAAGTAAATGGAATATGTAAGCTGATACTTGATGAAGCTGATCATATTATCGGTTGTCATATGCTTGGAAATCCTGCGTCGGAATTGATTGTGATTGCCGGAATAGCTATTCAGAAGGGCTATACGGTTGAGGAATTTCAGAAGAATGTATTTCCCCATCCTACGGTTGGAGAGATTTATCATGAGGTGCTTTCATAACACTTTTACAGATATTTATTTTCATCTGGCGGCAGAAGAGTATTTGCTGAAGCAGGAAACAGATTCTGTTTTCATGCTTTGGCAGGACACTCCTTCTGTAGTGATGGGAAAACACCAATCTGTACAGTTGGAAGTGAACCGGGAATGGGCGGAAGAACAACAGATTCAAATAGCCCGTCGGTTTTCGGGTGGGGGAGCTGTATATCATGATTTGGGTAATGTCAATTTAACTTTTATCGAAACAGTGTCCCGCTTGCCTGATTTCAGTCTTTATCTTCATCGGATATTGGATTTCTTAAAACTGATAGGATTGCCGGCAAAAGGAGATGAACGTCTGGGTATCTATCTTGATGGTCTGAAAATATCGGGGAGTGCCCAGTGCGTACACAAGAACAGGGTGCTTTATCATTGTACTTTGCTGTATGATACGAATCTTGCTGCTTTAAATAAGGTATTGAATCCGGAGAGGGACATTGAGACGGGCGTGGCATTGCCTGTGTATGCTGTTCCGTCTGTCCGTAGTGAAGTCACAAATATCAGTCGTTACTTACCTATGGAAACGGTTGATCATTTCAAAGCGATACTTTTCGAATATTTTAGTCAGAAGGGATGTGCTGATACTTTCAGTGAGAAAGAATTGGAAGCAATCCATAAACTTCGGACTGAGAAATATATTTGCGAAGACTGGATCTTCAGTCGTTGAGTCCGGTTAAAAATACTTTAACTTAAAACTTTCTTTTTCAGCGGGTTGTTCTAATAGTTCAAGGTTGAATAATAAATTTACTGTCTATGTCAAGATTCGAAATAAAAATGCCTAAGTTGGGCGAGAGTATAACCGAAGGGACGATTGTCTCTTGGTCTGTGAAAGTGGGGGATGTCATTCAGGAAGACGATGTTCTCTTCGAGGTAAATACGGCGAAAGTCAGTGCGGAAATACCTTCACCGGTAGCTGGTAAGGTAGTGGAAATTCTGTTTAAGGAAGGAGATACAGTCGCTGTAGGTACAGTGGTTGCTGTTGTAGATATGGGAGGTGAAGAGGCATCCGATGAAGAAACTGCAAGTGGAAAAGAAACTCCAGAAAGTAAGGAGAATGCTTCTTCTGATGCAGAAAAAGTATCTTCTCAGGTAGCAAAGGCTGAGGAACGCTGGTATTCTCCTGTGGTGATTCAATTGGCACGAGGTGCAAATATTCCGAAAGAAGAACTTGATTCGATACAAGGCACAGGATACGAAGGCCGGTTAAGCAAGAAAGATATAAAGGATTATATTGAGAAGAAGAAAAGGGGAATTTCCGAAGTCTCGAAGGCGGCGATACCTACCGGTGATGCACTTACGGCTTCTATGCCTTCTTCGACTGGAGGGGCTGGCTCTATGACAACTTCTCCTGTGGCGGCTTCCGTGCAAACTCCTGTTGCTGCACCGTCTGCTCCATCTAAACAAGCACCTGCAGCTGCTAATATTCCGGGAGTAGAAGTGAAAGAAATGGATCGTGTCCGCCGGATTATTGCGGATCATATGGTGATGTCCAAGAAGGTTTCACCACACGTAACCAATGTAGTAGAGGTAGACGTAACCAAACTGGTACGCTGGCGTGAAAAGAATAAAGACGCTTTCTTCCGCCGTGAGGGAGTGAAACTGACCTATATGCCTGTCATAACAGAAGCTGTTGCAAAAGCATTGGCAGCATATCCTCAGGTCAATGTATCTGTTGACGGATATAATATTCTTTTCAAGAAACATATCAATATCGGTATTGCTGTTTCTTTGAATGATGGCAATCTGATAGTTCCTGTGGTACACGATGCCGATCATCTGAACTTGAATGGATTGGCTGTAGCTATAGACTCGCTGGCATTGAAGGCTCGTGATAACAAATTGATGCCAGATGATATTGACGGAGGTACGTTTACCATTACTAATTTCGGTACATTCAAGAGTTTGTTCGGTACGCCGGTGATCAATCAGCCCCAGGTTGCCATTTTGGGAGTGGGATATATTGAGAAGAAGCCTGCCGTAATAGAGACACCGGAAGGTGATACGATTGCTATCCGTCATAAGATGTATCTGTCCCTGTCTTATGACCATCGTGTAGTTGACGGTATGCTGGGAGGCAACTTCCTGCACTTCATAGCCGATTACCTGGAAAACTGGAAGGGCTGATAACAGATTGTTTCATTCATTAAGAACTTCATTAACTATGAAAAAGAAATATGATATAAAGACTACGGATGTTGAAACACTGAAAAAGTGGTACCATCTGATGACATTAGGGCGTGCTTTGGACGAGAAGGCGCCGTCTTACCAGCTGCAATCCTTGGGTTGGTCATACCATGCTCCTTATGCGGGGCATGATGGTATCCAACTGGCTGTCGGTCAGGTTTTCACATTGGGAGAAGATTTCCTGTTCCCTTATTACAGAGATATGCTGACTGTGCTTTCTGCAGGAATGACTGCGGAAGAGATTATATTGAACGGCATTTCGAAAGCAACCGATCCCGGTAGCGGCGGACGTCATATGTCGAATCACTTCGCCAAACCGGAATGGCATATTGAAAATATATCTTCTGCTACCGGAACGCATGACCTGCATGCGGCGGGTGTAGCAAGAGCAATGGTATATTATGGGCATAAAGGAGTAGCAATCACTTCGCACGGAGAATCTGCTACTTCCGAAGGCTTTGTTTACGAGGCTATCAATGGAGCTAGTCTGGAACGTCTTCCAGTGATTTTCGTTATACAGGATAACGGATATGGCATCTCTGTTCCTAAATCCGAGCAGACTGCCAATCGTAAAGTAGCCGAGAACTTCTCCGGTTTCAAGAATCTGAAGATTATCTACTGCAATGGAAAAGATGTGTTCGATTCCATGAATGCCATGACTGAGGCACGCGAATATGCGATCAGTACCCGTAATCCTGTGATTGTACAGGCTAACTGCGTTCGTATCGGCTCTCATTCCAATTCGGATAAACATACACTTTATCGGGATGAAAACGAACTGGAATATGTGAAAGAAGCCGATCCGCTAATGAAGTTCCGCCGGATGTTATTGCGCTATAAGCGCTTGACGGAAGAGGAACTGCTGCAAATTGAAGCTGAATCAAAGAAGGAACTATCTGCTGCCAACCGCAAGGCGCTGGCTGCCCCTGAACCTGATCCTAAAAGCATTTACGATTTTGTGATGCCCGAACCTTATCAGCCGCAAAAATACAAAGAAGGTACTCATCAGGAAGAAGGAGAGAAGACTTTCCTGGTCAATGCAATTAATGAAACATTGAAAGCGGAATTCCGCCATAATCCGGATACCTTTATCTGGGGACAAGATGTGGCAAACAGAGAAAAAGGCGGGGTCTTTAATGTGACCAAAGGCATGCAGCAGGAATTTGGCGAGGCGCGTGTATTCAGCGCACCGATTGCCGAAGATTATATTGTAGGTACAGCCAATGGTATGAGCCGATTTGACCCTAAAATCCATGTAGTGATAGAAGGAGCTGAGTTTGCAGACTACTTCTGGCCTGCCGTAGAACAGTATGTGGAGTGTACTCATGAATATTGGCGCAGTAACGGTAAGTTTGCTCCGAATATCACTTTACGGCTTGCTTCCGGAGGATATATCGGTGGTGGATTATATCATTCCCAAAATATAGAGGGTGCTCTGACAACGTTGCCGGGTGCACGTATTGTCTGTCCTTCTTTTGCAGATGATGCAGCCGGATTGTTACGAACCAGTATGCGTTCAAAGGGATTTACCTTGTTTTTGGAACCGAAAGCTCTATATAATTCGGTAGAAGCGGCAGCTGTTGTTCCGGAAGATTTTGAGGTTCCTTTTGGAAAGGCACGTATTCGTCGTGAAGGAACGGATTTGAGCATTATTACTTATGGCAATACGACCCATTTCTGCCTGCACGTAGCAGAGCAACTGGAAAAAGAAAGTGGCTGGAAAGTCGAAGTGATCGATATTCGCTCATTGATACCATTAGATAAGGAGGCGATTTTCGAATCAGTGAAAAAGACTAGTAAAGCATTGGTTGTTCACGAAGACAAGGTATTCTCCGGTTTCGGTGCGGAACTTGCGGCTATGATCGGAACGGATATGTTCCGTTATCTGGATGGTCCGGTGCAGCGTGTCGGATCTACATTTACTCCTGTCGGTTTCAATCCGATTCTGGAAAAAGAGATATTGCCGGATGAGGCGAAGATCTATGAGGCAGCTAAAAAGCTATTGGAATATTAATGGAATAAAATGGAGGTATAGTATATGAAGAAGATTGGTTTGTTTTATGCCACCAAAGCTGATAAGACTACTTGGGTGGCAGAGAAAATTCAGAAAGAATTTGGAAAAGATAGGATAGAAGTGGTGCCTATTGAGCAGGCATGGCAAAATGATTTTGCAGCTTACGATTGTTTAATAGTAGGTGCTTCGACCTGGTTTGACGGAGAACTTCCTACCTATTGGGATGAGTTATTGCCGGAACTTCGTACATTGGACTTGAAAGGGAAAAAAGTAGCTGTCTTCGGGTTAGGAGATCAGATACGTTATCCCGAAAACTTTGCTGACGGAATCGGACTGCTTGCCGAGGTATTTGAAGGAGACGGGGCCACACTGGTCGGTTTTACTTCTTCCGAAAGATACACTTTCGAACGTTCCAGAGCGTTGCGTGGTGATCGGTGGTGCGGTTTGGTCGTCGATTTGGATAATCAATCCGAGCAAGCGGAAAAGAGAATCAGGGAATGGTGCGAACAGGTAAAGAATGAGTTTGATTCAAAACCTTAATACTTTATATCTGTTTCCCGGTAACATAACAGAAGGAATATTATATCATACCATTCTTTTCATTAAAGGATGGTATGTACCAGATGCTCATCTCGTACACTACTGGATGAGCATCTGGTGTATAACAAGATGAGCATGCCGTACAGCACGAGATGAGCATCTCGTACATCTTATCTCTACTACAAATATATGCTGTCTTTTAAAGATACGTGGTCTGTGTCTTCTTGAAACAGATAAGGAAGATTAATGCTTAATATGTGAACTTCACTGCTGCCCAGCGGTTTTTCTCCTTATGATGTACGAAGGTCAGTCCGTTCTTTTCTGCTTCCCGGCGGATGAAAGGAATGTCGTCCACATAAAATCCACTCATATAAAGTTCCGATCCCGGGTGCATGCAGGCAACGTATTGCTTCATGTCGTTCAATAGAATATTCCGGTTTATATTAGCGATGATGATATCAAAGGGCCCTTTGCCAACAAGCGATGAGGCATCTCCTTGTGAAACGGCGATGTCGTCTACGTGGTTTAATTCAATGTTCTCAATAGAGTTTCGTACACACCATTCGTCAATGTCAATAGCGATACATGGGCGTGCTCCCCGCATGCGGGCGAGAATAGCTAAGATCGAAGTTCCACAGCCCATATCCAGAAGTGATTTATCTTTCAACTCATTGTCCAGTAACTCCCCGATGATGAGGCTTGTCGTTTCATGATGTCCCGTGCCGAAAGCCATTTGCGGATTGATAACGATATCATAAGTTGCCTGGGGTACATCTTTATGGAAGGTACTATGGATAACACATCGGTTATCGATCACAATCGGCTGAAAGAAATTTTTTTCCCATTCTTCGTTCCAGTCTTTGTCTTCCGCTTCAACGTATGTATAAGTGATCTCCGTATCGGGCAGAGGAAATTCGGTTATTGCATTTTTTATTGTATTTTCATCGCATAATGCCTGTTGTATGTATGCAGTCAGTCCGCCTTCGCTTTCAACAAAACTTTCAAATCCGGCTTCACCTAATACGGCAGCCAGTACGTCATTTACTGTTTCTGTGCATGGACTTGTATGGAATGTGAACTCAAAATACTTCATAGTTGTTTTTAATTTGGTGAATCTTTTGCAAAGATAGTTAGAAATAGGGATTTCCCTATTATCCTTTGGGGAAAATCTCCCTAGAGTGGCGAATCTCTTCCTTATCTTTGTAATGTGAATAAGTTTAAGTAATTACATAAACCGAGATGATATGAAAAAGATTGTTTATTTCTTGCTAATTGCTTTATGCCTCCCTATAGGCTTGATGGCACAAAGCGTTGATGACGACCTTTATTTCGTACCTTCTAAAGACAAAAAGGAGAAGAAAGAAACGACTCCGGAAAAGAAGGAACCGAGAAAGCAAGTCACGACCAACATCTATACATCACCGGGCACTACCGTTGTAGTTCAGGACCGCAAGGGAAAAACACGGGATGTGGATGAATATAACCGCCGTTATGACGCTCGTGAGAATGAATTCGTAATGGAAAACGATACCTTATATATAAAAGAGAAAGCTCAGCCAGACTTGGAAGGAGAATGGGTAACCGGTGAATTTGATGGTTCGCAAGAGGACTATGAATATGCTGAACGTATTATCCGTTTCCGTAATCCACGTTTTGCTATCAGCATTAGCAGTCCACTCTATTGGGACGTTGTTTACGGACCTAATTCATGGAACTGGAATGTATATACTGATGGTATGTACGCTTATGCTTTCCCGACATTTAGTAATCCGCTTTGGTGGGATTGGCGTTACAACTCCTACGGTTGGGGATGGAACTATGGCTGGGGATGGAATCGTCCTTACTATGGTTGGGGATATTACCCGGGTTCATGGGGCGGCTGGTATGGTGGCTACTGGGGTGGCTTCTATGGCGGCGGTTATTGGGGACATCATCACCACTGGGGTGGTGGTCCTAGCTGGGGCTGGGGCGGTGGTCATAGAGACATGCTATACACCAATCGTCGTTCTCCTAACAGGAGTGTTAACCGTACTACCAATGGTACCAGATATACCTCTAACCGTTATCAGTCTTCTCGTCCTTCATCAGTTCGTACATCTTCGAATAGAACAACTTCGGGACGTGTAGTAGGAACCAGAGAGAATAGTACACGGACAGGAGTAAGTACAAGAACTAGTTCTTCTCGCAGAGATACCTATACTCGTCCGAGCAGTACTCGTACCAGCACATCTTCGGGTATGAATCGTAGTAGTAGCACTCGTACTTCTTCTTCAAGAAGTGAAGGTACTTATAATAGGGGATCTTCTTCTAGAAGTAGCGGAACTTATTCAAGAGGAAGTAGTAGTTATACACCTAGTCGCTCTAGTAGCTCTCGAACATATACTCCTAGCAGTAGTAACCGTTCTAGTAGTAGTTCTCGAACATATACTCCTAGTAGCAGTAGTCGTTCTAGTAGTTCCGGTTCTTATTCTCCTAGTAGCAGTTCTTCTCGTTCTAGTGGTTCTTCGTATGGAGGCGGAAGTAGTAGCAGTAGTCGTGGAAGTTCTTCCGGTGGTGGAGGTTCAGCTAGAGGCGGTAGCAGGAGATAAAACTATAGCATATAATAATATTTAAGGAAACGTATGAAAAAGAAAATAAATATAGCTGCACTTGCTCTTATTATGGTGGCAAGTGCAAGCGCCCAGACAATATACGATGGTGCTAAGTTTACGCAGAAGGATTTGAATGGAACTGCCCGTTTTGTAGGAATGGGAGGAGCAATGGGTGCACTAGGAGGAGATATTTCTACTATGGGGACAAATCCGGCTGGTATTGGTATATATCGTAGTAATGATATAATGGGAACTTTCGGCTTTTCTTCTTTTGGTTCGGAGAGTAAATATGAAGGATCAAAGTTTAATGTTGATAAGACTCGTGGATCATTTGATAATATAGGATTTGTGTTTTCTTCTAAAATTGGAAATCAGACCGCTTTGCGTTATGTGAATTTTGGATTCAGTTACACTCGTTCCAAGTCATTTGATAAGTATATGACAATGGAAGGTTTGATTAATCTGGGGCCTGGAGGAACAATTCTTTCTCAGACTAATCAAATGACGAATCAAGCGAACACTATGATTAAAGCGAATGGTGACTTTATCAGTAAGTTAGCTGATGATAAGATTAATCTGTTTACTGATAGTCAGACTGGCTGGCTGGCTGCTATCGGCTGGAATGGATATTTATATAATGAAAATGAAGATAAAAATGGCTATATAGGTTATTTACCTCAACCATATTCATGGTATGATGGACATGAAAAAGGAGGAATCAATCAGTATGATTTTAATGTTGCTTTTAATATAAGTGATCGTGTTTATTTAGGATTGACCATTGGTGCTTACGATGTTAATTACTCAAAGATTTCTACTTATGGAGAGGAGTATGGGGAATATATTGTAGAAAATGTGAATTATGGTACTCCAAGTTATGAAATGACTACTGAGAATAAAATAGATGGTTCAGGTGTGGATTTTAAGTTTGGAGCTATCGTGCGTCCATTTGAAGACTCTCCATTCCGTATTGGTGTTTCTGTTCATACTCCTACATTTTATAATTTGAAAATTAAAACGAATGTTAGAGCAGTGACATATACCCCTGATTTTGACTCTAAAAAATTAAGTGAGGCTGTTGTAGATTCTTATGATTTTACGAATGGTGTTGATTCTGTCTCTTATACACATCT
>OJQT01000608.1_pt1 | contig 16587 bp, 15 predicted proteins | sample 1598771 | NCBI WGS metagenome assembly OJQT01 (sample SAMN03922517, study PRJEB24848) | human gut metagenome | isolation source: stool sample | host: Homo sapiens | place: Germany | collected 2010-02
CTAGTCTCGTGGGCTCGGAGATGTGTATAAGAGACAGCTCCACGCCGTCGTGGATGGGCTGGCCGCCGCCGCCGGCGCAGCCGCCGGGACAGGCCATGATCTCCACGAAGTCATAGCGCACCTCGCCCCGCTCCAGGGCGGTCATGAGCTTGCGGGTGTTCAGCAGGCCGCTGGCCACCGCCACGGACACCGGTCCGGCCCCGGGGATATCGAACTTGGCTTCCTTCCAGCCGTCCATGCCCCGGACGTCACGGAAGGCGTCGGGATCGGGATTTTGGCCGGTGACAAGGTAGTAGGCGCTGCGCAGGGCCGCGTCCATGACGCCGCCGGTGGCGCCGAAGATCACCGCCGCGCCGGTGCCGCTGCCCAGAGGGCTGTCAAAGGGCGTCTCATCCAGGACGGCGGGGTTGATCTGCTCGCCCCGGAACATCCGGACGATCTCACGGGTGGTCAGCACCACGTCCACGTCCGGGTCGCCGCAGGCGTCCCGCATGGTGGGCAGGGCCGCCTCGCTCTTTTTGGCGGTGCAGGGCATGATGGACACCACGAAGATGTCGTGGGGGTCCACCCCCAGCTTCTTGGCAAAGTAACTCTTGGCCACGGCACCGAACATCTGCTGGGGACTTTTGGCGGTGGACAGATGGCTGACATACTTGGGGAACTGGGTCTTGACGAACCGCACCCAGCCGGGACAGCAGGAGGTGAACATGGGCCAGGTGTACTGATCCCGGTGGGTAAAGCGCTCCACAAACTCGCTGCCCTCCTCCATGATGGTCAGGTCGGCGGTGAAATTGGTGTCGAATACATAGTCAAAGCCCATCTGCTTCAGGGCGGTGACCATGCGCTGGGCGGTGGCGTACTCAGGCTTCAGGTGGTAGTATTCCGCCCAGGCGGCCCGGACCGCCGGGGCCATCTGGACCACGGTGATCTTCTTGGGGTTGTCCAGGGCGTCGAACACCCGGCCGGTGTCGTCGTGCTCCTGCAAACCGCCCACGGGACAGTGGGTCATGCACTGGCCGCAGAAGGTGCAGTCGGAGTCTGCCAACGTCCTGGCCCCGGACACGCCGATGGTGGTGCGGGTACCGGTGCCCATCAGGTCCCAGATGTGCATACCCTGGATCTTGTCGCAGACCTGGATGCAGCGCATACAGCGGATGCAGCGGTTTTCAAACCGCACCACGGGGGTGCTGAAATCCGGCTCAATGGGCCGCAGGTCCTTGATATAGTGGTTGCCCAGCAGGTTATAGTCGTTGGTGAGCTGCTGGAGCTTGCAGTTGCCGCTGCGGGTGCACTTGGGACAGCGGATGTCGTGCTGGGCCAGCAGCAGCCGCAGGTTCACCCGGCGGGCCTCACGGACCCGGGGGGAGTTGGTGTGGACCACGATGCCCTCGGCCACCTGGGTGTCGCAGGAGGCCACCAGGCGCTGTTCCCCCTCCACCTCCACCATGCAGATGCGGCAGGCGCCGATCTCGTTGATGTCCTTCAGGTAGCACAGGGTGGGAATATCCAGGCGCGCGGAACGGGCGGCCTCCAAAATGGTGGTGCCCTCCGGCACGGTGACGGTTCTGTTGTCGATGGTCAGCGTTACCATTTGATATCTCGACCTCCTCTGAAAATGCCGTAGCCAAAGTGATCGCACCGCAGGCAGCGGGAGGCCTCGGTGACGGCGCCCTCCTCGGTGAGGCCGCACTCGATGTCCTCAAAGTCGCACTTGCGCTCACAGGCCTGGCGCTCGGTGGTGTTGATGCGCCCGTGGGGTGGGCGGTTGTTCAGCCGGGGAGCCGGGATGTCCACATCCACCCGGATCTCATGGTGGAAGCCCAAGTGCTCGTCGATGTTGGCGGCAGCCACCTTTCCGGCGGCAATGGCCCGGATGGCGGTGGCGGGGCCGGTGACGCAGTCGCCGCCGGCAAAGATGTTGTCCATATCGCTGACCTGACCGGACAGGGCGGCCACCAGCCGTCCGCCGCGGGTGATGGGCACGCCGGCCTGGTCAAAGCCCTGGATCTCGATGCCCTGGCCGATGGCCACCACGATGATATCCGCCGGGATGCGCACCTGGTCCAGAGCGGCCTTGTTGGGCTTGGGACGTCCGGAGCCGTCCACGTCGCCGATGATCTGGGGCTGGACCCACAGAGCCCGGGCCACGCCGTCCTCGTCGGCCTCAATGCGGACGGGAGCTGCCAGGGTCATCATCTCCGCCCCCTCGGCGGTGGCCCCTGCCACCTCGTCAGGCAGGGCCGTCATATCCTCCAGGCGGCGGCGGTACACACAGGTGACCTTGCTGGCCCCCAGGCGGATGGAGCTGCGGGTGACGTCCATGGCCACGTTGCCGCCGCCGATGACCACCACCTGCTTGCCGGTGAAGTCGGGCATCACGTCGTCGCCGATGGCCTTGAGCATCTCCACGGCGGATATGACGTTGCGGCTGTCCTCGCCGGGAATGCCGGTTTTCTTGTCCTGGTGGGCGCCGATGGCGATGTAGATGCAGTCGAACTGCTTTTCCAGCTCCTCCAGCCAGATGTCACGGCCGATGCGGACGTTGGTGCGGACCTCGATGCCCAGGGACAGGATGGAGTCGATCTCGGCGTCCAGCTTCTCCCGGGGGAAGCGGTAGCTGGGGATGCCGTAGCGCAGCATGCCGCCCAGCTTGCTGCACTCCTCGAAAATGGTGACCTTATGGCCCATCAGGGCCAGGTAATAGGCGCAGCTGAGGCCGCTGGGGCCGCCGCCCACGATGGCCACGGTCTTGCCGGTGGCCGGGGCGCAGGGGGGATTGGGCACCACGCCTGCGTGGTCCACGGCATACCGCTTCAGGCCCCGGATGTTGATGGGATCGTCGATCATATTCCGGCGGCAGCGGGCCTCGCAGGGATGCTCACAGATGTAGGCGCAGGCGGTGGGCATGGGGTTGTCCTTGCGGATCAGGCGCACGGCGTCGGCGTAGCGCCCGACCCCCACCAGGGCCATGTAGCCCGGGATATCCACCCCCGCCGGACACAGGGCAACGCAGGGCACGGGATTCTGGAGGCTTGCCAGGCACCGGTGGTGCTGCACGTGCTCCTCATAGTCGTCCCGGAAGCCCTCCAGGCCATCCACCACCAGGCGGGCGGCGTCCCGGCCGATGGCGCAGTCGGCGGTGTCCACGATGCTGCGGGCGGTTTTCTCGGTGATGCGGACGGTGTCCATGTTGGCGGTGCCGTCCAGCACCTGGGAAATGAGCTTGGTCAGCTGGCCCAGGCCGATGCGGCAGGGAACGCACTTGCCGCAGGTCTGGGCGTGGCACAGCTGCAGAAACGACAGAGACATTTCCACCGGGCACAGGCCCGGAGGGCTGGCGGCGATCCGGCGCTCCACATCGCGGTAAAGACCCTCTACCACGGTCTGAGCCCTGCTGGGGGTTTTGATGTCAAGTCTGCTCAAAACAGTTCCACTCCTTCCGTCCGCTTGCGGCGTTTGGCTGTGCGCCGCAGACGGACTGATATTGGTTACAGCTACAGAATGCCACAATTGATTTCAAAAGTCAATTGTTTCAGAAAAGTTGTCTATCCGATGAGAAATTTTCATAATTGATGAGAAAACATTGCAGAAAAATTCACGGAACCATAGGGCGGCCTGAAATTTTGAAATCTTCGGAAACGGCGGAAAACCGGGAACGTTTCCCACTCCATTGCCAAGATTGTGACGAAAATTATTTCGTATAAATACAATAAATTTCGGCACATGAAAATCATTCCGGGACAAAGTGTTGCATTTGCATATTGCGGACGGGGCCTGTACATGTTATAGTGAGTGTACAAGTCAGAAAGGAGGCGCGCCATGAAGGTTCGGCTCAACGAGGACCGGCAGGTGGTGGACGCCATCCGGGAGGGGTTAAAGCGCACCGGCGGGTACTGCCCGTGCCGCCTGGCCCGGACGGAGGAAAACCGCTGCATGTGCAAGGAATTCAAAGATCAAATCGCGGACCCCGACTTTGAGGGGTACTGCCACTGCCGTCTGTATTATAAGGAGAAGTAAGACCTGAGACTGTCAAAAAATCCGGAAATCTTTCGCCATCGGAAAGGAAGATAGTTACGAAAGAAACCCATCAGGGGTGTCTTTCGTTTGCAATCACAGGTTTTTCAGAACTTTCTAAGTTCTGAAAAACCGCAAGCAGCTTGTCAAAAAGACTTTTTGACAAGCTGCCTGTCCCCGGTTCACATTGAACCGGGGGATTTTTTCGCCCGGCGGAGGAGTGCATCATGCCGGTATAATTCCAGCAAATGGCAGGGATGTTTGTCGATAATGACATAATTTAGCGCAATTCTGCGTTTTTATGCATTATAGACGATTATAAACGGCATGTTTTGTTGAATTCACAGAAAGCTAACAAGTTGATGAGATTTTTGTTGCATGGTGCAATATTTGCGAGTAAAGTAGTGAAGTACCCGGCAGGAATCCGGGAAAAAAGAAGGAGAAAAGCATATGGAAATTCAAATTCTGCCCCTGATTATCGTTGTCGCATATCTGGTGGGCATGCTGACCGTGGGCGCCGTGGTCAGCAAGGTCCAGATCAAGAACGCCAAGGACTACATGGTGGCCGGACGCCGCATGGGCCTGTTTATGGTGGCGTTCTCCCTGTCCGCCAACAATATCGGCGGCGGCTGCACCACGGGCCTGGCCCAGAAGGCCTTCGGCGACTGGGGTCTCAGCGCCGTGTGGTACGTCCTGGCGGCTTCCATCGCCATGATCCCCCTGACCTACTTCGCTCCCAAGATCCGCAAGACCATGGCCGTGACCATCCCCGAGGTGGTGGGCCGCCGGTTCGGCAGGTTCTCCAGCAACTTCACGGGTATCCTGTCCGTGCTGTCGCTGTTCTGCCTGACCTCCTCCCAGATCGCCGCCTCCGGCGGCGTCATCAACGCCCTGATCCCCTCCATTCCCCTGAATGTGTGCCTGATCTTCGCGGGTATCGTCATCATTCTGTACACCACCATGGGCGGCATGATCGCCGACCAGATCTCCGACCTGGTGCAGTTCGGCATCATCCTGGTGGGCCTGGCCATCGCCACTCCCATCGTGCTGAACCATGCCGGCGGCTGGAGCGTCATCTCTGCGGCTCTGCCCGGTGAGAAGCTGAACCTGACCCAGATCGGCTGGGCTTCCATCATCGGCTACATTTTCAACTACTTCTGCACCTTCCTGGCCGGTCCCGAGATGGTCTCCCGCTTTGAGACCGCCAAGGACGAAAAGACCGCCAAGAACGCCGCGTTTGTCTCCGCCATCCTCATGGCCGCCATGTCCATCTTCCCCACCCTGCTGGGTCTGGCTGCCTTCGCCCTGCGGGATCAGCTGCCCGGCCTGGCCGAGAACGGCAGCAACGCCATGATGATCGTCACCGGTCATTATGCCCCCGGTGTGGTGACGGGCCTGATCTCCGCCGCCATCATCTGCGCCACCATGTCCTCCGCTGACTCCAACCTGCTGTGTATGTCCACCATGATCATCAACGACCTGTACACCGGTCTGGGCGGCAAGAAGCAGCTGACGGACAAGCAGACCATCTTCTATACCCGGGCCTGCAACGTGCTGTCCGCTGTGGTGGCTATTCTGATCTCCCTGGCCGGTGTGTCCATCGTGGCCATGAACACCTTCGCCTTCGGCATTCGCTGCGCCGGTCCCTTCGCCGCATATGGCCTGGGCCTGGCAGTGCCCAAGGCCACCAAGAACTCCGGTATCATCTCCATCATCTGCGGCACCATCGCCTTTGTGGTGTGGCAGATCGTGGGCGGCGGCGGCACCTGGATGTTCCTGATGCCGGTGGTGGCCGGATGCCTGGTGAGCACCATCTCCTTCTTTGTGGTCAACTGGATCGAGTGGGGCCGCGGCGTGGCCCCCGCCCCCAGCGCCTATCTGACTGACGAGGAAGTCGCCAGAAAGATCGCTGAGGAGTCTGCCGGCCGGTAAGGCATCCCAAATCGAACAACAGCCCCTGCGGGAAAATCCCGCAGGGGCTGTCTAACATAAGGGGCAGTTTTTAGATTTCAAGATATCCCTTGAGCACCTTCAGGGTGTTCCACACGCCGTCGATATGGCTGCGCTCATAGCCGTGGCTGGCGTAGACGCCGGCGCCGATAAGCCCGTGGCGCAGGTCGTTTCCGGCAGACAGGGTGGCCTCTACATCGGAGCCGTAGTGGGGGTACACATCCACGGCGTAGTCGGCCTTTTCCCGCCGGGCGGCGTCAATGAGCTTACCCACCACCTCATAGCTATAGGGGCCGCCGGAGTCCTTGGCGCAGATGGACACCTGCCGCTCGGTGCAGCGCAGGCCGTCGCCCACGCAGCCCATGTCCACGCTGATGGCCTCGGTGACGCCCTGGGGCACGCTGGCGGCTCCGCCGTGGCCCACCTCCTCGTACACCGTCACATGGGCGTATACCCGGCGGCGGGGGGTGAGGTCCTTGTCCTTCATGAACTTGGCCAGGCCCAGCAGAATGCCCACGGACAGCTTGTCGTCCAGGAAGCGGCTCTTGATATAGCCGGATCCGGTGATCCGGGTCCGGGGCTCGAAGCAGACGATGTCGCCCACCTCCACGCCCAGAGCGCGGGTATCATCGGCGGACTTCACGTCCTCGTCCAGCACCACCTCGCAGGTGTCATAGCTGCGCTTGGCGTTGGCATATTCGCCGTTGACGTGGACGGAGGCGTTGCAAAGCTGGAAGGTGCCCTCGATGACCCGGCCGGAGCGGGTGTAGACCCGGACGTTCTCCGCCTCGCCGTTTTCCGGACGCATACCGCCCAGAGCCGTCAGCCGCAGGCGGCCGCTACCCTTGATCTCCGCCACCATGCCGCCCAGGGTGTCGGCATGGGCCTCCAGCAGCAGGCCGTCATTCTCGTCGCTGCCGCCCAGGTCGATGAGAACGCCGCCCTTGACGGTGGTCCGGGCCTCATAGCCCAGGGACCGGAAGGCGTTCAGCACCCACTCCGCCGCCTGCCGGGTGAAGCCCGTGGGGCTGTCGATGGCCAGCAGCTCCACCGCCTGGTGGGCGGCATATTCCGCATAGGTACGTTCCATAGTTGAATCCTCCTGTTATTTGATCTTTTCCCAGCAGCCGGACCGCAGGGAACCGGCAGCCACCGGGCAGTCCAGCCGCTCCGCCAGCTGACGGGCCAGGGGACGCTCCTCCTCCTGGTCCACCTGGTTTACGAAAACCTGGTCATGAAATCCCTCCCGGGCGGCCACCCGGGCCGCGATGGCCGGGGTCACGGGCCGGTTTTCCGGCACACCGGCCAGCCGGGCATACAGGGCCGGACGATGGGCCGCAACGCTGATGGGACGGCCGAAGCCGTCGGCTCCCAGCACCAAAATGGTGGTGTTGCGCCGGGGCGGCAGCACCGGCTCGTGCTTTTCGTGGCCCTTGAAGGGCTTTCCGGCGGAGCCGTCCGCCTCCACCAGGGTATAGTCCGCCAGGGCGTCCCAGCCCTCAAAGCCCGGGGACACCAGCTTGCCCTGGGCCGACGGAACCCCCAGACACACCAGGCCCCCCCGGGCCAGAATTTCCCGGGCGGTATCCGGGTCCTGGGCCACGGCGATGCCGGCGGGGGGCCAGATCTTGGTGGTGGTGGTCACCGCCACGGTGCCCCGCTCCCGCAGCTCCCGGGCCAGGTGATACATCAGGGTGGTCTTGCCGCCGCCGCCGATCAGGGCGGTGACGCCGGGCCGGATGTCCAGCAGCTCGCATAGCTTATCCATTTTCTCACTCTCCCTTTGCGCCGCGTATGCGGCAGGGCCATTGTATCACAGGGCGGTGGAAAAATCCACCTATATTTCCGCCTATTGACGCCGGGCGGTGCGGTATTCGTCGCCGGGCCGCCAGTAGGGGCAGTCCCCCCGTCCGGACAGGAACCGCACCATCTCGTCCTCGTCCAGGTCCACATCGCAGATGTATTCGTCGTATTCCTCGTCGTAGTTATAAAAGCAGCAGGCTTCGCACTGGGTCATGTGCCGGGCCTCCTTTCGTCAGGATGATTATACGTCCATCGGGGGTGCTGCGTCAATAACCAGCTTGTCAAAAAGGTTTTTTTGACAAGCTGCGTGCGGTTTTTCAGAACTGAAAAGTTCTGAAAACCTGCGATTACAAACGAAAGACACCCCCTGATGAGTTTCTTTCGTAAGTATCTTCCTTTCCGATGATGGAGGATTTCCGGTTTTTCCGACAGCCTCCAGAATATTTATCAACAGGAGGTTTACAATTATTCAAATTTTGTACTTGACGAAAATATGAAAATCAAATATAATCATGAGTGGAGAGGGTCTTACCTCCCGTGCCTATGAAGTGAGCGTGCATCCGGGTAAAGAGGGCGGATGCACGCTCATTTCCTTTATTTTCTCAGCTCCCGCAGCTGAAGCTCCACGTCTCCGATGAGGTACAAGGATCCGTAGCACAGCACCGTGCCGTCAGGCCCTGCCTGCTCCAGGGCCAGGGCCACCCCCTCCCGGATGGTGCCGCAGGCCGTGGCGGAACAGCCCAGCTCCCGGATATAGGCCGCCAGCTCACCGGCAGGCAGGGACCGGGGGTTATCCGGCGTCACCGTGATGAAGGAGTTGGCGTAGGGCGCCACGCCCCGGTACATGCAGTGGTAGTCCTTGTCCTGCATGACCCCGGTCAGCACCGTCAGGGGCCGCCCGGGCAGATAGTCCCGGATGTTCTGCTCCAGGGCCTGGATGCACTGGGGATTGTGGCCGCCGTCGATGATGAACAGCGGGTCGCGGCCGATGATCTGGAACCGGCCGGGCCAGTCGGTGGAGGCCAGCCCCCGGCGGATATGGGAGTCGGTAATGGCCCAGCCCCGGGCCTGAAGCACCCGGATGGCCGTCAGGGCCACGGCGGCATTGCACAGCTGGTGCCGTCCCAGCAGCGGCAGGCGCAGGCCGGTAAGCTCCTCCCAATCGAAAACCTGGCCCTCCAACCCGGCGCTTTCCAGACGGATGCCGTCGAAATCCGCCAGGTGCAGGGGAACACCCAGACGCTCGCACCGCTGGCGGATGATCTCCTCCGCAGAGGCCGTCTGGCGGTACAGCACCGCGTCACAGCCGGGCTTGATGATCCCGGCCTTGGTGGCGGCGATTTTTTCAATGGTGTCCCCCAGATACTGGGTGTGATCCAGACCGATGTTGCAGAACACGGCGGCCTCCGGGGCGGGGATCACGTTGGTGGCGTCAAATTCGCCGCCCATGCCCACCTCGCACACCACGATGTCGCAGTTGTGCCGGGCGAAATAGGCGAAGGCGATGGCCGTGACCATCTCAAACTCCGTGGGGTGAGGGTCCAGGGAGTCCGCCAGAGGGCGGACCTGGGCCGTGATTTCGCACAGCTCGTCGTCGGTGATCTGCCGGCCGTCCACCTGCATGCGCTCGTTGAACCGGATCAGGAAGGGCGAGGTGTACAGGCCCGTGCGATAGCCCGCCGCCTGGAGGATGCTGGCCATCATGGCACAGGTGGAGCCCTTGCCGTTGGTGCCGGTGACGTGGATGAACTCCAGGCCCTTCTGGGGGTCCCCCATCAGCGCCAGCAGCGCCCGGATGCGCTCCAGCCCCGGGATGCTGCTGCGCCAGCAGACGGCGTGGATATAGGACAGGGTTTCGTCAATGTTCATTGTATATCATTTCCTTTCGACTGCACCGGCGGCAGGCCCACGGCCCGCAGAGCGCCGGAGCGCTGCAGAAGCCACACCACCAGCACGTCCAGCACGCCGGTGATGGCGAACTGCACGCTGCGGGCCGCCAGCCGGGTGAGAAAGTACGCGGCTTTTGCGCCGCCGCCATAGATCATGGCCAAAGCGAAGCTCTGGTACAGGATGGACCCCAGAACCACCGCCGGCAAAAACGCCGCCGCCAGACGCAGGGGGCTGCATCTGCGTGTCAGCCAGGGCCGGAAAAAACCGGCGCACAGGCCATACAGGATCGGGGGCACGCAGAAAATCGGGTTGTAGCCATAGGGGGAGAACAGGCAGCCGATGAAATCGGCGGCAAAGCCTGTCAGGGCCCCGGGCAGCGGCCCGAACAGCATCCCGGCCAGGAAGATAGGCACCGCTTCCAAGGAAAAGCGGGTCACCTCGTTGGGGGTAGGGATCAGGAACCGGGCCAGCACCACGCTGACGGCGGTCAGCAGGGCGCAGGTGACCATGGCCCGCACGGGCCACTTGGGTCTGCCGTGGGCAGATGCATGGGTGTGACGTTCAGACATAAAAAATACCTCCTAATTCGGGTAAAAATTGGGAGGAGGTTGGGGAGTATGCACTTGTCAGGGCGCGAACCCCCGGGCCGGCTGCCAAAGCGGATGCGAAGACGGCACCGCGGAGACAGGTCTCCTTCGTCCGGCGGCAACCTCCCATCCGACCGGCACTTAACGCGCCGCTTCTACTCTTGCAGCAAAAGCCAGTCATGATTATACAGAAGCCGCCGGGAAAAAGCAAGGGAAATCGGAAAAAATGCCGAATCCTTTGGGGAAGGAAAGATAGGGGTTGCATTCCCGGGAATATTTGATATAATTACAGCAGATGATACAAACCGTACGCATTACTTTTCTTAATGAGGTGCTGTCATGTCCGTGAAGCTGGAGCTTTATCGTGTGTTCAAGGAGGTAGCGGAGGCCGGAAACATCACCGCCGCCGCCCAGACTCTGTTTATATCCCAGTCCGCCGTCAGCCAGTCCATCAAGCAGCTGGAGGCGGAGCTGCAGACCCGGCTGTTCGCCCGGAACTCCCGGGGCGTCACCCTGACCGCCGATGGGCGGATGCTGTATGAATACGTCCGCAGCGCCATGGGCCTGCTGGAAACCGGCGAGGAGAAGCTGTCCCAGAGCCGGGACCTGCAGATGGGCCACCTGACCATCGGCGCCAGCGACACGGTGACCAGCCAGTTCCTGCTGCCGTATCTGGACCGGTTCCACCGGCAGTATCCGGCCATTCATATCCAGATCATCTCCGGCCGGAGCCACAAGGTTCTGGGCCTGCTGCAGTCCGGCAAGGTGGACATCGCCTTTGCCAGCACCCCCCAGGAGGGGGCGTCTCTGGAGACCTTCCCGTGCCTGGCCACCCACTCCATTTTCGTGGCCGGGGCGGAGTACCCCTGCGACTTCGACCATGTATACACCCTGGAGGAGATCGCCCGGTTCCCGCTGATTCTGCTGGAGCGGAAGGCCTCCTCCCGGCTGTATCTGGAAAAATACTTTCTGCAGAACGGACTGCACCTGAACCCGGAGATCGAGCTGGGCGCCCGGAGCCTGTTGGTGGACCTGGCGGCCATCGGGTTCGGCGTGGCCGGCGTCACAGAGGAGTTTGTCCGCCGGGAGCTGGAAAGCGGCCGCCTGCGGAAGCTGCGCACGTCCTTTGATATCCCGCCCCGCAGCGTGGACCTGTGCGTGCTGCGGGACGTGCCCCTGACGTCTGCGGCCCAGAGGTTCAGCGATTTTGTCCGCGGGAGCCTGCGCCGGGGCTAAACGCCGTCATAAGTGACAAAACTCGCCCCGGAAATGCCGGGAACTTCGCCCTTTCGCCCCCTTGCTTTTGTACCGGGAATAGGGCAGAATAGAGTCATTATTCACAGCAATGTGAGATTTATAGGAGGAATTTATGGAACTGCTGAAGGAGCGCATCCGCCGGGAAGGTAAGGTCCTGCCCGGCAACATCATCAAGGTGGACGGTTTCCTGAATCACCGGGTGGACACCGCCCTTATGAGCCAGCTGGCCGATGAGTTCGCCAAGTATTTCGATGTGAAGGACATCACCATGGTGCTGACGGCGGAGGCCAGCGGCATCCCTCTGGCCACGGTGTGTGCCCAGAAATACGGCGTTCCCATGGTGTTCGCCAAGAAGGCCAAGAGCGACAACATCGAGGGCGGCCTGTATCAGAGCGAGATCTTCTCCTATACCTATAAGAAAAAGGTCACCCTCATTGTGGCCCAGGAATGGCTGGGTCCCAATGACCGGGTGCTGATCATCGACGACTTCATGGCCAAGGGCTATGCCATGCAGGGCCTCATCGACATCGTCAAGGCCGCCGGGGCTGAGCTGGTGGGCATTGGCGTGGCCGTGGAGAAGGGCTTCCAGCATGGCGGCGACGCCCTGCGGGAGAAAGGCTATCCCATCCACTCCCTGGCCGTCATCGAGGAGGCTACCCCCGACCACATCACCTTCCGGGAGGATGATCCCGTATGAAAAAGGTTTTAGTGCTGGATTTCGGCGGCCAGTATAACCTGCTGGTGGCCCGCCGCGTCCGTGAATGCGGCGTATACTGCGAGATCAAATCCTTCCGCATGACCATGGACGAGGTCCGGGCCTTTGCCCCGGACGCCATCATCTTCACCGGCGGCCCGGCCACGGTGTTTGACCCCGGCGCTCCCATGATCGACCCGGAGGTGCTGTCTATGGGCGTGCCGGTGCTGGGCATCTGCTACGGCCTGCAGCTGATGATGCACCTGCTGGGCGGTCAGTGCTGCAAGGCGGACACCCGGGAGTACGGCAAGACGGAGCTGACCCATACCGCCTCTCCCCTGTTCGACGACGTGCCGGAGACGGCTGTGTACTGGATGAGCCACGGGGTGGAGGTGGAGCGCCTGGCCCCCGGCTTCGAGATCATCGCCTCCACCGAGGGCTGCCACCACGCGGCGGTCCAGTGTCTGGAAAAGAAGCTCTACGGCGTGCAGTTCCACCCGGAGGTGGTGCATACCGAGTATGGCCGCCAAATTCTGGAGAACTTCCTGTATAAGATCTGCGGCTTCCGGCCGGAGTGGACCATGGCGTCCTATCTGGAGGAGGCTGTGGCCCAGTGCCGGGAGAAGATCGGCAATGGCCGGGTGCTGCTGGCTCTGTCCGGCGGCGTGGACAGCTCCGTGGCCGCCGCGCTGCTGCAGCGGGCGGTGGGCCGTCAGCTGACGTGCATCTTTGTGGACCACGGCCTGCTGCGCAAGGACGAGGGCGACCAGGTGGAGCATGTGATGACCAAGCAGTTCAACGTGGACGTCCGCCGGGTCAACGCCGGTCCCCGTTTCCTGAGCAAGCTGGCCGGTGTCACGGACCCCGAGCGTAAGCGGAAGATCATCGGTGAGGAGTTCATCCGCGTGTTCGAGGAGGAAGCCAAGAAGATCGGCGCCGTGGACTTCCTGGCCCAGGGCACCATCTATCCCGATGTGGTGGAGTCCGGCCTGGGCGGCGAGTCCACCGTCATTAAGAGCCACCACAACGTAGGCGGTCTGCCTGACTGCGTGGATTTCAAGGACATCGTGGAGCCTCTGCGCCGCCTGTTCAAGGATGAGGTGCGGCAGCTGGGCCTGGAGCTGGGCCTGCCGGAGCAGCTGGTGTGGCGTCAGCCCTTCCCGGGTCCCGGCCTGGCCATCCGCGTCATCGGCGAGATCACCGAGGAAAAGCTGTCCATCCTTCGGGATGCCGACGCCATTTTCCGGGAGGAGATGGCGCTGGCCGGTCTGGACCGCACCACCAGCCAGTATTTCGCCGTGCTGACGGATCTGCGCAGCGTGGGCGTCATGGGCGACGAGCGCACCTATGACTATACCCTGGCCCTGCGTGCGGTGCAGTCCCAGGACTTCATGACCGCCACCTGGTCCCGTATCCCCTACGAGTTGCTGGACAAGATCTCCGGCCGCATCGTCGGCGAGGTGAAGCACATCAACCGGATCGTCTACGATATCACCTCCAAGCCCCCCGCGACGGTGGAGTGGGAATGATTTCATAGGTCGAAAAAAGCCCGTAAACACTGGATTTTTTAAGCTTTGAAGCCACTCGTGGCAACGATTTGGCAACAGAATTTCATTATTCACAAGAAAAGAGCTATCTGATTTCAAATGAAGTCAGGTAGCTCTTTTTCTATCCCAAATATTCGTCGTATTCTTTGTCTGTGAGATACTCAACAAAAGTATCTTTTTGAAGCCTGTGGAATATCACGCGGAAATCATCTTGAATGTCGTTATAAAGGTCAAATATTTCATCGAAACAGCCTTTTACCTTTTGGAGTTCTACAGCTAACGTATCCAAGTTTGTTCTTCGCATCCTGTGAACTGCTCCAACTCTGTAGGAATTAAATAATTCTGCCTTTTCAATAAATTCCTGTTTCTTCAAGAACCTGACGGACGATTTAAGTTCACTAATATAATATCCGAACATTTTATCTTTGGGTAATTTGAACTCAATTTCAGCAGGATAAACAGAAAGTTGGATATAGAAATAGCAGTCCTCCAAAATGTGCATGCACATCGCCTCAAGAATCTGATGATACATTAGCGTTGCTGCAAGCATTCCCTCGAAAGTGTTTAATCCAAAACTGTTGTCTGCCAGTTCATTTAATAATTCTAAGTTTTCTGGCATCTGGATTGAGGGCCAATCATCAGAATTCATTATACGGCTTAAAACCTTATCCATATCGACTCACTCGTTTTCCTTCAACGCATCCACCAATATATCACTGAGCGCCTGTGACGGCACTTTCACCCAACGCTGCGTGGCATCGAACTCGGGATAGTGATATCGCCAGCGGTCATATTCCTCCCGCGTAATCTCCCTGGCTTTCAGCATGGTAGCAACTTGATGCCAGGCGCACAGCATTTCATGCAGACGGGCAGCGTCTTTGCCCTTAGAAACATCAATCTTCAAGCAGACTTCCCCACCCGCCTCGTCAATCTTGAGGCCGTATCTGTCCTCCAATGTGAACAGCGTGTGCATCAGCCCTGTATAAGAGTCAATGTCCGGTACGTCCAGCGCCTTGGGCGAAACGTCAAGCACCTGTGCCAGCGCAGCGGTCACGTCCGCTTTGGGCGTTCTAGAACCATTCTCGTACTGCGCAAGGCGGACATCTGCGGATTTCTCCGGGAAGCCCAGCGCCATGCCAAGGTATTTCTGCGTCATACCCCGCATCGTGCGGAAAAAATGGATGCGTTCACCAATCGCCATAATAGTCCTCTCCTGTGTCGGTTATCTTTGATAATCAGTATAGCAGATATGTTTAATTTCGTCAAGAAAATCTAAGCAAATTTATTTAATATTTTTCCGCAAACCAGCTTGACTTAAACTAATATGTATAGTACAATGATGATAAGCTAAGCATATTAGCTTAATTCATAGAAATTTTACAATTTGGATAGCCAACAAATGCCGGAAAAATGTCCGTTGTAAAGCGAGGGGGTGAAATCCAAAAGCTGCAAAACTGAATGACCGTCCAAGGGATACTTCCTCCGGGGAAGCACGCGATGAGCAAGAAGTGGGCTTCCAAGCCTGCGCTGGACGAGAACGGTGAGCCGATTTTAAGTTCCAAGGGCAAGCCCGTTCTCAAAAAATCCTACAGCGTTTTGCAGGATGATTTCTTCCGGTATATGCGCGACGCCGGGTACGACGATGTGGAGCGCGGCGAACGCGGCAGTTCGGAGGAACACCTGACCGTGACGCAGTTCAAGGTGCAGCAGGAGCAGGCGCGGCTGGCAGAACTCACGGAGCAGAACCGCCAGCAGGAGCAGCAGGCAGCGACGCTCGGCAGGCAGATTGAGAAAATTCAGAATCAGCAGGTCGCTGTGGCGGCTATCGAAAAGATTGAGGCGAAGCCCGTTCCACTGTCCTCCAAGGTGATATTGGAGCGCTCTGAATACGAATCGCTGGCAGTGGCGGCAAAGAAGTATGTTGCGTCGGAGAAGAAAGAATCCAAACTGCAAAAGGCGTTGGACGCGGCGAATAAGCTGATTGCAAAACTCAAGGCAGAGATTGACGGTTTGAAGCAGGAGCTTTCCGAGCACAAATCCGTCCGCAGCAAACTCCGCACATCCGATTTGGAGATTGAAAACGCAGAGCTTCGCGGAAAAGTCCGTAGCTATGAGGATGTGATTCAGCGCAACAATCTGTGGCGTTTCTTCCGCCCGCACAGAGAAAAAACGGTGATGCGGGACAATATCCGCTGATACCGTGTTGAGCTGAGAAAAACGTGTTTTATCAAATGGGAGCGTCCAGATCGAGCAGCGTATCATCTGGGCGCTCCCCATTCAAAAATCAGCCTGTTTTGCGGGTGTAGAGCCGAGAAAGAAATTGAAAATGCGCCCGTTTTCGTAGAACAGGCAGAAATGGAGGCAATATGAAAACTGGACTGACCAAACGGCAGAAAACGACCTGCATCTATTTTGACGAAGCCAGCAAAGCCGTCGAAATTCAGACGCATAATACCGCGCTCAAAAAGCGGCTGACACAATATGCGGCGGCATATCCCAGTCTGTGCAAGCAGACCGACGATGACGAACAGGGCGGTCTGACCTTTGAGATTGACCGCAGGCGCTTCGCTGTCCGATTGACCGCTCCGTATTCAGATGAGCGCCGTCACGCAGCAAGCGAGCTTGCCAAGAGAAACGGATTAAAAGGGCGAGTATAAGACTGCATTGACCGCAGCCGTCCGCAGGAGCCTGATTGCTCCTGCGGACGGCTTTTTCTTTGCAGAGAACATCTCACGTTCTGGGGAGATTATCTTGCGAACATCGTCGTTTTATGCTATAATACGATTAGTTTAAATTTGGAACGGAGAATTGCGATGCCTATTTCCTACGATAAGCTCTGGAAGCT
>OJQT01000612.1_pt1 | contig 16520 bp, 9 predicted proteins | sample 1598771 | NCBI WGS metagenome assembly OJQT01 (sample SAMN03922517, study PRJEB24848) | human gut metagenome | isolation source: stool sample | host: Homo sapiens | place: Germany | collected 2010-02
AGATGTGTATAAGAGACAGCATCTATTTCGGTGGTTCAAAATGCCAACAGGCCGACTTGCAATGCAACAGTAGCGGGGATTTGCACATCAAAGGGTTGGAGTGCACGCATTTGATAGCCACAGCCACCTCCAGCGGAGACCTTCGTCTGCAGGGTAAATGTGAACAAGCCAAATATACAGCCTCGAGCAGCGGCGACATCGATGCCGGCAATATGGAAGCCCGGCATGTGGATGCCAATGCCTCTTCGGCAGGCGACATTTCGTGGCCACGCCTCGGAATCGCTGGATGCCCACACAAGCGGCGGAGGGAGCATCGCCTATTCGGGGAATCCCGTGCAAGTATCCGCTTCAGGGAAAGACATACAAAAGCGTTAACCTCCTCCCCCAGACAGCAAAGGGACTGTCACCGGCCAATCCCGGGACAGTCCCTTTGCTGTTTTCCATACAAGCCGACAAGAGCTTTATCCAGCCGTCCGCTTATGCCACACGGCCTTGAACCGCAACCATCCGCGCGGCCCGACTACAATCAGCGTCACGGCAAAAAGAATCAGCAAGATGCCGACCACATTGCCGCCCGTAAGCCTCTCGTGGAACACCATGACACCTACGAACAACGCCGTAAGCGGCTCCAACGCCCCGAGAATGGCAGCCGGCGTGGCACCGATGTTCCGGATGGCTTTCGCGATGGTCACCATGGATATCAGGGACGGGAACAAAGCCAGTCCCAACGCGTTCATCCATTGCGTCCCTTCCGTAAGCCACTGCAAATCCATCCCTCCGCGCAGACGGACGATATAGACCAACGAACCGAACAAAATGGCATAAAACGTGAGTTTCAATCCCGGCATCTCTTTTAAGGAAGAACGGTTCACGCCCACGATATACAGCGCATAGGTCAACGAGGACATCAGCACCAGACACACGCCCGTCATGCTCAGCGTGGCACCGCCTTCGCCTTTATAAAGCATGGAAATACCTACAAAAGCCGTGGCAATGGATGCTATTTTCACCACGCTCAACCTTTCTTTGAAGAACACGGCCATAATCACCGCCACCAGCACGGGATACATGAACAAAATGGTAGAAGCGATGCCTGCATCCATGTAGTTGAAACTCTGGAACAGGAACAACGACGAGAAGGAGAACAGCAATCCCATGACCGCCACCGGAAGTATCTCATTCCGTTTCAGGGCAAACGACTGTCCGCTCATCTTCATCATCACGGCCAGGAACAGCAAGGCAAACACATAACGGTAGAACAACACGGAATCCACCCTGATGCCCGAAGCATAAAGCGGAAGGGCAAACAACGGATTCAGCCCGTAACTTACCGACGCTATGACACCATAGGCATAGCCTTTCACTTTTTTATTATCCATGATTCCCGTATTAATATTGGTTCCAACTACTCATCTCCTCCAACGACTTGCGCGCTTTCTTGCGGGTCTCCCCCGCCGGATAGCCCAGCGAGATGAGCAGAGGTACGCGCTTTCCTTTGATGCCGAGCAGCTTTTTCACTTTCTTTTCGTCGAACCAGCCCATGATACAAGTCCCCAAACCCAACTCGGCCGCCTGCAAACAAAAATGCTCCACGGCGATGCCTACGTCGAGCAAAGAGTATTCCTTGTCTTTGATGACACTACCGATACGGGCCGTCAAGTTCATTTTCTCCAGCACCACAGCTACGATGACGGGCACCTCACGGGCAAACCCGTTCATCCCCATCCCGGCAGCCGCCGCTCCCATTTGCGGCAACAACGCCACATCGTCCACGACAACAAATTTCCACGGTTGTGAATTACAAGCCGAAGGAGCAAGCCGTGCAGCTTCCAGACATTTCATCACCATTTCACGGCTGACAGGGCGCGACTCGTATTTCCGGTCACTTTGCCGTTTCTGTATCAGTTCAGACAAATTCATACTTACATTTTTTATTTACGCTGCAAAATTAGATATTTTATGGGAAATACGTTTTCCCCTCATCTGTTTTTAACAGCTTTCTTACGCATAAACCGGAATAATTTCCTTTTTTCTCTTGTATCTCATATACCCGATGCATATCATCAGCGAAACCAAAGTGGACAACGGAGGAGCAAACCCCATGAGAAACAAAGAAGAAGAACTCACCAGACTGAAGCCGTAAGACAAAGGTATGCGGAAGAGGAAGGTGGAAATCACGCTGTGCACCATGGGGAACACGGAATTGCCCTGCCCGCTGAAATAGGCATTGATGCAGAACACGAAACTCACTATGATGCAATCTATGCTGTATCCCCGCAGATAGCCGGAAGCCATCTGCACCACCTCGCTGTCGCGGGTGAAGATGCCCGTCAGCGTGTCCGGCAGGAATTGTGAATAGAGGCACACCGAAACGCCGAAGACCAACGCCATGCCGATGCCTGCATACAGGCAACGGTTCATGCGCACACGCAGCCCGGCACCGTAGTTTTGTGCCGTCATGGCCGCCACGGCCGACGATATGGCCATCGGCGGCAACATGGCAAAGACTATCAGCTTCTCTACGACTCCCAAAGCCGCCGAAGCCACCACGCCCATACCGTTGACAATGACCGTAATCAGCAAAAAGGAAAAATTGACCAACAAATCCTGCAACGCGATAGGTGCTCCCAGCAGCAGCACGCGCCTGCAAAGCTGTCCGTCCAGACGGATATCTCGACGCGTAAACTCAAAATGGAAACCTTTCCGGTACAGATACCACAAGGCCGTAGCAAAGCTTACCCCTTGCGAAGCGACCGTGGCTATGGCCGCTCCCGCCGCCCGAAGATGGCAGCCACCCACCAGAATGAAATCCAGCACGATGTTCAACGCACAAGCCAACGCCACGAAATAGAGCGGCGTGCGCGAATCTCCCAGTCCGCGCAAAATACCGCACACGACATTATATCCTATTATAAAAGGAATGCCCAACGAACAAATCCACAGATAGGCTTCCGTATCGGCCAACGCCTCGGGCGGAGTGTGCATCAGTTGTACCGTCCGGCTATGAAAAGCCACCATCAGAAACGTCAGTACCGCACCGACTGCGGCAAACAGCCCGATAGAGGTTCCGATAATGGAGGCCGTTTTCCGGTAATCTTTCGCTCCCGTGGCGATAGCAATCAACACGGTCGTCCCCGTAGTAAGCCCGAGGATGACGCCCGTCACAGTCTGCATCACCTGACTTCCGATAGCCACGGCGGCCACACTCGCAGCATCGTCATACTGCCCCACCACAAACAAGTCGGCTCCTCCGTAGAGTGCCTGAAGCACATTGGCCAATAAAAACGGGACTGCAAAATGTAGCAGAACCTTCGGCACGCTCCCTTGTGTCAAATCCAATTCTTTCATTTCTACGTCTTTTTTATTTTACCATACATAAAATGCCGGATAAGTTGATTGGTTTTACCCAGTCATCTTATCCGGCATTTCATTGTTGCCCTCCGATGAGGATTACAAAACATTACGAATATTATTTCGGCTGCAAAGGTAGGACTTATTTTTCATCCGGCCAAAAGAAAAATGCCATTATGGTATTTTTTCGATAAATATGACATCCTGCGCATCCCGTTTTCCGCGCTTTACAAACGCGATGTACCGCCTTCACCTTTCGGAAGAAAAGAACTGTCCGCTTTATTCCACTCCTGCATAAACACTTATCACACAATAAAATAAACCAGTATTCTAAAAGAAGGCATTCCACTCCCGGCATTTCATTTCCACGTGTTCATCTTATCGGTTTTTCACCTTCAAGAGAAACGAAAATCATTTGGCGCAGAACGAAAAATCGCTTGCCTGAGATTGAAAAATCATTTGGCGCAGAAAAATCCGCCGATGAAAGCCAACCTTTTTAGAAGTACACTATATTTACAAACCCACCTTCTTGGACTCTAAAAAGCACCAAACGCCCCGGACATTACGGCCACAACCGAATGCCCGGGGCGTTTCCTTATGATGTACGTTCCGGCCTACTTGAAGAAACGGAACGCTTGTTTGCCTTCACCGGTAACTACCCGGAGCAGATAGGTGCCGGAAGCCAGACGCGCCAAAGAGATTCTGCCCGAACGTCCCTCGCGCCGGTATTCCGTGGAAAGCACGCGTCCGGAGGGGTCCACGATGCTTAAACCGCATTCGCCGTCCTCGGGCAGCCCTTCAATCCACAGGTCGTCGCCGACGCGGCGCACCGACATCTGTCCGGCATTCACTCCCTCTACTCCATCGCCGGAGAAACCTTCCTTATGGAGGGCCAACTCGCCGTACACGGAAGCGTCCTCCAAAGAGGTGGCACGCACCACGATATCTCCGTTGCCCGTTTCGGTCGGGGTCAGGACACCGTCTTCATCCAAAGTGGCCAGACCGGCTCCCTGTACCACGCTCCATGCTACGAGTTGGGAGGCATTCGCGGGTTGCACGGATGCCTGCAAGTGCAACCGCCCGGTGAGGGGAGTCAACTGCGTCGTACCTTCCACCGTGGTCACTGTGACCGACTGCGGCAGGATGCCGAAATCCTTTTTCACGACGGTCACACGGGCCTCGATGTCCGTTCCGTCCACGGTCGTGGCGCATACCACGATTTCACCGTTCTCCTTTCCCTGAGCCGTCAACACGCCGTTTTGAGTCAGCGAGGCCAGTTCGCTGCCTTCCAGAATCTGCCAGTTCACCGTACGGATGTCCGCCATGGCCGGCAGGATTTCGGCCTGCAAATGCAACGTGGGTTGAGAAGGTGTCAGCACGAGTTCCTTCTCTATGGCCAGCACGTTCAACTGTTCGGCAGGTACCACTGTCCATGCCCCGTCCGTGCATACCACATTGGAGCGACCGCTTCCGGACGCCCTTTCCTTGGATGTCCTCGTCATCGGTTGCCATTCGTCGGAATAGGTCTCGTCATACTCCAAGGCGTAGAAATACGTCCCGTCCCCGGCGTTCAGGTCGGTGTAGGCCGTATGGGCACCCGACACCTCGGCCAACAGTTCCAGACGGTCGGCAGACGTTCCGCGCAAGACGCGGTAACTGTCCACAATGCCACCCTCGTAGGCGTTCCATATCAGGTTGACGGCACCGTCCACTCCTTTGTTCAGCATCAGGTGCGTACCGCTGTGCACACGGCTGGCCGGACTTTCCACACCGAACGTCGTGCCCAACTTGATGCAATAGCGGTCGGACGAGACAGAGGGATTGGAGGACGTGTCTACGAACTCGCCCGCCTCGGGAGCCACCTGCGCAATACAGTCAAAGGCATTGTAGCGTCCGTTCTCCTTATATATATTCACGGTGGTGACGAAATCCGGCATGCCGGGCATGTCCCACGTCACTTTGTTCTTGCCGGTAGCCGCATCGATGCCTACCAAACGGATAACGGGCACAGGCACTTCGCCCACGATGCGGATGCGCTTCTCTTCCGATTCCACCACGCCGCACACGGAATCGAGCACCGACAAGCGGAAGGAATAATCACCGGCATCGGGGAACACCGCCTTGGCTTCCCGGCTCCCTACGCGGAGCAGCATCTCGATACGTTCGTCCGACAGCTTCACATCGATGTCCTCGCGGGAAGCCTGCGCAAAGGCTTCGGGAAGCGTGAAGGTAATCTCCGTCCCGGCCAGTCCTTCGGTGGGGAAGTCGAACGAAAGGTCGATGTCGCGCACCATCACGTTCTTAGTGGCCGTTTCGCCATCTGCCGTGCGGACGGTCACGGTTTTCAGCCCCGGCTCGTTCCATGCCACTTCAAACCGTTTCCCTTCCTGACCGAGAAGCGTCCCGCCGTCCCAGTCCCACTCGGCGGTTTGCAAAGCGGCATCGGGCACATTATACGTCAAAGCCACAGCCTTGCGCGGTGCCGTCACCGTAGGTCCGGCGATGAACTGCTCGCTCACCTTAAAGGAATAGGTCTCCGACATGGGCGAATGGACATCCCAGAGGTCTATGGCCTGTACCTGCACCTCATATTCCTGTCCGGCCTCGAACCGCTCGATGGGAATCATCTTACGCGTGGCTTTCTGGTAATATGCCCCGGGAATGACCGCTACCTTGCCGTTTCCGCCGTTCAGCGGTGAGATGATATAAGCACCTTCGCCTTCTGCCCCTTTCTTCTTCACGCTCACATTGTAGCGCATCTGCATGGCCGGGGTTTCCTTGTCGTAGGCGTCATCCCATTCCAACAATATGCCGAGACCTTCCTGGGTGGCCCGCACATGGGCCGGGGCTTCGGGAGCGGTGTTCTCGATGCCGGTGCGGAGCAACGTTACCCCGTCATTCCCAGCATGATAAAAATCTGGAACACCGTCATGGTTCACGTCGGCCATGCCATCCACAAATCCCAACTCCTGATTGTGCAGCACTTCTATCCGTCCCGAGCGGTCGCGCTCCATATACAGTATGGCATATTCCTTCTTGCTCACGTTTTGTTCGTAGAAATCATAGTACACCAAGATGTCCGGGCAGCCGTTGTTGTCGAAATCGGCTATTTTGACCACTTCTACTGTATAACGGCTACTGTGAGCATTTTCAAATACAAATTTGACCAGGGTGCCGAACGTGTAATCCTTATTGCCGAAGCAAATGCCTATCACATCCTTGTCTACTCCGTCATTACCGTAAGTCACTACCTTGTCCGGCACGCCGTCGCCGTCCATGTCTTCGAAAGCAACCACTGTACCTTCACTTTCAGGGGAATAACGCACGTCGAATTCCAAACCGCCGTTGTTCAGGGCAAAGGCATCTTTCCATTTCCCATCTACCCTGCCACGTGTGGAGAAGATGTCGAGCAAGCCGTCACGATTGACATCGTATAAAAATTCTATCTGTATCCAATTCCCGTCTCCGTCATCCAAGGTCATTTTCTCAAAATTGGTGTTGTTGCCCTTGTTGACATAAAACTCGGACGGTGCATAAAACCCGACCGTAGCATCCACCAGCTCGGGAAAACCGTCATTGTCCAAATCCGCAAAGCCGTGCTCGACCAGCAACGGATTGGCATCGAGGGCCTCAAAGTCGCGGCCTCCGCGATGAAGAATCAGGTTGCCCTTATTGTTCCGTACCGCAAAATCGGCATCCCCATCCATGTCAAAGTCCAAAACGGGGGCTTGGCCTCCCATACCGGCACGAGACTCCACCGTAAGGTTTGAATTGAATATGGTCCCCAGTTTTTCAAACCTTCCGTATCCGTCATTTACGTAAAAACCGTTTTGGTCCAAGACATCCAATATGCCGTCTCCGTCCATATCCCAGAACAAAACCGGCCAAGTCATCCCCAATGCCTCGTGGGAAACCTGCTGCCATGAGACACGCTGCACCGTCACTACCTTTTCGCGTACATCCTCCGTGCCATCCGCCGGATTCGTCACCGTCAGGCGGAGATGCTTCTCGCCGGGCACGCTGAACGTCAGCCATACCTGTGCGCTGTCAGCCGAGGCCTTTATGGCTTTTCCTCCGTCGAAATCCCAAGCGTAGTCCAACCCGTCGGCACGGGAAGCTGCCGTCAGTACCAACGTGTCTGCCGCTGCCAACTCATCATCCGACACCGTGAACGCCGCCTGTACAAGGTCGTGCCTGTACACCACCTCGTCTGACCACGCCGAGCCTTTGCCCATCAGGTCTACCGTCTGTATGGCTATATAGTACGTTCCCTGCTTCCACCGGCTCACATCCAACGTGGCATCCAGATTTGCCCCCATGTTGCCGGAGCGGAAATCGCGGCGGCTGCCGTCGGCATTCGCCCCCGAGAAATAGATGTCGTCCTTACTGGGCGCACTGCCGATGCGGAGGGCGTAAGTCAAATCCACGGTAGAAGTCTCCTTGTCCTTTCCCGGCTTCCAGGCAATCTTCAGTTTGCCGCTCTTGCGGTCGAGGTTTACCGATGGAGCGGACATGCGTTGCGGGGCTTCGTTGGCCGGGATGTCCTGCAAGAGGAGTAAGTCTTTGGTGGCCCAATAACCTCCAGCCTTCTTCGTCGTATCGGCCAGGAACTCCAAACGTCCGTCATTATCTATATCCGCCACGGTGATGTTCTCGTCCAAACGGCTCACAACCGCTTCTTGCCAATCGGTACCAGAACCTTTGCCCCGTTCATAAAAGAAAGTCGCGTCCACTTGCATCACGGACGGTTCTTCCACTTTTTTCATGTCGTCCAACCGGAACAAATACAACCCGTGCACGGAAGAACATCCATAGTCGTTCCCTTCATCATTCTGCACGCTCGCCAAGAGTTCCATATAACCATCGTTGTCGTAATCGAGGCACTGCCCGAACGCCCACTTCGTCTTGAAAGAATGCTCATGAATTGCAAACTTCCCCTTGCCGGTGTTTTCCGCAAAAACCAAAAACGAAAAAGTGGAAGACGAGAGGTAGTCGAACGTCAACAGAATATCCACGTCACCATCCTTGTCGAAGTCATAGCAATGGATGTTCGTCACGTCCAAGTCCTTCATCAGCGTTTGTTCCTCGAAACGGTCACCGCCCAAGTACGTACGAGTGTACACACGTTTTCCTTCCGTATCATTATAGATGTAGTCGGGAATACCATCACCGTTCAAGTCCTTCACGGTCAGCTCGCCCGGCTGTGGAGAGGCCACGAAACGGTTGTCACCCATGTTATAGAAAATCGTGTGCGGCCCTACCAAATCCATATAGCCGTCACGGTTCACGTCGATGGCCTGCGTGAATTTGTAACTTTCATCTACCGTAGGGCTTCCGCCAATGAACATCCCGTCACGCAACGATGGCAAGTCGCTGATATCGAATTTTCCGTCAGCTTCCTCTGCCTTACGAGCCACCAATGAATCGGCCTGCACGCGCGAGAGAGTATCGATACGCGTGGGGGTAAATGTCCCGTCGGGATTTTGGTAAAGGATGCTCCAATCCGTGTTGTTGAACGCGAACAAGTCCGGCAATCCGTCGTGGTTCACGTCCAACGGATAAGCGGAGTTGCTTCCATCCATCAGCGTATAAGTGCCGTCTGCCCCACTCAAGGCAATTTCGATTTTACGGAGATCCGTGAAAACAGGATTGGCAAAATCGGGCACGCCGTCATTATTCAGATGTGTCATCATTCGGTCTTCCTGCAGGTAAGTGAAAGGTAAATCCAACTTGAAATCCAACGCATAACGACCGGGGACGTGCCAATGGTAACGGGCTTTGACATTCTTTTCCCTGTCTACCATATAATATTCTTTCCTCCCGTCACCGTCGGCATCATACAACCAATCCGAACTGATTTCACCGAACCTGCCAAGCAAGACGGGCAGGTCTTCTGCATTGCACTTCAAACAGCACTCGATTTCACTACCCGGTCCGGAAACGATTCCCGTCTTGTATTTGTATTTTGCCAAGGCATAGTCTTTAATCGGCTGAGTTTGGTCGAACACGATACTATCTCCATAACGAAATACGCCTTCCCAATCATACGACCGACTCGCATCAAAACCCGAAAGTGTAGACAAATCGAGCCAACCATCCACCGGAGATACGCTAACGGCCTTTTGGCCGTCACCTTTAAAGGACTCTAACTGGGCTTTATCGTTTAAGTCCAAGGTCTTTAAGGAATTTTCCGAACAGTCCAACACTTTCAATCCTGCGCAATGCTTCAAGTCCAACGCAGCCAATTCACATTTCGAACACTCCACATATACCAAATCCGGAGAAGCCGACACGTCCAATGTCCCCAATGGTAGGGAGGAAAGAATCAACGTGTCCAACTTCGGGCAGTCTAAAGCCAAAGAAGACAATTCGGATAAAGATGTCAGTTTGAGAAATTCCAACTTACGGTTTTGACGTAAATCGAGTTCCTGGATTTTAATACTCCGACAAGACAAACGTTCAAGGTTTACATTGGCACTCACGTCCAATTCTTTCAAGCGTCCACTTGTCCCCAACTCCAAATCCTGCAAATAAACGAAAAACTCCAAGCCTTTTAACGAAGTGCATTTGCTGAAATACCTTGTGGTCAAATCCATTTGGACAACCGCCCGTATCTCTTCGTCGTCCAACTGCACGTTTTCGTCCGCATCGAAATGCTGGCTGACATAATCGCGAAAGAAGTCATCCGGAAAATGGGCTTCATCTATCGGCACTTGTGCCGCAGACAGGAGGAATGAGGCCGTCCCCATGGTCACCAATAATAGTCGTTTCATCATAAAGTCTCTTTAAAACAACAAACCGCCAACCGACCTCCCTCCGTTGACTTAAATGATACTCATAATAAGGAATACTACAACAAAAAAGCGTGGGAGATCTGTATCCGTCACCCGTCCCACGCTTCGAGGCTCTCGCATTGCCCATTGTAGTAGAACGAGCAACGCAGAACCCACGCCGATGAGTTTATATAATCCCCCTTGGAATTTGCCTTCTTCCTTCTGCCCATAGGGGCAAACGGACAAAACAATCCCTTGGGGATGTTTATAAAAACATCCCATGGGCATCTACCGTTGCATAGTTCATGACTACAATTTTGAATTTGCGAGATTCGAAGCGTCAAGAACCAGCGCGTGATAAACGCCTTCTTATTTATAGCGGTTCACCTCTCCCTCCCCGTCCACTCCCATTCCCACCTGCCGCAAAGGACAAATGTTCCTGTTCGTATCGGCGCAGGTCGCCTTGCTTGGATCGGCCTACCGGTCGCTACCGGACATCATGGCACAGCAAGAATCACCGGGAACCCAATGCAAAGTTAATCTTTTTTAAGGACCAATTCCATAAAGAACGGACAAAATTTTGAAGTTTTTGTCGTCCGCCCTCCTTTTATCCTTTCATATTCAACGCTTCCATGAAACGGCGAATCACTTCGGGCTTGCCTGTATGCTTGCCGTCGTCTTCGCTCAACTTACAAGTATCGTTGTAGAAAGTCCATGACTCCGTGATTTTCACGGCCACCAGTTTGATGACGATGTTCATGGGCTTCACGCCCTCGAAGTCGTTTGTGAAGTGCGTGCCTATCCCGAAAGAAGGTTGGCAATACTCCCGGGCGTAACGTTGTATTTCTATCGCACGGTCCGTGTCGAGCGCATTGCTGAATATGACTTGCTTCGTGCGGGGGTCGATGCCTAACGAACGGTATTTCTCCACAATCCTTTGCAGTTCCACGCGGTTGTCGCCGCTGTCCACGCGAAGACCTTTGAACAGGTTGGCAAAGTCCTCCGAGAAATTCAGGCTGAAGATGTCCCAGCCGAAACTGTCGTAGAGATATGTGCCCAAAGCTCCGCGAAACGTGTTGCGCCACGAGTTCATGGCAATATGGTTGGCCATCTGGGGACCGTACATTCCTCCTATGGCACAGACAAACTCGTGTGCCATCGTGCCGACGGGAATCAGGTCGTACTTCATCGCCAGATAGACATTGCTGGTCCCGACAAACTTACCGCTCCACTCCCGGCTCCGGTAACAGTCTCGCATCGCCCGGACCACCGTCTCTTCCGCCTCGAAAGAAACGCGGCGGCGCGTCCCGAAATCGCTGTACACGCAACCGGCTTCCAACAAGCGGACGGCTTTCCGGTAAGTCTTCCGGTAATAATCCTCATAATCGAAACGGCCGTCTTCGCCCGTCATCCTGTAATAAAGCTCGGAAATAATGGCCAGCACTTTCACTTCCAACAGGATGGTATCGGCCCAACTCCCTTCGAACTCCACGGACAGATACCCTTCTTCATCCTGCCGTACTGTCACCCATTCGCGACAGAAACGGTAGCCTTTCAAGTAGGTGTAGAACCAACCGGGAATGTAACTGCACCGCCGTTTCATGAACGCGATTTCCTCGTCCGTGATGACCACGTCCTCCAACAGGATGATTTGTTCTTGCAACTCGTCGGCAAAACCCGGCGGATAGACGGTATGGTCCCGGTCGGTAAACCGATACTTCACCTGAGCGCGGGGAAAATTGTCGATGACCGCGCAGCACATGGTGAACTTATACAGGTCGTCGTCTGTAAAATGATTGATAATTCGTTCCATACAAAGTCATTTTGTTTGATTTCACTTTTCGCGAAGTTCCCACCGGTCTCCTGTCCGATACAACTTGCAGGTCTTGCCCTGCCAAACGCCTCCCTTACGGTCAAGTATCTCGTTCCGGAACGGAGACGGACGGAAAACCTCCACCCGGCCGCTGTCTGCCGCAAACACGGCGTACGACGCTAAAGAGGGTTGCAAAGACGGGTCGTCCACCCGCACACCGTCTTCAAAAATGCGGATACAGTCCCCGCGGAGTTCACTCCACGTATAACCGGCCGCCGTAAGACAACCATGTTCATCCTTATTTCCCCCGATAAGTTGGGGAGCCTGCACAGACCTGCAAGCCGAAAAGCAGACCAACCCGCTCACGATAATCCAAATATTTTTTCTCATATCCTATTTTATTCAGTATAAAGTCTAAAACAAAATCCAATCCTATCCGGCATTTCACCTATTCTTTATATACACATTCCGCATCATGCTCCTCCTCCGGTGGGTTTCCCTTCGAACAAATCCGAATCTTTTCCTCCGGCAACCCGATGCTCTTCTATTTCTTGCGTCTCCTGCCTCAACCCCTCCAGAAATTTCTCCGTCAGCAAAGAGTGCCTTTTACCTTTAAGAGAAAGAAGGCTGATGTGCATCATCTCCGTTTTCTCCTTAATCGGCACGGCCTTCAAATCCGGACTGCTCACCGTCATGTCTTGCGGCAGAATGGAAATCCAATGCCCCGTGCGCAGCATGTCAAGCAATAAAGGCGTACTATTGACTTCTATCTGCGGCTTTACCTTCACCTTGTATTGGGCCAGCATGCGGTCTATGACCTTCCGGGTGTACAGCTCTTTGTCCAAGAAGATGACGGGGAACTCATTCAAGTCCGATAAAGAGAAATGTTTCCGGATGGCCACCGGGTGATTTTCGTGGACAATGACGCATAAAGGCATGCAAGCGTATTCCGTGGACTCCGTAAGCGCAGAGACATCCTGCGGATTGTAACTCAACGCAAAATCAAGTTTGTTGGAATTAATCAGCTCCACCAGTTCCAATACGGAATGGGAATACACAATCGACAATTCCGCTTTAGGGAAAGCCTTCGTAAACTTCAACACGCAGATATTCAGCAAAGGGAAGAGGCTGTATATTACTCCTATTTTTATCTTTCCCGTATAGACATGCTGCATTTCCTTCAAATGCTGTATGCCATACGCCACCTCCTCTATCGCTTTACGGGAACAGTCCAAAAAATCCCGTCCGGCATCCGTCAGATAGATTTTCTTCCCGATGCGGTCGAACAGCGTCACGCCGAGTTCCTCTTCCAGTTGCTTGATGCTTAACGACAAAGTGCTCTGCGTGATAAAAAGCTCTTTGGAGGCCTCAGTAAACGAAAGCACGTCTGCCAACTTGACGAAATATTTCAGCGGAGTCAGTTCCATAAGAAAAATCAATAGAAATCATGAATATTATTAATTCTACAAATTTACGAAAAAGAGAAATTACTCCTAACTTTGAGACAAGAAAAATGAAAACGTCTCTGGGTTAAACTATTATAAACGAAGCGAAAGAAAGAGACGGTGGACATTAAATAATGTATAAGAATGTTGAGAAACCCAAGTGGTTCGCCACGTTCAACGACAGCCAGCGACAAAACAATCGGTTCGACAGGTAAAAAGGACACGAAACAAATAAAACGATTATATATAATTAAGGTATAAACATCATTTATGGCAGAGGTATTAGGACACATATCGCAAATTATCGGCCCGGTGGTAGACGTTCATTTCGAGCACAGCGAGAAAGAACAGAACGCAAACCTTCCGAGCATACACGACGCTCTGAAAATCCAACGTCCGGGCGGCAAGACATTGACCGTGGAAGTGCAGCAACACATCGGAGAAGACACGGTGCGCACCATCGCCATGGATAGTACGGACGGCCTGCAACGCGGCATGAAAGTGGTCTCTACCGGAAAACCCATCACCATGCCGGTGGGCGCACAGATTCGCGGACGGGTCATGAACGTCGTAGGCGAAGCCATCGACGGCATGCAGGCATTAGACGAAACCGGAGCATTTCCCATCCACCGGGATCCTCCTAAGTTTGAAGACCTTTCCACCACTCAGGAAGTGCTTTTCACGGGCATCAAAGTGATAGACCTGTTGGAACCCTATCTGAAAGGAGGAAAAATCGGATTGTTCGGTGGGGCGGGCGTAGGAAAAACGGTATTAATCAAGGAGCTCATCAACAACATTGCCAAAAAGCATAACGGCTTTTCCGTGTTCGCCGGTGTGGGAGAACGTACGCGTGAGGGTAACGACCTGCTACGCGAAATGATTGAGTCCGGTGTCATCAAATACGGCGACGAATTTCTGAAAAGCATGGAAGCCGGGCATTGGGACCTGTCGAAAGTAGACATGGATGAGGTGGAAAAATCCCAAGTGGCCATGGTATTCGGACAGATGAACGAACCGCCGGGCGCACGTTCTTCCGTAGCGCTTTCCGGTCTGACCTTAGCCGAGTCTTTCCGTGACAACAATAAGGGAGACGGACCGCGTGACATTCTGTTCTTCATCGACAACATCTTCCGTTTCACCCAGGCCGGTTCCGAAGTGTCCGCCCTGTTGGGACGTATGCCCTCGGCCGTGGGTTATCAGCCGACACTGGCTTCCGAAATGGGACAGATGCAAGAACGAATCACGTCCACGAAGAACGGATCTATCACGTCTGTACAGGCCGTGTACGTGCCTGCCGACGACTTGACCGACCCTGCCCCGGCCACGACATTCACGCATCTGGATGCCACGACCGTACTGAGCCGTAAAATCACGGAGTTGGGCATTTATCCTGCGGTGGATCCCTTGGAATCCACATCGCGTATTCTTGATCCGCTCATCGTGGGACAGGAACATTACGAAACGGCCCAGCGCGTCAAACAAATCCTGCAACGGAACAAGGAGCTGCAAGACATCATTTCCATCCTCGGCATGGACGAGCTTTCGGACGAAGACCGTCTGACGGTGAACCGCGCACGACGGGTACAACGTTTCCTGTCGCAACCCTTTGCCGTGGCCGAACAGTTCACAGGCGTGCCGGGCGTCATGGTATCCATCGAAGACACCATCAAAGGATTCAAAATGATATTGGACGGAGAGGTGGACGACCTTCCCGAACAGGCTTTCCTCAACGTGGGCACCATTGAAGACGCCATTGCCAAAGGAAAAGAATTGTTGAGCGCAGCCCAAAACTAAATCGTATGGAAGAGGATAAAATTCATTTGCTCATCGTGTCGCCGGAAAAGACTTTGTTCGAAGGCCCGGTGAAGTACGTAAGACTTCCCGGCAGTGCCGGACAGTTCGCCGTATTCCACAACCACGCGCCCCTGATTTCGTCCCTCGACGCAGGAGAAGTCGTTTACCGGAGTGGAAAAGACAAGATCTGCTTGAACATTTCAGGTGGTTTTGTAGAAGTGAATGACAACACAGTCTCCGTCTGCGTAACGGAAGTGACGGCCTGACCCCTTTCAGGTCAGGCTGCATAAAAAGATAAGTTTAAGGAATGAAGCTACTAAAATATTTATGCTGTATAGGTTTATGCCTGTTGATGTTCATGCCACGGCAGGCACAGGCTGAAGAAACCCAAGAAATAGATGTGTACGAAATCGTTTTCGGCCACATCGAAGACGCATACGAATGGCATATCACAGACATCGGAGATGCCTCCATACGCATCCCCTTGCCCGTGATTGTGAAAAGCTCTTCCGGTTGGCATATATTTTCTTCTGCCCGTCTGAGAAATCAAGCCCGATACGAAGGATTATACATCGCACCGGATGGCGAATATAAAAATAAAATCGTAGAAAAAGACGCCACGGGAGAAGAAATCCGTCCGTTCGACATCTCCATCACCAAAAACGTGCTGGCACTGTTCATCAACAGCGCCATATTGGTGGCCATCATGCTGGGATGTGCGCGTTGGTACAAGCGTCACGAAGTGAGCGAAGGAGCACCTAAAGGCGGTGTGGGCATGATAGAGGCTCTGGTGGTCATGATAAACGATGAAGTCATCAAAGGATGTATCGGGGAAGACTACCGGAGATACGCTCCCTACTTGCTGACCGCGTTCTTTTTCGTTCTGGTTAACAACCTGATGGGTATTCTTCCAATCTTTCCGGGAGGAGCTAACGTCACGGGAAACATTGCCATTACATTGGTATTGGCATTGTGCACCTTTCTCTTCACCAACATCTGCGGAACAAAAGCCTATTGGAAGGATATCTTTTGGCCGAAAGTCCCCTTATGGTTGAAAGTTCCCGTGCCTCTCATGCCTATGATTGAGCTATTCGGGATTTTCACCAAACCATTTGCTTTGATGATCCGTCTGTTTGCCAACATCATGGCCGGGCACGCAGCCATCCTAAGTTTGGTAGCCATTATCTTCATTACGGTGAAGGCAGGTCCGGTCATCAACGGTTCCATGACGGTCATATCCGTACTTTTCGGTATCTTCATGGACATGCTGGAACTTCTTGTAGCCTTCATCCAAGCGTATGTATTCACCATGTTGTCGGCCGTGTTCATCGGACTGTCACGCGT
>OJQT01000613.1_pt1 | contig 16517 bp, 21 predicted proteins | sample 1598771 | NCBI WGS metagenome assembly OJQT01 (sample SAMN03922517, study PRJEB24848) | human gut metagenome | isolation source: stool sample | host: Homo sapiens | place: Germany | collected 2010-02
ATAATATATTTCCCCAAAAGTTGACACCGTCAAATATCATCTGTCACTTTAGCGCAGTAAAGTGTTAAAGCGTATCACATAGTAAAGTACTTCATCACACTAAAGCGATACAGTATTAAAGCACTAAAGTCATGTATACATAATACATAATGAAAACCTATTGCATATTCCAAAATCTATGCTATAATTAAATTACAAATAAGGAAAGGAGATCAAACGAAATGACAAAGGAAACAGCAAACGCAATCAAACAGTTGATACCAACAACAGATTACAATTTAATCATGCAGAGTAGTATCAAGAATGCATCTGCACTGTTAAAGCTTTACAAATTAAATAACAACGAAATCAAATTAATCTTAACCGCATGCGCACTGGCAGACAGATAGGAGGAAGTAAAAATGAGAATCTATAAAGTTGCGCACGAAAATATCGTTTGCCCGAAGGAGTTGCGGAGGGTTGAAATTGAGATAGGTCCTGATATACTTGAAGAGATTCGAAATAGTGTAGCCTATGAGGATATGACCTGTAGTATCCCGTTAGCAGATGAGAAAGTTATAAATCAGGTAGTAAATTCGTGGTTACAGCAAACTGTATTTGATTTATTAGTGAAGAAATATTTTGACCTTGGAGATTATACTTTAATTGTGGAGGATTGAAAAAATGAAATACGAAACAATGAAAAATATTTTAATCAATGAAGACTATTCAGAAGTGTATCTTAGACAATTCATTGACCAATTAGGATACATCGAATATAAAGGAGAAATTTTTAACTATCTTAATGATATTATCTATTTGATGGATAATAATTTACATATCAAAGCTTTATTTGAAAATTCCAAAAATATATTGAAGAATCAATCAACTTTTGACCGTTATGTAAAATTATATAAAGAAAAATTTGGAGAAGAATTTGAGGTGAAGCCTTACATTAAGAGAATTAAAGAATGAAAAAAGGGGAGATAACTCCCCTATTAACCATTTTTTGATATTAAAGCTGAGCATAAAAATGAGATTGGTAAAGTTAGACCCACATTTAATGAACTTGTAACACGTTGTGGCACTGTTGCATATATAACTAAGTTATTATCAAATAATCTTGCACTTATGATAGCAGACAGTCCTGATGATAAACTTACTGTTTGTAAAAAAGTCTCATTTCCACTTCCGAAAGTGAACCCTTTCTCTATTAGAAAATCCTCTAATGTATGGGAGAATGATTCTTGTGCTTTAATTCCTTGATTAATTATATTTATATCTATATTAAATGGAATATCTGTATAACAGTCGCATTTATAAAGCTTTTTACTAATATGGGTTATATGAAACATAAGATTATTTGCATTATAAAATAAACTTGTATCTATTTTACTATCTACATACTGTTTATTTGCCACGTCCGTGTTATTAATCGGGTCTCCCACAAACAGTATCCTGCCTAATGACGAATTAGTTCCTGCGCTAATTCTACCACCATTTGGAAACTCTAACGGTTGATATAAAGTAACACCTGTCGGAGAAATATTTCCTATAGCATTTTTATTATTGTCATTTATAATCAGTCCACCATTCAAAGTGAGTGCTTCGTCAGTTGTGCCTGATAAGTCAATTGTAAGCTGACCGGTTAAGGTGCCACCTGTGAGTGGTAAAAAATCACTGGAAACATCAGCAACAGCGTTATCTACATATCTTTTATTTGCGACATAAAAGTCACCGGTTGGTAATGGCACATTTGAGATAGGATTGTTAGCCATATTAATAAAGCCTGACATCGTCCCACCACTAAGCGGAAGATACTTATCTACCGGTGTTATGTTGGCAATCGCATTGTCAACATATCCCTTTGTTGCCGCGTCATTATTAATGGAAGGTGTACCTACATTCAGAATACGTTTTCCACCCATATCAATGGAACCGCTCATAATACCGCCTGCTTTTGGTAAGTATTTTGTAAGCTCTGTTCCAATATCAGATTTTACAAGTGCTGTTTGTGAATCAACATAATTTTTATTTGCAGCATCCATGAGATCAGTAGGAGAACCCACCATTTTAATTTTAGCACCATCTGCATCAAGAGACTGAAAGCTTTCAAATAATAACGTATTATTTCCACCAATGATGTGACCTTCACCGAAAACTACTTTAGCGTCGGTTCCCATAGTGATGTCACCGCTCATTGTGCCTCCGGAAAGTTTGAGATAGGTACTTTCGATTCCTGAAATATCACTTTCAACCGTAGCAATTGAATCATCGACATACTTTTTTGTTGCTGCATTATGATCGGCAGCGGGTTCTTTTAAATTGGTTATAAGGTTATTGCCCATGTCTAACGTACCGGACATGGTTCCACCATTTTTTGACAGATAATTGTCTTTTAAATCTTTGATCTGTGCCTGTACTCCGGTGTTAATGTTATCTACATACTCTTTATTTGCAGCTTGATCTTCGGATCCTGGTGTTTTTAAGTTTGAAATTGTGCTGGGATTTGTAAAGGCTATCGGCACTGAAAGTTTTACACCTTCGGATACATTCTGAAAAGAAATACCCCCTTCGGAACCTATCGTTATCTCAAGACCTTTACGCCCGTCAATTAAACCACTTACGCTAAGTTTTCCAGTATCTGTTATTTCGTCAGTCGATAAACCGCCAGTTACATTTAATCCTCCTGTGGAAATGGTAAGGTTGCCGGACATCGTATCCCCAGCGCGTTTTACAAAAGTTTCTTTTGCTTCATCCAGAGTATCCGCTGCTTCTTTTGCGGAGTTCGCGGCATCCGTAGCGCTCTGCGCTGCCTGTGTTGCGGAGTTCGCAGCAGCGTCTGCCTGTGTCTTTGCGTTCGCTGCCGACTGTGCAGATTCTTCTGCGGAAGTTGCAGACTTTTCTGCTTCAGACTGCGCACGATCTGCTTGATTCTTTGCTTCAGTAGCCGATGCCGCAGACTGTGCCGCAGAATTGGCAGACGCTGCTGCCTGTTTCTGTGCTTCGGTAGCAGAAGCAGCAGCGTTACCCGCTTCTGTCTGTGCGCGGTTTGCTTCTGTTTCTGCACGATTTGCCTGCTCTAAAGCATCCGCTGCGGAATTTTCCGCATTATCCGCTTCTGTCTGCGCACGATTTGCCTGCTCTAAAGCATCCGCTGCGGAATTTTCCGCATTGTCCGCTTCCTGTCTGGCGCGATCAGCTTCAGAGGATGCGCGGTTTGCCTGATTGCGGGCATCTTCCGCAGCCTGCTGTGAAGCTTCCGCTGAAGCTTGGGATTTGTTCGCTTCCTGTTCTGCCCGGTCTGCCTGTGCCTTCGCTTCCTCCATCCACTCGTTGGTCTTTTCCAGCACCTCCTGAAACGCCTGATCGATGATCTCATAGTTTTTATTCATATCGTCAATTACATGATTAAAATGTAAATTTGTCTTATTCATTATCTCATAAAAAGATAAAGAATCATCATACACCGTCGGAATGGCTAACTGTGTATGATAGTGAATATAATGAAGGGAATGTAAGTATCTCATTGTTTCCTCCTCTAATAGTAAACGCCTAAGAAACAGTCTTCCAATTCCTGAATAATCATCAGGTCAATGTTAATTAATGTTTCTCTCCACTTTAAGATTAAATCATTCGGGTTCACTCCGTCCCACCCGGTGATCTCACGAATGTAGTCAGTGTTGGTCTTTCCTGCGACGTTGTGGGTGTAGTTCGTATCACGAGTATTTTCATCGGTAAAATTTCGGTCGAACGTACTGTTGACATCCGTTAAAGCCTTGTCGTGATAAGTTTGATCTGTCGTGTTTTCCGAAGTTCCGTCGTTGGTGGTATTTTCATTACCGGAGACAGACTTAAAATCGGTCTGTGTCGCGTAAAGGTTATCCGAAAGATCGTTCCATGTCAGTTGATTCTGTGGTGTATTGGACATGACATCCTTTACCGTTTCCGAATAGGTTTTTGTTCCATCGTCGTGTGTTTTTCCGGTCTGCTTGATGTTGGTATTTGCATCATCGGTATAGTCTGTCGTTGTCTTTGCTACATCCCCCGTAGTTGCGGTATCGTGGAAATCGCTTGTTTCGTTTGAGGTCTTATCTTCTTCGGTCTTTTCATTACCGATATATTTCTCGATATAATTTCGGGTCCATAACTTTTCATATCTTAACTGAGTAGTTTGCCAAAGCTGGATATAATACGGCATGATCTCACCGAGGGTTTGCTGTAACCGTAGCTTCCAAAATTCTACGGTTTCCTCTCCGATCTCACGGAAGTAATAATGTCGCAGAATTTTTTGACAGAGGGTAGGTCGGTAAGATTCTTCCCAGATCGGAAACTCGTAGAACACTTTTTCCCAAACCGCGGGGATAATAATATTTACGTTAGTAACCCATTTTTCAGGTGTGGTGTTTTCATTTAATACTTGATTATACAAATATTCACAGTACCAACGTACCAGAGTAGTTGTGCTACTCATCACTCCTCACCCCCCCTTGAAAGGATATTCTTTACGGTCGTATCAACGGAATCATCTCCCTGCTTAGTTCCATAAGTATTGTAGGTGTATCCCTGCGTTGGTTCTCCAAGTAGATCTGCATACAGATTCGACCGGAAATTCACCGTTACGTCTGTACCAAATAACTCATTAAAATGTTCTACAGCTTGACGTCTGGAAACAAGACCGACATTCTGAGCCATTTCGGAGTAACCAAGGCCGGCGGTTACTTCATTGGATACTAATCGCTCCGTTTTCTCACTTGCCGGGGTAACGATACCAAAGGCAGTTAACATTTCCTTCCAAGTGTTAATCTTCTGGATTTGCAGCTTGTCGGCAATATATGGAATATTCTGATTGAGGATTTCGATATTATCAATCGGAGTACCTTCACTTGTCATGATAAACGGTTGATAACCAAAGAATTTCTGCATCAGATTCTTATATGTTAACTTTTTCTTCTCCGGCGTTTTGACAATCAGTGAGAACTTCTGTAGTTCTACATTGGATAGGATATTCATTTCGATGCTCGTCAACTTCTGCGCGAATAAGTAAGCGGTCGGTTCATCCGGCAGCCAGCTTAAATTATTAAAGCAAAGGGCACAGTTTTTCGTATCGAGTTCTTTATAAGTATAATTTACATTGGTGGAATAAGCGGTAATCTTTTTCGGTAGGTTGTAAAAGTCCATCTCCCCTGTGGTTGTACACTCAAGGGAAAGATATTTTTCCAGAATCTCATCGTAAAAGAGTACGCATTTACCATTGTAAAAAAGCACCCACTCGATATATCGCTCATTCATATCATCTGGAAGGTTATTCCATTCATAACGGGATAATGCAATATTGCGAATACGATTATAGTAATCGTTAAATATTGCATTTTTTAATCTTAAGATAGATTTATCGGACCATTCCAACGGTAGCCCGCGAACTCCGAACTTTTTCAATGCCCAAGCACCCCCTCATTATTGTTTAGATCATAGTTCCCTACATCAGTAGTGTGCCAAAAAGTGATGCCGTTACTTAATATCTGCTTAATCGCAGCCATATCTCCAACAGGCATATTTCCGGTTACTGACGGCTGATCTAACTTCAAAAAGTTCCAATATTTTCTGGTATGTAAATTCGGTACACCCGTAGAGTTCACCCGATAACCAAATTTTGTAAAGTAATCGTCAATCTTAACGACATAACCCCAGTGCAGGCGTTTATGGATGATCCAAAAATCCATCGTTTCCATATTATAGTTGACGCCGCCGACATTACTTGCACCCCGACTTTGATCCGGCTGAGATTTCTGCACGGAAAGGCCGCCGAAAGTATTCAGCCCAGCCTGTAAGGCTCCCATACCAGCCTGTGCAATAGACATTCCCGCGCTTGCAGCTAAGGAACCCTTGGAACCTCCCGAAGAGTTCATCACACCGCTTGCTGCTTGGTTTGCCGAACCTAATGCCGTAGCGATAAAGCCAAGAGTAATGTTGGTATCTTGTTGTGCATAGTAGTTCTCCCAAACACCAAAATTCCAGTTACATTTTGGAAACCCGGTTAACTTAATACCGTAATCATAGTTATTATTACATTTCATATAATAGCTTGGGTACATGAAATAAGTCGGATCTGGCCCGAAGGCAAACTTAAACTTAAACTTCATTTTAGTTGATCCCGGGGTTGGATCGCTTTCGATAATATCCTCATATTTGAAGTCGTAGGATTGGCCGTCTAAGGTAGTGATCGAAAAGAAGTGATAAGGCCAACAGAATAGCTTATTGTTTTTCGGTACATAATCATCATCGAGTGTGGAATAGTTGATATCATATTCACGCTCATCAACGACAGCCGTTCCTGATATTGCAGTAACTTCATATTTTCCATGATCTTTTGGTGTGGTGGCCAAACCCTTCCACGGCACCATGGAGATGCAATTAATTGCACCTGCTTTTCCGCCCTCGTTCATTCGTTTTAACCATGCGTTACAGTTTGCAACTCCATCGTTTTCAAGGTCAAAGCCGATGTATTTTAACCCTTGGAAAGTGTTTTGAATCAGTGCACCTTCCTGTACTTCATCCTCTTCGTCGATATCTTCTGATGTTGCTACTAAGATTAAGCTGCGATATTTTAAGTTATTGTCAAACTCTCCCGGTGTTGCGCGTGATACCGGCTCAAACAGCTCGGAATTTTCCACCTTATAATATTCATAACGCTGCATGAAATTAAGGTCTTCTTCCACCACGTTACGGGAGATCGTGTCATCTGAAACGTGCATGCGTTCAATAAATGACTTTTTAATTTCAAAATCAAACAGCCAAGTTTGCATCACATCGATCTCAAAGGTTAATGCGGTACAATTTTCATTAATATATAAGATGTCGGAAATAAAAGCATACAGCCATTTATCCCCAAAGCCACCATTTTTAAAGGCAAGATAGTTGCAGTCGTAAAAATAATCTGCAACGTCTTCCAAAAATATTGCCCAAGTCGAAGAGTTGGATGCTAACCGCTGATAAGTCAATCCGGAATATGTCTTTTTTGTCTTACTTGCAAAATAGCTTTCCTGCGCACTCTTTGACGTAAAAAGAATCGTATCCGTATAAGTGTTATCCAGCGGGATAGATTGGCAAACTCTTACGGTTGTGGATGGACCAATTAATGGTCGAATCATAATTTCACCTCAATTTTCAATAAGCCCACAACAAAGCTGCTGCGGGCTTACATCTATATAGGAAAGGAGTAAGAATGAAAATGCTTATGGGGTCTGTGTCGTATTAATGGTAGCACTTCCGCTTACTGGGAAATACTTTGATTTAGCTACCACATTAAAACTGTTCGGTACTTTTTCATTCGCTGAAACATGAACTTTTACCTGTGTATTATTTACAATCGTCATTGTGGTTTCGGTAGATTCATTTCCTGTCATTTCCCATTCCAGCGTCTGATCTACTTCACCAGTACTTGTAATTGTAGCGTTGATCGTAATGTCTCTTGGCAACTGGTTTTTCTGTACGGTAGAATTTGATGGCGCAAGTGTGATTCCTGTGATTTCATTTTCCGGTACCGTAAATAAGACAGCATTTGCAAAACGAGATACTGAGAATACTGTCCACTTATGAAGGAAGTAGTTCCAGTAAAGACCTTCCGGATTTCGTACACTTTCAAACTGCATCAACACATCGTAAATCTGGAAGAAAGACTCATCACACAGGAGTAACTTCGCACCGGTAAGTTCTCCAAAGTTATCAATGAGGATTCGTCTTCCCATAAATTCCGCTTTATCCATGTTAAATGCAGCAGCAAGGACTTCGACATCCATCAGTGCATCAAAGTCGGAGTCAATAAAGATAATCTGTGAAGACCGATCGCTGTAAGTCGGTACACCCATTGCATTGTACTGCGTCGACATGAAAGTAAACTTATTCGAATAGCCCTTTACCGTAGAGATGATACCTCTCATGTTATCGGCAGTTACCGCAGGGATTTCAACTTCATAGAAAAGTCCCTTCTTCGCATATTCTACAATCAGCTGTTTCATGGTGATAAACTCATCATATTCCATGCCGGAGTAAAGCGAAGAAACAATATCGCTGACTAAGTTGTATACCCCATCCGCAGACAAGAACGCCCGTTCAAGGTCTCTTCTCTGTACGGTGACCTTAAATAAATTTTTATAATCAATCTTATGGAAAATGGACTGCACATCTGGCATCTCTCTTTTCATAAAATCCGTTTCTGCGGTTTCTGGATCATAGATTTTCGCTTTCGCAAGGGAAGTGTATACTTCTTCGATTGTTTCACCGTAATCCAGCATGCCCTTTTTGAGCATCGCAAAAGGATTCTTATACAGTCGGCTGGAAAGAATCACCTTACCGATACGATTTACCAGCGCGTCGACGAATTCATTCTGAAGCGCCTGAAACTGTAAAATCGCAGACCCGTATTCTCTGATATCTTCCTGTGTCGCTGCCGGAACCCTCTCCTGAAAGGAAAGAGAGGCATCGTTACGAATAGCATTTAAAATATCTACCCCGTTTTTCGTAAGTTTTGTAGTCTTAGGTTTTGTAGCCATAATTTCACCTCAATTAATTTTCTTCATATTCAAACACATCATCGTATGTTACTTCTTCTGCGCTCTTTGCGGTTTCACCTTCATCTAACACAACGGTGTCAGAGTTCACCTGGGAATCTCCGCTCATAAAACGCTCTACATACTTCTTTTTCAATTCGTCGTAAGACCGCAGCGCATCATCTTTTTCTGCGGAAACGGAAGTCAAAGCTTCATCCAGTGTTACGATCTTTCCCTCCAATTCCTTATTGTAATCGGAGATATATTTTACCGCTTCCAGTCCTTCATCTGATTCTGCAAATCCCTGCGATACAATGTCTAAAGCTTCATAGATTGTCATTTTGCTTCACCACCTTTACTCATCTGTTCCATTAACTGATAAATCACATTACCATTCAATACCGCCATACGATAGGCAATCACAATCACCCGTAGCATGTCTTCTGTAAAATTATAACCTTCTCCTGTCCCTTTAATTATACCAGCTTTTGTTAAATCTTCAATACATTCTTTGGCATATTCAGGAATTTCTTCTAAAGTCTGATATCTTTTTTCGTTCATTGGTTTTTCCTCCTTAATTTCTTCGACTTTATATAATTCGTAATTATCCCGGTGAAAATCACAATTTCCCCGAAATAATTTTACCGTCGTACGCGTGTCGATATGGGTAAACGTAGTATATGTTCCTACCGTGCCGTTCAGATGATCGTAAGCATAACTCTGCACCGCTGCTGGTGGAACACCTTTTACAACGATATCAGCCGCTTTTCCAAGGGTATGCTGTGAATTGGTTACGCCTCCAACCGCTGCGTTATGTGACGCGGTACGATATCCACTATTGATAATAACTTCTTTTCCAAAATAATCACGAATCTGATCCAGCATTGTTACCAATACATCGTCAATTAAAACCACCGGATGCCCGTCTTTACTCTGAAATTCTTTTACTTTAAAATGTTTACCAACTTTATAATTTAAATCTGTATATTTTTTAACCATCAGAGCCTCCCGTTAAGTGAATATTTGACGCTGTGATATTTTGAATATGAGTAATATGCGCCCAGTAGCCAGCTTTAAAATACTGCTGATAATTCCCCAAGATATCATCACAACGATAAAATTCCGAATCATTGAAATACCACCAACCATTACAATAAGATGGAAAATAAGTTGCCGTATAGGTTTTCCCATTCGGACGCTTAAATACTACCGTGAATCTTCGTACAGTAACATCGATTGCTCCTGATTCTCCCCCGCCACCTTCGCCGCCACCGCCGGGGTCTGCACCATTTTTAAAATCTTTCCAGTAACCTTCCGATGCTCCCGTAGTGGAAGACGTATTAGACCCGTTATTTTTCCAGATCACCCTACTACTTCTCACATCGACATGAGTAAATGTTCCATAGACGCCAATTCCACCGGTAGAAAAGGTTTCTTCTACATAGTTCGCAACCGCTAAGGGAGGCACCCCTCGCAATTGAATGTCCGCAGCCGTACCTTTCACGTGTTGACTACTCGTTGCTCCGCCAACCGCTGCGTTATATGACGGCGTGCGATATCCGGAGGTTATCGTGATTCCTGAGCCAAAGACTCCACGAATCCGCTCTAACCGAGTAACCAGATCATCGTCGATTAAAACGGTATCGCTTCCATCGTTACAGGCAAACTCCCGCACTTTAAAGTGCTCACTTACATTCGTGTTCGCATCTGTGCGCATGCTATACGTTTGTACCGCCATTATTCACCGCCTTCTTGATTTCCTCCACCATGACCTTAATCTGTGTCAAAACCTCATTCATGTGTTCATCTGATTTTGTCATTTGATAATAAAACAGTAAGCACATGACAATCGGAAATCCAACCGTAGAGATATAGCTCATAATCTCCTCCATTTATTTCACCTCCTAACGTATGATGTTTAAAATTTCCAGCCCTACTCTCTTTACTCTCTGATTTTCAAAATATAAAAACCCTTGCTCATAACCCTGAATCATCAGATTCAACCAAGCAATTTTCTTTCCCCGATTGGTAAAATAAGTGTTTTGGCTATGATCTTCTCTTGTCAATGCATAGGTTACACGAGATTTATCAAAAGTGTTATCCATGTACAAAATACCGTTTCGGCGATCAAACCACAAACCGTAAGTGTTATCCAGATACACAAGATTGCATACACTTTTGACGTCACCAGTTTTCTTCTTGATAAAATCGTTCGTATCCTCAACATATTCATTCTCCACAGCATATTTTTCAAACTTCGTCCCCTCGATCAGTTGCCCGAAGCGGGTTGCTTTTTTCTTTTCCCGATATTCTATTGATAACGTGTGCTCAATATAGATTAAGCCATCTTCCGATAACTTCCAACGCTTTTTCCCATAAGGTTGCGTAATACCGAAATAATCATAATAAACATTAGATATGTTCATACTATTAGAAAGAAAATATACCGGAATGTCATTCATTCGGGAAATCGTTTCGTATAAATCCAAGAACAATTTTATTTCATTTTTCAAATACTTTTTCGACTGAAACTCATCAAAGCATATCGAGGTGACCCCGTTATAACTGACAGATTTATCTTTTCCACCGGTATTCAAATCGACCCCGTAACCCATTAGTTCCCAGCCGCCTTTTTCTACAACTTTATCTCTCTCATAGAAAAAAGTACCTGTTTTCCCTGTCGTCACCTTAAATTCTTTTTCCGGATATAAATGTTCAATGTCCTTAAAAAAAGATTTTGCTGCTTTGACTAATTCTGTATCAAACCTTCGAAGATAGACAAAATTTTCCTTCTTTTCAAAGTAATTTTTCAATGCAATCTGTGTTTTAAATCCATAGGTTTTTCCGTTTCCTCTTTCTCCTGTGATGAAGTTAAAGAGCGCCCCTCGTTTCATACAATTTTCATAACTGTAATACATGTTCCACCTCTAAAAAAAAAGGCGCGAGATGATACTATTCCCATAGCCGCGTTGTCTCAGGCGGGGCTTATTCCGTGGACTTCCCTGACAAACCATTCTCGCTAACCTTTTTCTTTATTATATCATATTCAAAATTGTGCGTATAGTCTATTGTCTATTTTAATTTAAAAGTAGTTTCCAATAATACTGCCCCGCCGTCCGTTTGATTTAGTGTCAATTTTCCCGTGTATTCCTGTCCGATCTGAAAATTATCAAAGGTTACCTGATCGTAACACTTTGCAGGCAAACCGGCACAGGTGATTAGTAAGTTTCCGTCTTTTTCTCCAATATATCGTTTCGCTCTAATATATCTCGCTCGATCAAATTCTTTTTCGATTTTAAAATATCCCAGTTTTTCCTCATCACATGGGATCGTGGATACTTTTCGCTTTAGATGTAAGGAATCTGTATCACAATAAATAAAATCTTCATAGTTTTCCTGTGCATATTCGATAATATGTCTTCTCGCATAGGCTGTAATAAATAAACCAACGGGTAGATAGTATTGCGGTTTAAACTCCGGTTTCAATGTTTTAAATTTAAGCACATTATTCTCCAAGTATGGTACTTTCTGTGTTTTCAACGGATTCGTTGCAAATTTTCCATAAGTTGAATTTTGCATCTGTTTCGCAATGAATCGAAGTCCTCCATTTCCTTGCTTTCCAGCTTCTTGTTTCACCTTACTCCACTTATGGATATATTCGGTAAACAGTTGTCCCGAAGCCCGAAAGTAGTAAACCTTTTGTACTTTAAAATAAGCCGTTTCATAGTTCTCCTTGAATAGTTCAAAGTCAACAGACGTTAGTGTCAATGTCACGATTTCTGATTTACTATGTTCAAGATACTCTCTCCCGTTAAACAACTGGGTATTTTTAATCTGTATCGTAGGTAGCTTTCCTTCTTTTAGCCAAAATTCACACTCAAACGTGATGATATACAAGGGGTATCCCTTTATATCTGAATAAAAAGACTTGATAATAGGCTCTCCAAATGGAAATATATTTTTTGACATGACATAAGGGTAAAGAGAATTAACATCGTAAACCACGACATTTTTAAATTCTTTTCCCTCATATCCTTTTTTCAAATAAGTCCAACCGCCTCGATACGCATGTCTCAGCTCTTTATCAATTGAAAAATGTAAGTTTTGTTCATAACTTAAATCCAAGTTCGTGTGAAGTGGTTCATCATTCAACAGTAAGGGAAAAATCCTTTCAAACTTACGTTTGCCCATAGTCTCCTTCAAATCTTCCATCGCTGAAGCGGAAAGAGTCAATTTGGTAATTCCGTTCTCAAACATTTGAAGTAAACTATCCCTTAATATAATGACATCATTTTTCAAATACTCAAAGTCCTGCTGCGACAACTCACCGCCTATCTCTCTGTTTTCGTCATAGTCAATCTCTAATTTTTCGATTTTTAGTCCGAAAGTTTTCGGCATTTTGGCAATCGGCATCGGAATCAATTTTAAAGAATCAACAAAATACACTTTAAAACACTTTCGAACTCGCTTTTGTGTTGTGTAGAAAAAGTTACATGTGATTTTGTACCACTGATTTTTATCTGTAATTATTGTTTTAAATTGACATTCTTCCTCTAAATCTCCTGTAGTATGAGTCCAACCATTTTGTAGAAGATAGTTGATTATAAATGATCCATCAAATTTTAGATTGTGAAAGTATATTTTCGTTTCTTTTCTTAATCTATAACAAAATTCAATAAATGATTGAATATTTGTTCCAAACTCAAATGGAGTAAGACAATCTAAATTCGCTATACCCCACGCCCAAACCTCCGTATGTTCCGGATCAGTCGTTGTTTCAAAATCTGCTGCATAAATCTGCACATTAGATATACTCCTTTACTTCACTTAAAGCCCACAGAAGCTCTTCCATCTTCTGCTCTGGAGCTAATTCAAAATACTTGATATATTCAATTGTGAATACATCCCGAAAATCTTCTGTCAGTGCTAATTGATAAAATTCTGCCGCACTTAGATCTCCCAAAGCTTGCCTTACTAAAGATTGATATTTTGTTCCTAATTCCTCTTCGACTACGGATAGATAATTCTCAAAATAACTGTCAATATTTCGTTCTTTACTTAAATCAACCATAAGAGAGTATTTAAATCTTGCCCACTGTTTCGGATCATTAAAACGATTTTCATCAAATGGTTGATACGCATGCAAGGCTTTTTCTTCTTTTGCCGTCCATCCTGCTCTGCCTTTTACCAAAGGTTCATATTTTTTTCGTCTTTGTTCTCTTTTCTCATTTCTTCTCTGATTTAACCTTGCTGTTTCACTTACTGCATAAGTTGACGTGATTACCCCCTTAATTCGCAGAAACTCTAAATTTTTCGGAGATGGAATCTTTTTCATCTCTTTAATTTCAGAGCGCAAGGCTTTCATCGTCGGAAAATTTTTCATCAGTTCCTCTACCGATCTTCTCGGAGGAGCATAGCTTTTACCAAACTGCTTTTCAATTCTTGTTACAGCCGCATTATAGCTTCGTACCGCAGCGGCAGCCACTTGCCGCCGCTTACGATACTGCGGCGTATACTTTGCACGATACGCCATAATTCAACCTACACTAATTTAAAGGATGTGTACTTTCTCATTCCAGAGCCTTCCTGTGTGATCTTAATTTTGATCGGAGTAGGAAGAATAACATCATTTCCGAAAATCATCTGATAATTTCCAATCGCCCCTGCAAATCCGCGAGACATAGCGCTATAGGATTTTCCTTCTGTGTCAATCATGATCGTTCTCGGTAAGATTTCCAATTCTCCTGTTTCCTTGTTCTTCATCTCAACTGGATAGACAAGCCAAGCCTGCACTTCGATTTCCTGTCCATAACAATCGCTAAGCTTAAAATCTGGATTGTTTAAAGCGTTAAACACGTTAAGCTTTAACTCTTCTGGAAGATTCTGAATTGTTTTTGTTACAACTACTTCGTTAGACATTTTTACCTCCTAATGGTTAAAATATGATTAATTTATTTTATATTAGAAGCTTTCACTTCTTCTATAACTTTGTTAAGTGACAAGATATCGATAGATTCTAACTGATTTGTAATGTCAATAAACCCTTCTATTTCATAGTCTTCAGGACTTACAGTTAGTTCATCTGTGATTACATTATACCATAATTTCCAAGACTGAGAATGATGAATATAATCTCTGATTGTAAAAATTGATTCTACCTTTTTCATAAATTTGCTAACACTCCCTCATATAATTTTAATGTGTAAAAATAGATAAAGATTCGATATGCTATCAATAAAGCCGCTGCCCCTACGATAGATCCTCCAATGATCCATGCTGTTTTATTTTTCATAAAAAGAGTACCTCCAATAATTTCATTGTGACAAATATTGTTAAAGTAGATATTGCAATACACTGAAACAAACTTTTTAAAAAATCCATTATTTTTTACTCCTTAATTTATAATACTCTTCAGATGGTATTAGTTTAAATTGTTCTCCTACTTGCATGACCTTTTCTCCCTCTTTTCTCTCTTTCAAAGCGTAGTACCTACTCAAATACAGTCCTGTCTCTTCATCTATACCCCTAAGATCAGATTCTTTTTTTATTGTTTTCGAATTTCTTTTTCGATACTCCAAATCAGCAATTGCAGTATACATATTCTTATAAGCTTTTCTATACACATACTCCTTCGGATTCATTACTTTAATTAAATTATCACGAACAATAATTTTCCAGTTATCTTCATCGGAATAAATTCGATGTGTCCAGCTTTTTTCAATTAGTTTATATTTTTCTTTATATTCAGATAACATGTCATATGGCATCGTTTTATTTCTCAGTTGATTATAAATATTTTCAACTGCTTCTTCATGTAAAACAAACTCTGTCGGAGACAGGTTATTCCATGGATTGGTAACACAATAAGCACCATTTAACATTGTAAATATATGAAACCCATAATATTCATACCAAAAACTATTTTCATTATTGATTTTAGCTAAAGTAACTTCACAAGTTCCGTTTTCAAATAGATATTTCATATTCTTTTCACTCCTTAATATCTTCATAAATTACCATCAACCCATAAGCGAGAGCAACTTCATGTTCAAGACGGCAACCACGAGCTTTTTCCCAGTCTTTACAGAAGTAAACACCATGACATAAACTCATTTTTTCTAAGGACTTTGCAAGAAAACATATTGGAATATTTACAACTCCTCGTCTTTCCATGTTTTCGCTGCTGTGCCATTCGTCTATAAACAGAGTATTTACTACATCATACCCTTTTTCTTCAAGAACCTTAATCGCTTTCTCTCTTGTAGCAATAATTTCTTCGTCAGATCTTCCAAGCATCGGCTGTGACAACATAACTTTCTCCCTCATTTTTTCAATCCTCCACAATTAAAGTATAATCTCCAAGGTCAAAATATTTCTTCACTAATAAATCAAATACAGTTTGCTGTAACCACGAATTTACTACCTGATTTATAACTTTCTCATCTGCTAACGGGATACTACAGGTCATATCCTCATAGGCTACACTATTTCGAATCTCTTCAAGTATATCAGGACCTATCTCAATTTCAACCCTCCGCAACTCCTTCGGGCAAACGATATTTTCGTGCGCAACTTTATAGATTCTCATTTTTACTTCCTCCTATCTGTCTGCCAGTGCGCATGCGGTTAAGATTAATTTGATTTCGTTGTTATTTAATTTGTAAAGCTTTAACAGTGCAGATGCATTCTTGATACTACTCTGCATGATTAAATTGTAATCTGTTGTTGGTATCAACTGTTTGATTGCGTTTGCTGTTTCCTTTGTCATTTCGTTTGATCTCCTTTCCTTATTTGTAATTTAATTATAGCATAGATTTTGGAATATGCAATAGGTTTTCATTATGTATTATGTATACATGACTTTAGTGCTTTAATACTGTATCGCTTTAGTGTGATGAAGTACTTTACTATGTGATACGCTTTAACACTTTACTGCGCTAAAGTGACAGATGATATTTGACGGTGTCAACTTTTGGGGAAATATATTAT
>OJQT01000616.1_pt1 | contig 16493 bp, 8 predicted proteins | sample 1598771 | NCBI WGS metagenome assembly OJQT01 (sample SAMN03922517, study PRJEB24848) | human gut metagenome | isolation source: stool sample | host: Homo sapiens | place: Germany | collected 2010-02
GCCTAGTCTCGTGGGCTCGGAGATGTGTATAAGAGACAGCCCTCCGGAAGCAGGCCCATGGAAAGGGTGAAGGCGGAGACGAGCTCGCCGTGCACGTTGACATAGCAGCCATGGATTTTTGTGATATTGCTCCGATCCTGGCGATAACGGCGGCGGAGCTCCGCCACTTCCTTGTCGATCATGTGGGATACCTCTCAAATTGGATTCCGGAATATTATAGCACAGACCGCTGCACATTTCCAGCGCGGAAGGCTAGAAAAGCCAAACAGACTTTTGCGAGAAACAACGGAGAGGGCCGAGGCCCTCTCCGTTGTGCTGTGTTCAGTTTTCCGTTCCGGAAACGAGCTTTGTGTAGCGCATGATGATCGTTGCGACCTCGGCGCGCGTAGCGGAGTTCTGCGGAGCGATCGTGTTGTCCGGCATGCCGTTGATGATGCCGACGGCGACCGCCCAGCTCAGGGCCTCCTTCGCGTAGTCACTGACCCTGGCGGCGTCGGTGAATTTCCTGGCAAGGTCAGTCGTGTCGCCGACATCGAGACCGCGGAATTTTGCGAAGCGGTAGAGGATCGTGACGATCTGCTCACGCGTGATCTGGTCGTCCGGGGCGAACAGGCCGTCGCCGATGCCGTTGACGATCTTGTTCTCCGAGCACCAGTTCACGGCTGCGGTGTACCACGAGCCGGCCGGAACGTCGGTGAACGGCGTCTTGCCGACGTTGTCGGAATTCGGGGAACCGGCGATACGCCACAGGACGGTGACGAGCTCGGCACGCGTCATGGCGGCATCCGGGTCGAAGCTCATTTCGCTTCTGCCGCGCAGCAGGCTATTCTGATAGCAGTAGTAGACGGCCTCCGCGAACCAGTCGGTGTCGTCCACATCTACGAACGGCATATCCATGGTCGAGATCTTGCCGCAGCGGTCGCAGTGGTAATACACCGTGCCGTCGTCGGCCACGACCTTGGAGAAGCTGTGGCCGGAGGGCTTGTCGTACTTTGTCTCATAGGTCTCGCCGCATTCGCACTTCACGCTCAGATGGCCCTGCACGGAGCAGGTCGTCGGAACGTCCTCGAGAATGGTGGTCTTGTGCATCGTGCCGTTCTTGAGGTCGAAGTGATAAGCAGACGTGCCGATGAGCATCCAGCCGGTCTTGTATTCCCCGGCGAGGAAATACATCTGCTTGCCGCTCGTCTTGTCCGTGGCCCAGCCGGTGTAGTTCGCAGGTGCGGCCTCGCCGCAGACGGAGCAGATAAGGGCCTTGTGCAGGCGATCAAAGACGAAGGAGTGACCGTCGCGGCAGGCGTTGTCGTGCTCGACGGTGAACGTGTCCACGACGGAACCGTTCAGGTCATAGGCCGTCACGGTCAGCTCGCTGCGGGTCGTGTTCACGAGCAGGTAGAGCGCCTGATAGCTCTGGCTGATCTTGGCAAAGTGGAATGCGGGATCATCCACGGCGGCGTAGTTGACGTCGCGGGACTTTTCGCCCATATCGCCGCAGATGACATAGGTCGTGCCCTTTTCGGCAACCTCTCCGCCGGTCAGCTGCTCGGTGCGTGCATAGGCGTGATCGTGGCCGGAGAAGACAACGTCGATCCCGGCGGCATCGATCGCGGCGGGGAGAATGCGGTTATAAGCTGCGCTCGAGCCCTTGGGGTTTGTGTAGTATGGCGGCTGGTGGACCGTCAGGAGCTTCCATTCGCACGTCGTCTTCGCGGCATCCTCCTGCAGCCAAGCGGCCGCTGCGTTCAGGTCTGCATTGCAGTTCACCACGGCGATGTAGACATTGCCGTATTCCACGGAGTAGTAGTCCGCATCCGGCGTGCCGAAGATATTCATCGCGTGACCGGCACTCAGGTCACCGTAGTATTCGTGGTTGCCGAGGACCTGCACGATGGGGGAGGCGGGGAAATCTTCGGAGAAGACGTCCAGAATCTCGTTCCAGGCGGTCAGGCTGCCAGCGTTGTCAATGAAGTCGCCCGTCTGGATGCCGAAGTCCGTGTTCGCGTTGCCGATGGCCTCGGCGATCTGATGTATGACCTCGATATCGGCGGCATCAGCCTCAACATTACCGCTGAGCTGCGTGTCGCCCATGACGAAGAACGACGTCTCTGCGCCGGACTCAGCCGTGGTGAATGTGCGGACATCGGACCAGTGGCCCTCCACGCCGTCACCGACGCGGTAGGAATAGGTCGTTGCGGGCGTCAGGCCCGTCAGTGTGACGGAGTTGACCAGCGAGGCCTGATAGCCGTCCGTGAACGAGCGGACCGTGCTCGTACCCTGCACGGTGGTAAAGCTGTAGTTTCCGGAAATGTAGGCTTCCTCCGTCGTGTACTGCACGACGGCATTGCGCGCGGTGTAATCCGGCGCTGCGAACCAGCTGATGTTCTGGGTCGTTGCAGGAGCCTGCACGGCGTTCAGACGGATGTTTGTCGGCGCGACCTCTGTGCTGCCGATGCCGTTCGTCACGCCGCTGCAGCGGAAGGAAAGGCCTGCCTCACCCTTGGCGTAGACGGTGAACTTCTCACCGGCCGTCTGGCAGAAGCGGTTCGTCACGAGCACGCCTGCGGCGTTCGTCGTGCCGAGAAGCGTGTCCTCCTGCCCGTCAACGACCGTGTAGATCTGCACGCGGCCGGGGGCCTTGCCGTCTGCCGTCGTGACATAGAGCTTGCCGTTGCCGCCAACGGTCATGATGTCCGCCGTCAGCTCATAGGCCGCCGTCACGCCGACATTCTGCGCGGGCTGGGCAAAGCTCAGCGTCGTGCCGCCGTCGGTGAAGCTGCCCTTTTCCAGCGTGTAGGTCAGCAGCGAGCCGCGGGCAGCCGCGCTCGGGACATGGAACTTCACGGTCGCAATGGCGCCGAGCTTCGGAGAAGCGGAGGTCGCCTGCAGCTTCAGGACATTCTTTTCATAGGTATAAGTGCCGGTGTAGCCGTTTTCAAACGAGACCTCCGGCGCACCGAACGTATCCGTCAGGCGAAGCTCCATCGTAACGGAGCTGATCTTGCGGGAACCGGCGGCATTCAGGGTCAGGGCATAGTCCTCGCCGATGACGGCATTCGCCTCGCCGGTCAGCGTGACCGTGCCGTAGGCCGTCGAAGCGGCATTCACGGTGAAGTAGCGCGTTTCGGTCGTCACGTTGCCAAAGCCGTCGCAGACCGAGACGGTGATGCTGTGCGTGCCGTTCGGCAGCAGGACGCTGACGCTGGCGCTGCCCTCCGTGGAGGCCGTGAGCGTCTGTCGCTGGCCGTCGACGGAGATGGCGGTCTTGGCGGGGCTGATGCCGGTGGCGTTTTCACCTGCCGGGTCATGGAATTCGGCCGTGAGCGTCAGGCGGTTCGTCTTCAGCTCCGTCGTCCCGTCCACGGCAAGCTCGGCCGCGCCGGCCTTCACTGTGTCAATGACCGGGTTCTCGAGGTCGTCGACCGTGTCGCCGTAGACAACGCGGAAGTTATCAAAGTACAGGCTGCCGCTTGCCATGGAGCCCATGGGGATCTTATCGCCGTTTTCATTGGCGGAGCCGCCGGGAATGTAGGTCAGCAGCACGAGCGGCTGGCCGTTGAGGATCTTCAGCGGATGATCCTTCGTGACATATTTGGCAAACGGACGGAGGTCTGCCTCACAGTACATCCAGCCCTCCCAGTAGATGCCGGTATACTGCAGGGAGCGGCCCTCCTGCGTGGTAAAGTGCAGATAGGAGCGCTTATAGGTGCCGCTGGCCTCATCGTAATAGGCGATCTGCGTCCATAGCCAGTAGTTCGGCGTGCCTTTGGGCGCGTAGACCCAGACACCGAGGCCGGACGGGGTGCCGTCGAGCGAGATACCGCTGTAGAGATCCGTCTTTGCGGCATCGCTCGTGTCGGCGTAGTAGAGGTACTCGTTGACATTGCGGTAGCCGGGGAGCAGATCGGTGTAGTCATAGTCGAGGCGCATGGAGTAGTCGCCGAAGCGGGTCTCGCCCTCGTCGCCATTCACGACCTGCACCGTTGCGGAGTGCTCCTTCATATAGGAGGCGTGCCAGGTGAACAGGCTGTAGCCTGCGCTGCCGAGCACATAGCAGGCGGGATAGTAGGTCTCGTCGGTATTGTCGGCAATGTAGGTGCCGCCGAACTGGAACGGGCCCTTTTCCGTCACGGTCGCGGGCGCATTCGTCTCCTTATCCCAGTTGATGAAGGTCAGCTCCATGTTTTCGTCGCCGAACTTCGCACCGTACTGCGCGTTGCCCCAGTCGTACTCGGCGCCCTGCATGAGCTTACCCTCGGCGTCCGGCTCAAAGTCGAGCAGGACCTGCGGCATTCTGCCGATCTCCACATGGATGCTGTCGGTCAGCTTTGTGCCGTCGTGCTTCGTGTAGCTGACGGTAATGTCAGCCTCCAGCGTCTCACGGGCCTTGACGGCCGTGAACGTATTGCCGGAGAACGAGCCGATGTCGGAGGGCTGCTTACCGGGATCGGTCGGCATGATGGTCCAGTCGAATACATAGCCGCCCATATCCATCAGACGTGTGCCGCTCTTGGCCGTCAGGCCGAGGTCGGACGACTCCTGGAAGGAGAGGTTCAGCGTTTCGGCGGCAAAGAAGAGCTCCTCCGGCTCCTGTACCTCCACGCTTGTTGTGCCGAGCACGGTCTTGCCCTGCAGAAGCTGGGCCGTCACGGTGCCGCACTTGCCGTTCGAGCGGAACAGGCCGTTCGCGTCGATGGTGCCGAAGCTGCTGTCCTCCAGCCCCCAGCTCACGTTGGCTGGCAGTTCGGCGGGATAGCCGTTGGAGTCGACGCCCGTAGCCGTGAACTGCACGGAAGCGCCCGCAAGGAAGAGGTCGTTCTTCGGCGAGAGCGCGGCGTGGTCAAAGCGGCCGGTCGGCTGCGCCGTCGAGACGATCATCAGGGTCGAGGCGACAACGCGCTCGGGGCCGTCGGACGGGTGGTTCTGGATGGTGAGCTTATTGCTGCCCTCGTGGCGGGAGGCGTAGGTCGCGGAGCCGCCGCCGTCGAGGTAGATGGCCTTGACGCAGCCCTGCGCCTGCAGGACTTCGGCCATTTCATAGACGGTCATGCCATCGGAAAGGCCCTGACGGCCGTCTGCCATGAAGATGACGAGCGTGCCGTCTTCCTTCAGACCGATGGAGTTGCGGGGAGCCTTATAGCTGGCGTCCAGGCCATCCTGGATCTTGCCGTCCTTCAGCAGCCAGAACGGGCCGGAGATGGCTTCCGCGACGTCGTCCGTGGGGGTGCCGTAGTCGCGGATGTCATAGCTGCCGTCCTTCAGAACGGCAAAATACGGCTCGAGCCAGTCGTCGTTCTCGTGTGTCTGGATGAGGTGGCCTTCCATGATAAGATAGCCGCGGCACTGTGCCGTCTGCATATTATAGTAGTCGGCGTTCACGGCAGTGACAACGGTCTCGCCCGTTGCGGCCTCGTAGGCGGCGGCCTGGGACGTGGTCGTCTTCAGATCCCAGCCGAGGTTCTTCGCGGTCTCCGCGCGGCTCTCGGCCGTGCTGCCCGCCGTGTAGTAGTTGGGATAGGATGCCTTGAGCTTCACGGAAGCACCGGGGGTGATGGTGGCCATATAGCCAAGCACCTGTGCGCTGCCGCTGGCGTTGTTCAGAATGACCTGCGATTCCGTCAGGCCGTTCACGATCGGATAGTTCGTCTGCGAGATCAGGACCTTGTCGGCCGGGGCGCTGAAGTCCGGGTCGGAGCCCGCCGCAAATGCGGCCGGAAGCAGGCCGGTGAGCAGCGCGCAGACAAGCAGGGTACACAAGATCCGCCGGATGACCGGCATTCTTCTGCTGACCATGATGTACTGTCCTCCTAATAAATTGATGGAAGGAAGTTCCTCCTTCGACATGAAATGTCAGTTGCATGATAGCATACGGGGCGGGAAGTGTCAAGCGAGGCCGCCGGAAGTTGTGAATAGTGCACAAAAATACAGTCAAATATTTGGAAACAACGCTGATCGACCGGTGGCATGTGTTCTAGCTGATGTGATGTTAAATTCTTGTTAGCCGGATCGGACGGCCTTGCTTTTTTCTGTAAAAGCCGGTATAATAGGGGAAACATGTGGGCCGGTCCGGCTGGCCCCGGAGAATTGAGGAGTGAGACAATGAAACGACTGCTTTTGCTCTGCCTGACGGCGGCTGTGCTGGTATCCTGCCTCGGCCTGTCGGCTCAGGCTGCGCCCACTCTGTCGTGGACGGAATTCTATACAATGGGGGATGCCGCCTCGGCGCACACCCGCATCGATCCGATCGAGCTGGACGGGACGACGACGCTCTTCCTGCCAGCCAGCGTATCCCGGAAGGCGGTCCCGGTGTATTTTACGCTTTCCGAGAAGAATGCCGTTGTGACGGCGACGGGAAGCCGCGGCTCCGTGGCGCTCAAGAGCGGCGATACGCTGGACCTGACCACCCTGTGCGAGGGCACGGACGATACGATCACGCTGCGTGCCCGCTCCGGGAGTATGCAGGCAGAGAAGCGCGTGACGTTCCTGCGGTATGACAATGTGTCGACGATGTTCCTCGTGAGCGACGATCCCGTGAACGAGGGCCGTGAGTGGGTCGAGTCCAGCGAGGACAAATCCAACAGGGCCAAGGGCAGCATGGCTCTGCTCGCAGCGGACGGCGAATCCGTCTACGACGGCAAGCTGACGCAGATCAAGGGCCGCGGCAATTCGACCTGGAAGGGAGCCAAGCGCCCCTATCAGATCAAGCTGGACAAAAAGACCGACCTGCTCCAGACCGGCGACAGCGCCGATAAGGCCAAGACGTGGGTCCTGCTGGCAAATTTCTATGATCCGTCCGCTGTCCGCAACATGCTTGCGCTCGACCTCGGCCGCGCGCTGCAGATGGAGTGCAACATGGGCTATCGCCCGGTGTGCCTGTTCTATGACGGCGAGTTCCGCGGCCTGTACCTCCTGACGGAGAAGGTAGAGGTCAACGAGGGCCGTGTGAACGTGACGGACCTCGAAAAGGCGAACGAGAAGGCCAACCCCGACGTCGACGACCTGACGAAGCTCGAGTCAAAGACCGGCACGACCGCCAACGGCGCGACCTATCTTTATTGTGACGGCATGAACGACCCGGCGGACATCACGGGCGGCTACCTGCTTGAAATGGACTTCGCCGACCGCGCCATGGAGGAAAAGTGCTATTTCATCACGGCGCGTGGCTTCTATGTCGTCGTAAAGTCGCCGGAGGCCTGCTCGAAGGCGGAGATGGACTATATCGCCAGCTGGTATCAGGACTATGAGGACGCCGTGTTTGAGGGCGGCACGAGCTCGAAGACTGGCAAGCCATTCACGGACTATGTTACGGTCGAGAGCATGGTGCAGTGCTATCTTGTCAACGAGCTGAGCAAGAACGGCGACGGCTTCAACACGTCCGCCTACCTCTATAAGGAAACCGGCTCGGAGCCGATGAAGATGGGCCCGCTGTGGGACTACGACCTTGGCTTCGGCAACAATAATTATGAGGACCTTCTGCCGCAGCCGGAGCTGCTCTACACGGTATACGGCTCGCTCGGCCGCGCGCTGTATGCCCTTCCGGAGTTCCGTGCCGAGGCACAGCGACAGTATACGAAGTACATCACGCCGCTGGCAGATGTCCTTGCGGGCGATGCGGACGCAGTCAGTGCGGACGGCAGCGTGCATTCGTTTGCGTGGTACCGTGAGCAGGTCGCTGCGGCGGCAGGCTATGACGAGCTGTTGTGGAAATCGTCCCATATGGACGTCCGCCCCGGCGGAAACGGCTTTGCGGAGAACTTTGCCTTCCTGCAGAACTTCGTCGTAAAGCGCGTTCAGTGGCTGGATGGCGTAATCGGCAAGTGGAGCGCTGACCATGCAGACCCGCTCGGCGATTATATGGATGTATTCGAGAGCGACTGGTACTATGACACGATCACCCGCGCCACGGCGCTTGGCCTGCTGCACGGCAAAGGTGCCGGCATCTTTGATCCGTCCGGCATTACGACGCGCGCACAGACGGCGCAGGTCATTTACAATATTGCCGCGCCCGGCAGCATTGCCTATTCCGACGTGTTCCCGGATGTTGCGGAGGGCAGCTGGTATGCACCCGCCGTCCTGTGGGCGCAGCGCGAGAAGATCGTTCTCGGCTATGACGACGGCCTGTTCCGTCCGGACCGCGGGGTGAGCCGCGAGGATATGATCACGCTGCTGTATCGCTATGCAGGCTCCCCGAAGACGAGCGGCAGGAAGCTTGCAGAGTTCCGCGACAATGCAAGCATCTCGGACTATGCCCGGCAGGCCATGGAATGGGCCGTGGAGAACGGCCTGATCCTCGGTTATGCAGAGGACGGCACCATCCGCCCGCAGTCCACGACGACCCGCGCGGAATTTGCGACGATCGCCGTGCGGTTCTACGAAAAGACGAATGCGTAAAAAGCACCTGCTTTGCCGACTGTCTGCGCTGCTTTTGCTCGTGGCGCTGACGGCCTGCCGCCGAGATATGATGGCTCCGACGGTGACACCGACGGAAACGGCGGTCATGGTGCCGACAGAGCAGCCCACGGAGGCACTGACGGAGGCCCCTGCGGAGTCTTCTACCGAGCCCCCTACGGAGGCTCCGACGGAGCCGGAATGGGAGCCGGAGTATAACGGCGCGCTCGGCTCTGCCGGGAGCCTGCGCGGCACGACCCTGCTCATCTCCATCTTTGCTGATGATGCGCAGACCGCATGGGACGACGAGGCCGACCGCGAGGAGATGCTCCTGACGCTCAACCGCATGGACACGGCCGCGCAGTGGCTCACGGAGCAGGCGGCTGCATATGGCTCGGACGCTTCGTTCCTCTATGACTGGACTGCTGATCCGGACCTGCGCTATGATGCCTCGTTTTCGGAGCTTCTCGTCCGCGAGGATGGGGGCATGTATGAGGTGCAGGCCGATTATGTGCGGGAAAACATCGACACCGAATCTCTGCGGCAGAAATACCACGCAGACAATGTGGTCTACTTTTTCCTGTTCAACACGCCCTATGAGCATACGCCGAATCCCTGGTCCCTCGGCTTCTCGTCCAGCACGGATTATGACATCGAATACGTCAATCTGTATATCCGCTTCGGAGACATATTTGACGCGCCGCCTTCGACCTATGCCCACGAGATCCTGCATGCCTTCGGTGCGCCGGACCTCTATTATGAGAGCACGGTCATTCCGAAGGAGTTTGTCGATTACTGCAGTCAGACGGGCTGCAATGACATCATGTTCACCGTGAATGAAGGCGAGACGATCAGCAGTGAATTCACACCGCTTGATGCTTACTATGTCGGCATCGGGCCGCGCCCGGCTGAGGCGGACGAATGGGACCTCGGTCCGAGCGAGTATGACGCAAACTGAATCCTGATATAACATGGAGCCGGTCCCCGGAAAGGGGATCGGCTCCGTTTTATGGATCTGCTTATTCGAGACCGTATGGCCAACCGCCAAGGCCGCCAAGGTCGTAGAGCTCGGAGTATCCGAGCGCTGCGAGCTTTTCGGCTGCAGCGCGGCTGCGCTTACCGGTCTTGCAGTAGACGAGGACCGGGCTACTCTGATCGGGCAGGGCCTCTGCAGCCGTCTCGGCGCTGATCTCGTCGACCGGCAGCAGCACGGCGTCTGCCAGATGGCCGGTGATGTATTCCTCTTCGTCGCGGACATCCACGACCGTTCCATCGGGATGCGAGCGGATCATGGCAAGCGCCTGCTCGGCGTCTGCGGCAACAGGGATCATGGGTGGGCTCCTTTCAGGCCAGCTCGATCATGTTCGTATAGAGCTGATAGTACTTGCCGTGCTGCTCCAGCAGGTCAGCGTGGCTGCCGCGCTCGATCACGCGGCCCTGCTCCAGAACGAGAATGGCGTTCGCGTTCCGGACGGTCGACAGGCGATGCGCGATGACAAAGACCGTGCGACCGGCCATCAGGCCGTCAAGGCCCTTTTCGATGAGCTTTTCGGTGCGGGTGTCGACGGATGACGTCGCCTCGTCCAGAATGAGGACCGGGGCCTCCGAGACGGCCGCGCGCGCAATGGCGACGAGCTGCCGCTGGCCCTGACTGAGGTTTGCGCCGTCGGAATAGAGCATGGTGTTATAGCCCTGTGGCAGATGCGAGATAAAATAGTGCGCGTTGGCGATCTTCGCTGCACGGATGCAGTCCTCATCCGTCGCGTCCAGCCTGCCGTAGCGGATATTCTCCATCACGGAGCCAGTGAACAGGTGGGTATCCTGCAGAACGATGCCGAGGGACCGGCGGAGGTCATCCTTCTTGATATCGCGCACGTCGATGCCGTCATAGGTGATGTGGCCGCCCTGAATGTCATAGAAGCGATTGATGAGATTCGTGATCGTCGTCTTGCCCGCACCGGTCGAGCCGACGAAGGCGATCTTCTGGCCGGGCTTGGCATAGAGCGAGAGGTTTTTCAGCACCGGCTTGTCCGGATCATAGGAGAAGTCGACGTTGTAGAAGCGGACGTCGCCCTTCAGCGGCACATGTGTGCCGTCCGGCTTGACCCAGTAGAAGTCGCGGCCCTCGCGCGCCAGCGTGACGGAGCCCTCGTCGATCTCGGCCGGGGTGTCCAGCACGTCGAAAATGCGCTCCGCACCGGCCAGCGCCAGCATGATGGAGTTGAATTGATCTGCGATCTGGCTGACTCGGTCGGCGAATGTGCGGATGTACTGCAGGAACGTGATGAGGATACCGCCGGTGCCCTCGCCAGTCAGCCACAGTGTGCCGACGGCGCAGGTGATGGCATAGAACATGTGCGACAGGTTGTTCAGGATCGGGCCGACGACGGATGTGGCCGTCGTTGCCGTGGTCGAGGCGCTGTACAGCGCCTCGTTGATCGGCTCAAAGTCGGCCATGACCTGCTTTTCGTGCGTGAAGACCTTGATATCGCGCTGTCCTGCGATCATTTCCTCAATGTAGCCGTTTACGGCCGCGGCGTTCTTCTGCTGTGCGCGGTAGCTGTGGCTGCTGATCTTTGTCGTGATGCGCACGACAAGCAGCACGATGGCGCCCAGCACGACCATGATGGCAAACAGCCGCATGGACAGCACGAGCATCATGGCGATGGTGCCCGTGAGCGAGGTGACGGAGATGAGCATCTGCGTGATGCTGTGCTGCAGCAGCTCGTTCGTCGCCTCGATGTCGTTCGTGTAATAGCTCATGAGGCTGCCGTTCGTATTGGCGTCAAAATAGCTGATGGGCAGCTTCTGCATACGGGCAAACAGCTCCGCGCGCAGCTCACGCATGATGACGGTGCTCGTCTCGAGCATAAGGCGGTTGAGCAGGTAGTTCGTCACGGCGCTGAGGAAATACAGTGTGCCGAGACCGGCCAGCAGGCTCAGATATTTTGCGTAGGTCTCATTCGGCGTGATGCCGCTTTCCTTCAGAAGATTGGTCAGCGGGCGCATGCAGTAGGACGCGCCGATCGTGCAGGCCACATAGGCCAGAATGGATGCCACGGCGCAGATGAGCAGCACGCGGCAGTGACGGAAATAGCGGAACAGGCGGAACAGCGTGCGCAGGGGAGACTGCGCGCGGCGGTAATTCCGAAGCTCAACTCTGGCCATGCTGCTCACCCTCCTCCCGCATCTGGCTGTCATAGACGTCGCGATAAATCTGGCTGCGCTCCATCAGCTCCGCATGCGTGCCGACGTCGGAGAGCTCGCCCTCGTGCAGTACGATGATCCGGTCGCACGAGAGGATCGAGGCGATGCGCTGCGCGATGATGATCTTTGTGCTGCCGGGCATGGCCGTTTTCAGCGCGCGGCGGATGTGTTCGTCCGTCGCCATGTCCACGGCGCTCGTGGAGTCGTCGAGGATCAGGATCTTCGGCTGCTTCACAATGGCGCGCGCAATGCGCAGGCGCTGCTTCTGTCCGCCGGAGAGGTTCGCGGCGTTCTGCTCCAGAACGGTCTCATAGCCGTCCGGGAAGCGATCGATGAATTCGTCCGCGCAGGCGATGGCGCAGGCCTCGCGCAGCTGCTCCTGCGTGGCGTTGGCATTGCCCCAGCGGAGATTCTGCGCGATCGTGCCGGAGAACAGCGCGCCGTTCTGCAGCACCATGGAAACGCCGTCGCGCAGGTGCTCGAGCGTGTAGTCGCGCACATCGTGGCCGCCGACGCGCACGGTGCCGGACAGCGTGTCATAAAAGCGCGGGATGAGATTCACAAGCGTGGATTTGCCCTCGCCGGTGCCGCCGATGATGCCGATGGTCTCACCGCTGTTGATATGTACGGTGATGTGGCGCAGTGCAAGCTTGTCCGGATCGCCGGAATAACTGAAGCAGACATCTTCGAAGTCCACACTCCCGTCTTCCACGACGGCGTCGCTCGGCCCGTCCGTGATGTCAACGGTCTCGTCGAGCACCTCGTTGATGCGGACGAGGGAGGCATGTGCGCGGGACAGAGCCATAATGAGCCACGTGAGCATCGTCAGAGCGTTGACGGCCTGCGTCGTGTAGGACACCAGACTGACAAGCTCACCTGTAAGCAGGCCCGTTGTCCGGAAAATGATCTCGCGGCCGCCGAAGAGCAGCAGCACGATCGTGCAGCCCCATAGGATGGTCATCTGGATGGGACCGGTCAGCGTGAACAGGCGGGAGGATGACAGCGTTGCCTGCCGCAGATCCTCCGCCGTGCCGCGGAAGCGCTCGGATTCATAATCGCCGCGGACATAGGCCTTGACGACGCGGCTGCTGATGAGGTTTTCCTGCACGGCGCGGTTCATGCTGTCCATCTTCTGCAGCATTTTGCGAAAGCGCGGCTGGCCGATCTTCATGAGGATGGCCAGAACACCGGCCAGGAACGGAATGGAGATCAGAAAGATCACAGCCAGATGCGGCGAGATCGTAAAGGCCATGACCGTGGCCATCAGCACCATGAATGGCGAGCGGATCAGTGTGCGCAGGAACTGCTGCATGGTGTTGCGCACGGTGTTGACGTCCGTCGTGGCGCGGGTAATCAGGCTGGACGTTGTGAAATGATCCGTGTTCGCGAACGAGAAGTCCTGAATTTTTCCGAGCAGGTTCGCACGGAGATTTTTGGCAAAGCCCTGACTGGCCACGGCGGAGCAGCGTGCACTCAGAATGCCGCAGGCCATGGAGCAGCAGGCAACGATGACCATGATGATGCCGACTGTCAGAACGAAGCGGTCACGGTTTGCGATAAGTGCCTCCGGAAACAGCTCGCGCAGCATGAAATCCTGCTCCCGGTAGAGGCCGCCATCTACGATGACGGACATCAGCATCGGGATCAGGACCTCGAGCATGACCTCCAGCCCGCCGAAGATCGCGGCGGCAAGGGTCCAGATGCGGTAGCGCCCCAGATTCGGCCAGATGTGGCGGAATGACCCAGGGCGTTTCTTCTTGCTTTCGATGAAGCTCATCCCCTTGAAGAAAATAGTCGTGTCTGAATATTATACCAAACGGTATGTCTTCGTACAAGCCTAAATTTCTATTTTTTGAGAAAAAATTCGATGGGATTTCCTGAAAAATCCCCGAAATCCGCCTCGTCTTTTTCTGCGGTGCTTGCAGCGGAGCGGATGATACAATATACTATATTGGAGTGAATTATAACGATCTTAAGAATATCTTTCGGTTTTGCCTGCTTGTTTCTGCTGCCGTTTTTCGGTAAACTGTAGGGGCAGAAGCGAGAACGCAGGCGGCTGCACAGAGAGAAAATGGGGGGGACGGCATGTATCGGATTCTAGTTTGTGATGACGAGCGGGACATCGTGTCCGCACTGCGGATCTATCTAACGGCGGAGGGCTATGAGGTGCTCGAGGCCTACAACGGCAGCGAGATGCTGCGGCTTGCCGCCATGCAGGAGGTGCATCTCATCCTACTCGACGTGATGATGCCGGGCATGGACGGGCTGAGCGCCATGGCGGAGCTGCGCAGGACCTCGAATGTGCCGGTCATCCTGCTGACAGCCAAGTCTGAGGACACGGATAAGGTCCTCGGCCTGAATCTCGGCGCAGACGATTATGTGACAAAGCCGTTCAATCCCATTGAGGTCATGGCGCGCGTCCGGTCTCAGCTCCGGCGTTATCTGCAGCTTGGCGGCGGGCAGGTGCTGCCGACGCAGGTGACCATCGGCGGCATCATGCTCGACGACGCCGGACGGACCGTCACGGTCGACGGTGAGCCGGTCGCGCTGACGCCGACGGAGTTCGACATCCTGCGTCTGCTCATGCAGCATGCGGGCACAGTCTTCTCTCCGCGCGAAATTTATCGCCGTGTCTGGGGCGATTCGCCCGTCGGCGTGGAGAACGCCGTGGCGGTGCACATCCGGCATCTGCGCTCGAAGATCGAGATTGATCCCACCGAACCGCGCTATCTCAAGGTCGTGTGGGGCAAGGGATACAAAATGGAGGAACGACGAAATGAAAAAGCTGCAAGATAACCTCGCGGCGCGGATCGCAGCATCCGTCATACTGACCGTGAGCTTCCTGCTCACGCTGCTCAGCACGGCGGGCATCGTGCTGCTGGCTTCCTATCAGGCCTATAACGACGGCGGCGCGCAGCTGCGTACATCCTATCTGCATGTGGCAGGAGTCCAGGAATACTACGACCATGTCGAACCGGTGCTGGAAGGACTTGTCCATGAGCCGCAGAGCTATCAGAATTACCTGAACAGCTTGAATGTCCATGTTGATGTGAAGACGACGGACGGAACAACCGTGTTTTCCAATGCAAAGGAAGGGGAGACGAGCCTCCTTGAGGGCCCCTTCAGCTATACGTTCACGACCGGAGAAACGAAGCTCTGGAAGAATACGTTCTCGGATGCGGAAAAGGCCCAGCGCGCGCTGGAACGTTTCCCATACCAGATCGAGGACTATGAGATCGAGGCGTCGCCATTTGAATACAGCACGTCCTATTCGCCGATCGACGAAAGCCTCGGCGACGCGCTCGACGAAACCCTATCCGGCTTAGAGTCCTATTACCCGATGCTGAAGATCTGGTATTATCCCGAGGGGAGCCTGACCGAGGTAGAGGTCGGCGTGACGCTGGCTGCAGCCCCGATCGGGAACGATTCGGTCGCCGTCACGGCGCGCTGGATCGATCTGCTGATCGCCATGCGCGTGTGGCTCATCCTCATCCTTGTGCTTTCCGCGGCCTGCTGCGTGGCCAGCTTTGCCTTCCGCCTGCGCACGGCGGGCCATAAGCGCGGAACCGCGGGCATCACACTCCGCTGGCTCGATCGGATGCCGTTTGAGGCTTATCTGCTGGCCCTCGCCGCAGTTGTGCTCATCATCGTCTTTCTTGCCAGTGCAAAGGGGGAGCTGTGGTCGATCGCACCGGCCGCTGTCCTCCTCTGCTTTCTGCTTCAGACCCTCCCCATGACGATCGCCGCACGCTGCAAGGCGCACACCATGTGGCGCAATACGCTGCTGCGCCGTCTGCTGGACTGCATCCCCGGCGTGCTGCGGCGGCTTGCGGCGGTGATCCGGCGCGTGATGCCGAAGCTCCCGCTTGTCTGGACGGCTCTCGTGTGCTGGCTGGCCCTTAGCCTGCTGGAGCTCGGCTTTCTGATGGCCGGGGCCTATGCTGTTCTCTGGATCGTGGAAAAGGTCGTGTTCACGCCTCTGGTCGTGCTGTTCCTGCTGGACCTGCGCCGCCTGCTGGACGGGAGCAAGCGGCTTGCCGAGGGTGATCTGGATCATTCGGTCGCGACGGACCATATGTTCTCTCCGCTGCGCAGACAGGCCAACTATCTCAACGGCATCCGCGACGGGATGCGCAATGCCGTAGAGGAGAGAATGCAGAGCGAGCGGATGAAAACGGAGCTCATCACGAACGTCTCGCACGATATCAAAACGCCGCTGACGTCCATCGTGAACTACGCCGGCCTGCTGCAGCGCGATGGCCTTTCCTCGCCGGACGCGCCGGAGTACCTCGAGGTGCTCGTGCGTCAGAGCACGCGGCTGAAAAAGCTGACGGAGGACCTCATCGAGGCCTCCAAGGCGGCGACCGGCAATCTGACGGTCCATCCGGAGGCAGTTGATGCCCACGTCCTGCTCGGGCAGGCGGAGGCGGAGTATGCCGACCGGCTGCAGAATGCGAAGATCGAGCCTGTTTTTGATCTGCGCGCCCAGCGGTTTTGTGTGCAGGCGGACGGGAGGCTCCTCTGGCGGGTGTTCGACAATCTGCTGAGCAATATCTGCAAGTACGGCCTGCCCGGCTCGAGGGCCTATCTCCGCACGGAGGAGCGCGGCGAACTGCTGCGCATCACGTTCCTGAATATCTCCCGCGACGCCCTGAATATTCCCGCCGAGGAGCTGATGGAGCGCTTCGTCCGCGGTGATGCCTCCCGCAGCACGGAGGGCAGCGGTCTCGGCCTCTCCATTGCGCGCAGCCTGACGGAGCTGCAGGGCGGCACATTCACGATCGCCATTGAGGGGGACCTGTTCAAGGCCTCCGTGGAGCTTCCGCTGACAGAAGAATAAAACCTGCGGCCCGGACATTTGTCCGGGCCGCTCAGCTTGTCAAAAAGTCTCTTCGGGCCTT
>OJQT01000621.1_pt1 | contig 16396 bp, 18 predicted proteins | sample 1598771 | NCBI WGS metagenome assembly OJQT01 (sample SAMN03922517, study PRJEB24848) | human gut metagenome | isolation source: stool sample | host: Homo sapiens | place: Germany | collected 2010-02
TCCCGAGATTGCACCCCAAGGGCACTTCCTCGCGCTTCGCGCTCAGGGCGCCACGGCCCCTTCGGAGCCTCGCAATGACAATTCAGGCAAGTGCCGTGGTGCATCAGCGCCCTTCTACCGTTGAATATTCCCCGACTAGGCGCTCACTACCCGCAAGGGGCACGCCGCATCCGTAAGGCGGCAAAGCCGCCAACGGCTGCGCAGTGAACGCCGCTACAGACGCAATTGGTGCGTGCCATTTTAACAGTGGCCTGTTCAGATCGGCAGCATTGCGCCGGACCCGGCTGTCCGCTCCCCCACAATGCACGACCGGCGATCTGGCATAACTTCCCGCTTTCCATTTCCCCCCTGCACACGCCCGCCCCTGCCTGACGCCGCCCATGGATTCGCAGTTGCAAACCGGCGGCGGTTCTGCTACAATGGGCAGGAAAAGGGGGCGTTTGCCATGCTGGATGTGTGCGATCCGCGCGTGATCCGCGCGCTGCTTGAAAAATACGGATTTCATTTTTCCAAAGCGAAGGGGCAGAATTTTCTGACGCAGCGGTGGGTGCCGCAGCGCATCGCGCAGGAGGCCGGCATCGACTGCTCGACCGGTGTGCTGGAGATCGGCCCCGGCTTCGGCCCGCTGACGCAGGAGCTGTGCCTCCGCGCCGGGCGTGTGACGGCCATCGAGCTGGACACGACGCTCCGCCCCGTGCTGGCAGAGACCGTGGGCGAGTTCGACAACCTCACCATCCACTTTGCCGACGCCATGAAAATGGACCTTCCGGCCCTTGTGCAGGCGGAATTCCCCGGCCTGACGCCCGCCGCCTGTGCCAACCTGCCGTATTATATCACGTCTCCGGTCCTGACGCGCCTGCTGGAGAGCCGCTGCTTCTCCGCCGTGACCGTCATGGTGCAGAAGGAGGTCGCGCGCCGCATCTGCGCCGCGCCCGGAACGGCGGACTACTCCGCGTTCTCCATCCTCTGCCAGTACCACGCCGCGCCGGAGCTGCTGTTTGACGTCCCGGCCTCGTGCTTCATCCCGCAGCCGAAGGTGACGAGCGCCGTCGTCTGCCTGCGCACGCGGCCCGCGCCCGCGGACATCCGCGACGAGGTGCTGTTCTTCCGCACGGTGCGCGCCAGCTTTGCCCAGCGCCGCAAGACGCTCGTCAACGGGCTGGCCTCCGGCTTTCCGCAGCTGACGAAGGCGGAGCTGACTGACGTGCTGGCCGCATGCGGTCTGCCTGCCAATGTCCGCGGCGAAACGCTCGGCCTCGAGGGCTTCGCCGCCCTGTCCAATGCCCTTGCCGCGCGGCTGTGAGCGCTGCGCGGCATATGCCGCGGAAAAATTTTCCGTTTTCTGCAAAATAGGGCTTGCTTTTTCGAAAAAAATCGATACAATAATATCCATAAAACGATGCTGCAGGGAGTAGGAACTGTGCGTTAAGTACCGGTCGGATGGGAGGTTGCCGCCGGGCGAAGGAGCTTCGGCTCCGCGATACGGTTACCGCAACCGCCTGAGCAAGATCCCCGTGCATTCCGGGGATAGCATCGCATATTGAACCTCCTCCATTTTATCGGAGGGTGCATTCGCCACGCTCCGGAGAGTGGCGGATCTTTTTTACCCCCCTGCGCAATGGGGTGCGTCCGCACGCTCTCATTCCGTAAGGAGGAATTTTTTATGTCAACCAAGCTGTTCACCTGCGGCCTGCGCGCGGCCGCCCGTCCGTCATTCCGGAGAGGAGGGATCGGGCATGGCTGCTGAAAAGAAAGCGCTCGCTCCCGGCCTGTATGCCTCGCCGTTTTCCAAGGCCTACTGGCGTGACGCCGTCCGTGAGCTCGGCAAGGTCCGCATGCTCGCCGTCGCGGCCATCCTCATCGCCGTCCGCGTGGCGCTGAAGTCCGTCGCCATTCCGATTGCGCCCCCGACGCTGATGATCAACCTCGGCTTTTTCGTCAATGCGCTCGGCGCGATGATCTTCGGCCCGGTCGTTGCTATCATTGCGGCGGCCATCAGTGATACGCTTGGCTGTATCCTGTTCCCGACCGGCGTATACTTCTTCCCGTTCATCTTCACGGAGATCGCCGGTTCCCTGATCTTTGCTCTGTTCCTGTACCGTGCGCCGCTGACGAACCTTCGTGTGACGCTCTCCCGCTTCTGCGTGAGCTTCTTCGTGAACATCGTCATCCAGACGCCGATCATGCTGCTGTATTACCAGATGGTCCTTGGCAAGTCCTATGCGATCTTCGACCTGCCGCGCATCTGCAAGAACCTCGTGCTCTTCCCGATCGAGTCGCTGCTTCTCATCCTGTTCCTGAACGTCATTACCCCGCTGACCTACCGCATGAGGCTGACGTATGAGCCGCCGAAGAAGCTGAAGATCACCGGCCGCCTCGTCGCCTTCCTGCTGGCGCTGCTGATCGTCGGCTCGTGCGCTACGGCGGGCTATGCATGGTATGACTACAACACGCGCAATCACGCCACCTCGCTCGAAAGCGACGAGCGCGCCGCGCTGAACCACAAGCTGGCTGATTATCTCGGCGTGGACGACAACACGCTTGTCCTTGTGAACGTGGTCACGAAGACGGCCTTCCACGACGAAGAGACCGTCACGTTCACGACCTACACCATCACGGGCGAGGTCGACGATCCCGCCGTGCTGTGGACGCTCAAAAACTCCGTCGCCAAGGGCGAGAAGTACGAGGGCATCCTCACCGTGGGTGAGAAGGGCACGGCCGTCCTCAATAAGGCGGACGACAGCCTCATCGAGATCGCCACCGAGGCGCCGAAGGAAAAGTAACATAGCGCAAAAACAGCTCCCCGGCGGACGCCGGGGAGCTTGCTGTATTTGCGGCATTGCTTCTATGGCGCAAGGCACCCAGGTTTGTCATTGCGAGGCCCCAACGGGGCCGTGGCAATCTCATGCAGGCAGTTGCGATTTCGCCGATGGCTTCCCTGTTGTCCGGCCGTGTTCTGCGAGATTGCCACGTCGCTTCGCTCCTCGCAATGACACGTCGGGAGCATTCACCATTATAACGATAGGCTGTTCAGATCGGCAGCATTGCGCCGGGGCCGGCTGTCCGCTCCCCTACAACGGCGTGTGCGGTCGGCGACAGTGCGCACAAATTTGCTGCTGCCAAAGGCGGTCACTGACCGCCGCTACAGACGCAATCGGCTTTTACGTTTTTAACGGCAGCCTGTACGAATTGCAAGTGCCTTCCCGAGATTGCCACGGGCGCGAAGCGCCCTCGCAATGACAAGTCGGGGGCATTCACTATTTTAACGATGGCCTGTACTAGACGCAGGTGCAGCGCCGGGAGCGGCATGCCGCTCCCCTACAACGCACATTATATTGGAATCGTAAAATAGAACGTGTTGATGCCGCCGCTGCTCTCGGCCCAGATGCGGCCGCGGTGCGCCTCGGCGATGCGGGCGGCGATGGCAAGGCCCAGCCCGTAGCTGTGGTTCATGGCGCGGGCGTGGTCGACGCGGTAAAAGCGCTTGAAAATATCGCGGCACTCCTGCGGGGTGAGCGGCGCGCCGGGATCGGCGACGGACAGCACGCAGTGCCGCCCGCCCTGCCGCGCAAGCGTCAGCAGCACCCAGCCGCCCGGCTGGGCGTATTTGCGGGCGTTGTCCAGCAGGATCTCCACGACCTGCCGCAGCTGTGCGGCATTGCCGCGCACACGGATACCGTCCTCCACGCGGGCCGTCAGCGTGTGCCCGGCCTCGAACAGCACCGGCTCGAACGGCAGCAGGGCGTCGTTCACGAGGGCGCTCAGGTCCAGCTCCGTCTGCGCATCCTGCGCGCGCCCGGCATCCACGCGGGCCAGCTCCAGCAGGCTCTCCACAAGGCCGCGCATCTGCTGCGACATCGCGAGGATGCTCCCGGCAAAGCGGGAGCGGGCCGGGGCGTCGTAGCCCGGCGCCTGCAGCAGCTCTGCATTCGTCAGAATGACGGTCAGGGGCGTTTTCAGCTCATGCGAGGCGTCCGCCACGAACTGCCGCTGCTGGTCCCACGCCCTGGCAACGGGCCGCACCAGCCAGCGTGCCAGCAGCAGGCTCATGACGAAGAACACCGCAAGAGCCGCCGCGCTCGCAATGGCCAGCGTGCGGATGAGGCTGTGCAGCGTCGTCGTCTCGGCTGAGGTATCGGCAAAAACGACGCGCCAGCTCGTGCGCGTGACGACGCGGTAGAACCGCAGGCCGTAATCCGGCACCTCACCGATGTCGTCCTCGGAATTCACGGCGATGTCGATGAGCTTCTGCAGCTTTTCGCGGTCGCTCAGGTCAAAATAGCCGCCGCGCGTCGTGATGATGTCGCCGCGCGCATTGATCTCCAGCGCGAAATACGGCACGCGCGTGCCGTCGTCCAAACCGGGGCTGGAGGCCGTCTGCCAGTTGTTTGCCAGCGCCTCGAGCGTGCGCAGGCTCTCGGCCTCAAGGCTCTGCTGCGTAAAATGCAGCACAAGGCCGAACGTGACGCCCAGCATCACGGTCAGCAGGGCCATGAGGATGCACACGAGCTTGACGCGGAGCTTCCGGATCATACCTCCGCCACCTCCAGATGATAGCCCAGCCGCCGGATGGCCTCGATGCGGACGTTCGAGCCGATGCTCGCGAGCTTTTTCCGCAGGAAGCCGGCGTAGACCTCCACATGATTCTCCACGGCGTTGGAGTCAAAGCCCCAGACGCGCTCGAGCAGCGTCTCCTTCGAGACGTTACCGCCCTTCGCCTGCAGCAGGATGCGCATGACGTCAAATTCCCGCGCGGACAGGCGCACGCTTTTGCTGCCACAGCGCAGCATCCCGGCCGAGAGGTCGAGTACCGTGTTGCCGAACGTCAGCTCGTCGACCTGCTCCCCCTGCCTGCGCAGCAGCGCGCCGACGCAGGCCAGCAGCTCGCGGGAATCAAACGGCTTTGTCAGATAATAATCCGCCCCGGCGTTCAGCCCGGCCACGCGGTCCATAAGATCGGACTTTGCCGTCAGCATCAGGATGGGCACGGCATGGTGCTCCGCGCGCAGGCGGCTGGCGACGGTATAGCCGTCGAGCCCCGGCATCATGACGTCGAGGATCACGAGATCGTAGACGTCCGTTTTTGCATATTCCAGGCCGGTCAGGCCGTCGTTCGCCGTATCGACGGAAAAGCCCCGGCCCGTCAGCAGCGTCTGCAGCGAATCAGCCAGCAGGCGCTCGTCTTCTACCACAAGAATTTTCATCATCACAGCACCTGCAGGATACAGCCCTTGAGATACATGGAGTGCTCCTCGCCCAGCGTGGCCGGATGGTCGCGCGACTGCATGAGGCGCTCGAGCAGGCGGACCTGCCGCCCCGCGCCCTTCGCGGCCTCCGTGAGCATCTGCTCAAACAGCGGCTGCGTCATGAACTGGCTGCACGAGCACGTCACAAGGAAGCCGCCCGGCTCCGTCAGCTGCATGCAGCGGCGGTTCAGCTCGCGATAGCCCCGATACGCGCCGTCGAGGGCGCTGCGGCTCTTGGCAAAGGCGGGCGGGTCGCAGATGACAAGGCCGAACTGTCTGCCCTCCTCGCAGTCCTGCCGCACAAGATCGAACACATTGGCGCAGACGGTCTCGACACGGTCGGCCACGCCGTTGCGCGCAGCGTTCCCGCGCACCATGGCAAGGGCCGTCTCCGAAACGTCCACGGCCTGCACATGGGCTGCGCCGTACAGCGCCGCGTGGATGGAAAAGCCGCCCGTGTGGCAGCACAGATCCAGCACCGTCCGCCCGGCGGAATATGGCCGCAGATGGCCGCGGTTTTCCTGCTGGTCGAGGAAGTGGCCGGTCTTCTGGCCGTTTTCGATGTCTACGGCCATGAGGGCATCGTGCTCACGGATGATGAGCTCCGGTGGGACCGCGCCATAGACGCAGCCCTTGCGCTGCTCCATGCCCTCCTTTTCGCGCACGGCAAGGTCGTCGCGCTCATAAATGCACTGCGGCCGGAACACCTCGGCCAGAATGGCGAGGATATCATCCCGCACGCGCTCCATGCCGAGCGAGACGATCTGGAACGACAGACAGTCGCCGAATTTGTCCACCGTCAGGCCGGGCAGGCCATCCGGCTCGCCGAAAATGACGCGGCATGCGTTCGAAAAACCCAGTGCCTGCCGGTTTTCCCATGCCGCACGGATGCGTCGCTCCCAGAAGGCGCGGTCGATGGTCTCGCCGCGCTCGCGCGAGACGAGCCGCACCGTGATCTTGGAGCGGCGGTTGAAAAAGCCCGTGCCCTGATAGCGCATGCGGCTGTCGAGCACCTCGACAAGGCCGCCGTCCTCGCAGGTGTCGTCCGCCCAGTCGATTTCATTGTCATAGATCCAGCAGCAACCGGCGGCAAGCGTCTCGCCGCGCCGCAGGCAGACCTGTCCCGAGATCATGCTCATTCCTCCATTTGGTACGGCAGTCCCGCGCGGGACTGCCTGTTTATTTTCTGTTTATTATACGCTCTGGCGTGATTATCAATATTGTACCACAGGCGGGCGCGCATTGCAATTGTCCGGCGGGCGTGATATAATGCGGCAAAAGGGGGAATATCCATGAAGACCTTATCGGAGGACCGCCGCGCGCTGCACCGCATTCCGGAGACAGGCTGCCGCCTGCCGGAGACGGCGGCCTATCTGCGCGGGGCGCTGGCCGAAATGCCCTGCACGCTGCTGGCCCCGTGGGAGGACGCCGTGTGCGCCTATTTTGACTTTGGGAAAAGCGAGACCGTCGCCATCCGCAGCGACATGGATGCCCTGCCCGTGACGGAGCGGACCGGTCTGCCGTTTGCATCCGCCCATCCGGGCCGCATGCACGCCTGCGGGCATGACGGTCATATGGCCATGGTGCTCGGGCTGGCGCGCCGTCTGGCGGCAGGAGAGGTCCGGCCTCAGCGGAACGTCCTTCTGATCTTTGAGCCAGCCGAGGAGACGACGGGCGGCGCTGCGCCCATCTGCGCGACGGGCCTGCTGGAGCGGTATCATGTAACGCGCGTGTTCGGCATGCATCTCTGGCCGGAGCTGCCCGCGGGCGTCATCGCCTCGCGCGCCGGAGCGATGATGTCGCGCTCGTGCGAGCTGACGGTGGAGATCACGGGCCGGTCCGTCCATCTGGCCCGCTTTGCCGAGGGCTGCGACGCGCTGGACGCCGCCGCCCGTCTGCTGACACGGCTGTATGCACTGGCCGAGGGCAAGCCCTGCCTGCTGCGCTTCGGCAAAATGGAAAGCGGCAGCGCCCGCAACGCCGTGAGCGACCACACGCATCTTGAGGGCTCGCTGCGCTGCCTGGACGACGGGCTGTATGCCGCGCTCTGGGAGCAGGCACAGGCCATCGGCCGGGCCGTCGGCGAGGAGACGGGCTGCACCGTGACCATGACGTGCAGCTCCGGCTATCCGCCCGTGACGAACGACGCGGCCCTGCTGGCCGAGGTGCGGGAGCGCTTCCCGATCGCCGAGGCGGAGACGACGTGCATCACGGAGGACTTTTCGGAATATCAGCGCCATGCGCCCGGCGTGTTCTTCTTCCTCGGCACCGGCGGTATCGAGCTGCATGCACCGACGTTCACCTTCCCGGAGGAAATTCTGGACAAGGGTGAAGCGCTCCTGTGCGGGCTCGTATAAAGTGCAGGCCGATCGCCCGGTATAGCCGCTTTTGTAATTGGGAAAACTGAAAGCATCATTGTCTGCCTGTTGCGAAAATGTCCCGAATAATATATAATATTCGGGACAAAAAAGGAGGCGAGCATCGTGGCAAACGGATTCTCAAAGCAAATACAAGAGAGAATTGGAGCCGCAGTCGATGGCACAATTTTTGTGAACTCCGATTTCGCGGATATTGCTGATCAGGAAACGGTCAGACGAACTCTGAACAGATTGACACAGGCTGGTATGCTCCGCAGAATACGAAAAGGCGTCTATGAAAAGCCGAAGTACAGCAAGCTGCTTCATGAATATGTAGCGGCCGACCCGGACGCTGTTGCAAAGGCATTGGCGCGGAACTACCACTGGACCATTGCCCCATGCGGAAATACGGCCCTGAATTTGCTGGGCCTCTCTACACAGGTAACGGCGGTCTGGTCCTATATCAGCGACGGCCCGTATAAGACCTATGAGTGGAATTCCACCAAGCTGGAATTTAAGCATCGGACCAACAAGGAAATCACCGGTCTGTCTTACATGACGAGCTTGGTGATCCAGGCGCTGAAAACTCTGGGGAGGGCCAATGTGACGCCGGAGATCATACAGACGCTTTCTGAAAAGCTGTCCGAAGACGAAAAGCGAGCCTGTCTGAAAGAGGCAACAGAAGCCACGGACTGGGTTTATGATACGATACGGAAAATGTGTGGAGGCGACACACAATGAGAAATGTAGCCCGCTTGCCGGAAAGTGACCGACGCGAATTGTTCCGAAATACCGCAGATAAGATGGGCTTAAATGATGCCATCGTAGAAAAAGATTTTTGGGTATGCTTTACGCTGGATTATCTGTTCCACCGCTGCCCCTGGAAAGATGCTATTACTTTCAAAGGCGGCACCAGCCTTTCCAAGGCTTTCAACCTGATCAGCCGCTTTTCCGAAGATATTGACCTGATCTTGGACTGGCGGGTGCTGGGATACGGTGGGGACGAGCCATGGGGAAAGCGCTCCAACACCAAGCAGGATGCGTTCAACAAAGAGGCCAATGCACGGGCGGAAGTTTTCCTTGCGGAGCAGTTTGGCCCCACCATTCAGGCAGAGCTCTCTCGGGAACTTGGCTGTGAGGCAAACATTTACATAGATGAAAAGGACAAGCAGACCGTTATCTTTGCCTATCCGCACCTGTTTACGAATTCTGCTACCTTGCAGGTCATTCGTTTGGAGATCGGTGCGCTGGCCGCTTGGACGCCCGCAAAAATGGCTCAAATCGAGCCCTATGCCGCAACCTATTATCCGAAAGTCTTTGCGCAAAAGAATACGGCCGTTCTGACCGTTGCACCGGAGCGGACTTTCTGGGAAAAGGCAACGATCCTACACCACGAGGCGAACAGACCCGAGAGTTTGGAAATGCCGCAGCGTTATTCCCGGCATTACTATGACCTGTATCGCATGTCTATGACACCTGTGAAAGAGGCTGCCTTTGCCCGGGTGGAATTGCTGAAAACGGTGGCGGACTTCAAAATAAAGTTCTATCCGAGGTCTTGGGCAAAGTATCAGGAGGCTGTTCCCGGCACTTTGAAACTGGTTCCCCCGAAGTATCGCTTTGCAGCCTTGGCCGCAGATTACGAAGCAATGAAGGACATGCTCTATGGTGATGTTCCGATGTTTGAGACAGTCATAAGCGCAATTGGGGAACTGGAACAGGAGATCCATACAGCTTGGTGAAATTGTTCCGCTGGCCCTTTTCGCCAAGCTGGTTCCAAGCACGCTCTTTCCTCCAAATGATCGGCTGTACCGTTTTTCGGCAGTCTGGACACGCCTTCGTTCTGAAAAAAATTTTTGAGAATATTTATGCCTCTCCCAGATTCTGCGGGAGGGGCATTTTTTGGGAAAAACCGGACTTTGGAAAACAGTGGAAAAACACGGTGCCGGGAGCTGCAAAAATTTATCCGCATTTTGTTGGATTTCTTGCATGGAAATCCGGAGAACGGAAAGAATTGCGGCAGAAAAAGAATTGCGTTTCGAAAAAAATCGTGATACACTAAGCAAAATCAAAGGCAAACTCAAAAATTTTTGATAAGAGGAGCGATCCGCATGGCCATTGATGTGAGAAGCGAAGTCCGCCCGCTGAAGAAAGTCCTGCTGCAGCGCCCCGGCCGGGAGCTGGAGCAGCTCGTCCCCAATTCGATGGAGCGCCTTCTGTTTGACGACATTCCCTACCTGCGCGGCGCGCAGACGGAGCATGACCGCTTTGCGCAGGTGCTGCGCGACAGCGGCGTGGAGGTCGTCTATCTTACCGATCTGGCCGCGGAGACGCTGGCCCTGAGCGACAGCCTGCGCCGCCACTTCGTTGAGGACTTTATCCGCAGCAGCGGCTGCGTGGCCGCCAGCTACCGCGAGGCCCTCACGGAGCTTCTGCTGGCCTGCCCCAACACGCGCGAGCTCATCCGCAAGACCATGACGGGCGTCCGCTTCGACGAGCTGCCCCTGCACCAGAACCACTCGCTGGCCTCCCTGCGCAACGACCGCACGCACTTTGTGCTTGAGCCGATCCCGAACCTCTATTTCACGCGCGATCCGTTCGCGTCCATCGGCCGCGGCGTTGCCCTGCACCACATGTACTCCGTCACACGCAACCGCGAGACGATCTATGGAAACTATATCCTGCACTATCACCCCGATTATGCGGGCAAGGTGCCGTTTTACTACACGCCGGACGAGCCGTACACCCTCGAGGGCGGCGATATCCTGAACCTCAGCGCCGACACGATCGCCGTCGGCATCTCCCAGCGCACCATGCCGGAGGCCGTCGAGCGGCTGGCCTATAATATTTTCCAGGACGAGGCGGGCGAGGTGCGCCGCGTGCTGGCGCTGGATATCCCCAGCACCCGCGCCTTCATGCATCTGGACACCGTGCTGACGCAGATCGACACGGACAAGTTTCTCATCCACCCCTCCATTCTCGACGAGCTGGAGATGTTCGAGCTGACGCCCGGCCGCGGCGGCGCGCCCGTTGCGCGGCGGCTGGACATGCCGCTCGAGGAGGCACTGGCCTCTGCACTCGGCGTCGAGCGCGTCACGCTGCTGCGCTGCGGCGGCGGTGACCAGATCGCGGCCCAGCGCGAGCAGTGGAACGACGGCTCGAACACGCTGTGCGTCAGCCCCGGCCGCGTCGTGGCCTATGACCGCAACTATGTCACCAACGGTCTGCTCGAGGAGCACGGCATCGAGGTGCTGCGCATCCCGAGCGGCGAGCTCTCCCGCGGCCGCGGCGGCCCGCGCTGCATGAGCATGCCGCTTTGTAGAGACTGCTGAGTAACCGGAGCAGGTCGTTCCGCAACGGAATCACAGAAAAGCCCGGAATTTTCGTACAAAATTCAAAACTTCCGGTTGACTTTCTACCGGGTGCTGCGATATAATATCAATTGCGCATCCATGCTTGCTTATTGCATCCATGCCTGCGCATGATGATTTTCGATTGCTGCGGCCGGAGTCCGGCTGTTGAGCATAATCTAACAGGAGGTGTACACGAAGATGCTGCGTACCTATCAGCCCAGAAAGCGTCACCGCGCAAAGGTCCATGGTTTCCGCAAGAGAATGGCTACTGCAAACGGCCGCAAGGTTCTTGCCCGCCGTCGTGCAAAAGGCAGAGCCGTCCTGTCCGCCTGAGGAGCCGAGACCGCACCGTCTGCTTGAATTGTAACGTGAAGGGCGAACAGTCTCTGTTCGCCCTTTTGCTTTGCCGGGAGGTTCCGACTTGCTGCATACTGTTTCTCTGAAGGAAAACCATGTTTTCCGCCGCCTGTATCACCGCGGCGCCACGGCGGGCAACCGTCTGCTCGTGGTCTACTGCCTGCGCAACGGCACCGGTCACAGCCGCCTCGGCCTGACCGTCAGTGCCAAGCTCGGCCACGCCGTCGAGCGCAACCGCATGCGCCGCCGCCTGCGCGAGATCTACCGCCTGCACGAGGCGGAGCTCCTGCCGGGCTATGACATCGTGATCGTCGCGCGCAGCCGCGCGATGGAGGCGGATTTCGCAGAGCTGACGCGGGCGTTTCTGACGCTCGCCGGGCGGACGGGCCTGATGCAGGAGGCCGCGCAATGAAGCGCGTCCTGCTGGCGCTCATCCGCTTTTATCGGAAGTATATCTCTCCCGCCTTTCCGGGCAAGTGCCGGTTCATCCCGACCTGCTCGGAATATGGCCTTGAGGCCATCGAAAAATACGGCGCCCTTCGGGGCGGCTGGCTCACGTTCAAGCGCCTGCTGCGGTGCAACCCCTTCAACCACGGCGATTTTTACGATCCCGTGCCGTGATCACCCGGCGGATCTCCGCCCACCCGTTCCGTCCGGCCGCCGTGCGCGGCCAAGAGGAGGCCTTTCATGGATTTTATCCGCGTTCCCTTTGGCTATGTGCTGGAATTCTTCTATGGATTCCTGAATAACTACGGCCTTGCGCTCATTCTGTTCTCGTTCGTTGTCAAGCTGATCCTTCTGCCGTTCAGCGCCAAGAGCAAGAAGAGCATGATGAAGATGTCCCGCCTGCAGCCGCAGCTCAAGCAGCTGGAGCTTGCCTGCGGAGACGACAAGCAAAAATATCAGCAGGAGGTCATGGCCCTCTATAAGTCCGAGGGCGTCAGCATGTACGGCGGCTGCCTGTGGTCGTTCCTGCCGCTGCTGTTCCTTCTGCCGCTGTACACTGTCATCCGTGAACCGCTGCACTACCTGATGCACCTGAACACGGAGACCGTCGATGCCCTCAAGGCCATTGTGGCCACGGAGCAGGGTGTCGAGGTCAGCAAGCTCGGCTACTACTGGCAGTATGGCCCGGCTGCCGATCTGCAGAAATATGCTCTGCAGCTCACCGACGCCTCCATGCGCGAAGCCGTCATGGGCGTCTCGTCCATCAATTTTTCCTTCCTCGGCATCAACCTCGGCCAGATCCCGAGCTGGAAGGTCTGGCAGGCCAAGGGCTGGAGCGATATCGGCGGCTTTATCGTCCCGCTGCTCTCCGGCGGCCTGAACTATCTGTCGATGTTCATCAGCCAGAAGATGAACGGCTCCGTTATCTCCAACGCCAACGGCGAAAAGGACGAAGCCGCCGCCAAGTCTGCCCAGACCGGCAAGATGATGAATATCCTCATGCCGCTCATGTCCATCTGGTTCGGCTTTATCGTCCCGCTCGGCCTGTCGATCTACTGGCTGACGCAGTCGCTGTTCGGCATCGTGCAGGATGTGTTCCTCACGAAGCACTACCGCAAGATCTATGACGCAGAGGACGTCGTCCGCCGCGAGAAGGCTGCGCAGCGCGCCGCTGAGGAAGCGGAGAAGGAGCGCATCCGCGCCGCCCGCCGTGCCGCCAATCCCGAGGGCATCACGGAGAATACCAGCAAGAAGAAGCAGCAGCTCCGGGAGCGCCAGGGGCGCGAGGCCGCTGCCAAGGATTTTGAAGCCAAAAAGCGCGCTGCCGCCGGGCTTGCGCCCGAGGAAGCTGCCGAAGTGCTCAGCGGCGACCCCGAACGTCCCTTCAGCCGCGGCCGCGCCTATTCCTCCGAGCATTACACGAAACATGAGGAGAACGAATAATCATGGAAAAGTTTATCGTCACGACCGGCAAGACCATTGATCTTGCCGTTACGGCGGCGCTGCAGCAGCTCGGCATGGACCGCGACAGCGTGTCCGTCGAGGTGCTGGAGAATGCGAAGTCCGGTTTCCTCGGCATCGGCGCTTCGCCCGCCAAGGTCAAGGTGACCTATGAGGTGCCGGACGAGCCCAAGAAGCCCGAGGCTCCGATGAGCGTGCTCTCGTCCGCCTCCCGCTCGAAGCCGAAGGAGCGCCCCGAGATCACCTCGAGCATCATTTCCCGTCCCGGCAAGAAGATCGAGCCGGAGGAGCAGCAGCCTGCCCGCCGTGAGCGCCGTCCGCGTCAGGAGCGCCGCAAACCGCAGAACGCCGAAACCCCGAAGCAGCAGGAAAAGCCCGCCGAAAAGCCCGCCCGCCCCGAGAAGCAGGAGCGCCCGCAGGCCCCGAAGCAGGAAAAGCCGCGCGCCCCGCGCCCGGAAAAGCCGCAGCAGCCCGCCCCTGCCGCACCGAAGGAATATGCCCCCGCCCCCGAGGGCTCCATGGAGGAAAAGATCGAGAAGTTCCTCACCGGCCTGCTGACCCACATGAATTCCACCGCCGTGCCCCATGCCTATCGCACGGAGGAGGGCGGCTACCGCGCTGAGCTGGTCGGCGGTGACGTCGGCATGCTCATCGGCCGCCGCGGCGAAACGCTCGACGCCATCCAGTATCTGACGAGCTACGCCATCAACCGCGACAACGAGACGCGCGTGCGCGTCAGCGTCGACGCGGGCGACTACCGCCTCAAGCGCGAGGAAGCGCTGCAGCATCTGGCCGCCAAGATGGCGGGCAAGGCCGTGAAGTACCACCGCAACTTCACCCTCGAGCCGATGAATGCCTATGAGCGCCATGTCATCCATGCCGCTCTGCAGGATTATCCCGAGGTCACGACCTTCTCCACCGGCTCCGAGCCGCACCGCCGCATCGTGGTGGCTTACGCCAAGGAAAAATAATAAGAAGCGTCCCTGCCGGTCGACCCGGTGGGGACGCTTGGTATATATGGAGCTATGTTAGAGCTGCCGGTTCGTACAGGCTGCCGTTAAATGATATGCACCACCGCTGAATGCACACGCCATTGTAGGGGAGCGGCATGCCGCTCCCGGCGCAGCGCTGCCGACACGAACAGGCTGCCGATAAAATGGCACGCACCGATTGCGTCTGTAGCGGCGGTCACTGCGCAGCCGTTGGCGGCTTTGCCGCCTTACGGATGCGGCGTGCCCTTTACAGGTAGTGACCGCCATTGGCACTCTCAAATTTCCGGCCGCCTCGCCGACCGCACCGGCTTCCAAATTTGGAAGCCTTGCGCCATAAAATCAATACCACAAAAATTGCCAGCCTGCATGGCGTTCATTGAGTTCCGCTGCAGGCCAATCGTGCAGTTTTCCCGCTTCACTCCGTGAACGTATAGCGAATCATATTTCCCTTTCCGTCGCCGGTCGTGATCACGACATCGCCGTCCATGTTCTTCCCGGTATCCAGAACGGGCCAGCGGCCCTCGGCGCGGACATAGGCCTCGGGGCTTTCGGCTTCGACATCGAGAAATTCCTTCTTGCTGTGCGCCTCGCCGCCGCAGGGGTTGATGGTCTCGATCAGAACTTCGTATTCATGCATTGGTTTTTGCTCCTTTCCTTTTTTCGTCAGTATATCACAGAGCGCGCTGTCCGTGCAAATAGGCAATTTCCACAAATCGGAAAAATCGGCAGGAGAAAACATGCGTTCTCTCCTGCCGAAGACTTTTTACGCTTCCGGGCTGAACTGGTCCTTACCGACCGCGCACAGCGGGCAGAGCCAATCCTCCAGGACCTCTTCCCACGGCGTGCCGGGGGCAACGCCGTTCTCCGGGTCGCCGACGGCCGGGTCATAGACATAGCCGCAGACATCGCAGACATACTTCATAGCCGTTCCTCCTGCGGAAAATACTCAGCCGAAGTAGCGCTCCAGCAGACCCTTGAGCGCCTTGCCGTGCCGGGCTTCGTCACGGGCCATTTCATGGACGGTGTCATGGATGGCATCGAGGTTGTTCTTCTTGGCGACCTTGGCCAGCTCGACCTTGCCGGCCGTTGCGCCGAATTCGCACTCCACGCGCCAAGCAAGGTTCTTTTTCGTGCTGGCGGTCATGTTCGGCTCGAGCTCGCTGCCAAGGAGCTCTGCGAACTTTGCGGCGTGCTCAGCCTCTTCATAGGCGGCCTTCTCCCAGTACAGGCCGATCTCCGGATAGCCCTCGCGGTGGGCGATGCGGGCCATGCACAGGTACATACCGACCTCGGAGCACTCGCCGTTGAAGTTGGCCTTGAGCTGGTCGAGGATGAACTTCTTGTCCTCTTCGGGAACGCCGTCGAGCTTCGTGCCGATGCCGAATTCATGCTCGGCCGCGAGCTTCAGATCGCCCTCGACGACCTGGAACTTCTCGCCGGAAACACCGCAGATCGGGCACTTGAAGCCCTCGGGCAGCTCATCGCCTTCATAAACATAACCGCAGACGGGGCAGACATACTTCTTCATAATAAAATCCTCCTGAAATGTTGTTTTTGTTGTTTTAGATCGTAATTTTAGACCCTGCATCCGGGGAAATGCAGTCGTTGCAGACGCCGGTAAACATCAGCTCGCAGGTGCTCGGGCACCCGCAGGTCACGCGGCGCATCAGCTCGACCGGCGGCTCGATGTCCGGCAGGTCATAGACGGCGCTGCACTGCGTGCACACAAAATGCGCATGGGGAAGGGGGTTGCGGTCATAACGCTCGAGCCCATTGACGACACCGGCGGACCCGATGATGCCCTCGCGCCGGAACATGGCCAGATTGCGGTAGACCGTTCCGAGGGAGAGATCCGGGATATCCGGCTTGAGCTGCGTGTAGACCCATTCGGCGGTGGGATGCGTATCCGTGCTGCAGACGCAGGCCAGGATCGCATCGCGCTTCCTGCTCTTTTTCTGCATCGCCATCGCATCACCTCAATAATGATAATAATTATCGTTTGCGTTATTATAATAGCATATTCCTCTGCCATCGTCAAGAGGGAATTTCAAAAAATTTCTCTCCCGGCTATTGGTTTTTTGCACAATTATTAAGCAGTCAATTTGTTCATTTTGTGAAAACTTTTCATTTTGTCCAAAATAAAGATTGCATTCTGCAAAACAGCGGTCTATACTGCTGTCTCTTAT